>Ga0129311_1000398_pt1 | contig 39660 bp, 38 predicted proteins | sample Go1ome_FD_94435 | JGI IMG/M metagenome (GOLD analysis project Ga0129311, IMG submission 94435) | Western lowland gorrila individual fecal microbial communities from Wisconsin, USA - Go1022B metagenome | ecosystem: Host-associated > Mammals > Digestive system > Large intestine > Fecal | place...
AGATATATGGCGCAAATAACACTAAGAAATCTAAAAACACTAATAGTACCGGATATGCAAGCTTCAAGGATGAAGTGTCTTTCTCTAGTATGGGAAAGGATATGCAGACTGCAAAGAATGCACTCGTGAAAACACCTGATGTAAGAGAGAGTTTGGTTGATGATATTAAGAGCAGAATGGATCAGGGAACATACAGTGTTGACACAGATGAATTTGCAGATAAGCTTCTTGCTGCGTTTGCTGCAAAGAAGGCCTACTAAGATTAGATAAGGAGTTTTTCATATGGCAAGTCTTATAGAGAATTTAATTACTGAACTTAACGAGGAGTATGCTGTATATGAGAAGCTTCTTCATGTGTCGATGGAGAAAACGTCATCTATAGTATCTAATGATTTGGATAGACTTAAGGAGACGACTGATAAGGAGCAGCTTTTAGTAGATACGATAACTAATCTTGGCAATACGAGGGAGAATATAATGGCTAATATAGCCAGTGTCCTTAACAAGAAACGGGGAGAGATAAAGATATCCGATATAGTAGCATTTTTGGATGGGCAGCCTCAGTTTCAGGAGCCTTTGCAGGTTATCAATGAGAAGCTGGCTAAGATAGCGAGAAGATTAAGAGATATAAATACACATAATCAGAATCTTATCAAGGAATCGCTGTCAATGATAGAGTATAATATCAATTTACTACAGAATTTGAACAGGGCCCCAGAGACTGCGGAATATACAAAGGATATGTTCAAGGGAGCAGGAAGATATTCGGGTGCAAGTGATATGCCGGTAACGGGCGGATTTGATACAAGAAATTAATGGAGGTGAGCGTATGAGTGGTACAATGGGCAGACTGTCAATAGGAGTGACAGGATTACAGACTAGTCAATATGCTTTGAATACAACTGCACACAACCTTATGAATACGCAAACCGATGGTTATTCGAGACAGCAGGTTATGCTGACTGACCGTTCATATGTTAAGCTTAGTACAGGAGCTGTATATACGAACAAATCAGGACTTGGAGTAGTTACTGCTGAGATAAAACAAGTAAGAGATAAATTCGCTGATGCAGCGTATCGTACAGAGAATGGCAGAATGGATTACTATAAGGCACAGTACGAGACGGTTGCAGAGGTTGAGACGTATTTTGGAGAGCTTGAGGGTAAGGATTTCAATACCACAATGAACAGCTTGTGGCTGTCATTACAGGAGCTTCAGAAGGAATCAAGCAGCATTGTAACAAGAAGCTCGTTTATTTCTACAGCACAGACATTTTTGGATAGAGTGCAGAATATAAGAAACAGCTTAGTACAGTATCAGAGAAATCTTAATCAGAATATTAAGAGTCAGGTAAATACAATTAATGAGCTTTCCGATACAATATTAGAGTTAAATAAGCAAATTCTTTCGGCAGAGGCGTCAGGAATTGAGAATGCCAACGATTACAGGGATGCAAGAAATGCAGCTTTAGATAAGCTTAGTGGAATCGTTGATACAGAGGTAATAAATAATCTTGACGGAACTGTTGAAGTATATATAGAGGGCAGGTGCCTTGTCACAAGAGGTAAGGCATATAAGCTTGAGGCAGTAAAGATAAAAGATAATGAGCAGTACAAGAACAATTATGATTTTACAGCAGACTCCACAGATTTTTTGATGCCGGTTTGGGCAGATGATGGAGAAGCATTATTTTCAATAAACAGACTTCCATCTACGGAGAATAATTCGGATGTGGGTTCTTTGAAAGGTCTTATGATGGCGAGAGGTTATTTTGTAGGTAATTATACAGATGTTCCTACCAAGCCTGTCAAGCCGCTTGCAGATGATTATGCAACAGATGCGGATTATCAGGCAGCCATGACACAGTATGAGAAAGACCTTAATGTTTACGTTAATGATTTAGAGTATTTCAACACATATGTTGAACCATATACGGTGACTAATCTTATGTCGCAGTTTGATGTTTTGGTACATGCTATGGTTACTCAGATGAATGATGTACTTTGTCCCAATAAGGAGGTTACACTTGCAGACGGAAGTGTTATCAGGGTGCTTGATGAGGATAAGGCAGGAGTTGGTATGGGTAATGGCAACGAGTACGCAGGAACAGAGCTTTTTGTGAGAAAGAGTATGCCGCGGTATACTGAGCAGACAGTTACACTTGCAGATGGAACTACACAGACCTTTAAGGTATATAACGAGGAAGATCCAGACGACTATTATTCATTATATACAACGGGTAACATAGAGGTTAATCCAGAGCTGCTTAAGAATCCGTCTCTGCTTCCGCTGTCAAGAGATACAGGGGCAGAGGCACAGGAAACAGTTGATGAAATGCTTGCTCTCTGGAATGTCAAGTTCTCAACAGTTAGTCCTAATTCCCTTGTTGAGTGCAATTATATGGACTATTATGCGGGGATGATAGATGACCTTTCAGACAGGGGTTATACATATAACTCTATGGCGAAGTCGCAGGAGCAGTCAGTAACAGATATAGAAAATCTAAGACAGGGCGTTGTCGGAGTATCTTCTGACGAGGAGCTCTCTAATATGATTAAATTCCAGCACGCATACAATGCGTCATCAAGATACATAAATACAGTATCAGAGATGATTGAGCATTTGATTATGTCGCTTGGTTCTTGATAATAAAGGATAGGAGGTATAATACATGCCATCAACATTTTTAGGCTTAAATACAGGACTTTCGGGACTTAATTATTTTCAAAATGCTTTGAATACAACTGCACATAATATCTCCAATTCCAACACTAAGGGCTACTCAAGACAGCAGGTTTTGGCATCAGCGTCAAATCCGCTTGATATCAATGCCACATACGGAATGATGGGAACAGGAATTACTGCTACAAGTGTAGATAGAATGAGAGATGCATTTTACGATAATAAATATTGGGCAGCTAATTCAAGATACAACAAATATAATGCAGAGTATGATAATCTCTCACAGCTCCAGACATATATGAACGAGATGGCAGGAGACTCTGGCTATACAAAGTGGCTGTCACAGTTATCAAGCTCATTGCAGGATATAGCGGATAATCCTTCTGATTATACAACGAGAATATCATATACACTTACTGCTGATTCATTTACGGATATGGTTAATGAACTCTCTAATAATTTTCAGAGAACTCAGAAATCAATCAATGATGAGATTGAGCTTGCGGTAAGTGAGATTAATTCTTTAGCTAAGCAGATATATGAGCTTACACAGCAGATTATCAATATAGAGCTTAAGGGTGCAAATGCAAATGACCTTAGGGATAAACGAGGAGTGTGCATAGATAAGCTTTCTGAGTATGTGGATGTAGAGGTTGAGGAGACCTCCATTATGTATGGTTCAGGAAAGGATGCAACACCTTCAAAAGCTGAGGCATTATCGGTTAGAATTAATGGTGAGATATTGGTTGATGAGATAGAATATAACCAGCTGATGGTTGTTCCTAGAAGTCAGGCGTTAAACCAGAACGATGCGGAGGGCTTGGTTGATATACATTGGGCTTGTGCAGATGGTTCGGCGGGCGAGAGGTTTGAGGCTACACAGAACGAGGGTAAGCTTGCAGGCTTGTTTGATGTAAGAGATGGAAATAATGGTGAGGTATTCTCGGGTGAGATAAAATCAGTAAGCACTAATCCGGCAGAGGTGACAATAAGCCTTGCCAAATCTATAAATATAAATAAACTTAACATTCCAAGTCAGGGAATTATAACGTTGAATGGCAGACAGTATATGTATGATGGCTGGACTGCTGAATATGATGCAGATGGCAATGTGAATAATTTCAAGTTCACAAACATGACTATGTATAATGAGAAGAATGTTGAAGTTGCAGCTCAGTTCCCTAACAATATGGTAGGCTATACAGGAATCATAGGAAGCAGCAATTCTACTAAGGGTATACCATATTATCAGGCACAGTTAAATGAGCTTGTAAGAACATTTTCAAAGTACATCAATTCTTTAACTACAGCAGGCGTTGATGAAAATGGCAATGCGGGACTTGATATGTTTACGGCACTTGATGCATTTGGCGAGGATTTTGTGTTAAAGGATTCCATGCAGGGTGCAGGCACTATATCTTCTAATGATTCAAGCTATTACAGACTTACCGCTATTAACTGGGAGTTAAATTCGGCGTGGAAGGATGATCCTAGCAAGGTGGTTGTATCGTATGCGAAGGACGTTGAGCAGGGTGATATCGAGGCAAGACCTATTATAGATAAGATTATATTTGGAATGACAGACCAGACCATGTTCCAGCAGGGAACTATATCACAGTTTATGCAGGCTATGACAACTAATATGGCTGTTGATATATCTAAGATGAAGGTATTTACTGAGAATCAGGATGATATAAGATATACAATAGATAGCCAGAGGCAGTCAGTATCAGGTGTTGATGAGAATGAAGAGGCATCAGATTTAACTAAGTATGAGAACCTGTATAATCTTGCGTCGAAGGTTATATCTATATTGAATGAAGTGTATGATAAGCTTATAAATGACACCGGAGTATAAGGAGGGATAGTATGAGAATAACAAATCAGATGGTTACAGGGAATTCCCTCAGAAATATGCAGAAGAGTATGACTGAGGTTAATAAGCGTACAGAGCAGATGACATCAGGCAAGAAGATATCACAGGCTTCCGATGATCCGGTTATAGCAATTAGAGCTTTAAAGCTTAGAACAACTGTCAATCAGCTAGAACAGTATAAGAAAAAGAATTTACCAGATGCAGAGTCGTGGTTAAAGATTACTACAACCTCTCTTTCTAATATTACAAGCAGAATAGAGGATATACAGACATATTGTGTACAGGGCTCTACGGACTCATTTAACAGTACAAATAGAAGTGCAATCATTGACAGCTTAAAGGAGCTTCAGGATATGCTTTACAGTGAGGGCAACTCGACTTATGCAGGAAGATATATATTCTCAGGTTATAAGACAGACAGAGCACTCGCATTTACGGAGACAGAGGATACAACTAAGTATTCTTATGATATAACACAGCATTTTACAGCAGACGCATTAGATACTAAGAATGTTGTATGGGATGGCGTGGACTATACTAAGGTGGATTCTTATATAGCGGATCCTACCATATACAAGCAGCCGGATTCGGAGATGGTGTACAGATTAAATCTTGCATACGAGGGAATTGATAACACTAATAATGCAGGTGATACAGTACTTTCTCTTAAGGCGTTAGATAAAGATGGAAATGAGATATCTCTTGCTGGATTTACAACTACCGTTATGGAGACTGATGATGCCGATTCATATTACAAGGTGGGACCTAATGATATACATGTCATCAAGGAGACAGGAGAGTTAGTATTTGGTGAGAATGTATATAACACATTAAAAACTGCGGATGATATATCGGTAGCTTATGCAAAAAAAGCATTTGAGGCAAGTGATTTAAGACCTGAACATTATTTTGATTGTAAGCAGTACACTGTCCAGACGGATGGAAGTGTGAAAGAGACTGAATATACTAAGCCAGAGGCGGGACAGAAGATATATTATGAAGTGAATTTTAACCAGAGCTTACAGGTTAATACTGAGGGAAATCAGCTTATATCAGAGGAGATGACCAATGATATAAATGACCTTATATATGCGTTAGATGAGCTTCAGGCAGCGGAGGATGCTCAGGCTAAGTTAAAGTCTATGCTGTCGGATGTTCAGTATTCTTCAAATGAGGCTGCGGTGTCTCAGATTAACAGGATGCTTGGGGATATAGATGTAGAGATAGCTCTTAAGAAAGAAAATATGCAGAAGACATTTTCTGCTAATATAACCAATTTCCAGAATTATATGTCTATGGTTTCAGCTGTGCAGTCGGATGTGGGAAGCCGTATGACTAAGCTGGAGATGGTATCTACAAGAGTTGCCGAACAGTACGCCTCATTTAAGGAATTAAAGTCTAAGAATGAGGATGCGGAAACAGATGAGACTATAATCGATTTCAATGAGGCTAATCTGGTGTATGAGTCGGCACTTGCTGCAACAGGTAATATTATGCAGAAAACATTGCTTGATTATATATAAAATAACAGGAGGGATTATATGGTAGCGGAAACTAAATTTTTTGGAAAGATTGATATCGAGGATGATAAAATCATAGAGTTCCCTATGGGTATTATCGGCTTTGAGAATTTAAAGAAATTTGCACTTATCTATGACTCTGAGAAGGAGAAGCGTTCAAAGATAAGCTGGCTTCAGTCTATGGAAGAGCCTCTCATGGTACTTCCTGTTATCAATCCTATAGATATAACAGAGGAGTATACTCCTATAATTGAGGACGAGCTTACCAAAACTATCGGTGATCCGGCAGATGCGGACATTCTTATATTGGTAACTATGTCAATTCCGTCTGATTTAACTAAGATGACAGCTAATCTCAAAGCACCAATCATCATCAATACTGTAAACAGACAGGCTATGCAGGTTATAGCAGAGAATGAAGATTACTTGATTAAGTACAACGTGTATGATGCCATAGAGCGATTGAAGAAGGCGGGTGAATAGTATGCTGGCACTATCTAGAAAACAAGGCGAATCCATAATGATAGGAAACAACATAGAAATAACCGTACTTGAGGTAAAGGGTGAGCAGATTAAGCTTGGTATAAATGCACCAAAGAGCATACCTGTATACCGCAAGGAGCTTTATTCGCAGATTCAGGATGCAAATAGAGAAACTGTATCAACACTTGATATGGAAAGCTTGAAGAAATTATTATAGTAATGTAAAATATTCTGTGTCATGGTAAATTGACGCAGAATATTTTTTATATAATGTTAAGTATGTGTTCTTAAGTGACGATAACACATATAGAGATAATGTTTAACAAGGCTAAGGATAGCAGGTTTTATAACATGGAGGTGTTTTAAGATGGCAATTGATGGAATCGGTGGCGTAGGAGCTTTGAATGTCAGCAGCAGTACAAAGGTGACTAAGCCTGTTGAGACAGAGACAGTTAATACTAATGCAGGTGCCAGTGCAACAGCAGGTCAGGTTAAGGTAGAGAGCCTTCCTCCTGTAGGTGCAAAGAGTAACGGAAATAATAATCAGGGAAATAAAGAACAGGACAGAGCAGGCGTGCAGTCAGACCAGAATGTGTCTACAGAGCAGGTTAAGGCTGCGGTAGATGACCTTAACAAGCATGTTAAGCAGGCAAGTCCTATGAAACATACACAGTTAAGCTTCAAGTATCATGAGGACACTAATCGTATATCTATAACGGTTACAGACAGTGATACAGATGAGGTAATAAGAGAAATTCCACCTGAGAAGGCACTCGATATGCTTGCAAAGGCATGGGAGATGGCAGGTCTTTTGGTAGACGAGAAGCGATAGGAGGGTTACCATGGCAGTAAGAATGACAGGACTCATATCCGGTATGGATACAGAGAGCATGGTTAAGGAGATGGTTTCAGCCAGCTCCGGAAAAGTAGATAAAGTAAAACAGGAAAAGCAGTTGCTTGAGTGGAAGAAGGAAGCATGGAGCAGCTTAAATACTAAGATATATAACTTCTATAAGACAGAGCTTTCATCAATGCGTCTTGCAAGCTCGTTTAAGGCTAAGAAGGCATCTGTAAGTGATGAGACTAAGGTTACAATACAGGCTAACTCTAATGCAGCGAATGGTACACACAGTGTATCAGTTAAGCAGCTTGCATCATCAGCATATCTTACAGGTGGTAATATCAAGTCTCTTGGTAAGAGCTTTACAGCTTATCCTAAGGTGTCTAGCAGCACTAAGTTTGCAGATATGACAGATTCCGAAGGTAATAACCTTGAACTTTCAGGTAAGACTATAACAATATCTGCTGGTAATGATACTGTTGAAGATCTTACATTTGAGCTTGGTGGAACGGGTGAGAATGGCGTTGCTAACCTTTCTGAGCTTAATAAGAAGCTTAAGAATACTAAGGGTTATGAGAAGCTTCAGGCAAGCTATGTGGATGGACAGCTCACATTTACTAATGCATCAGCTGCTAAGTCAGAGGATGGTAATACATATGGTGAGATATATCACATAGAGAGTGAAGGTCTTGGACTGTCAGGCGACATAAGCTATAAGGATGAGCCTGACACTGGAGCCACAAACACATTAAAGGGCATATCTGATATGCGCTACAGAAAGGACTTCACCAGTGCAGATATATCATCATCAACCAAGCTTGCAGATATAGGTGTGAAGGTAGGAACAACATTTAGTATAAATGGCAAGGACTTTGTTGTAGGTGAGGACACAACTATAAATGACTTTACATCAGGCTTATCTAAGATGGGTGTTTCTGCAAACTTTGATTCAAAGCAGGGAAGATTCTATATTAATGCGTCATCAACAGGTGCAGATTATGATTTCAATCTTACATCATCAGATGAAGATGCATTAGATATACTTGGACTCAGCAAGACTGCCGGGGCAACTAAGGTGGATGCTCAAAATGCAATAATAGAGTATAACGGAGTTGAGTATGTAGGCAGCAGTAATACATTTGAGCTTAATGGTCTTTCTATAACAGCTAAGGGCGTTACAGGAACTTACGATAAGGCAACAGGAGCATTTACGAATGATTCTCCTGTAAGTGCTTCAGTTGGAAGTGATGTAGATGGTATCTATGATACTATTAAGACTTTTGTTACCAAATACAATGAGCTTATAGACGAGATGAATACTCTCTACAATGAGTCTAAGACAGACTATGATCCGCTTACGGATGATGAGAGGTCACAGCTTTCTGATACACAGATTGAGCAGTGGGAGAAGAAGGCTAAGCAGGGTATACTTAGAAGAGATGAGACAATAAGCTCACTTCTTTCGTCTATGCGTACAATCCTTAACAAGGGTATTACAGTAACAGATAAGAATGGAAATGAAAAGCAGTATACGTTGTCATCTCTCGGAATTGTCACAGGTGACTATTCAGAGAAGGGTAAGCTTCACATCATGGGTGATGCTGATGATGCGGAATATGCGGCAGAGACAAATAAGCTTAAGGAAGCATTGTCATCTAACCCTGAGATATTCTCGCAGTTCTTTGTGGGAGACAAGAGTAACCCAGGTATTGGAACACAGTTATATAGTTCACTTACTAAGGCAATGGCACGTTCAGAAACAAGTCATTCACTTACATTTTATGATGATATCACTCTTGATAACAAGATAGATGATAAGGATGATGATATAGAAAAGTGGGAGAAGAAGCTACAGGATTTAGAGGATAAATACTATAATCAGTTCGCTGCCATGGAGACAGCTATGGCGAAGCTTCAGTCGCAGCAGTCTTATCTCTCTTCACTTATGGGAGGAACCTCATAGAATTAATAGTTTTGTACTTAACGAAGGTTGAAATTAGGAGGCTTAGGGCATGACATATAATGCGGCAAGAGCATACGGTAATAACAGAGTTAATACAGCTTCTCAGGCAGAGCTTACCCTTATGTTGTATGAGGGCGCAGTAAAGTTCTGCAACATAGCGATAGTTGCGTTGGAGAAGAAGGATTATGAGACAACTAATACAAATATTCAGAAATGCAGAAACATAATTGTTGAGCTTACAACTACGCTTAATCACAAGTATCCTGTTGCAGAGGATTTCAAGAGAATGTATGATTATATATTTGCACTGTTGGTTGAAGCAAATATGAAGAAGGATTTGGAGCTTCTTAATCGTGCACTTGATGAGCTCAGAAGTATGCGTGATATCTGGAAAGAGATAATGGGTAAAGCAAAGGGACCTCAGGTGGTTCTCGACATGAAATAAAGAAAAGCGAGGATAAGTATGGATCAGACAGGTACTTATGTAACTATAATGCAGGAATCGCTGCTTCGCAAGAAGAAGTATCTGGAGCAGGTTCTATCTCTTACCGAGGAGCAGGAGCGAATTGCTAAGGAAAAGAAATTTGACGAGGAAGCATTTGGTGAAATCATAGATAATAAGGATGTTCTCATTAATAATATTAATGAGATTGATAAGGGCTTTACATCTGTTTATGACAGAGTAAGGGCAGAGGTGCTTGCTAATCAGGATTTATATCATGATGAGCTGGTCGAAATGCAAAAGCTTATTAAGGAATGTGTAGACTTAGGTATGCGTATAGAGGTTCTCGAGGAGAGAAACCGTGCAACTCTTGAACAGGTATTTGCTGTAGGCTTCAAAGGTATTAAGCAGGTTAAGCAGTCAAAACAGGTTGCAAACAAATACTACAAGTCAATGTCAAATGGTATGGTTAATGACTCAATATTGTATGACAGAAAAAAATAAAAATATTTAATTATTTTTATTAAATAAGGTTAAGTATCGGAATATCATTCCGATATATATGGTGTAAGGAAAAACTTACATCAATAAAATAAAAAACGCCGATACATAAGTAGTCGGTAGTACATCTCGCAAGGATGCGGGATTATATTCAAGGAGGAATTATTATGGTAGTACAGCACAACATGCAGGCAGCAAACACTAACAGAATGTTAGGACAGAATGTTAAGGCAGTTTCTAAGTCAACTGAGAAGCTTTCATCTGGTTACAGAGTAAACAGAGCAGCAGATGATGCAGCTGGTCTTTCAATCAGTGAGAAGATGAGAAACCAGATTCGTGGTATCAATCAGGCTGTTAAGAACTCTGAGGATGGTGTATCACTTATCCAGACAGCAGAAGGTAACATGAATGAGATTCACTCAATCCTTCAGCGTATGGGTGAGCTTGCTACAAAGGCAGCCAACGACGTTAACGCTACTGAGGATCGTACAGCTATCATGGACGAGATTACAGAGCTTACAGATGAGATTAATTCTATCGCTAAGAAGGCAGCATTCAATGGAACAAAGCTTCTTACTGGTTCATTCACAGGCAAGCAGCTCCAGGTTGGTGCCGTAGCAGGTGAGAATATGCAGATTGACATTTCTTCAATGTCAGCTACAGCACTTGGTGTAAATGCTCTTAAGGTATCTACACATGCAGTTGCTTCATCAGCTATGACTAAGATTACAAACGCTATCAAGACTGTATCAGCAGCTCGTTCAAAGCTTGGTGCTAAGCAGAACAGACTCGAGTACACAATCAACAACCTTGAGAACTACTCAGAGAACCTTACATCTGCTGAGTCACAGATCAGAGATACAGATATGGCTAGTGAAATGACAAACTACACAAAGAATAACATTCTTCAGCAGGCTGCACAGTCAATGCTTGCACAGGCAAATCAGTCTACTCAGGGTGTACTTTCATTACTTCAGTAATTTAATTATTGACAAAATATGGCTGGCTCGCTTGCGGGTCAGCTTATTTTGTTATATGGGGTAAATATAATATATGCAGGAAGGCGGGGACAGTTATGCAGTTTCCACACACATATTTTGAGGATGAAGTCAGAGAAGGCTTTTACATATCAGGAATAATTAAGAGGGCATGGGCGGCACAGCTAGAGGTGCTAAAAGAGGTTGACCGAGTATGTCAAAAATATAATATAAAATGGTTTGCGGATTGTGGTACACTGCTTGGTGCTATCCGTCACGGTGGGTATATACCATGGGACGATGATTTAGATATATGTATGCTAAGAGCAGATTATATACGCTTTAATGAAGTGGCAGAAAATGAGCTCCCGAAGGATTATGTGGTACTTAATCTTAATAAGGAGGAGCATTATTTTGAGCATTTAACAAGAATCGCAAGTGGACATCGTCTTAATTTTGATGAGGATTATCTTGAAAAATATCACGATTTTCCTTATGCAGTCGGTATAGATATATTTCCTATAGATTATGTCGCTGATGACGAGGAGGAAGAGAAGCAGAGAAAGGCTCTTGCTACCATGGTAATGGCAGCCGCAGATGAGATTAGGGAAGATAACGGGAATGTGGAGCAATATACCGATGTGCTTTGTCAGATAGAGGATATGTGTAATGTCTCATTTGATTATTCAGGATGTATAAAGCAGCAGTTGTTCCAGACGGCAGAGAAATTATTTTCGTTGTATGCATATAAGGGTGGTAAAAATGTTGCACTTATGCCGTATTGGGTATATTTTGACAATCATTTATATCCGGCAGAGTATTTTGAAAAAACTATTATGGTTCCGTTTGAGACTATTGAGGTTCCTGTGCCGGCAGCCTATGATGGTGTACTAAAAATAGAATATGGTGATTACATGAAGATAGTTAAAACTGGAGGTGTTCATGGTTATCCGTTTTTTACCGGACAGGAAGAACATCTTAAGAAGCTGGTTTCACCATATCCGTTTGAATATACATTTTCAGCGAAGGACTTGGATAACAGTAACAGAATTGTGAAGGATAAGCCGGGAAAGCAGGCTGAGCAGTTGGCAATGCTTATGACGGAGGCGCATAAGGCAGTAATAGCAATTATAGGTGTAGGTCAGAGCGAAGAGGCAAAGCAGGTTTTGATGGCATGTCAGAATAGTGCTATACAGATTGGTACTATGCTTGAGGAGCATTACGGTGAAGGCTTTGAGCCGGTATCTATACTTGAGATGTATTGTGAGCTGTTGTATCAGATTGGTGAGCTGGCGGATAAGTATGCAGCAGGAGAGGCTGTTGATATAGAGGATATAGGTCAGGCGTTAGAGGAAATTACTGAGGCATATCAGGTAAGTGTTAAGAAAAATGTTCATGACAAGAGAGAGGTTTTGTTTATAACATATAAGGCAGAGCATTGGGACGCATTTGAAAGTGTATGGAGAGCTGAGAAAAAGAATGTGGACAGTAATGTTTATGTAATGCCGATTCCATATTATTCAAGAGCTGCAACCGGAGCGAAAAAGGATGAATACTATGAGGGAGATAAGTACCCTGAGTATGTTGATATTGTGGATTATAATGCATTTGATATAGAAAAAATTCATCCTGATGTAATATATATTCAGAGTCCATATGATAGTTATAACTATACCACAAGTGTATCGCCGGAATATTTTTCGTCATATCTCAAGCTTCATACTGACAAGCTTGTGTATATTCCTTGGTTTAAGCTTGATGAGCCTGAAGAGGGAAACGAGAAGGCTAAAAAGACAATGGAATATTATTGTAAAATGCCGGGAGTTGTGAATGCGGATATTACTTATGTTCAGTCAGAAGCTACAAGACAGGCATATATAGAATGTCTTACTGAGTTTGCCGGTGAGGCTACAAGACAGACATGGGAGAGTAAAATTTTTGTTATGGATGCCTCTGATGAAAATTCAGTTGAGGAGAAAACAGAGCAAATAAAAGATAAATATTTGAAGATGATTCCAGAGTTTTGGAAAGAAAAAATATATAAGGCTGATGGTTCAATACGTAAGATAATTTTATACAATACAAATGTCTCATCTCTGGTACAAAAAGGGGAGAAGATGATAGAAAAGATAAGAATAAGCCTTAGTGTCTTTGAAAAATGCAGTGAGGATGTTATACTTATATGGAGACCACATCCACTTTTTGCACAGGCAATAGAGAGCTCAATTCCAGAGCTTAAGGATGAGTATTTGCAGCTTGTGACAAGCTATCGAGAGGATGGATGGGGAATATACGATGATACACAGGACAGTGAGTATGCGATTAATGTTTGTGATGCTTATTATGGGGATTCGGACAGCATTGCACATAAATGTGAGGTTATGCATAAGCCTGTCATGATACAGAACGTAGATATATAAAGAACAAAAGGGGGTAACAGGTTATGTTTGAATTAAATGCTTCTATGATGTGCGCTAATTTTGGAAACCTTGAAAAAGAGGTAAGAGATTTAGAGAGTGCAGGAATAGACTCTTTTCATATTGACATTATGGATGGACGATATGTGCCTAACTTTGCCATGTCGCTTAATGATATGAGGTTTATTGCTGATGCAACGGACAAACCGCTTGATGTGCATCTTATGATAGAGCACCCGAACAATCGAATAGGATTATTTCTTAAGAACTTAAGACCGGGAGATACTGTATATATTCATCCTGAGGCTGAGTATCATCCTTCGACTACATTGCAGGCTATTATTAATGCCGGTATGATACCGGGTATTGCAATTAATCCGGGTACAAGTGTTGAGACAGTTCTTGAGATGCTTCGTATAGTTAAAAAGGTTCTTCTCATGTCTGTCAATCCGGGCAATGCAGGTCAGATGTTTCTTCCTTATGTAGGAGAGAAGATAGACAAGCTTCTGTCACTTAAGGATGAGATGGATTTTGAGATATATTGGGATGGTGCATGTGGAATGGATAAGATAGAGACTTATGCACCAAAAGGAATAAAGGGCTTTGTACTTGGAACAACAGTATTGTTTGGTAAGGACAGAGATTATGCGGATATTATCAGAGATATCAGGAAAATTGGCGCATAGATATGTATTTGGCATATAAATTATTAGGAGAATAAGATGAATATTGCGATAGTTTTGGCTGGTGGAACAGGAACGAGACTTGGGGCAGATATACCTAAGCAGTACATAGAGGTTCGAGGCAAAAAGATAATATCATATGTGTTAGAGACATTATCTGCATCAGACGATATAGATGGCATAAGGATTGTGTGTGAGGACATGTGGCAGGATATAATTAATCGTGATGACGTAGGCTGCATGGACAAAAAATTCATGGGATATTCCAGACCGGGAGCTAACAGACAGCTATCTATATTGAGTGCATTGTGTGATATACGCTTGGATATAGATAATCACAGATATGAAGAGATAAACAGCTATGATGATGTAAATGTTATGATTCATGATGCAGCTAGACCAATGCTCACGAAAGCACTTATTCATTCATGTTTTGAAAACCTTGCAGGACATGATGGAGTTATGCCTGTGCTGCCTATGAAGGACACTATATATGTGAGTGAGGATGGCAGAAGCATAAGTAAGACACTCAAGAGGGAACAGTTATTTGCAGGACAGGCACCTGAGGTATTTGCGTTTAACAAATATTATCGTGCCTGTGAAAGTCTTTTGCCGGATAAAATATTACAGATAAATGGTTCGTCCGAACCTGCTATAATGGCAGGTCTTGATATAGTAATGATACCCGGAGATGAAAATAACTATAAGATAACCACATTCGAGGATTTGGAGAGATTTAAGCTATGATTACAATATCCCTGTGCATGATAGTTAAAAATGAAGAGAGTGTATTGTCGAGATGTCTTGATACGGTTGCTGATATTATGGATGAGATTATTATCGTTGATACCGGTTCGACTGATAAAACTAAGGAGATTGCAGCCAGATATACAGATAAAATATATGATTATACATGGATAAATGATTTTGCAGATGCGAGAAATTATTCATTTTCAAAGGCAACTATGGATTATATATATGCACCAGATGCAGATGAGTTGCTGGATGAGGTTAATCGTGAGAGATTTCGAGTGCTTAAAGCATGCTTGCTGCCAGAAATTGAAATAGTTCAGATGAAATATGTGACGGAGTTATCAAACGATGCCGTTATGAATGCAAAGAGTGAGTACAGACCAAAGTTATTCAAGCGTCAGAGGTCATTTACATGGATTGATCCTATACATGAGACAGTTAGACTTAATCCTGTAGTGTTTGACAGTGATATCGAGATAATTCACAGACCTATTGCTACACATGAGAAAAGGGATTTTTCGATATTTAGACAGGAAATTGCAAAAAATGGGATGCTGTCGGATAAGCTAAGAATGATGTATGCCAGAGAATTGCTTAAGCTTGGTACAGAGGAGGATCTTTGTGCCGCCCGTGATTATTTTCTTGGTATCTATAATGACAACCCTATTAGTGATGCTGGGAAAGAAGCTGCCTGTGTATTAGCTCGTCTGGCTCGTAAGAAGAAGGACATTGCCGGTCTTATGAAGTACGCACTTAAGGATATGCTGGAAAAGCCGTGTTCTGAGATATGCTACGAGCTTGGCTCTTTCTATGAGGAAATCAATGATTATGATGAGGCAATTGTCTGGTATATGAACGCTGCCTATGAAACTGAGAGTATTCTTGATATTCATGCAGGTGGAGATTTGGCGATTGCTGGTATAGTAAGCTGTTATGAAAAACTAATTTTAGCTGAGAACAATGAGTCTAAGTTAGCTCTATATAAGGACAATCTGGAATATTACAGAGCTGAGCTTTCGGCGTGGAGTGTGCCGGAGGAGTAATCCATAATTAATATGACCAAGAAATATTCGGATACAAAGGAAGCTGCTGTTTTAGAAGTTGCCAAAGCTATTAATATTAAAGAAGAGGAAGCAGAAAGGCTGGTTGAAATATATTGGTAATAAGTCAGGATATACATTATAAGCGACTTACAGAAAAAGAGCTTAGCAAGTTTATTTGCATGAGAATAAATCAGTTACGTGAAGAGGGAGCGAAAGAGGATATTGATTTAGAGTCTGCTTTAAGAGATTATTATCACAGACATATGGAGGATGGAACATTTGTGTCATGGCTTGCGTTAGACGGGGATATAATTATTGGAACAAGCGGTATGTCATTTGTGGAGAAACCACCGTATTTTGGATGTCCAAGTGGAAGGATAGGATTGTTATCGAGTATGTATACTAATCCTGATTATAGAAGAAGGGGAATTGCCAGAGAGCTCTTAACTCGTGTGATAAATGATGCGAAAGAATATGGATGTGGAACTATTCAGATTACTGCGTCTGATATGGGAGTTAAGCTCTATACAGATTTTGGGTTTGTACATAATGAGAATTTTATGCAGTATAAATTGTAAAGGTTAATAAAGCTGTGAATGATGTCGATATATAAATTAAGATGTATCGTGATTCATGACATGGAGGTCGGATGAGATATAGAGAGGCTGATTCTGTGAGATTGTGCACGGAGTTGGTCTTTTTTGTTATACAATCGAAGTGTTGATATGATAATTAATTGTGTAATAAATGGCTTACTGTTTGTAAATGGTATTGGTAAATAAGGAGAATAATATGATTAATTTTACAGTTGGTCCCGTTATGTCTGGCGAGGAGGTACTTGCTGTATCGGGACAATCATCACCATATTTTAGAACAAAAGAATTTTCTGATATAATGCTGCAAAATGAGAATATAATGCTTAAATTCTTGCATGCACCTAAAAATAGCAGATGTGTTTTTTTAACATCGTCAGGAACAGGTGCAATGGAATCCTGTGTTATGAACATCTTAAATAAGGACGATAAGGTAATAGTTGTAAATGGTGGTACATTTGGACAGAGATTTGCGGAGTTATGCGAATTACACAGCTTAATATATACAGAGATAAAATGTAAGTTCGGTGAGCAGATAAGAAAAGAACAACTAGACGAGTTAGATGGTAAAGGTTATACAGCTCTTTTAGTAAATATGCATGAGACATCTTCCGGAGTTTTGTATAACATGAATATGTTATCGGAATTTTGCAAAAAGAATGACATATGCTTAATAGTTGATGCTATAAGCGCATTCATAGCTGATGAATTAGATATGGAAAAGCTTGGTGCGGCAGCAGTAATAACGGGTTCACAAAAGGCGTTGGCTGTTCATCCAGGCGTATCAATAATAGCATTGTCTGAAAGCGCAATTAATAGAGTTGAGAGTAATACAGAAAAATGTTTATATCTTAGCCTGAAGGAAGCGTTGAAAAATATGGAAAGGGGACAGACACCATTCACTCCTGCGGTAACGATTCTTCTACAGATAAATGCAAGACTGGTGTCTATGCTAAATAATGGTGGTATTGATTCTGAAAGACAGAAAATAAGAGGTTTGGCGTTATATTTCAGAAACCACATAAAAGAATTTCCGTTTGAATATGTCGTAGAAAACGATATTGACCAATCAAATGCCATAACCAGTCTTAGGACAACTAAGAAGAATGCAGTACGAATATTTGAGGAGCTGAAAGATAACTATGGAATTTGGATATGCCCGAACGGAGGAATATATAAGGATGATATATTCAGAGTTGGACATATAGGTAATTTAAATGAGCAGGATTATGACAGATTGTTTGCTGCTCTTACGGATTTAAAAATAAAGGGTATAATATAAATTTGTTTTGAAGGAAGGTTGCAGATGATGTCAGATAATAATTACAATATAATTACTGAATGTGTTGCATTTAAGGACAATTATATGTTTTGCGTTGCCAGAGAGATGAACATAATATTTAAGATAAATATAGAATCTATGCAACTTGAAACCATAATTGATATGCCAGACGAGGATGGAATGGTTGAAAGACTTTATTTTGGCATATACATTGATGAAAACTATATGATGCTTGTTCCTTGTAACGCAGAGAAACTTTGGATATATAATTTTATAACATGCAAATGGACAGGTATAGATATATCCAGGTTTATTAATCCTGCCACTAATGGTAAGTTTGTTGGGGGAGCATTAAGAAATGGAAAAGCATATTTATATGGCTATAAGTATCACGGAATATTGATTGTTGATATAGTAAGTGGAGAAATATCAGAGCTCCTTGATACAAATGGTAATTATGCATTCTGGGGATTAAATACGGTTGAGGTTGATAATAAATTATATATAGCAAACAGAATAGAGAGTAATGTAATATGCATAGATACGGATAGCTGTACATATGAAAAAATTTCAATTAAGGGTTGTGAACATTCTGACAAATACAAAAATGATGGAATGGCATATGCAGATAATAAGTTTTTCATTATGCCGCATCATGGAAACTATATAATCGAGTGGAACCAAAAAGAAACATCGTCAAAGATAGAGACAGATAAATTCTTTGATTCAATGAAAAGATATTTTAATGGAATAGCTGCATCAGAGGATATGATATTATTATACGGTCCTCTTGGCAAAAATTATATATATAATATAAAAAGACCAGATAAGTCATATGTGATGGACGATAATATTTATTATGCCAGTTACTATGATAATGTGGGATTCGTTGTTTGCAGGAAAGGAAAAATAAGCATATATAATTCAAAGCTTGAACTTATAAAGGAAGTTAAATTGGTGGTTAGCAAACAGCTTCATTCGGAATATATAAAAGGGTGTTCGGTGAGAAATGCATCAACACTTAAGGAAAATGATGTAGTGGGCTTGGAGGAATTTGTTAATGCGTTAAGGGACAGCGATAAAAAGAGTGAAAGATATATTATTTTTGGTGGTGGTGCAGCAGGAGCGGAAGCTCTTGCGGTAATGGGCGAAGATAATGTGAAGTATTTTTGTGATAATTCCAGAGACAAGGTTGGCAGTTGTATATTAGGAAAAGAGGTAATAGGATGCGATACTCTTATTGAATTAGCTGCTGAGTATGTGATAGTAATAGCTGCCAATGTTAGAAATGCCACGGAGATATCAAGACAGCTTGAATCTTATAATGTATCAGATTATGTAATATTCTATGATGAGGTTAAGAAATTATTTATTAATAATACGAAAGAAATAGCTGTAGAATATCTGGAACATAAGGAAAATAGAGCTCATTGTAAATCAGAATTTTTTAGAAAGCTTTGTATTGAACAGGCTGCACAGATTGATTACCTGAGAAAGTCAGTTGATGCATATAGCCTTGGTAAAATGAATGGGTATCTTCGCAAAGAGCAGGTAAAACATACAGAGTATGCGAAGCAGGTGCTTGGCGAAATAAATGAAATTAATATTAATCCATTTATTATCGGTGGGACATTAATTGGTGCTAAGAGACATAAAGGCTTCGTGCCTTGGGATGATGATATAGATTTTGGAATTGTCAGACAGGACTATAATAAGCTGTATGAGTTTGCTGATAAGAATTGGCATATAGTTAGGCGTAATGGCTCTGGCATAGATAAATATCGCCAATTAAATGAGCTATTCAAAAAATATCCTAATGAAAAAATATTTGCTGTATCTCCGTATTGCTCAAGCGTATATCAGGGTACATCAATTGCTGAATATACGGTTGTTGACTTTTTTGTGTTTGATTGTTTTTCAGATGGGTATACATATACAGAGTATAGGAAGCTTATTGAACAGACAAAGGGACAAATTGAGGCAAGCCATGATGAGTTAAAGAGGCTTGATATAGAACAGCAGGCAGTAAAAGCTAATAAGAATATAGTTGATGAATCTGACAATATAAGCTTTGCATTAGATAGTATGATGGCATATGACCATTTGCGTGAAAAGGATTGGATAGATAGAAAGCTGATTTTCCCATTAAAGCAGGTTGTATTTGAGGATGTAATGTTTCCAGCACCTTGTAATATAGAGGAATTTTTGGAGCATGATATACCGGGTTATAATGGTATGCCTTCAGACTCAGGGATATCTAAGAGATTGACACAGAGGGGAAGCATAATACGAGGTATTTTGAAATCAGTGGAAATTTATCTTACCAAGAAAGACGATGTGGACTTTTTTGAGCCACTATATACGAAGCTAAGACAAAATGGTATATATGCAATTTATGTTATAGAGAATAAGTATTGTAACACATGTGAAGGTGTTGATTCACAGATTATAGAGAAAAAATTGACAGACAATATGTGTGAATATAGTACCTGGATTAGTCCGGACACAGATATAGTGGTTTGCAGAGCTGATAGAGAATTGCTCAGAAGATATAATACGTCTAATAAACTGGTGGGAGAAGATATTAATGTTTTATTAGAGGATATTAAAGCTATTGTAGGAAAGTGATGAGAGTATGAAGCAGATAATATTGATTGGCAGTGGTGCATATGGATTAAAAGCATTGAAATATTTTGGCGAAGAGAATGTATATGCTTTTTGTGATAATGGTTGTCGCGAGGATGGGGAGAAGTACGGAATAAAATATATAACATTTAATTCGTTGAGAAAAATCAGCAATGATTATATCCTGATTATTGCTATGAATAATGACAATGCATTTGTCGTATCAAATCAGATGCTACAATACAAAATAACTGATTTTGTGGTGTTGACAGATGATTTGATGGAGGAAATGAGCCAAAATGCACCAGCTTATATGATGGACATTTTAAATGATGATGCTCAAAGATATAAGAGAGAACGCAATCAATATATACATATAAAGGAAAATCTTGAGGAGCAGTTGGATATGCTAAAAAGGCTTTCAGATATAAGAAAGCTTAAACCGGCACAGGGATATTTGGCTAGAGTTCAGAGGAATATCGCAGAGTTTACACAAGAAGTGTTGCAGAATATTAAAATATTAGATATAAAGCCATTTATCATAGGTGGGACGCTGCTTGGATATTACAGACATGGCGGATTTATACCTTGGGATGACGATATAGATTTTGGACTCCTTCGTAAGGACTATATGAAGCTACTTGATTATGGCAGAAAAAACTATATATGTGTGGATATAAAAGCAATAAATGATAAAGAGGATGAGAAGAAACTGGAGGATTTGTTTAGAAAATTTCCTAACCAGTACATTATGGTTATCTCTCCTAATTGCATACAAATAAGGTGCGGTACATCGGAAATTGATGCAAAAACGGTGGACTTCTTTTCGTATGATTTTTATAGAGATGATTATTCGTTTGAGCAGCATATGAGAGATATAGAAATCTGCGAAAGATTAAGATACACAGAGATAGGAAATGACAGAGTATTACAAATAATAAAAGAAAATAAAAACATTTGTGAAAAGAGCAATACTATATATTTTGGATTAGATAGTATGGATTCCTTCATATGCCATAATGATAAATTTATACCCGTTGATACAATACTTCCTCTTAAAAAAATTGAATTTGAAGGCATAGATTGTTATGCTCCTAATGATTCAGTTGGATTACTTGGGTGGCTTTACAATGAATATGAGGGATATCCAAATAGTTTACTCTGTCACCATTTAGATGAGATTGTTGCAGGGAGATTGAAACAAGATTATACCTATAGTGGAATAATTGCGGATTCGGTAGAATTTATTGATTATACTGTAGAAATATATAATTATCTCAGAGGACGGGAGATATATTGTGTATATGTTATTGATAAATCAAGACTTAATAATTATGAAGCTATAGAGGAAGCATTAATTGATAGGCAATTGGAGTATGTTAAATCTGACAGAGAGACTTTTGATTTTGTTATATCAAAGGAAAAACTGAAGGAGAAGGATTGGTCAGATGTAGATACTTTAGCGGAACAATTGTACGAGCTTATTGTTAATGGATAGCGGGGTGACATGAGATGAAAAAAGTCATTACATATGGTACATATGATTTACTGCATGAGGGACATGTCAGATTGCTTGAGAGAGCCAAGCAGCTAGGAGATTATCTCATAGTAGGCGTAACCTCCGAGGACTTTGACAGAAAACGTGGCAAGATAAATGTCAAGCAGTCGTTGATGGAAAGAATAGAAAATGTTAAAGCACTCAATATTGCTGATGAGATAATTGTTGAAGAATATGAAGGACAGAAAATAGATGATATAAAGAGATATAATATAGATATATTTACTGTTGGTAGTGACTGGATAGGTAAGTTTGATTATCTAAAAGAACTATGTGAGGTCGTATATCTTGACAGAACCGAGGGAATTTCAAGCTCGGATATAAGAGGGAAGCATAGAGTTAAGCTCGGTATTGTAGGTGATGGAGATTATCTGAAAAAGGTTTACCGTGAAAGTAAATATGTGAATGAGGTTTCTATTTGTGCATTATTACGAGATAATATAGAGAATGTGCCTGTGGAGTATGATGGTATAGAGTGTATAACTAACAATTACAATGAAGTTTTGGATAAGGTTGATGCGGTTTATATACATTCATATCCTCAAAGACATTATGAATATATCAAAAGAGCATTGGAAAATAGGGTTCATGTATTATGTGAGTCCCCTATTGCTTTAGAGAAAAATCAGGTTGAGGAACTGTTTGCTCTAGCCAGAGAAAATGGCTGTGTACTTATGGAGGCATTGAGAACTGCATATTCCACTGCATATTCAAGATTATTGTTGTTATTAAAGAGTGGGGCAATAGGCGATGTTAAAATGGTAGATGCAACCTGTACATCTCTCAAGGATTCCGATTATCTTGAAACTGAGGGGGAAAATTGGAATTCAATATGTGCATGGGGACCAAATGCTATGCTTCCGGTGTTCCAGATTTTAGGAACAGACTATAAGCAAAAATACATTGTCAGCAGTCTCCTTGATGGAAATTCAGATATAGATTTATTTACAAAAGTGGATTTTTTGTATGACAATGCAGTTGCATCAGTCAAGATAGGTCAGGGTGTCAAATCAGAGGGAGATTTAATAATATCTGGTACAAAGGGATATGTGTATGTTCCAGCTCCATGGTGGAAAACAGATTATTTTGAGGTAAGATATGAGAGAGCAGAAAATAATAGAAGATATTTCTATCAGCTTGATGGAGAGGGAATAAGATACGAGTTAGTTGCATTTTGCAGAGCTGTAGAAAGCGGAACTCAGTATAGTTATATTAGCAAGGATGTATCAAGGGCTTTTGTAGATGTTATAAGCGACTTTTACAATAGAAGGAACTTTACGAGCATATAGTATAAATGTGTAATCAGGCATAGTTTGTTAGGAGGAATGTAGATGAATGTAACTATAATAGGTGGTGGAAATATTGGAATGTGCCTTGCCGGAGAAATATCCAGAGTAAGAGGATATGAAGTAACACTCTATGCATCTAATCCTGGTCAATTTGCTGACACAATAGAGGTGATTGACGAGGAAAGAGACATTACCTTTAAATCAGGAAATATTTGCACAACTGATGATTTGCAGATGGCAATTTCTGATGCGGATGTTATATTATGCACATTCCCTGCACATATAAGAAAAATGCTTATAGAACAAATAGAACCATTCATAAAGAGTGATGCTATTTTAGGGTTTATACCGGGATATGGTGGTGCTGAGCTATACTGTAGGAAATTGATTGAAAAAGGTGTAACGATATTTGCCATGCAAAAAGTGCCCTACGTTGCCAGAACAAAGGAAAGAGGTAAGATTGCCGGTCTTTGGTCTAGGAAGAACAAGTTGTTTGTTGCTGCTTTGCCACATGTAAAAACAATAGAAATAGCAGGTATGATAGAGGATATGTTGCTTATAAAATGTATTCCACTTAATAATTATATGGCGGCGACATTGTTGCCGGGTAATCCTCTTTTGCATACCAGTGGTTCGGTTGTATATTTAGATAATTATAAAAATGGACAGGTTTTTCCAGAACAGATATATTATTATCGGTCATGGGATGATAAATGCTCAGAAATGATATGCAAATTCAGTGATGAGATGATGAAGGTTTGTGAGATGATTCCTTTGGATTTATCGGAAGTGAAGTCAATACAGGAGTATTATGAATCACCTACTCCTTGTGACCTTACCCGTAAATTTCATACCATACCATCTTTTCATAATTTACTTTTGCCTATGAAAAATGTTAATGGTGGCTTTGTACCTGATTTTTCATCCAGATTTTATACGGAGGATATTCCAAATGGAGTATGTATTATAAAGGCTCTTGCATTACTTGTTGGAATAGAAACACCTACTATAGACTATATACTGGACTGGTATTACAGAATGACAGGAAAGGAATATTTCCTTAAGGGTGGTTCATTTGGAAAAGATATTATGGAAACAGCCATTCCTCAAATAAATGGAATTGGTACATTAGATGAATTAAAGGAGTTTTATACATTTTAATAAAAGCAGGTAAAAAGGAGAAATTATGATAACAATAGCGTATGGATGCGGAAATTGTTGGAAAGCATATGGCAGAATTTTAAAAGAGAAACAAAAATTGGATTATATATGTGACAGAAAGCTAGACCAACAGGAAGAAGAATTGTATGACGGTATAAGAGTTATGAAAACCGAGGAGGCATATCGACAAAAAAATGTGCGGGTTATAATATGCCTTTATGATAAGACTTTGATAGATGAGATAATTTCGTCATTTCACTATAAAGAAACAATTGAATTTGTATATAAGAGAAATATTACTGGAGAGGAACTGTTGGCAGATTATGCTGATGGATATTACGAGGATATTCTAGGTAATAAAATTATATTTGACAAAACAATACCTAAAAAATTAGATATTCATTTTATAGGACATAATAATTGTGTTCATATAGGAAAGAACATGAGAGTTACAAATTGGATGAAGGTATGTATGGGGTGCGATGCAGAGGTAACAATTGGCGATGGCACAACTGCTGTTTCGTGTGAGATTGACGCATCGTGGGGAAATATACATATAGGTAAAGATTGTATGTTTTCATGGAATACATTTGTAAGGAATGATGATGGACATCATATATTTGATATAGAAACCGGAGAGAGAATTAATAAATGTGGAACTATAACGATAGGAAATCATTGTTGGATAGGACAGGATGCAATCGTGTTAAAAAATGTAAACATTGGTGATGAAAGTATAGTCGGTGCAAGAGCGGTTGTAACAAGGGATATTGAACATAATTCAGTTGTTGCAGGTAATCCTGCAAGAGTTGTAAAAAAAGGTATAGTATGGAGAAGAAACTGGACTAAGTTAGAGGATGTAGGGAGTATAGATGATTTATAGGATTAGTAACATTGTAAACGCTAATTACATCTAAAAGGAGAGATTGTACTAATGTCAGTAATTAAATTCCCCCACAACTTAATAATCTTCGGTGCAAAAAGCTTAGCACTAGGTGCTTCCCATGCCATTATGACAGTTCATCCGGAGGTTCATGTAGAGGGCTTTGTGGTAAGCTCCTTGAAGGGTAATCCTGCAACTCTTAATGGTATGAAGGTGTATGAGCTGTCCGAGATAGAAGATAAATCAATGTGTATTTTAATAGCTACCCCACAGGACATACAGACGAAGATTAAGGAGTATCTTGAGGAGCAGGGCTTCTATAACTATATCTGTATGGATTGGCAGTTAGAGGCTTATCTTATGGGTAATTATTATAAGGAAGAAGGAATATTTGCGGTATTACCTGTAGTAGATGATAAGCAGAAGAGCTTTGGTAATAAAAATGAGATAAATGATACACATCCAGATGTCAAATGCTATATGGCTAAGTTTTATCGTGATAGGAAGATAAATTGCGATTATAATGTACCTGATTGGGTTTCACCGATTCAGGTTGGAGCGGCACTCACTGATGAGAGGGTATGTGATATAACTGACAACACAGGAGATAATATATCGGCAAAGAATGTAAACTACTGTGAGCTTACCGCTTTGTACTGGATATGGAAAAATGAGCTTGAGTGCGTTAAAAACAGTCAGGAAGCCTCTGATTATTATGGCATGTATCAGTATAGGCGCTTGCTTGATGTCGATGACGTGCAGATGCGTTATATCATGGATAATGATATAGATGTAGTTTTGCCGTTGCCTACAATGTGTGAGCCTAATATATTTGAGCACCATGAAAGATATGTGAAGGCTGGTGACTGGGATGCTATGTTGCAGGCGTTGAAGGAGCTGTGTCCCGAATATATGCAGACATATGATAAGATATATAAAGAAAGTTATATGTATAATTATAATATATTGCTTGCCAAACGCGAGGTACTGGCGGACTATTGTGCATGGCTTTTTCCTATTCTTGAAAGGACAGAGGAGCTTTCTGTTCCGAAGGGTTCTGAACGTGCAGACAGGTACATAGGTTATCTTGGTGAAAACCTGACGACGTTATATTTTATGCATAATAGGGATAAGCTTAAGGTATATCATACGGGACGAGTGATGTTGGTGTAGATGTGTACGATAAGAATGCATGAAGATAGATTGTAGGAACAAAGGAGGTAAGAATCAAAGATGAACTCATGGACATTACACGATATTAATGATTTTACATATGGTGAGCATGCCGCACCAACCCTTAAGTCTGGCGAGGTTTTAGTTGCAGTTAAGGCAGCAGGAATCTGTGGTTCAGACATTCCTAGGGCATACAAAACAGGTGCGCATGTGCATCCTATAATTATAGGGCATGAATTTGCGGGAGTAGTTGAAAAATGTGGTTCTGACACAGACACAGCATGGGAGGGAAAGCATGTTGGCGTATTTCCTCTTATTCCCTGTGGCAAATGTATTCCATGTCAGAAGAAACAATATGAAATGTGCAGAAACTACAACTATCTTGGTTCAAGATGTGATGGAGGATTTGCCGATTATGTGGCAGTGCCGGAGGCTAATCTTATCGAGCTGTCGGACAATGTGCCATTTACACAGGCTGCAATGATGGAGCCAATGGCTGTTGCTGTACATGCAATGAGAAGAGGAATAAGCCTCATGGAGGATAAGAAATTATGTGAGACTACATCTGTCGCAGTAAGCGGTCTTGGAACAATAGGCCTGCTGCTCGTTATGTTCTTAAGACAAATAGGTGTGGATAACATATATGTAATAGGTAATAAAGACACGCAGAAGAGATATATAGGTGAGCTTGGAATATCAGAGGATAGATATTGTGATTCTAAGACAACGCAGGTTAAGGAATGGCTCATGGAACAAACTGATAATTCAGGTGTGGAGTTATTCTTTGAGTGTGTTGGAAAAAATGAAACAATAGAACAGGCTATAGATATGACTGCACCTGCTGGCGGCGTGGTATTTGTAGGTAATCCATATTCAGATATTACATTAGAAAAAAATATTTATTGGAAGATATTGAGAAACCAGCTAAAGGTGACAGGAACATGGAATTCGTCATTTACACATGATAGTGATGACGATTGGCATTATGTTGCAAAATGCCTTTCAGATGGAAGTATACATCCGGATATGTTTATCACTCATACATATGAGATGAAGGACTTAGATAAGGGCTTTCATATAATGCGCGATAAGACAGAGGATTACGTTAAGATAATGGGAGTTAATCCGTGAGAAAACAAATTAAGAATGATATAGATAACTTAATAGCACTTATGGATGAAGCTCATAAAGAGATAGGTGTGTGTGAGGAGCTGAGCGTTGAGTGTCAGAACTGTGCCATAACGATAGGCACGACCTTTGAAAATGATGAGGAAGAGGACAAAAAAATTAATTGTCCTTGTGCTGGCTCGTATGGACATATCGTGAGTAAGCTTGAGCAGTACTGTGAGTTGATGTATCAGCTTCATGAGACTTTTTTTGATGAAAATACATCGCAGGATGTAGCAAATGCAATTATAAATGAGATAAAGACTGTGTTTGGCGACATAAAAGAAATGATAGACCATATAGAGGTGAGGAAGGAAGTTGTATTTCTTCCATATAACGCTTCAATGTGGGATTCACTTGAGAGCGTGTACCTTAGATATAAAGCTGAGCCGGATTATGATGCATATGTTATTCCTATACCTTATTATGACAAAACTCCTGAAGGTAAGTTCGCCAATATGCACTATGAGGGGGACAGGTTTCCGTGTGATATACCGATAACTGATTATAATGCGTATAATTTGGAGCTGCGTCATCCTGATATAATATATATACATAATCCTTATGATGGGACAAACTATGTGACGAGCGTACACCCTTTTTTCTACTCCAAAAATATAAAGAAATTTACTGATAAGCTCGTATACATACCATACTTTGTGCTTGATGAGCCCGGTTATCCGTATGAGGGTGGGTACGAGAATTTTGTTGTAGTACCTGCGGTAATTCATGCCGATACCGTAATCGTTCAGTCTGAGATGATGAGACAGGTTTACATAAATACAATGACAAAAGAAGTCGGTGAGAATTCAAGAGGTATATGGGAGCGCAAGATACTTGGACTTGGCTCACCGAAGTTCGACAGGGTGAAGCGTCTGCGTGACAATCCTGTAGATATGCCGGAGGACTGGAAGCAGAAGATATATAAAGCTGACGGAAGTAAAAAGAAGGTAATTCTCTATAACACAAGTGTTGTAGCTATGCTTAAATACAGACAGTCCATGATAGATAAGATACATTCTGTTCTTGAGTTTTTTAAATCAAATACAGATAATGTAGTTCTTTTATGGCGGCCACATCCGCTTATGAAACAGACACTTGCGTCTATGAGACCTGAGCTTTTAGATGAATATCTTGACATAGTAAGCAGATATCAGGAGGCGGATTATGGAATATATGATACGACATCTGACATCGACAGGGCTATAGCTATAGCCGATGCTTATTATGGAGATGCAAGCAGCGTTGTGGCATTGTGTCAGCATGCAGGTATTCCCGTGATGATACAGAATACAGATATTTTGTAGACAAAATTACAGATGGTAAGGAGATGCAATACATGATTTCGTTCTGCCTGATAGGAAAAAATGAATCAGCTATCTTAGATAAATGTCTGAGTGCGTTAGTGCCATACAATTATGAAATTATTTTTGTAGATACCGGCTCAACAGATAACACAAGACAGATAGCAGAGAAATATACGGATAAGGTATATGATTTTCCATGGATAAATGACTTTAGTGCGGCTAGAAACTTCTCTATCAGCAAGGCAACAAATGAATATATACTTCCTATAGATTGCGATGAGATAGTAACGGAGTTTGACAAGAAAAAGACAGAGGCTTTAATCAGAAAAAATCCTGATTCGATAGGCAGACTGATGAGGATTAATGAGTTTTCCAGAGATGAGGGTACATTTGGTTCAAATGAACCGGTGAGCAGATTATTTGCTAAGAGCTTATATCATTATGAGGGGACTATCCATGAGCAGATAGTGAGAAAGGATAAGAAGGAGCCTTCATATTATCATTTTCCTCTTACTATGATACATAGCGGATATGAGGGTAATCTATTAATAAGACGTAAGAAAACTGAGAGAAATCGTGAATTGTTACTAGCAGAGCTTGCTAAAGCTCCTGATGACACATACGTGCTATACCAGCTTGGCAAGACATATTATATGGAGCAGGAATATGAAAAGGCACTTGAGTATTTTAATAAGGCGCTGGGATATGACATGAATCCGGAGCTTGAGTATGTGCAGAATTGTGTTGAGGCATACGGATATTGTCTGATTAATACTAAGCAATACGATGTTGCGCTTGGGCTTACAGGTGTGTATGAGGAGTTTGCTGTATCGTCTGACTTCGTGTTTCTTATGGGACTTATATATATGTACAATGGCATGCTCGATGAGGCGGTTCGTGAATTTATAAATGCAACGCATATGTCATATGTTAAAGTGCAGGGTACAAACAGCTATCGTGCATATTACAATATTGGAGTTATATATGAGTGCGTTGGAGACAAGGAAAATGCTTCAAAGTACTATAAGCTCGCAGGAAAGTTTGAACCGGCAGTAAAGCGCTTGAAGGAGCTATAATAACGTGGCAGTACAACTGATGGGGTACTGCCATATTGATTTTTGTGGATAAATATGCAACGCTACCGGAGGTTGCGAAAGGGAAACTGCGGGGATATAGACATTTTTTGACAAAATAGATAAAATTTCGGATAGCACAGTCATGTGCAGACATTAAATAATAGCGAGGATGATATTACATTGATTGGTGAACGACTAGCAGAATTGAGAATGAACCATAACATGACACAGGAGGAATTTGCCGAGTACATGGAGGTTAGCAGGCAGGCTGTATCAAAGTGGGAGCTTGATAAATCATTGCCGGACGTTGGCAAGCTCTTGAAGATGTCTGAATTATATAATGTGAGTATTGACTATCTGTTAAAGGGGACGGAGGAACTTTCCGGTGACGCAGGGCAGATATCAGATGACGTGCAAAGTGCTGGTGAGTGTGTAGATGTGATACCAGATGACGTGTTGCGTAATGATGAGTATGTAGTTGCGATGCCAGATAATATATCGCGTAATAATGAATGTGTAGATGAAAAAAATAATGACATATACATATCGCACAGTGATGAATATATAGATGAAAATATAGATGAAAAGTCAGATGAAACGTCACATGCTGACAAGCATATATCTGAGAAAAAAGGCATCGTTATAAGTCTTGTGCTAACCGGTATTTTGCTAATTGGGGTGTTAGCTTTATTGATAGGTGTTATTAAGTGTCAGGTATGGAATGGAGCTGACAGCAGTAAGGAATTAGTGAAAGTAAAACAGCTTCATTTACAGTATTCGCTGGCAGATGTAAGTGCCTGTGATGATGAAGGAAATGCTGTGACAAGGACTGTCCTGCTTGATACAACCGGAGTAAGAGAAGGTGATTATGTATATTGTTATACAAATACAGAGGGGGACAGGATATCGGTAAACTATACAGCACAGACAATTGTTACAATATTTATAATCAGTTTTATACTGCTTGGAATCTGGATATTACTGTTCAGGGAGGCTAGAAGAAAATGAGCAAAAAGAGGACAGCAATAATTGTTATTTTGGCATTTATGGTTGGAGTAATAGTGGCATTTTCTGTTATCCTTATATTAAGTAAGCGTGAGATATCTGTTGATAATTATGAGGAAAAGACTGATTACATGGGTACTGTCATTATAGATGGTTATAAGATTATGATACCCAATAAATACAAAGCTGCCGTGGACGATGATTTAGGTCTGGTGTACAGCGATAATGGAAACTTTGAAATGTCTATATCGGTGCTTGATGCGAGCTATGATATGACGTTAAGGGAGCTTGACTCGTTAGATGACAGCCTACGTGAGTGGACAAAGCTTATGAAGCCGTTTAGTGAATTGGCTGTGGGAAAAAACTCGTATATATACGGTGTGTATCAGGATGAGGGAGAAATTATCTTGCTTGCCTATATGAAGGCAAGTGAGGAGAAGGTCTTTGATATTATGGTCAGGTGTCTTGCGATAGATGATATGAAATTTCAGACAGAGGATGAGCTTATCAGGCAGTATGAGAATTATATACTGATTGCCAATTCCCTGTTAGATGGAGCTGTGCCTACGGATGCAGAAAATACTCCATCAGGTACGGTGTATGTTGCAGATGATATGTATCATGATGTACAGATGGTGGTGACTGAAACGTGGGTATCAGATGACAGTCTGTATGATGAGCATGACCAGAAATTGGTGTCGTATGATATTGCAGATAAATTCTATATGATTGCTAAGGAGATTAAACCGGGCATTTACAGCAAAAAAGTGTATAGTGATGAGAGCAGAGGCATAGTGGTTACAGTGATTGCTGAAAAACAGAGAAAATCTGATACGGATGCGAAGTCTGTTATGAAAGAGGAAAAGAGAATCTGGACAGATTATGACGGAGAGCCAGAGAGTATAGAAATAAATGGAAAGTCATACTATTATTACTCATATACAGAGGAATATAAAGTCAGAGATGAGATGCATGAGAAATATTATTTTGAGGCTGCTACGGATATGCAGGATGGCATGATATATCGTATATCCGGATTCTCCGATGCGGATGGTGAGGCTCTTGATATAGCCACATATGATAGCTTTCTCACAATAGAAGAACCGTAAAATCATATAAAACACTATTTCAACCGGGGGTTGCTTAATTGCAACCTCCGGTTTGTTGTAAATCAATGCTTTGACATTATAATTACTGTCAAAACCATATACATGAAAGGAAACGGGAGAAAATGAAAAAACGTCTAAAAAAACAAAGGCTATTGGGAATAGCCATGCTTGTTGCTTTGGGGATAAGTCTGTTTGCACCTGGTGAAAAAATGAATGTGGTGAAGGCTGCTGATATCACAATCGATGAGACTACATTTCCAGATAGTGTATTTCGGGACTATGTAAGAACTAACTTTGATAAAGATAGTAATGGCATATTGTCTGATACAGAGAGAGCAGATGTGAAAGAAATATTCGTTGAAAGCAAAGGAATTTCAGATTTAAAGGGAATAGAGTATTTCCCTAACCTGCTATATTTACATTGTGAAAAAAACAATCTCACAAGTCTTGATACGAGCAGCAATCCTTTGGTAAGAAGTATCTTTTGCTTTAATAATGCATTAACAAGTATCAATGTATCTAACAATCTTGCACTGGATACTTTATGGTGTTCTGGAAATAGTCTTACAAGCTTAGATGTGACTGGTAATCCGGCATTACAGGATTTAAGCTGCTATAATAATAAGCTTACTGCATTAGATGTAAGTAATTGTACTGCACTGACGGAATTGAAGTGTGATAATAATAAATTGGAAAGTCTTGATGTAAGCAACAATACTGCATTGATTCATCTGAATTGCAGAGTTAATCATATAGCTAGTCTTGATGTTAGTAATAACACGCTATTGGAACAATGTGATATGACCTACAATTGGATGTATACGATGGATTTTAGTAATAATGCGGCATTGTCGGATATATATGTTCCAAAAATCTATACAACTGGAAATGCAAGTGTGAAAGCGTATAGATATGGTGATGAAGATTTTTATATTGATTTGAATGAGCTGAATCTGGATTTAAGCAGAGTTTCATATGACGCTGAATCACTCAACGGAAATGTTGGAACCTACGATGCTAAAACGGGCAGAATTAACTTTACATATAATTCATCAAATGTGGGAGGCAAATCATTTGTGTATATATATGATACAAAGGCTCCAAATGTAAAATATAGAGATTTGAAGGTTTTCATAACTGTTTCAGATATTGTTGATGTAAGAGATCCGAAAGAACCGACAACTGAGGAGACAACAACAGAGGAACCAACAACAGAAGCGCCAACAACTGAGGAGGCAATAACAGAAGCACCGACAACAGAAACACCAGCTACGGAAGCACCAGCTACAACACAGAACGTTGCAGGCAATAATGTGCAGACTCCTAAGACAGGTGATAAGGCTCCTGTGTATATACTGTTGGTAATATCGTTTATGTCATTAGCTGCTATAGCAGTATTATGTAAGCTTAAAGGACATAGACAGTAATTAAAATTATTATAGATAAGTTTGTATAAATAAAAATTACCCTTTCTGCAAGAGATTAACCAGACGACTTTGCAGGAAGGGTATTTTTATTGTTTGTATATTTCATTTATGAGAGAAGTCCGCTCATGTTAAACATCTGTGCAAGCCTTATATCATAGCTGTGGCACATTTTAACTTTCTCATAACCGTTTTTGGCTATCTGCTTTCTCTCCTCGTCATGCTCCAGATAATAACCGATTTTGTCAAGTAAATCAGGTATACTGTCATATAATACGATATCCTCGTCAGGAATAAATATCTCAGGTATCTCAGTCTGATAATTAGATATGACAAAGCCGCCAGCTCCCATCAGGTCAAATATTCTTAGTGGAAGTCCGGTTTTGATAGGACGATTAGTCATGTTTAAGTTAATTTTGCTGCATTTAATAATCTGAGGCATCATGGTGTTGGAGTCAGCTCCTCCGTGATTATGTACCTTAGGGAGCATGCTTGTATCACTTAATGTCCACAAATCCATGTCAAAATGCTCACTGATGGCAGAGAGAGTCCTTATTCTCTCCTGTTCAGTACATTTATATCCGATATATGTGTCGGCTACAATACCTTTTATGTCCTCTGCGTAATCCTCTCCAAGAGGCTCCCACGCTGCGTATTTTTTGAATTCTTCTGCGAAGTCATCGCTTATAGAATCCTCTATGAAATTATAGCCATATACATTTAGCTGTGCATTTATGAGACCATCGACATATCCTCGAATATAGTCCGGCAGGTCCTTTTGTATTTCGTTGTATCTGCATTTTTCTGAGTAGAGTGAGCCGACAAATGAGATATCACAGTCGTATCTCTTATGCTCCTCGGCTGTCACCCTTACGCTGTCCCATGTAGGAACATCGCAGCCCATCGGAAGATGGAATATACAGTCCGGATTCATAGGCGAAAATTTGTCATGCTGCATCCTGTCTAACACGAAAATGCGATTAGTTTCGTATTTGATTGTCTCGGAATATAGCTGGAAGCTTGGGCAGTCCACAGTCCATGAGAGGTAAGGAAGCTTAAATACCTTGCAGGTTCTTGCGATTATCGGCTGAAAATTAACGGAAAATACGCATAGGACATCCTTTGTCTGCTGTATAAGTGCTGCGAGCTCCTTTAGGTATTCCTCGTCGTAGTCAACGCTTTTAAAGGCACGGTTCATGTAAACAACATCAAAACCGAGCCTCTTAAGGGCGTTGTCTATACCTACCTCACATATGCTTTTCCAGCGACAAAAAATGACCTTCATGCGTAGCCTCCCCTTTGTATGGTTACTATAATATTATCCTTCCATATATATCGTAAATATTATGAGTACATTCCGATTCTTCTTATATGTCTCTCATCATTTGAGAAAGGTGTATCTACAAATATATCGGTAATCATAAGAGCAAGTCCGGGACCTGTTGTTCTTGCACCCATGCAAAGAATATTGGCATTGTTGTGCTCTCTTGTTGCCTTTGCTGAGAAGCAGTCTGCACAGAGTGCTGCTCTTATACCGTCAACCTTGTTGGCTGCCATTGACATACCGATACCTGTTCCGCATATAAGGATTCCTAATTCACACTCACCGCCTGCTACTGCCTCTGCAACCTTTTTGGCATAGACAGGATAATCACATGAGGCTGTGCTGTCGCAGCCTAAATCTTTAATCTCAAAGCCTCTCTCCTTAAGGTGATTGATTACCTCAAGCTTAAGCTCGTATCCACCGTGGTCACATCCGATTGCTATCATAATAATATCCTCCGTTATAATAATTTATATGTTGTGATTAATAAAATATATTTACTTATATAAAGCTTACACATTGATAACCCTGTGTCCGGCTGCCTTGAGCAGTCTGTTCATAATTGCACCGCCAAGCTCACCACTGTCAAATGCTTCGCTGTACATATATTCTGTTTTAAGCTCATCGCACGTCCTCAATGTGGCATAAAGGTGTGCCGCTATGGTTTCATCCTTGCTTGCCTCACCTATAACAAGAATATTCTCGCATTTGTAGAGAGAAGCATTTTCTTTGCTGGCAAGAACTGCAACCTTATAACCTTGAGCTTCCTTTTGGCTGACAAGCTCATTTATCTTTGCTGCAACTAGGTCTTTGCTGCCTGATACTATAGAGAGCTCACCCTTAGGTGCGTAGTGGGTATATTTCATGCCGGGTCCTTAGGTCTTAGGTTAGGATCAGGCTCAATTATTGCCTTGTCGATTGAAACCTCGCCTACTATATGCTCAAGCATCTTTTTGGTTATGAAGCCCGGTCTTAAGATAGTAGGAACGTCACCGGTAAGGTCAACTATCGTTGATTCAATTCCTATGCCAACCTCGCCTCCGTCAAGTATCATATCGATTCGTCCGTTCATATCCTCTGCAACGTGACCGGCTGTTGTAGGAGACGGTCTGCCTGAGGTGTTGGCACTAGGCGCAGCAATATATACACCGCTCTCCTGTATAAGCTTCCTTGCCACAGGATGTGAAGGCATCCTTATTGCGACAGTGTTAAGTCCGCCTGTCGTTCCATCTGGAACAATGGACTTCTTTGGAAGTATGATTGTAAGAGGTCCCGGCCAGAAAGCTTCCATAAGCATTACTGCTTTTTCAGGAACAACGGTTGCAAGCTTATAAACTGCCTCGGTTTCCGCTATATGAACAATGAGCGGGTTGTCGCTTGGACGACCTTTTGCCGCATATATCTTGGCTGCCGCATCAGCATTCAGTGCGTCAGCGCCTAGTCCGTAAACGGTCTCAGTCGGAAATGCGACAAGTCCGCCATTTTTAAGTATGGCTGATGCCTCTGATATAGCTTCCATGTCATCGCCATTTTTGATTATTGTAGTTATTTTATCCATAGTGTTTACGCTTTCCTTGATAGTATTAAGAATAAATCAGAAATATTATATCACAAGTCGCCTCTTACCACAAACAGATTGTATAAAATGACAAATCGCTGGGTATGCTTTTTCCTAGAATACAGTTTTGTAAAAATGTATAAAATGCACTCGTTATTTGTTGAAAATGTTGTGGATATCCGATATAATTACAAATATGTGTACGTTCAAAATCGGGGTGGCATATATGAACAGGAATAACAATCAGGTATGGCGTATGATTTATCTTATCACACAGATAGGATTTACAATGCTGACAACCATATTCATATGTATTGGTCTGGGATATCTTGTAGACAGATGGTTTAATGTTAATCTGATGGTATGGTTTATTGTCCTTGGCGTTGTCTCCGGTTTTCGTTCAACATATATATTAATCAGGAAATTTATAGGGCACGATGATGGAAAGTCGTAGATTATTGAAGGAATTGTATATAGGAACAGCTATTCACGTAGCTGTATTTATGGTGCTTGGTATATTTTTCATGCGTCCGTTATGGCTGTATGAGGTCTCGCTTCTTGTCGGAGGCTTTGCATCGGCACTTCTCCTCTACCATACCTATGACTGTCTGGACAGGGCTCTTGAGCTTCCTGCTAAGAGTGCCAGGTCATTTATAACAATAAGAGTAATATTCAGATTGGTGGTCAGGGTTGCTCTTATGATTATAGGAGTTCTTATACATTGGACCGCACTGGTCGGAGTTATGATAGGAATGTTGTCACCTAAGACCTCTGCCTATCTTAATCCTAAGATTAAGAAGCTGCTGGATAAAAGGCAGCAGGATTAATATGCTTACAGGAGTGCAAACAGTACTCTTGCTATAGAATAAAACAAATGAAGGAGGGTAAACGTATGACGAGTAGTGTAGCCATCGGGATTGATATGGCAAGCCATGAAGCAGATTTCTATATTCATGAGCTTTATCCGGTTAATTTCTTTGGCACGACGGTGTATATCACCACAACTCATGTCTGTACACTTATAGTGCTTATAACGATTGCTGTGCTTGCGATAGTTGCAAGGCGGAGCGTATTGAAGAAGCGTGAAGTCCCAAGCAAATTTGCTGCTGGCGTTGAGATAGCAATCAGCACATTACTTAATTTCGTGAACGGAACCATGGGTAAAGCGGGCAAAAAATATATCAACTATATTGGAACCTTGTTTATATTTGTTTTGTTATCAAATATATCCGGTCTGTTTGGTTTAAGACCACCTACAGCGGATTATGGAACAACGCTTTGTATAGCACTTATTTCTTTTGTGATGATACAATATGCCGCTATCCGTTATCAAAAATGGGGTGCGTTTAAATCGCTTTTCGAGCCGATTTTCCTGTTCTTCCCTATAAATGTAATCAGTGAATTTGCAACACCTGTTTCACTGTCATTGCGTTTGTTTGGTAACATTTTAGCAGGAACAGTTATGATGGCACTTTATTACGGAATGCTGCCTATATTCTGTAAATTTGGTATTCCATCTGCACTGCATGTATATTTCGACCTGTTCTCAGGTGCGATTCAGGCGTATGTATTCTGTATGCTTACAATGACATTTGTGGCAGATAAGAGAAATGTAGAAGGCTAGTAATTATTCAAAAATAATCAAACGGAGGAAATTAAAATGACACAGATTCATATTGACGGATTAATTAGTGCGTGCTCTGCAATAGGTGCAGGTATCGCAGTTTGTTCAGGTATCGGACCTGGTATAGGTCAGGGTATCGCTGCCGGTTACGGTGCTTCAGCAGTAGGTCGTAATCCTGGTGCAAAGGGAGATATCATGTCTACCATGCTTCTTGGACAGGCTGTTGCTGAGACAACAGGTTTGTATGGTCTTGTAGTTGCACTTTTGCTTATGTTCGTTAAGCCTTTCGGTAAGTAAGATTATATAAGAAACCCGAAAGGAGGACTAACGGTGACAAGTACTGGATTATTAACATTTGCGAATGCCAGCGTTGCTGTTTTGACAGAGGATGCAAGTACAGGCAGAATCTTCGGTCTGGATGCACAGTTGTTGTTTGATGTCCTGATTCAGGGCTTCGCAGTATTTTTGCTGTTTATATTCCTATCATATGTACTCATCAATCCGGTGAGAAAGATGTTAGAGGATAGACAGAAGAAGATACAGGACGACATAACTAATGCCAGAAATGACAGGGAAGAGGCGGCAAAGCTTAAGGCTTTATATGATGAGAAGATAAAGAATGCCGATACTGAGGCAGGCGATATTCTTGCACAGGCTAGAAAAAAGGCTGTTAAGAACGAGGAGAACATAATCGCTGATGCCAAGGAGGAGGCGAACAGGATATTATCCAGAGCAGGCAAAGAGGCAGAGTTAGAGAAGAGCAGGGTTAAGGATGAGGTTAAGCAGGAGATAATCGGTGTTGCCACAGTTATGGCTGGCAAGCTGGTTGAGACATCTTTGGATGAGGAAGGTCAGGCTAAGCTCATAGATGATACCCTGAAGGAAATGGGTGATGATACATGGCTAAACAAGTAGATGCAACCTATGGAAATGCACTTTTTGAGCTCGCTATGGAGGAACACAAGCTTGATGAACTCTATGATGAGGCACAGGTGCTTGTAAATATTTTTAAAGAAAATTATGAGTTAATAAGACTTCTGGAGCATCCGCAGATAAGCAAGGAAGAGAAAAAGGCTCTGATAGAGAATACATTCAAGGGAAGAGTTTCCGGAGATATGACAGGCTTAATGGTTATGGTCGTAGATAAGGAGCATAGCAAATGGCTTGTCCGTATTCTGGAGTATTTTATCGGATGTGTAAAGAAGGCGAAGAATATCGGAATAGCAGATGTAACCAGCGCGGTTACATTGTCTGATTCACAAAAGGCAGACATAGAAAAGAGACTGCTTGACACTACCTCATATACAAGTATGGAGGTGA
>Ga0129311_1000399_pt1 | contig 39587 bp, 25 predicted proteins | sample Go1ome_FD_94435 | JGI IMG/M metagenome (GOLD analysis project Ga0129311, IMG submission 94435) | Western lowland gorrila individual fecal microbial communities from Wisconsin, USA - Go1022B metagenome | ecosystem: Host-associated > Mammals > Digestive system > Large intestine > Fecal | place...
GGCGGCAGCGATTATCTGTAGAGGATGTCCTCCGACAGAGTCGGATGTTCGGCAGATCTACGACACGGATGATCTTGTCGGAGACGGTCGAATCCAAGAACGTTTAGTTGAGTTAGATATTTCATCTATAAGCCAATTGAAGCAAACTCTGCGGTAAGTCCATATTTTATCGACTTGCCGCAGAGTTATTTATAATAAACCTTGCGGAAAGTCAATTTTTTTTTAACTTTGCGCAAGGTTATTAATAAATATCATGAAGGTAATAGGCAGAAAATCAGAGATTGGGCAAATCCGGAAGTTGTATGATTCCGGAAAATCAGAGTTTGTTGTTGTCTATGGAAGACGGCGCGTGGGAAAGACTTTTCTGGTGAACCAGTTCTTCGACAATAAATTCCTTTTCAAGGTGACCGGGCTTGCGGTCAAGGACAAGGCCGCACAACTTGTCAATTTCGGAGAGGCTCTCAAAAAACAGGGCTCGCCCCTTTGCCCTTACCCGAAATCCTGGATGGAAGCGTTTGGCTTCTTGAAGACGCTTATCGAAAGTTCAAAGGTGAATGGACGCAAGGTCGTGTTCATTGATGAGTTGCCGTTCATGTACACCAATCGATGTGATCTGGTCGTGGCGATCGAACATTTCTGGAATGACTGGGGATGCACGCAAGACAATCTTATGCTGATTGTCTGCGGCTCCGCCACATCGTGGATAACAAAGAAGATCCTCCGGAACAAAGGCGGTCTGCATAACAGGGTGACAGGGAAGATCTATCTCCGCCCCTTCAACCTGATGGAGTGCAAGGCCTATTTCAGATCCGTCGGCATCAGCCTTGATGAAAAGGACATCGCTGAATGTTATATGATTATGGGCGGAATCCCTTATTATCTCAGTCTCTTTGAGAAAGGGAAAAGTCTCGCCCAGAATGTGGATGACCTATTCTTCAAAAGAAAAGGCAAACTGGATGGTGAGTTCGACAACTTGTACGCCTCCCTGTTTGAGAATAGCGAGGACTATATGAAAGTGATCGAGGCGCTCAGCCGCAGAAACGCCGGCCTGACCAGAAAAGAGGTCATCGCGGCGACAGGGCTTCCTGACGGAGGAGGCCTTAGCACTATCCTGTCTGACTTGGATGACTGCGACATAATCCGGAAATATAAGGCCTTCGGTAAAAAAGAAAATGATGCTGTCTATCAACTGACGGATTTCTACACAATCTTCTACTACAAGTTCATCAAGAAATATGGCACTTCGGACAAATCTTTCTGGTCCTACCAGACCGGCACCACCCTTCATAATGCTTGGGCAGGAATCGCGTTCGAGAGACTGTGCATGTACCATCATATTCAGATAGAGAAAGCGCTTGGCATTCAAGGCATAATGACGGAAGCATCGTCCTGGCGTTCGGAAAGCGCGCAGATAGACTTGGTGATAAGCCGCGCCGACCGTGTCATAGACCTCTGCGAGATCAAATTCTGGGAAGGCCCTTTCTCAATCACAAAAAAATACCGTCAGGAACTGGACAACAAGATCAACTCCTTCCGCGACTCCCTCAAGCTTCGCCGGACCATCCACCTTGTCTTCATCACAACCTATGGCCTGAAGCCCAATGAATATAGCGGCGTGGTCCAGAACGAGGTGACCTTGGCTGACCTGTTCGGATGAATATGACGGAAATATTCGGTATCTTTACGGGAAAATGGATATTCGATAATTTGAGATAGTATGAAATTCATAAGTTGGAACGTGAACGGGCTTCGCGCCTGTGCCGGGAAAGGGTTTGATGAGGTGTTCAACACGCTGGACGCGGATTTTTTCTGTCTGCAGGAGACGAAGATGCAGCCGGGGCAGCTGGATCTGGAGTTCCTGGGGTACACGTCGTACTGGAACTCGGCGGAGAAGAAGGGGTATTCCGGGACGGCGATATATTCAAGGCACACGCCATTGTCGGTGACTTACGGCATCGGCGTTGAGGAGCACGACCACGAAGGACGCGTAATCACTCTGGAGATGCCTGAGTTCTACCTCGTCTGCGTCTATGTGCCGAACTCTCAGGACGGTCTCCGGAGGCTCGACTACCGGATGCGGTGGGAGGATGATTTCCGGGAATATCTTGCCGGCCTCGCCGCCCGGAAGGGTGTGGTGGTCTGCGGTGACATGAACGTGGCCCACAATGAGATAGACATCAAGAATCCGGATACGAACCGCCGCAACGCCGGGTTCACCGATGAGGAACGCTGCAAGTTCTCCGGGCTTCTGGACTCTGGTTTCACTGATTCCTGGCGCTTACAGCACCCGGACGAGGTGAAATATTCCTGGTGGTCGTACCGCTTCCACGCCCGCGAGAAGAACGTCGGTTGGCGGCTGGACTATTTCCTCGTCTCCGACTCACTCAGGGACAAGATCGCAGCCACCGAGATCCACACCGAGATTCTCGGCTCAGACCACTGCCCCGTCGAGCTCGACCTCGATCTGTAAGACAAGGCCGTGCGCGGGAACAGGCCATCTGCTCACGAGACCGCTATATTCATTGGTCTCGTGAGCGAAGAGGGCATCTTCGCTCACGAGGGATCTCTTTCCCTGCCTTTCGTGAGCGGGGAGGGGCATTTCACTCACACATTCAAAGGCTGTCTGGGAAGAATGAATATTATTGCGTATATTTCGCTGCGTAAAGTACGCAATGACATTGGCGGAGCCCCGTGGCGTATAACGCACTGAATGACAGTCAACTCTGAAATGCCGCCATCTCATTTGTCCCGGTGGCTATTTGGAAATCTTTGAAAGTAAGTAAATAACATGTTGCGATAGTTCTCGCAGTCCGGGCATATTTTTTAATTGAATATTTAGTCGTAACTTAGCGGACTGCTTGACAGGCAAAGAATTTGTGGGGAAGAATAGCCGGTCGCTTGGATGCGACAGCTGAGTTTGCGGGGGTGGATGGTGTCGAAGTATCGATAGAAGTGCCGGTAAAGGAAGGACTGGAGCGGGGAAGAGGCGGAGCGGCATAATGAGTGGAACATTTATTAACACTAATGAATATGAAAACAAATAGATTTTTAGGCTTCATCATGTCTGTGGCGGCGCTTGCTTTCGCGGCCACGGCTTGTGATGACAAGAAAGAGGACTTGGGCGCTCCGTCGGTGGGGCTGAATCCTTCAGAAATCACATTCGAGAAAGAAGGCGGCGACGCGCAGGTTATTGAGCTGACCGCCACAAGAGATTGGAAAACCACCATTTCCAGCGAGGATGCAAAGTGGATCTCCGTCCTTCCGTCAAGCGGCTCGGCTTCGTCGGATCCTGTCAAGATCGAGGTGAAGGTGCTTGAGAACACTGGCTTGGACCGCGAGGGTTCGGTTACCTTTGACATTGGCTTCGATTCCAAGACGCTGACTGTGAAGCAGAACGGAACAGGCAAGGTTGAGGGAGTCATCGGAGAAATCGCAGCCGGAGCGGAGAACCAGACCGTTGAGGTCAACAACGTTCTTGTGACCGGAGTCACAACGCAGAGCATCGTCATCACCGACCCTACCGGAAGCATTCTCGTCTTCGCCAAGGCGGATCCGGGCGCGAAGGTGGGCGACAAGGTCAACGTCAGCGGTACGACGGGCAAGCACAACGGACTTATGCAGATCGCAAGTCCGACGATCACTGTTGTCTCATCAGGCAACACCGTCACCTATCCGACCCCTACGACGATCGATGAGAGCAACATCACTTCCTTCAGCAGCAGCGTTGTCAGCTTCGTCACCTTCAAGGGCGTGCCTAAGAAGAGTTCTGACGGGAAATATGTCAACATCTATGTCGGTGACGTGACATCCAAGGATCTTTCCCTCTCTTACTATCCTGGCGACCTCAGCTCCTTGCTTGAGAAGGAAATCGAGGTTAAGGGCTGGTATGTAGGTGGCGGAACCCACTATCAGATTGTGGCCACGAATGTCAACGGAAAGGATGTCACCAGCACCGACGGCGGCAGTGATACACCTGATGTTCCGGGTGTCAAGATGACATTGGCTCAGATGCTTACGGCTGACAGGACCGCGGGAACAGTTGTCGAGTCCGAGGAAGTTCTCGTCGGAGCCGTCACGACCAAGGGATATGTCGCCACAGACGGCACATCAAGCATTTATGTCTTCTCAAACTCAACTCCTACCGTCAAGGTCGGAGACAAGGTCACCTTCAAAGGCACTTTGGAAGATTATTACAAACTGCCGGAAATAACCAGCCCTAAGACCACGACGGTTTCTTCCGGAAACAAAGTGACTTATCCTACGGCGAAGGACATCACTTCGACATTTGACTCTTACAGCGCAACTGTCGCTGAATATGTCACCTTCACGGCCAAGGTTGTGAAGAACGACACCTACACCAATTTTGTTGTCGAGGGTGCTACCGCCCGTCAGGGTGCGTTGTCTAGCGCTCCTAGCGCGTTGTTTTCCACATTCGGCGAGGGAGACAAGGTCCAGGTGACCGGTTTCTTCAACACAATCAACGAGAGCAAGACTCCTAATCTCCTCAACGTCATCGCTGTCGAGGTCAAGGTTCTGGAGAAAGGCGAAGGCGGCGGCGACAACCCTGGCGGCGACACACCGGCGGAAGGTGAATTCGCAAGCAACGTTCAATGGACGGTGGTAGATAAGGAATCATATTCCGAGAAAGCGACCATCAATGATGTCAAGGATGTCAGTGTCCTTAAACTTGGCACGAGCAAGAAAGTTGGTTCTGCGACCATTGTTATCCCGGCGGGAACGAAGAAAGTCTCATTCTACGGCTTGGCTTGGAAAGGCAAGACAGCAAGTGTGGCATTTGAGGTAGGAGGGCAGGCGGTCGGCAGCGCCATTGGTCTTACGGCTAATGACGGATGTTCGGGCAACGCTCCATACACTATCAAAGGTGTAACGACCGCTTCCAAGCATACTATAGATGTCTCGGCTCTCAATGGAGGCAATGCTCTGGCTTCAGATGTGACAATCACCGTTAAGTCAGTCCAAGGTTCGGACTATAGGGCCGTTCTCTTTGGCATACAGGCTGAAAAATAATTGACTGAAAAAGAACGACAAAGGGATGCCCGCTTGCACGGGCAGCCCTTTGTTCTCTAAATGGCGTACGAGTGAAGAAAGCGTTGAAACACATCGGCTTGCTTGCTTTGGTCTTTTGCGCAAGCCTCTCGGGCTTGGTTTCCTGTGATCCTGCGGAGACCGAAAAGCCTCAGCCACCTACAGTTGAGGTGGGAAGTTCCATCGTGGACGCTGCGGGCGGATCACAGTTCGTCCGTGTAAAGTCATCCGTCCACTGGGAGATGAGAATAGTCTCTGAGTATGACGGTGCGGCTGACTGGATCACGGTTGACCAGAAATCCGGTGACAGTGACAGCGATGTGGTGATGAAGGTCGCCGCTAACGAATCAGAGGACGAGCGGTCGGCCACAATCATAGTTACCTCGAAAGGCGGAGAGGCTTCGGCAAAGTTAACTCAGAAAGGAAAACCCTCTGTCAAACCCGATCCTGACCCTGATCCTACTCCGCAGGTGTCCGGCTGGATGGAACTTCCTGCTGTTCCGGAGGGTACCGATTTCTTTACCCATTCGATGACGATCGGCTCTGTAAAGACGCGGAACTATTCCTTCATCTGGGACTACGACAATCTTGTGGCTCCGTGGGTGGCGTATCCGCTCAGCAGATGGAATGTCGGAACCGGCTCCAGATCGGATGCATGGGGACTGGATCCTCTGCTTGATGAGGATAAGCAACCTGTGCTGCATTTCCGTGGGTATTCGGTCGGAAACAGCGGAAGGTATGACAGAGGGCATCAGCTCCCGTCTGCGGACAGGCCAAACATTAAAGGTGCCGATCCACAGAAGAATCCTAACGCTATGACTTTTTACGGGACAAATATGACCCCGCAGCTTAATGGATTCAACGGAGGAATATGGGCGAATCTGGAGGGCAAGGTGCGCTCTTGGGCCAATCGTTCCGACACGCTGTACGTGGTAACCGGATGTGTGGTTGATTACCCTAAAGGAGAAACGGTGAAATACGCCCTTGACAACAATGGCAAGAAGGTCACCGTCCCGACAGGCTACTACAAGGTAGTCCTCCGCTACAGAGCGAACTCCACATTTGGCTATTCGGGTTATTCTGCCTGCGCCATATTGTTTGACCATAAGGTATATAGCGACAAAAGAATCACATCTGAGTATTCAATGTCAGTAGATGACCTTGAGAAAAAGACAGGAATAGATTTCTTCGTGAACCTGCCGGCGAAAGTTGGTGAGGAGACCGCCGCCAAAATTGAGGCTGAGGATCCCGCCAAGGTGTCTTGGTGGTGGTGAAAACCGCTGAAAATGAACATAATACTAAACTGATATGCGTTTGAGAAAAATACTTTATTCCGCTCTGCTGCTACTGGTTGTGGCCGCCACGGCCTGCGCCAAGGGGGACAAGGGCGCTAGGGGGTATGTCATCGGCTTCTACAATGTCGAGAACCTCTTCGACACCTACCACGACGAGGGCAAGAATGACTATGAATATCTCCCCGACGGGGCAAACCGCTGGACTGACGCGCGGTACAACCGCAAGCTCCGCAACATCGCCACGGTGATCAAGGCGATGGCTGACGAGAACAAGGCTTTCCACACAGTTCTGGGCCTGAGCGAGGTTGAGAACCGCCATGTGCTTGAGGATCTTGTGAGCCAACCGGAGATCGCCGACGCCAATTACCAGATCGTGCACTATGACGGTCCGGACAGGCGAGGCGTCGATGTGGCCCTGCTTTACAGGCCGGAGCAGTTCAAACTGATTGAAAGCAAATCCATTCCGTTTGATTTCAACAGTAAGGACATAAAGTTCGACATGGACGAGGAGTCCCAGGGACACTTCCGCACCCGTGATGTGTTGATGGTCAGGGGCGAGATCAAGGGCGAGATGTTCGCATTCTTCGTCGCCCACCTTCCATCCAGGATCGGAGGCAAGGGGAGCGACCTTAGGAGCCGTGGCGCGGAAATCATCTACGAGAACTCCGTCAAACTGATGAATGAATATCCCGGGATTAAGATCGTGGTGATGGGTGACATGAACGACAACCCTACGGACGAGAGCATGGCCGTCTATATGCACGGCAAGGAGAATGTCTCCGAAGTCGGCAAGATGGACTTCTTCTCTCCGTTTACCTCAATGTTGAAAGCCGGTTACGGCTCTTTGGCCTATCGTGGCGAGTGGAACATCTACGACATCATCCTTGCGAACGAGGCGCTTGTGAACGCTCCGAAGGGGATGCTCAGGATTGTTCCGATCGTGAAGGGCAAGTACTACGGACGCGTCTTCAACCAGCCGTTCATGGTTCAGCAGACAGGACAGTACAAGGGTACGCCGTTCCGGACATATTCATCCGGCTCCTACGTCGGCGGCTACAGCGACCACTACCCGACCTATATTGTCATTAGTAACAAGTAGTTACTTCAGTCGCTTCGGCACTTCGACAAGCTCGGTGACTGAAAGTGCAGTGACCGCAGAGGCTCGGTCACTGAGTTTGTCGAAGTGACCCTCCAAATGGATAAATAGTTAATATTCAATAAATATGAACAAAAGAATATTCCTTGCCGCATCGGCTCTGTTTCTGGCTCTGACTTTATCGGCCCAGAACTACACCGGTGGCGTGAAAGGTACGGTCGTCAGCCGCATGAGCAGGACGGCCATCGATGGAGCTGACCTGATCCTCTACTCGGGAGGGCAGGAAGTCGCCCGTGTGAAGGCCGGACAGGACGGAACATTCCAGATCGGGAACCTGAAGGACGGAATGTACGACCTTGTCATCGAAAGCCCGGACTATCTCCAGTCCAGAGTGAACGTGACCGTCAACGACGGCTATGTCAAGAATATGTTCAACCTCTCCCTGACTCCGGTGGCGAAGGTCGCCGAGGTGGACGACGCCAGTTTCTCTGAGTTCGACATGGACGATTCCGGCTACCAGGACAGCCCTACCATCCTTTTCGGCCAGAACGATGTGTTCAACAATATGGCCGGCTACAATTTCAGTTCCGTGCGCTTCCGTGTCCGCGGCTATTCCAGTGAGTCACAGGATGTCTATCTTGCTGGCGTGAGGATGAACGACGCTATCACGGGCTACACGCCGTACTCCCTCTGGAGCGGTCTCAACGAGGCCACCAGAAGCAAGGAGTCCGTGAACGGAGCCGAGGTCTCCGATTTCGGATTCGGCGGCTACAACGGCCTCACGAACATCATGCCGATGGCCTCTTCCGTCCGCACAGGCTGGAGAGGAAGCGTGCTGACCAACAGCGCTCTGTACAGGCTCCGCCTGATGCTGACCTACGCTTCCGGACAGTTGGACAACGGCTGGTCCTACGCTTTCAGCGCATCGGCGAGGCTTGGCGGAAATGACTGGATAAAGGGTGTTTTCTACCGCTCGTTCGGCTACTACGGAGCCGTGGAGAAGAGGTTCGGCGAGGAGCATAAGCTGGGATTCACATTCATGGCTGCCCCTGGCGAGCGTGGGGCGCAGAACGGTTCCACCCAGGAGGTCTACGATCTGATGGGCGACAACATGTACAACTCCAACTGGGGCTACTATAACGGCAAGGTGCGCAACGCCCGCGTCCGCAAGACCCACGAGCCGATCGCCATCCTCAAGTACGACTTCACACCGGAGTCCCAGAAGTTCTCGGCCTCGGCCACAGTGCTTTACAGATTCGGCAAGAACGGCTACACGGCTCTTGACTGGTATGATGCCCCGGATCCTCGTCCTGACTACTACAGGAACCTTCCGAGCTATTTCTACATGGACAACACGGACTACAACCGTCGTAACTTCGCCAAGTACGCATGGGCGAAGGAGGCTTGGGAGACCGACCTCTCATCGACCACCCACATCAACTGGGATCGTCTCTATGCCGTGAACTCCTTGAACTCCACCGTCTCAGGTAACCGTTCGAAGTACGTGATCGAGGAGAGGCGTGTGGACCAGAACGACCTCAACTTCGCTGTCAACGCCAAGTGGAATCCTGTCAAGTTCCTGACAGTCAACGGAGGACTCTCCTACAAGTGGAACCGCACGGAGTACTACAAGATTCTGGACGACCTGCTCGGAGGAGACTACTATGTCAACATCGACCAGTTCGCCGAGAGGGATTTCGCCGCCTATCCGACGATGATCCAGAACGATCTGGACTACTATCTCAGGAACGGAGCCGCCCAGACCCTTGCCCAGGGCGACAAGTACGGCTACGACTACTATGCCCACGTCCGCCGCGCGGAGGCATGGGCCTCAGGACGTTTCACGTTCGGCGGCTTCGAGGCGACGGTGGCCGGAAGGCTGGGATATTCGAAATTCTGGAGGGAAGGTCTTTTGAGGAAGGGTCTTTTCCCGGGACTTGACGACAACGGCAACCCGTTCACCTACAATGGGGAAGTCATCACCAAGTACGACCAGATTGACGGCAGGCCGATCACCTCGAAGGGCGAGTCCGACAAGAAGGACTTCCTGACGGGATCCGGAAAGATCAACCTCGGCTACTTCATCAGCGGAGGCCACAGGATCTACGCCGACGCAGCCTACATCACCGAGGCCCCGACATTCAACCAGGCGTTCATCTCCCCGAGGACGAGGAACACCGTGATGCCTGATCTCAAGACCATCAAGACATTGACGGCGGACATCAACTACGCCTACAGCAATTCCGGCTACGATGTGCGCGTCACCGGATTCTACACCTCCATCAAGGATCAGACGGACGTGATGAGCTTCTACGATGACTCGCAGAACTCGTTCACCAACTTCGCGATGTCCGGAATCGACGAGAGGCACGTCGGAGTCGAGCTCGGCTTCAAGGTGCCGACTCCGGTGCCTAACCTTTCCCTTCAGGGAGTGTTCACCTACGGCCAGTACATCTACACCTCCAACCCTACGATGTACCAGACCTTCGACAACAGCGCTGAATATGTCGCCGGAACCTACGGAGTGACGATTCCTTACTGGAAGAGCCATCCTACCGTGGACGGAAAGACCGTGCAGCACTATGTGCCTAGCACCCCGCAGCTTGCGACCAGTCTCGGCCTCGCGTGGAACAAGAACTACTGGTTCATCGACGCGGATGTGGATTTCTTCGGGAACTCCTATCTGGACATGAACCCTCTCTACAGGACGGACATGGCCACAGCCGGGCCTGACGGTCAGGTGACCGCCCAGGAGATCGAGTACATGGCAGCGCAGGAGAAGTTCAAGAACTTCATGCTCGTGAACGCCAGCGTGGGCAAGTCATGGTATATTCAGAGAAAGTACCAGCTCGGCTTCTCGATGCAGGTGAAGAACCTCCTGAACAACAGGGATGTACGCACAGGCGGCTACGAGCAGACCCGCCTTGTGGACAACACCGTCAGCAAGGAGAGATTCTACAGGTTTGATTCCAAGTACTTCTACATGAGCGGAATCAACTACATGTTGAACATTTATTTCAGATTCTAAGGATTCCAAGGTATGAAAAGAATATATTTCGCGCTGATCGCCGCCATTTTCGCCCTCGCCTCCTGCGAGGAATGGGACCAGGTCTTCACCACGGACTACGGCAAGGCTGACGTGTACGAGCCTGTGACGATGACCCCCAACACGACCATCGCCCAGCTCAAGGCTCTGTACAAGTCCGGTCCGGTGAAGATCGAGAAGGACATCGTCATCGGAGGACAGGTGGTCTCCGAGGACCGCAGCGGCAATGTTTACAAGAGCATCTACATCCAGGACGCCACGGGCGGCATAGAGTTGAAGATCGGCAAGAACGCCCTCTACAACGACTACAAGCTCGGCCAGTGGGTCTATGTCAAGTGCGGCGGCCTCACGCTCGGCGCCTACAACGGAATGATCCAGCTTGGCTACGCCGATCCTACCGGTGAATATGAGACCTCCTACATCGAGGTTCAGTACATCATTGACACTCACATATTCAGAGGTAAGATTGACACTCCGCTGCAGCCTAAGAAAGTCTCCGCCGCCGATCTTCTGAAAGAGGAGAACATCGGCTGCTATGTCGAGCTTGACGGCCTGACCTACGCCAACGAGATCTTCTGCCTGATCTACATAGACTCCTACAAGGACAAGAAGTCCTCGTCCAACAGGATATTCCTATCCGGCACAGGCAAAGACTACAAGCCGGTCGCGGATCCGACGTGGGGCATAACGACCTGGGCGATGTCCAAGCAGGGTTTCATCGGCTACCTGAATTCCGGAAAGTTCGATGACGCCTATTCCGCTGATTATGCCAGACAGGTTTCGGATCCGGAACTCAAGGCCACCCTGTTGAAGAACGCCGACGCCTATGCCGTAAGCCAGTATTTCAAAATGGGCAGCCAGACCGTCCAGATCCGCACGAGCGGCTACTCCCGTTTCGCCGACACCCAGATTGACCCGTCGGTGCTTGCCGGGACCCCGATCAATGTCAAGGGCATCCTTACCATCTACAAGGGCAATGCACAGTTCACCCTCATTGATCTTACAGGAGTGGAAATCGTTAAATAATTAAACCACATTATGAGAAAAGCAATCTTAGCATTAGGAGCGATCGCTATGATGGCAGCATGCGCACAGACAAAGAACAATCCGTTCCTGGAGGAATGGAACACACCTTACGGCATTCCGCCGTTCGAGAAGATTCAGCTTACCGATTACATTCCTGCCGTCAAGGCCGGGATTGAGGAGCAGAACAAGGAACTTGAGGCTATCCTGAACAATCAGGATGCGCCGACGTTTGAGAACACCGTGGCGGCTTACGAGCTGTCCGGCAAGACTTTGACCAAAACGACGGCTGTGCTGTTCAACCTTCAGGAGACAGAAGGCAGCGATGAGATGAACAAAGTTGTCGAGGAGGCCACCGCGCTGATGACCGAGCACGAGGACAACATCTCGATGAACAAGGCGTTCTTCGAGCGTGTCAAGGCTGTCTATGACGCTGACCAGAGCGGACTTACGAGAGAGCAGCAGATGGTTCTCAAGAAGCTCTACCAGAGTTTCACCCGCAACGGTGTGGATCTGGAGGAGGCCGCCCAGGCAAGGCTTAAGGAGATCAACCAGAAGATCGCCGCCGCGCAGCAGAAGTTCGGCACGAACCTTCTGGCCGAGAACAACGCGTTCAAGGAGCAATTCGGACTCCCTGTCTCATCCTACACCTCCGAGATGACATCCTGCGAGGACAGAAGCCGCCGCGAGGCGATGTTCAAGGCATATTCCTCAAGAGGAAACAATGGCAATGAATATGACAACAAGGCTCTCTGCCTTGAGATCCTGAAACTCCGCGCCGAGAAGGCCAGACTCCTTGGCTTCGACAATTTCGCAGCCTATCAGCTGGACAACAAGATGGCTCACGACCCTGCTACCGTGGACGCTTTCCTTGACAGGATCATCGGCCCGGCAGTGGCCAAGGCTAAGGAAGAGGTGGCTGACATGCAGGTGATTATGGATGAGGACATCCAGGCCGGTAAGGTGGCCGCAGGTTCGAGGATCGAGCCTTGGGACTGGTTCTACTACGCCGAGAAGGTACGTCAGCGGAAATATTCATTGGACGAGAATCTGACGAAGCCATATTTCCGGATGGAGAATGTCCGCAACGGCATATTCTTCGCCGCCAACAAGCTTTACGGCATCTCCGTCGAGCCGCTGAAGGATGTTCCGCTCTACAACCCTGCCGTCGAGGCCTTCAAGGTCATTGACGCGGACGGAAGTCTTCTTGGAATATTCTCGACCGACTATTTCCCTCGCTCTTCGAAGAGAGGCGGCGCGTGGATGACGAACTTCCGTGAGCAGTATGTTGACGCCCAGGGCAATGACGTTCGCCCTATCGTTATCAACGTCTGCAACATGACGGCTCCGACCGACTCTCTCCCGGCCCTCTTCACCATTGATGAGGTCGAGACTGTGTTCCACGAGTTCGGCCATGCCCTCCACGGACTTCTCACAAAGTGCCACTATCCTTCCGTCAGCGGAACCAATGTCGCCCGTGACTTCGTGGAGACATTCTCTCAGTTTAATGAGAACTGGGCTTTCCAGCCGGAGATTCTCGCTGAATATGCCAAGCATTACCAGACCGGTGAGGTCATTCCTGACTCCCTCGTGGCCAAGATTAACAATGCCAGGAAGTTCAACCAGGGCTTCATGACCTCCGAGCTTTGCGCCGCGTCCATCCTTGACATGAAGTGGCACGAACTCACCGAGGAGGATCTCGCGAAGCTTTCCGAGGGAGACCAGGCTGCCAATGTGGCTGAATTCGAGAAGAAGGTCTGCCGTGAGATGGGTCTCATCGACGAGATTATCCCTCGCTACCGCACCACATACTTCAACCACATCTTCAACAGCGGCTACAGCGCCGGCTACTATAGCTATCTCTGGGCCGAGGTTCTGGACAAGGATGCTTTCGAGTACTTCGAGCAGCAGGGCATCTACAATCCTGAGGTGGCTCTGAAGTTCCGCCAGACCTTCCTTGAGAAGGGTGGAAGCGAGGAACCGATGACCCTCTACCTCTCCTTCCGTGGCGCGCAGCCTGATCCCGGCGCCCTCCTCCGCGCCCGCGGACTGACTGAAAAATAGAACAGTATTCCGAAACTAAGAGGAAAGACATATTTATAAGTATAAGAAGGACATCCCCTTTTTGAAATTTTGCACGTTACCAAAATTTTCAAAAAGGGGATGTCCTTCTTATGTCCCGATGATTGAATACTTTTCCGTCGGTCGCTGGGCTTGTCGAAGCACCGTAAGCCAAAACTGCATAAACAACTGCTGACAGTGGGGGCAGAAAAAAGGCAGATGGCAAATTTTGCACGTTACCAAAATTTGCCATTTGATTTTTCTGCCCTGAGGGTGTCGATCTGTGAATGTCTAAAGGGATTGGTACACGAGAAGCCTCTCTGCGGTACCAAGTGCTTTAAATAATGCCTTTGGTACGTATAACTGCCTTCTGGTGTACCAAACCTCTATAATAAGGTCTTTGGTACACGAGAGGGCTTTCTGGGGAACAAACTTAATTTGTTTTGTCAAAATTATTCTGCTAAAATTATTTTAGCAGAATAATTTTTTGTTATATTTGCCGTAGATGGGATTAACTATGGACAATTATATCAATCCGTTCTTTGTCGCGGGAAGGATTCCTCCAGAATTTTTCTGTGACAGGGACACAGAAACCAAGCGGTTGACGGGCTGCATATTAAATGGGGAAAATGTCGTTCTGACCTCTCCGAGGAGGGTCGGGAAGACGGAGCTTATTTATCATTGCTTTGATGAAGAGAGGCTGAAAGACAAGTTTTTCGTGATATTCGTGGATATTCTTCACACCTCCAGTCTGAGGGAACTTATAATGGAGTTCGGAAATGGGGTTTTCAAGAAGGTCGCGAGGCATAGTGACAAACTTATGAAGTCTTTCGCTTCGACTCTAAGGTCGCTTCAAGGGAGTTTTGGATTTGATCCTGTGAGTGGAATGCCGACATTCAACGTCCGTCTGGGGGATATTACCGCTCCTGAATATACCATTGAGGAGATATTCGAATATTTGGAGAAGGCGGACAGGCGCTGCATTGTTGTCATCGATGAGCTCCAGCAGGTTGTGAAATACCGTGAGAAAGGTGTGGAGGCATTGCTGAGGGCGAATATTCAGCGCTCTTCCAACTCTAATTTTATCTTTTCCGGCAGTGAGAGGAGGATAATGGATCAGATGTTTCTGGACTCAAAGAGGCCGTTTTACCAGAGTGCGACCAATTTGAGTATGGATCCGATTGACAGGGGCGTTTATGCTCGGTTTGCGCAGGGTCTGTTCGCAAGGTATGGAAAGACAGTTACGGATGATTGTGTCCACAAGGCTTATGATGTGTTTGAGGGAATAACCGCTTATGTGCAGAGAATAATGCACGATGTGTTCACGGAGACGGCTACAGGTGGTACTGCGGATGTCGATCTTGTGGACAATATGATAGACCGCTTTATCGAGGAGAGTTCCAGACGCATCCGGGAGCAACTTTCGGTAATAACGGAGCAGCAGAAAGAATTGCTGTATGCGATTCATTCAGAGGGTATTGCTAAAGGGTTGACGGCTTCGGCGTTTGTGAAAAGACACAGACTGAAGTCCGCAAGCTCCGTCCAGTCCGCGACCAAACAACTCCTTGAGATGGATCTTATTACAAAAGAGGGCAATGAATATACTCTCTCGGATCCATTGCTGAAACTTTGGCTAACACGTGAAATCCAATAATTCATTAATATTATGAAAAGAATGTTTTTGACCCTCCTTCTTGGAGGAATGACGCTTTCGGCGGTCGCTGGGCCTGCCGAAGTGACCGACGAGGCGAGGCTTCTGAGGTTCCCGGCGACGAACGGGACGGAAGTTGTGTTCTCTTACGCCGGCGACCTGTTCACGGCTCCGCTCAGCGGTGGCGAGGCGCGTCGCCTGACCTCACACATCGGCTATGAGATGTTCGCGCACTACTCACCGGACGGCAAGACGATCGCCTTCACCGGTGAATATGACGGCAACCGTGAGGTTTACATCATCCCGGCAGGGGGAGGAGAGCCTGTCCGTCTGACCTACACGGCCACCAACGGACGTGACGACCTCGGTGACAGGATGGGCCCCAACAACATCGTAATGGGATGGACACCTGACGGAAAGAGCATCATATTCAGAAACCGCACTGGCGATGGCTTTTCCGGCAAGCTTTGGACGGTTTCCGTGAACGGCGGGATGCCTCAGGAGATTCCGCTTCCGGAAGGAGGCTTCTGCTCCTATTCGCCTGACGGAAAGAAACTTGCCTACAACCGGGTGATGAGAGAGTTCAGGACCTGGAAATATTACCGTGGCGGAATGGCCGACGAGATCTGGGTCTATGACGGCAGGAAGGTCGAGAAGATCACCGACAACCCGGCACAGGACATATTCCCGATGTGGGTGGGCGACGAGATCTATTTCGCGTCAGACCGTGACATGACGATGAACCTATTCGTTTACAACACGAAGACCAAAGCCACGGCCAAGGTGACATCATTCGATGACTATGACGTGAAGTTCCCGAGCACGAACGGCAGACTCGTTGTGTTCGAGAAAGGAGGCTACCTCTATAAGCTGGATCCGGCCACAAAGGCCAGCGAGCGGATCCACATCACCCTCGGCTCCGACCTTGTCTATGCCCGTGCCGAAAGGATGAATGTCGGCAAGAAAGGCCGCTCTTCGTTCAGCCTTTCCCCAGATGGCAAGAGAATGGCCATCACAGCCCGCGGAGAACTCTTCGACGTGCCTGTCGGAAAGGGCATCACGAGGAACATCACCAAGACCCCTGGCTCGAACGAGCGCAGCGCCGACTGGAGTCCTGACGGAAAGTACATCGCCTTCATAGGTGACGGAACAGGGGATACCGAGGTCTATCTCTACGATGTCGCCGCCGGTGGCGAGCCTGTCCAGGTCACCAAGGACAACGACACCTACATCCGTGACCTTCAATGGAGTCCGGACAGCAAGCACATCCTTTACACCGACAGAAAGAACCGCATCGTTGAGGTCGATCCGTTCGCCAAAACCAAACGGACTGTTCTTCAATGCCCTGAACAGGAAATAAGGGATGTTGAATATTCCCCTGACAGCAAGTGGCTTACCTACAGCCGCCCGGCTCCGAACAAAATGAGCGTGGTCTATGTCTATAACCTCGCTTCCGCCAAGGAATATCCTGTCACGGAGAAATGGTACGACTCCAGTTCCCCGACATTCTCAACAGATGGCAAATACTTGATATTCACATCTGACAGGGATTTCCGTCCGATCTACAGCTGGATCGAGTGGAACTTCGCCTACACGGACAGAAGCGGAGTTTATATGACGATGCTCGCTGCCGGCACACCTTCACCGCTGCTCCCGACTGACAGCGAGTCTGTGAATATTTCCGAAGATAAGAAGGATGAAGCGGCTCCGGCGGAAGCCGCCAAAGACAAAAAGGCCGCCAAGGCTTCTAAAGACGCCGGCAATGCTGCTTCCGGCAAGAAGACTGTGGACGTGAAGATTGACATCAATGGCCTGGTAGACAGAACCATAAAACTTCCTGTAGGAGGCTCACGCTCATATTTCTCTGACGGCAAGAAGCTCTGGTACAGGGATGGTCGTGGTACTCAGGTGCTTGATTTCGAGACCGGTAAGTCTGAGCAGTGTTCCGAAGGAATGATCTTCTACCGTCCGGGAGACAAGAAGGCACTTTCGACTGCCAAGGGCAAATGGACAGCCGTCAGCTTCCCGTCCGCGAAAGTCGGCGGAGGCGAGGCAATCGACCTTGATAACATGTACACAACCGTTGACTACGCTCAGGAGTGGCCACAGATCTTCGATGAGGTCTGGAGAGCCTTCCGCGACGGCTACTATCTTGAGAATATGCACGGCCGCGACTGGAAGGCCGTCAAGGAGAAGTATGCAGCTCTCCTGCCTTATGTCAAGACCCGTCTTGACCTCAATTACGTGATCGGCGGAATGATCGGCGAGGTCGCCAGCGGTCACGCCTACGTCAATCCGGGCGACTACCCTAAGCCTGAGCGCATCCCGATGGGCCTTCTCGGTGCTAAGATGAGCAAGGACAAGAGCGGTTACTTCAAGATCAATCACATTTACTCCGGCGCTGTCTATAGGAACGAACTCCGCTCACCGCTGACTGAGCCGGGAATGAACATCGTTGAGGGTGACTTCATCACGGCCATTGACGGACAGTCTCTTAAGGACGTTGACAACATCTACAGGCTCCTTGTCGGAAAAGCTGACAAACTTGTCGAACTGACCGTCAACAAGTCAGCCGCCGAGGAAGGACGCAAGGTCGTTGTCAAGCCTATCGCCGATGAATATCCTCTTGAGCACTACGAGTGGGTGATGAGGAACATCCGTACCGTTGAGGAGAAGTCCGGTGGCAAGGTAGGCTACATCTATATCCCTGACATGGGACCTGAGGGACTGAACGAGTTCGCACGCTGGTACTATCCTCAGCTCGACAAGGAGGCTCTCATCATCGATGACCGCGCCAACGGTGGCGGAAACATCTCTCCGATGGTCATCGAGAGGCTTCTGCGCAAGGTCTACAGGATGACGATGTACAGGAACTCCAACCAGAACGGAACCATCCCGGAGGCTACTCACACCGGCCCTAAGGTGCTGCTGATCAATAAATATTCCGCTTCGGACGGCGACTTGTTCCCGTGGAGCTTCAAGGCCAACAACCTCGGAACCGTGATCGGGACGAGAACCTGGGGCGGTATCGTGGGCATCAGCGGCTCGCTGCCTTACATGGACGGAACCGACGTGCGCGTGCCGTTCTTCACCAACTACGACGCGGCGACGGGCCAGTGGATCGTCGAGAACCACGGTGTCGATCCGGACATCCTGCTGGACAATGACCCGATCAAGGAATATGCCGGTGAGGATCAGCAGCTTGACAAGGCCATTGAGGTTGCCCTTCAGCAGATCAAGGACCGCAAGCCACTTCCGAAGACCCCGGCTCCACGTACCTTCGTGGATCTTGGACTGCCTCAGATCAAGTAACGGATTACCAAAACACTGAAATATGAAGACAACAGGAATCCGGCCGGCCATTCTGGCGGCAATGTTTATTGGTCTTACATTGGGTTTATGCGGATGTGGCGCGGCCACGGCGCCGGAATCCCTCCGGTGCGAGTACCAGGAAGGCGATGACATCGTGATTGACACCCAGGCCCCAAGGCTCTCCTGGATAAACAACACGACCCAGACGGCGTGGCAGGTGCTGGTGGCGACGGACAGGAATGCCCTCAAGGAAGGCAAGGCCGACATCTGGGACTCGGGTAAGACGGTTGGTGCCGAGTCGCATCTGGTGGCATATTCAGGCCCGGCTATGGAGTCCATGAAGGACTATTGGTGGACGGTCAGGATCTGGGACGGAAAGGACAAGGTCTCCGCCTGGGCGAGACCTGCCCGCTGGACGACAGGAATGTTCAGCGAAAGTGACTGGCGGGCGAAGTGGATAGGTGCCTCATGGCAGGATGACAGCGATCCGGAGGCGGACAACTCCGCGCCCATATTCAGAAAGGAATTCACTGTCAGAGAGGGGCTTGTCCGTGCGAAGGCATTTGTCTGCGGACTTGGCTGGTTCGAGATGTCCCTCAATGGCAGGAAGGTCGGAGACGATTATTTCGTTCCTGGCCTGACTGACTACACGGCCAGACCGGCGCTTCTCACCAATCCGCGGATCCCTCTGGAGCCGGAAGTCACCGCTTACAGAACCCTGTATCTCGCCTATGACATCACCGACATGCTCGGCAAGGGGGCGAACGCCGTCTCGATGCTCCTTGGAAGCGGCTATTTCCATGAAGGGTTGTTCAACAACAACACCATAGCGAACTACGGCTACCCGAGGTTCATCCTGCAGATGGCGCTTGAATATTCAGACGGAGGCATTGAATATGTCTGCTCGGACACCACATGGAAGGAGGCTCACTCTCCGGTCGTGTTCAGCAACCTCTACCAGGGAGAAGTCTATGATGCCAACTTTGAGATTCCGGGATGGAACAAGCCGGGATTGGATGACTCCTCATTGAGCCACGCCGTCCTGAAGGAAGCTCCGCAGGGCAGGCTGACCGCCAACATGGGACCGACAGACAAGGTGCTGGAAACCCTTAAGCCTGTCAGTTTCGAGCGTCTGGAGGACGGCACGTTCAAGATTGATTTCGGCAAGGTCATCTCAGGATGGGTCAAGCTGGACGGCGTGAATGTCAGGAAAGGAGACACACTGAGGGTTAACCACCTGTCCGAGTATCCGGCCGGCAGGTGTGAATATGTCTGCGCTTCCGACGGCAAGGTCACGACAAGCCCTCGGTTCACCTGGTACGCGTTCCGGGAGGCGATAGTCTCCGGGATGGAGAACCTTGACGTCTCACAGGTCGTGGCAGAGTCGGTCGGCAGCAATGTGAAGCCTGACGCCGAGTTTGACTGCTCGAATCCGTTGTTCTGTCAGATCGAAAAGATCTGGAGACAGTCGCAGGTGGACAACATGCATGCTGGAGTGGCTTCCGACTGCCCTCACCGGGAGAGACTTCCTTACACCGGCGACGGCGAGGTAGCCATGCCGATGGTTCTCGCCAACTTCGATGCCGCCTCCTTCTACAACAAATGGATCGGCGATGTCAAGGGCAGTCAGAATCCGGAGTCAGGCTATGTTCCGAACGGCGCTCCGTGGGAGCCATGCTGTGGAGGAGGCCCGGCCTGGGGAGCCGCCATCTGTGTCATGCCTTGGGAGTTCTACAACAGCTACGGTGACAAGACGCTTCTCGCCGACTGCCTCCAGCCGATGAAGGATTTCGTGCGCTACTACGACACCTGGCGGGCAGAGGACGGCACCTCGTCCTTCCACAAGCCTACGCCTCAGGGCGCGCCTCTCTACTGGTACAACCTCGGCGACTGGGCTCCGGCATTCGGCCTGCCTCAGGACGAACTCGTCCACACATTCTTCTATTGGTTGTGCGCCGACATCACATCGAAAGCGGCCAAGGTGCTTGGAGACGAGGCGGGAGCCGCCGCCTATTCCGCCAAGGCCCAAGGGATCCGTGACGCCTTCAACAAACGGTTCTACGATCCTGAGACAAAAAGCTACGGGGATTTCGGCTCCAATGTCTATGCCTTGTACATGGGTGTTCCCCGCGAGAGACTTGAGGATGTGCGCGCCACACTCCGCGACGAGCTGATGGTCAAGTACAACGGCCATGTCAATGTGGGATTCGTCGCTCACCGCTTCCTTTATGAGACGCTTGCCCTGAACGGAATGAACGATGTCGCTTGGACGCTCCTCAACCAAAAGGACTTCCCGAGCTTCGGGTGGTGGCTTGAGCAGGGTGCGACAACCACGTGGGAGCAGTGGAACGGCAACGATTCGCGCAACCATCCGATGTTCGGTGGCGGTCTCGTCTGGTTCTACAGGATGCTTGCGGGAGTGCGCACTGATCCGGAAGAGCCTGGCTACAAGCACATCATCATCCGTCCGGTTCCAGTCCGTGAGCTGGGCGAAGTCTCCTACACGACGGCGACTCCTTACGGAACGTTGGTCTCCAAAGTCACGGTGGACGGTGACAAGGTACGCATGGAAGGCCGGATCCCTTTTGGAACCCACGCCACGGTCTATGTCCCGAAAAACACGGATGTCGCCATCCTTGACCCGCAGGACGACTCCAGCTACGAGATCCACAGCATCGGCCCTGGAGCCTATTCCTTCTGAGGTACCTGTCGTGAAGGCCGCCTTGAAAATCCCGTTCCCGTTCGTCGACAAAAAATTTGCAGTCTGAAAGGATTTATGTAAATTTACGGGATTGTTTAAAACGAATTTTCAACACGACTATGGGAGGCAGGAAAAAAGTGATCATATTCGCTGGCCTTGGTGGGCTGGCGATCGGTGTGTGCGCCATGCTGGCGGTCGGAGGGGCGATGAGCCGCACTTCCACCAACGAGTATTGCATGAGCTGCCACTACCACGAGCAGGCAGACGCGGACTGGAAGAAGTCCGAGCACTACAACAGCGAGAGCGGTGTGGTGACGGATTGCGCCTCCTGCCATCTTCCTCCGAAAGAGAACGGCTACCTTCGGTACTACATGATCAAGGCCAGGATGGGAGCCAAGGATCTGTGGGCCAAGATGACCAAGGATAAGGACGAAATCAATTGGGACTCAAAAAGAACCCTTGAGCACGGATCAAAAATCGTTTACAACGAATCCTGCGAGAAATGTCACGTCAATCTTTTCCCGACCGGAATCACGGATGACGGCATCACTGCTCATCTCTACTATGAGGAGAACGCCAGGAAACTGAATCTCCAGTGCATCAGCTGCCATCTGAACACTGGCCACGACATGCCGGGCTACGAACATAAGAGGCTGGAAGGCAAGGTGATGGACACGGGAGGCGGTGAAAAGTACGACAGCGTGGCTGTGGTGGCTTCATTCGCGAACTTCACGGAAACGGTTCCCGGTACGACAGCCGCGATCAGGATGGTCGCTGTTCCGGGAGGCGAGTTCACGATCGGGAGTCCGGACAACGAGCCGTTCCGCTCGGCGGACGAAGGGCCTCGGAAAAAAGTGAGAATATCTCCGTTCTTCATGGGCGAGGTCGAGGTGACCTGGCATCAGTTCTGGGCTTTTTACAACGAAACAATGTCAGAGGGCAGAACCCCGCCGGAGAAAATCTACGCCAACAACAACCGTCCGGATGTGGATGCCGTCAGCGGCCCGACACCTCCGTTCGGATTCCCGGACCAGGGCTGGGGAATGGGCGAGAGGCCGGCGATCACGATGACTCACTATGCGGCGGAAACCTTCTGCCAGTGGCTTTCCCTCAAAACCGGACGAAACTACCGTCTCCCGACCGAGGCGGAATGGGAATATGCGGCCCGTGGCGGCACCCAGACCCCGTACTTCTTCGAAGGAAGTCCGAAAAAATATTCAAAAGAAACATTCTGGAACAAGCTTTTCGGGGCTGACACCACCTCGATCGCAAGTTATGTGGTCTATTCGGAGGACAGTTTCGGCAAGACTCAGGAACCTTCCGAGGTGAAGGCCAATCCGTTCGGGCTTAAGAATATGCTGGGCAACGTCATGGAGTATTGCTCCGACCGTTATGCCGCGGATGCATATTCAAGGATCGCCGACGGCGCGCTTGATCCGAAGGGTCCGGAGAGCGGCGATGAGTTCGTGGTCCGCGGCGGGGCATATTCAGATGACGCCTCGCTTGTCCGCTGCGCCGCCAGAGCCCACACCAAGACTGATGACTGGCTCCGCACTGACCCGCAGAATCCGAAGAGCATCTGGTGGTACTCTGACATCAAGGGTATCGGTTTCAGAGTTGTGTGCGATGTTCCCGATGGAATTTTATAATTAAATAACATAAAGACTATCAATAAAATGAGCAACAAAATGGACAGAAGATCCTTTCTTGGTAGGAGTGCCAGGATCGGAGTGGGTCTGGTGGGTGGAAGCGTTCTGCTTTCCGCCTGCGCAGGTGGTGACAAATCCGGTAAGATGACTCCCCTCAGGCAGCCGGGCGAGTACTATGTACCCGAGCTTCCTGACAAGGCCATTGACGGAAGGGAACTTAAGGTCGGAGTGATCGGATGCGGCGGTCGTGGAAGCGGTGCTGTTGAGGATCTGCTGAATGCCGCCGACGGGATCAAGGTGACGGCTTTGGGCGATGTGTTCGCTGACCGCCTCGGCAGCCTCCGTGACAGCCTGAAGGACAAGTGGAGCCAGGAAGTTCCGCAGGATCATTGTTTTGTCGGCTTCGAGGCCTACAAGCAGGTGATAGACTCCGGCGTGGATATGGTGATTGTCGCCACTCCGCCGGTCTTCCGTCCGACGCATTTCCAGTACGCTACCGAGAAGGGGGTTCACTCCTTCCTTGAGAAGCCTATCGCTGTGGACGCGAAGGGCTATCGTCTGATCATGGCGACGGCGAAACAGGCTGAGGCCAAGGGGCTTAGCGTGGTGACCGGAACCCAGCGCCACCATCAGAGACCTTACGTGGAGTCTTTCAAGAGGATCCAGGAGGGAATGATCGGCGAAATCACCGGCGGCAACGTCTACTGGAATCAGGGAATGCTTTGGTACAAGGAGCGTCAGCAGGGCTGGAGCGACATGGAGTGGATGATCCGTGACTGGGTCAACTGGAAGTGGCTCTCAGGCGACCACATCGTCGAGCAGCATGTCCACAACATCGACGTGTTCAACTGGATGATCGGTAAGCACCCTATCAAGGCGACCGGTTTCGGCAGCCGCCAGCGCCGCGTCACCGGCGACCAGTACGACAACTTCAGCATTGACTTTGAATATGAGAACGGCGTCCATCTGCACAGTATGTCGCGTCAGATCGACGGTTGCTCGACCAACATCGGCGAATGTGTCCACGGAACGAAGGGCTACTGGAGCTCGGCGGATTTCGCCATCCGTGATCTTCAGGGCAATGTCCTCTGGCAGTTTGACTTCGAGGCGGAGAAGGCTCAGTACAAGCAGACCAATCCGTACGTGCTTGAGCATGTGGATTGGGTGAACCACATCCGTAAGGGTGAGGCTCATGTGGAGGCCGGAGAATGTGGCGTCTCTTCTCTCTGCGGCGTTATGGGCCGTGAGTCGGCCTACACCGGCAACACCATCACCTGGGACGAGATCAGCGCCGCCGCTCTGGATTACCTTCCGGAGAAGCTTGAGCTTGGCAAGATGGACATGAGCAAGTACACTGTCCCGGTCCCTGGAACTGGAAAGTAAGGATCTTGCGTCAATAATTGCCATTTTAAGAGGGTGACTAAAGAAGCTGTTTTTGGTCACCCCTTTTTGATGTGTCGGGAATCCAACAGCCATTTCCAGGTTGGTAACACTTCTATGGCTCCATGCTTGTCAGTGATGCTGTTCTCATCGTCGTAAGTGAGAATCAAGCGTCTGCGGCAAGACAGATGACCCTGTAACTTGCTGAGAGCCTCTGTCTCACGCTTTCTTGTTTCATCTTCAAGTAAAGAATAGCTGACTTGAATGGCCAGTTCATCTTCCGGGACGTAGAAATCAACTTCATAACCTGTCTTGTAAAAGAACACCCGCTCATTGTCCATGTCATGTCCATAGATGCGGAACAACTGGAGAGCGACAAGATTTTCCAGAAGCATGGTGTCTTTGTCGATGAGGAACAAGCCAAGAATGCCCGTGTCAATGAAATAGTACTTGCAGTTGCTTTCTTTGTCCGCCAGGCTTGTCGCATAGTTTCTGACGCGCATGAGCAACCATGCGTTTTCGCAATATTCCACATACTTGATGGTTGTCGCGAGGCTGAGTTTACCGCCTACACTTGACAAGAGGTTATTGACGCGGTTATAGGAAATAGGCCGGCACACGCTTTCCGCCATTTTCCTGACAAGGATCCGGATCCCGGCCACATTGGTGATATTGTTCCGCGCGATGATGTCCCCCATGTAGATCTTCTGGTAAACACTGCTGAGATAGTCTCGTTTTGCCGGCATCATGGCTGACGCTGGCAGACCACCGTAATGCAAGTACTCGTCAAAACAACGAACAACCTTTGCTCGTCCTTCGGTTGAGATAATATCATTTTCGTCCCATGGGATTCTGTGTGCGTCAAGATATTCTTTGAAGCTGTAGGGGTAAATCTCTGAGGTCAGGAATCGACCACCTAGTGTGGTGTTGATCTCACCGGAGAGCATCTTTGCATTTGAACCGGTGATGAGTATTGTATAATTGGAGTCGGCCATTCGTCGTGCGAACTTATGCCATCCTTCGATGTTCTGAATCTCATCGAGAAAAAGCATAGGACGTTTGCCATACATTTCCTGATGGCATTCCAGCAGTCGATTGAAATCTTCGGAAGTGAAATTCTCAAGCCGCTCGTCCTCGAAGTTCAGATAAAGGATCTCATCCCATCCATGCCCTTCAGCCAATAGTTGTTGGATTCTGTGATAGAGCATGTAGGACTTCCCGGCTCTCCGTACTCCGACAAGAACATAGCAAGGAAATTTGTCAAGACGAACGTCTCGTGGAAACACCACGTAGCGCTCCACTTCTTCTTGATTGTCACGAAGAATCTGTTTTAATACCAGCTTGTCCATGTTCAATGATTGTTAGAACGCAAATATATCGATTGTTTAATTGGTTTGCAAATAATCTGCTATTTTTATTTAATGAATTAAACAAAATTCACGATCGTGTAATGCGTACAAATGTCGGATTGACATAGTTTACCCGAAAGAAGTGATATTTTCAGTTTTTAATTGTATCTTCGCCATATCTGCGAACAAGTAATTTAACAAGAAATATATGAACAGAAGACATTTTCTCTCGTCAGCGGCGATCGGATCAGCTGCCTTGGCCGCGGCCTCTATGCTGCCGGGATGTGCCACTGCATTGGACAAGAAGAAGTGCGTGCCACGTCTTGAGCTGAAGCTCTCGTTTCAGGAAGGAATTGCCCCGGGAAAGAATCTGGGCGAGCAGCTGGATTTCATGGAAGACCTGGAGGTGCGTGGTTTCGAGCCGAACGGACGGAATCTTCCTGCCCGCGTCAATGAGATTCGTAACGCCCTCAGCGGACGTGACATCGAGGTCTCTGCGATCTGCGCCGGATTCGACGGCTTCATCCTGGCCGAAGACCAGGCGGTCAAGGCGTCGTTCGACAAATCGATGCGCGAGATCGTGGCCGCTGCAGGTGAACTCGGCTCGGTGGGAGTTATAATGGTACCGGCTTTCAACGGCCAGACTCCGTGCAGACCCCACACCCTGGACACCCGCAACTACCTCTGCGAGCAGCTCCACGACCTCGGAGAGTTCGCCCTTGAGCACGGCACGACCGTGATTCTTGAGCCATTGAACAGAAGGGAGGCCTTCTATCTCCGTCAGGTTGCCGACGCCGCCGCGATCGCCCGCGATTCCGACAGCAAGGGCGTGAAGGTGATGGGTGATTTCTGGCACATGTCCGAGGAGACCTCCGACTACGGCGCGCTGACATCAGCCGGCATCGAGTACCTCCAGCACGTCCACATCGCCAGCCGTGGACGCAGACTGATGCCTGGAGAGGACGGCGCGAAGGACGACTACAAGTCCGGATTCCGGGCGCTCCAGCACATGGACTACAAGAACTATGTCAGTTTCGAGTGCGGCACTGCCGGAGACCGTGCCAAGACCGTGAGGGAAGCCGTCAAACTCCTGTCGGATCAATGGTATAGCCTGTAATGGTTGTCGCAGGTCATACGTTCGGGCTGTTGGCGGCCCTGCTCTATGTCTGTCTTCTGGTGGTCATCTATGTTTTGCGTGACCGCTGGCCGCTGTTCAGGCATCTGGCCGGACGGAAAGCCTGCCTGACCTCGATCTCAATCGTGCTGTTCCTGCTGCTCGTCTTCGGGCTTGTACCGCAGGACGGGGGCAGGGACGGTTTTTTCGGCGTTCTCGGTTTCAGGAATATGAGCCGGTCGCCGATCTTCATCCTCGCGTTGCTTCTTTTGGCGACAAGCGTCACACTGAACACGATCGAGGATATTCATAGATTCAGCAAGCATCGCCTCGGGGTGACCTGCGCCCATCTGGGGCTGTCGGTGATTCTGATCGCCGGACTTTTCGGCTCCGGCGGCACCGTCCGGACGGTTATGATCGCGATGCCGAATGTCCCGGACCATCAAGCGCGGAACGAGGTCACTTATGAATATGTCAAACTCCCTTTCGAGTTGACACTCAGGGATTTCTCTGTTTATGAATATTCTTCCGAGGTCACATTGACCCTTCCTGACGGCCGCTCATCAGAGATCAAAATCGCTGTGAACCACCCTGCAAAGGTCGGTTCGTGGTGGATTTATCAGTCGGACTACCTGTCGGACACGGAACGAGGAGAGTTCGCAAGCATATTCAAGTGTGTCTGTTCGCCTTTGTCGGAGGTTTTCCGCATAGCATTGTGGCTGCTGCTTGTCTCAGCCGCGGCGATGGTGTTCTTTGCTGGCTTCAAACCGTCTTTTGGAAAGAAAGGACCATTGTCTGTAAAACTACAAGATGGCGCCGCTCCCTTAGGATGTGAAACTTTCAATGAAAAGGAGGAACGGTTATGAGTTGGGATTCGTTTGTCTGGTTCGCCTTGGCAGCGTCGCTGTTCTGGATTTCAGGAGCGATTGTCTCCGTGATTTCCAAACGTAGGCTCCCGGCCGCCGTTCTGACCGGATGCGGCTCTGCCATATTCATGACATTCATTGTCGGGGTCTGGATTTCGCTTGGGCGTCCGCCTCTCCGCACTATGGGGGAAACCCGCCTTTGGTTCAGCCTGTTCCTTTCGCTGATCGGGCTCGTGGTGTATCTTCGTTGGCGTTACCGCTGGGTACTTCCGTTCGGATGCCTGATGGCCGTGATGTTCGCCAGCATCAACATATTCAAGCCAGAGATTCACACGGAGGAACTCGCGCCTGCCCTGCGCAGCCCGTGGTTCGTTCCTCATGTCATCGTCTACATGTTCTCCTATGCCGTGATGGGCATCGCCACCATCCTCGCCATCCGTATTCTCTGGCTGACCCGCCGTTCAGCCGCGGGATCCGCTCCGGCCACTGGGTCAACAACTCCTGCCACCGTCGATGCGACCGCAAGTCCCCTGTCACCGTCCCTTCAAGGCGACCTGCGCCTCTGCGACACCCTGGTGCGCATGGGCTGGGGATTCATCACAATGGGCATAGTGATGGGCGCCCTCTGGGCCAAACAGGCCTGGGGTGACTACTGGACCTGGGATCCTAAGGAAACCTGGGCCGCCGCCACCTGGCTCAGCTATCTTCTGTACATGCATCTCCGTCAAGGCTCTGCTTTATCTTCGGTCACTTCGGCAGGCTCAGAGGCCATAGCTCGACAGAACTCGCCAGCCATTGAAGTGGCATCACACTCCAACAAAGCTCTCCATCGCACCCTTTTCCTCCTGATATTCTCCTTCCTTCTCCTCCAGATGTGCTGGTGGGGCGTAAACTACCTCCCCTCAGCCCAAGGCTTCAGCCTGCACACGTATTAGTCTCTAATTATTAAGGGGCATTCCGACATTGCGTCACTTCCGTCGGTTTCTGTTGCCAATTTGGAATCCCGAACACATAAGTTTGGTTTTTTGGTTTTTTTTATGCCCTCCCTGTTGTTTTATAGATTCTTTTTCCTATCTTGCGCCTTCATTTAAACGTTGTAGGAAGACGATTTTTGGGGATTTCCCCTTGGATTTCATTTCTTGCAGAAAGGCTTCGCTGTTGATTTTGAGGAGACTGAATACACTTTAACTAATAAATAAGTTTAACAAAACCAGGTACTATGAGTAAAAAAATCTGTATGGTCTTGGTCTTTCTGCTGACGATGGCAGGAATGCTGTCGGCCCAGACAAGAACCGTCAAGGGTAATGTCGTCTTCTCAGAGGACGGACAGCCGGCGATCGGAGCCTATGTCTCGGTGGAAGGAACCAAAATCGGTGGAATCACCGATGTCGACGGAAATTTCCAGATTACTGGAGTTCCAGCAAGTGCGAAATTCGTTGTTGTGACTTACCTTGGAGCCAAGGAAAAGAAGGTCGCGATCGCCGACGTGATGAAAATCATCGTTGAGCCGGATTCCGAAGTCCTTGAAGGAGTTGTTGTTACCGGTATGCAGAAAATGGACAAGCGAATGTTCACCGGATCTGCTACGAAGATCAGCGCCAATGACGCCAAGTTGGATGGTATGGCCGACATCAGCCGTTCCCTTGAAGGAAAGGTGGCTGGTGTGTCCGTCCAGAACGTGTCGGGTACCTTCGGAACCGCTCCGAAGATCCGTGTCCGTGGTTCGACCTCCATCTATGGCTCGTCTAAGCCGCTGTGGGTAGTTGACGGTGTGATCATGGAGGACGTGGTCGAGGTCAGCGCCGAGGATCTTTCCTCTGGTGACGCCAACACCCTGATCTCCTCAGCGATCGCCGGCCTCAACTCCGATGATATTGAGAGTTTTGATATTCTTAAGGACGGTTCCGCCACTTCCATCTACGGCGCACGTGCCATGGCTGGAGTCATCGTCGTGACCACCAAGAAAGGTCGCGCGGGGCAGAACCACATCACCTACAACGGTGAGTATACCATGCGTCTGAAGCCGATGTACAGCACATTCAACATCATGAACTCACAGGATCAGATGGGCATCTATCAGGAGCTTCAGCAGAAGGGCTGGCTTAACTATGCCCACACCTCCACGGCCTCTGACAGTGGTGTCTATGGAAAGATGTATCAGCTTCTCAGCCAGTACGATCCAAGTACCGGTAAGTTCGCTCTCGCCAACACTCCTGAAGCTAAGGCGGAGTACCTCCGCGCGGCAGAGTACCGTAACACGGACTGGTTCGACCGTCTTTTCTCCACCGCCATCCAGCACACGCACTCTGTCAGCATCTCTGGCGGCTCAGACAAGACAAACTACTATGCGTCAATGAGTATCATGGACGACCCAGGGTGGACAAACCAGAGCAAGGTTCAGCGCTACACGGCCAACATGAACCTGACCTATAAGATTTTCAGCAATCTTTCCCTCAATCTTATCAGCAACGCCTCCTACAGAAAGCAGAAGGCTCCTGGAACCTTGAGCTCCTCGATCAACGCCGTTACAGGTGAGGTAAAGAGAGACTTCGACATCAACCCGTACTCCTATGCACTGAACACCTCCAGGACTCTTGATCCGGATGAGTTCTACACCAGGAACTACGCTCCTTTCAACATCATGTACGAGCTGGACAACAATTATCTCGATCTTGATGTTTTCAATTTCAGAAATCAGGCAGAACTGAAGTACACCCCGATCAAGAAGGTGGAACTCAGTGCTTTGGCCTCGGTTAAGTACTCGCAGACGACACGTGAGCACAATGTGCTCGACAACTCCAACCAGGCTCTTGCCTACAGGGAGATGAGTACTTCGACCATCAGGAACAGCAACCCGTTCCTCTACACGGATCCGGACAATCCTTATTCTCTTCCAGAGACTGTGCTGCCGCATGGTGGTATATTCCAACGTACTGACAACAAGATGTATGGTTGGGACTTCCGCGCGACCGCAAGCTACAACGACCAGTTCGGTGAGGATCACATGCTGAACCTCTACGGTGGTATGGAGGTCAACAGTGTGGATCGTCACGCTGTCTGGTTCAGAGGCTGGGGCATGCAGTATGACATGGGCGAGATCGCCAACTACAACTACCTCGTGTTCAAGAAGAGTTCCGAGGACGGAGCGGACTACTACACCATGGGCAACTCCCGTGAGCGCAGAGCCGCCTTCTTCGGTACGGGAACATATTCATTCAAAGGCCGCTACATTGTCAACGGCACCGTCCGCTACGAGGGTTCAAACCGTCTTGGCAAGTCCCGCACGGCAAGATGGCTCCCTACATGGAACGTGTCCGGAAGATGGAACGCCCATGACGAGCCGTTCATGAAGAGCCTCTACCCTTATGTTTCCCACTTCGCGCTCAAGGCTTCATATTCATTGACGGGAGAGAGCGGCCCTTCTTGGGTCAATAACTCCGAGGTGAAGATCAGCAGCGAGATACCTTGGAGACCTTCTTCAGGTCTCAGAGAGTCTCATCTCTACATCGCCAGCCTAGCGAACGAGGATCTTACATTTGAAAAGAAGCATGAGCTGAACATCGGTTTCGAGTCTGGCTTCTTTGACAACAGGATCAATTTCGCCTTTGACTGGTACAAGAGAAACAACTTTGACCTGATTGGTCTTACCAACACTCCGGGTGTCGGCGGTGAGGTCAGGAAGTACGGTAACATCGCTTCCATGAAATCCAACGGTGTGGAACTCAGTCTCACCACGACCAACATCAAGACAAAGGACTTCTCTTGGTCAACGAACTTCATCTACTCGCACACGAAGAACGAGGTTACGGATCTTCTTACCTCACAGAGAGTCATTGACCTGATCTCCGGTACCGGATTCGCCCAAGAAGGCTATCCGAACCACAGTATCTTCTCCATTCCGTTCAAGGGTCTGAATTCCGAGGGTCTTCCGACTTTCCTCAACGAGAGCGGTAATGTCACTGTGACGGACATCAACTTCCAGAACAGTGATCCGGACAAGCTCGGATTCCTTGAATATTCCGGAACTTCTGAACCTACCGATGTCGGCTCGTTCGGCAACACCTTTAAATTCAAGAGATTCACTTTGAATGTGTTCATGACCTACTCATTCGGCAACGTCATCAGGCTTGATCCGGTCTTCAAGAATTCTTACTCTGATCTCTCCTCGATGCCTAAGGAGTTCAAGAACCGTTGGGTTGTTCCGGGAGACGAGAACACCACTACTGTTCCTGTCATCGCCAGCCGTTGGCAGAACAAGAAGTACACATCATTGAGTTATGCCTATAATGCCTACAACTACTCCACGGAGCGCATCGCGAGCGGAGACTTCATCAGAATGAAGGAGATCTCTCTTTCCTATGAGTTGCCGTCCAAGATCGTAAAGGCGATGAAGATGAACTCTATGTCTCTCAAGCTGCAGGCTACGAACCTTTTCCTCGTCTATGCTGACAAGAAGCTGAACGGACAGGATCCGGAGTTCTTCAACACCGGAGGTGTGGCTGTTCCGGTGCCTAAGCAGTTCACTTTGACACTTAAACTCGGACTCTAAACACAAGAAAAGACATGAAAACATTCAAAATATCATACATTCTGGCTGCAACCGTCATCTTTGGCCTTTCAGCCTGCAACAAATTCCTCGACACGACTCCGGACAACAGAGCCACTGTCGATTCCGAGGAGAAAGTGATCTCTTTGGTGGGTTCCGCCTATTCAGAGAATGACCACATCCTCATCGCGGAGTTCTACTCTGACAATGTGGACAACTATGGTGTCCAGTACACGGGTACCAGCCGCTTCTTCGATTCCATCTATCAATGGAGTGAGCTGCAGGAATCCAACAACGAGTCTACCGAGAGAATCTGGGGATCCTATTATTCGGCCATCGCCGCCGCCAACCAGGCCATCATCGCCATCGACGAACTCGGCGGGCCAGAGCGCTCCACAGCGATGAGTCAGGCTCTAGGCGAGGCCTATCTCTGCCGTGCCTACTCGCATTTCATCCTCGTGAATATGTTCTGTCTGCAGTACAACAAGAAGACCAGCACCACTGATCTCGGAATCCCGTACATGACAAAGCCGGAGACCACTCTCGCCCCTCAGTACGAAAGAGGGAATGTCGCAGCTGTCTACGCGCAGATCGAGGAGGATCTTGAGAAAGGACTGGCTCTTGTGGGTGATGACAACTACACGGTGCCTAAGTACCATTTCAACAAGCTCGCGGCCTATGCTTTTGCGGCCCGTTTCTACCTTTTCTACGAGAAGTATGATCTGGTGATCAAGTATGCGGACATGTGTCTGGGGTCTTCTCCTGCCACAATGCTCAGGGATTATGACGTGCTGGCCACAATGCCGAACGGAAGCCCTCAGCAGCAGCCTACCACCCTCCACTATGTTGATCCGTCTGTCAACGCTAACCTTCTCCTCTTCACTGCCTTCTCGGTGATGGGACAGGCTTTCGGAGCGTACGGCACAGCCTCGATGTACTCGCACGGCTCTTATCTTGCCACTTATGAGGACTGCCAGGCCGCCCAGCCTTGGGGGACATCCGCCTACAAGGACGCCCCGTCCGTGTACACGGGAAGTATGGACAGAGTGATCTTCTGGAGATGCCCAAGAATATTCCAGTACACCGATCCTGTTGCCGGAATCGGCTATGTAAGAACTGTCTATCCGGCTTTGAGTACGGATGAGTGCCTGTTGAACAGGGCTGAGGCCTACGTTCATCTTGGTGACTACAACAAGGCCTGCGACGACCTCAACCTTTGGGTACACAATTGCAACAAGACCAAGGATGTCATGACTCCGGAATCCATCAAGGCGTTCTACGACAAGGTGGACTACTGGGAGTGGAACAAGGCCACTGTCAAGAAGCACATCAATCCTGTTTTCGGTGCCGTAGAGGAAGGCTCTCAGGAAGAGGCTATGTACCAGTGCATCGTCGCCGCCAAGAGGATCGAGTCTCTTGGTCTTGGCCAGCGTTGGTTCGACGTGAAGCGTTTCGGAATCGAGATCCATCGCAGAAGCATGAACATGGCCGGCAAGCCGGAAACCCTTACTGATTCGATGCCTATTGATGACCCTCGCAGGGCTATGCAACTTCCTGTGCGTGTCATTGCCGCCGGCATCACACCTAACCCTCGCTAAACTTGGTTTTCAGTAAAAATTATGAAAATGAAAAAAACAATAACATATTTCTTGATGGCCGTTGCTGCCCTTTCCGCCAGCGTCTCCTGCTCGGAGGACGAACTGGATCCGGTCAGCATCATATCGGTGGATCAATACACTAAGAATGAGTTTGACAAGTGGCTTGACGCCAAGTTTGTCACCCCTTACAACATCGAATTCAAGTACCGCTACGAGAACATCGAGTCCGATCTGAACTATTACACGATCCCGGCGGATTATGAGTGTTCTGTTATCCTCGCCCATCTGGTGAAGTATCTTTGTGTGGAGACTTATGATGAGGTCGGTGGAGTGGACTTCACACGTCAGTATTTCCCTAAGGAATTTTTCCTCATCGGTGAATGGCAGTACAAGAACAATGGTACCTACATTCTCGGAACGGCGGAAAGCGGCAAGAAGATTCTTCTCGCCGGAGTCAATTACCTTAAGAAGTACCTGGATTCCGCTTCCGGACTTAACAGCCGTTATTTCAAGACGATCCATCACGAATTCACCCACATCCTAAATCAGACCAGAGATTACCCTGCTGGTTTCCGTGAGGTGACTGGAACTACCTATGTGGCAGACAGCTGGAGCGCTTCTCCTTACAATGTCGGCTATCTCCAAAGAGGCTACATCTCGTCTTATGCCCAGCACTCTTCAGGTGAGGATTTCGCCGAGATGCTTTCTCTCTATGTCGTCAACACTCCGGAATGGTGGGAGTCACAGCTTACCACGGCTGCTTCCGGCGGTGCCAATGGCGCGGAATTGATCAAGACCAAACTTGACTTTGTCCGTTCCTACATGATGGACTCCTTCAAGATTGACATTGATGTACTCCGCGCGACAGTTCTTCGCCGCCAGGGTGATGTGGTTTCCGGTAATGTTGATCTTACCGGTTTGGATCTTAATTAATACTAATGAATATGAAGACAAGAATCAAAATACTTTTTGCGGCAGTCTTGTTCGGGACCGTCTTCCAGTCCTGTCTTAAGGATCAGGCGGATGTCTTTGATGATTCGCCTACCGTGAGGATGAACGCCTATCTCGCGAATGCTAAGAAGGTTCTGATGAAACCAGAAAAAGGATGGGTGATGTACTACTATCCGGACAAGTACCAGTCTTACGGTGGCTATAACTACACCGTTAAGTTTGATGCGGAAAGCGCTGAGGTTGGCTTCGAGCTTTCTGAGGATTTAAGCGACACGGTCACAAGCCTCTACCGCCTTGGCAATGACACCGGCCCAACCCTCTCATTCGACACGAACAACGATTTCATGCATTACTTCTCCACGCCGTCCTCAACTAATTACCAGGCTTTTGGCGGAGACTTTGAGTTCATGTTCCTTGAAGTCAGTGACGCTTGCGTGAAGATGATGGGCCGACGTTCAGGCAACATCATTATGATGAAGCCTCTTGAAGAGGATGCCGTTTCATTCCTTGAGAAGGTAAGGTCTGCCTCAGAGGGTTTTATCATCAGTGGAATGGAAGGGTCTGTAGGAGGTCAGGAAGTCAAGGCCTCCCTCGACCAGAGCTACCAGCAGATAACTTTCAAGTTCGGTGACAAGGAAGAGGAACTCGCCTATATGTTCACTCCGCAGGGTATCCGCCTGTACGAGCCGATTGAGATAGGTGGCGTGACGTTCGATGAGCTTAAGTTTGACGCCAGCACCTTCAAGCTGGAAATCGTTAACTCTTCAGACGTGATCCAGGGTACCGTGCCGGAGGGCTTCAGAAGATACGAGGAGTACGAGGGAGAGTACTGGCTCTACTACAATCGTGAGAATGAGGCTGATCTGAAATACGATTCGGTCGCTGTCGTTCTTTCTCCGGGAGTGAAGAATTCCACTTACAAGATGTCAGGCCTGAATCCAAATTATGACATTACCTGGGAATACGACAGGTCAGAGGGAACGCTTACATGGAAGATTCACGCTTTGGGTTATCTCCCTAATGGTAACGAGGTGCGTCTCTGCGCTATGGACGGGGCTTCCGGAGGTTACACCTGGCCGAATAAGAAGGTGATGGGTTCCACAGTGTGGAACGGGGACGAGAAGAATCCGGTCTACTACATCCAGCCTGAGTATCTCTGGGGTGGCAACCGTGTGTCCAACTCATTCTATCTCTGTATGTGGGGTCCTAACGGGAATAGGCTTGGCGCTCCGGCCACAAGCACCGGATGGCGATTCCTCAATAAACTTACGAATGTAAGATGGTTATACTCTCTTGCTAAGAAATAGAAGCGGGTGCTTCCATCCTTCCGTCTGATCGGAAACGGATGGTTGTCCATAACAGCGGCGGGCGGCTAGAAGATTCTTTTAGCCGCCCGCCGTCATTATGTCTGCTCATCGCCGATCCGGATCGACCATATTATTAACCCACATTTGAGCCCACTTTAAAAAATGCACCGCCCTTCACCAAGGTTCATTGACTCCCGCATAAGGGCTTGGCAGGGAAGGATGAAGAAAGATGATAATACTTGCCTTGCGTGGTTGTGACATGTTGCAAGGTTCGTTTATTATTAGTAACTTGCACAAAGTACCACTTTTAAAATCCAACTCATAATATTACGCTTATGATTAATTACTCTCAACGTGTCTCCAACACCATCAACCTTGGTGCCCTCGTACTGATCAGTTCGTTCCTTCAGCACAACAAAGTTGTCCAGTATGTCCTTATGGCTGTGGCGGTGCTTGTAGTGCTGCTAGGACTGATCTCCTTCATCAGAGGCTTGTCTCAAAAGAGCTTCAAACTGAAAGACTTCTTAGCTCATGAGGATTGTGACTATGTGTCTTTGGGAATATGGCTTCTGGTCGCCAGCCTGTTGTTCTATTTTGGCCATCAGACCTGGGGATTCGTGGCTATTGGAATGGTAATCCTCCTGTCTATAGTCACTTTGGCAGGAAAACTTCTTCCTTCCGGAAAAACTGAATAGCTGATCTTGAATATATCCGCGGAGCCTAAGGTTCTGAGTGTCACCACTATACTATACTGTCCTTCTGCCCGTTACGAGGTGGGAGGACAGTTGTGTTATTCGTTGATGACCATGCGGTTATCCTCTGCGTTGAACAAGGCGATATTCCTCGATTATCGAAGATCGGGAATGAAAATCAGGCATATTCAATCATTCTTGGGGATTAATTGCTAACTTTGCAGGTTGTCGGTTCGCGAAGGCTGTGCGGGCCGCTGAAGGAAGAATATTCAAAACATAACGATATGTACAGAACACACACATGCGGGGAACTCCGCATTGAGAATGTCGGGCAGAAGGTGACCCTTGCCGGTTGGGTGCAGAGGTCCAGAAAGCTCGGAGGAATGACTTTCATCGACTTGCGTGACCGCTATGGCATCACGCAGCTCGTGCTTGAGGCCGATGCCGACACCGCCTTGGTCGAGAAGGCGACCTCTTTGGGACGTGAATATGTCATCCAGGCCATCGGCGAGGTTGTCGAGCGCCAGAGCAAGAACCCTAAGATGGGTACAGGCGACATCGAGATCCGGCTTGAGGCGATAAACATCCTCAACAAGTCCGCGGTGCCTCCGTTCACCATCGAGGACGAGAGCGACGGCGGCGAGGATCTCCGCGCCAAGTTCCGTTACCTTGACCTGAGAAGGAATCCTCTCCAGAAGGCGCTGGCCCTGAGGCACAGGCTTGCCCACGAGGTGCGCAACTACCTCGATGCCCACAACTTCATGGAGATCGAGACTCCGTACTTGATCAAGTCCACCCCGGAGGGCGCCCGTGACTTCGTGGTCCCTTCAAGGATGAATCCGGGACAGTTCTACGCCCTTCCGCAGTCTCCTCAGACCTTCAAGCAGCTCCTGATGGTCGCCGGCTACGACCGCTACTTCCAGATCGTGCGCTGCTTTCGTGACGAGGATCTGCGCGCCGACCGTCAGCCGGAGTTCACCCAGATCGACTGCGAGATGTCCTTCGTCGAGCAGGAGGATGTCCTGAATATGTTCGAAGGTATGATGAGGACGATGTTCAAGAACGTCCTCGGAGTTGACATCCCGAACCCTATGCCTCGTATGAGCTGGTACGACGCAATGGACAAATACGGCTCCGACAAGCCGGATGTCCGTTTCGGAATGACCATTCACGAGATTACAGACAAGGTGAAAGGCAAAGGCTTCTCCGTTCTTGAGGACGCTGCCTACGTCGGAGCCATCGCGGTTCCGGGCGGCGCTGAATACACCCGCAAGCATATCGATGAGCTGACAGAGTGGGTCAAGAGACCTCAGGTCGGAGCCAAGGGCTTGATTTACATAAAGCTCAACGCCGACGGCTCCGTCAAGTCCTCGATCGACAAGTTCTACACGCCTGATGAGCTGAAGGCCATCGCCGAGGCCGTCGAGGCCAAGACCGGTGACATGGTGCTTGTGATGTCAGGTGACAGCAACCGCAAGGTTCAGACGATGTTGGGTGTACTGCGCATAGAGATGGGCAACAGGCTCGGCCTCCGTGACCCTAAGGTCTTCGCCCCGCTTTGGATCGTGGACTTCCCGCTTCTTGAGTGGAGCGAGGAGGACGGACGATTCTACGCGATGCACCATCCGTTCACCGCACCGAAGCCTGAGCACATGAACCTGTTCTACAGCGACAAGAAAGAGGATCTCGAAAGGGTTTGCGCCAATGCCTACGACTTCGTGCTGAACGGCACAGAACTCGGTGGCGGCTCGATCCGAATCCACGACGCCGAGGTGCAGAAGAGGATGTTCGAGGTTCTGGGCATCGGTCCTGAGGAGGCTGAATATAAGTTCGGATTCATCATCCATGCCTTCCAGTACGGTGCTCCGCCTCACGGAGGTCTGGCATTTGGTTTCGACCGTGTCTGCACACTATTCGCCGGCAAGGAGTCCATCCGTGATTTCATCGCCTTCCCGAAGAACAACCAGGGACGCGACGTGATGATCGACTCTCCGTCCATGATCGACCAGTCCCAGCTAGACGAGCTCAGTTTGGATCTTCGTCCGCAGCAGGAGAAGTAGTTCCCGTCCTGTCGCCGGGTCTGTCGAAGCGACGTGAAACAAAGCATGAAAGTGTGACCGGATTGTCCTTCGGCCACACTTTCATTTCTCTCACACTCGCGCGGTTCATCCCAAAAGTGTCAACCATTCTCAGGGAAGGTCACACTGCTATAGAAATAGCGACAAATCCAAATTATTTTTTAACATTTACTAAGTTCTTTTTCTTGAAATTTTCGTATGTATTATCCTCTATTGATTCGTTCTACCAATTCATCTGGTGTAAGTATCTCCATCTTAGAGAAACCAAACCACTTTTTGCCTAAGTCCTTAATGGATGCACCTATGTGATATACATCATCGTCTATACAAAGGAAGCGGTCATGTGATAAACGGAATGTTTCAACATCAATCGGTGCATATTGAGCATTATGACGGTCTATGTCGAGTTGGAACTGATGGCTTATTTGTTGAGTATAGATTACGGCAGACACATCGTTTTCTCTTTTATCGAGCAATGTCAGTACAGTCTCGTCAACATAATTGTCGATAAGGACAATACGTTTCTTTGCATTCTTAATCAAGTCGGACACGAAAGTATAGGCATCATAAACTTGCCCATTGTAGAACACACCTTGTTTCGGTTTTGCATTGCCCTCGTCCAATCTGCGAAACACTTCTTCTATACGCTTGTCGGATTCTTGCAAGTGTTGTTGCATTTCCAATTGATGGTATTCCATAGTCGAGAGACGCTGAAACACTTCGGCATTGTTCTGTAGAAAGTGACGCATTGAAGTGAAAGCTCGCATTATTCGAATATTCACCTCAATCGCAGTGTCAGAACGTAAAACACTACTAAGCATAGCGA
>Ga0129311_1000400_pt1 | contig 39443 bp, 31 predicted proteins | sample Go1ome_FD_94435 | JGI IMG/M metagenome (GOLD analysis project Ga0129311, IMG submission 94435) | Western lowland gorrila individual fecal microbial communities from Wisconsin, USA - Go1022B metagenome | ecosystem: Host-associated > Mammals > Digestive system > Large intestine > Fecal | place...
TCCTCGCCTTATTGATCCTGCTTTTGAGGACAACCCCGACACAAAACTGAACAGGTGCGTTGAAAACGTTGCCCGTATCCACGCTGAAACGGCTGAGGACAAACTGACACAGATCATCTTCTGCGACTTGGGTGTACCTCACAAGAGCGCCGATGAAGTGAAATACGATGAGGACGGCGAAGTCATTTTCGATGACAGCAAGTCCGCTGCGGAGCGTGAAGCGTTAGAGGAAGAATGTGACTTCTGCGTGTATGACGATATAAAGGCGAAACTTGTCGCTAAGGGTATCCCTGCCGATGAGATAGCCTACATACATGATGCTAAGTCCGAAAAGCAGAAAAGCGAACTGTTTGAAAAAGTACGTTCGGGAGAAGTGAGAATACTCCTCGGAAGCACCGCAAAAATGGGAACAGGCACTAACGTTCAGGACAAGCTGATAGCCGTTCACGATCTGGATATTCCGTGGAGACCGGCTGATCTGGACCAGCGCGCAGGACGTATTATCCGTCAGGGTAATCAGAACAAGAATGTTGAGATATACCGCTATGTGACGAAGGGAACGTTTGACGCTTACAGCTATCAGACACTTGAAAACAAGCAGAAGTTTATTTCTCAGATCATGACTTCAAAGGAACCGGCAAGAAAATGCGAGGACGTAGACCAGCAGGCTCTCACTTACTCCGAGATCAAGGCACTCTGTACGGGTGATGAGCGTATCAAAGAAAAACTCATGCTCGACAACGAGGTCAAGGAGCTTAAAACGCTCTCTGCTGAGTATGCAAACACGGTTTACGAAATGCAGGACAAGATCAAGGCTTTTCCGATGAAGGAGGAACAGCTCACAACTGCACTCAGCAATTTGCAGGCTGACCGCAAGGCACTGAAAGCACTTTCAATTGATCCCGAAACGAAACTCCCCGTATTCAAAATGAAGATCGGTGATGTGGAATACACGGACAAGAAAGAAGCGGCAAAGGCACTTGAAGAAGTGGCTCTCTCGATCAGGATAGCCGATACTCCCGTCAAAGTCGGTGAGTTCCAGGGCTTTCCGCTGTCCATTACCGTACACAGTCCTGCAATGGGCGGCGGTATGACAGCAACGATGCAGGGCGAATATCAGCACTCTGCAAAGCTGATAAGCAGTTTTGCCCATAACATGAGCCGTATCGAAGCAGGGTTGTACAACATTGACCGCCGTATAGATCAGGTCAAGACCAATCTCTCAAAGCTGAGAGTGGACTATGATGAAGCACAGAAAATCGTTTCAGCTCCTTTCCCTCAGCAGGCGGAGCTTGAAAGCAAGTCGGAACGGCTTGAAAAGCTGACTACGGCGCTTAACTTAGCGGCTATCGAAACTAAGAAAAATGCTCCAAAACGTGATCAGACTTGCTATTTCCAGAGGGCGCAGTTAAAGCGTGAAGCGGCAAGGATAGCGAAGAAGAAGTCTGCACCTAAGAAAAATATAGCAAAAGATAAGAAAAAAGGATTAGAATAAAAAATATCAGTATTAGACCGATGTGTTCACATAGACATATCGGTCTTTTATATATCCATTATATATCCAATTACTATCAATGACAATAAAAGCGAAAAGTGCTATGATTATTTCAGAGAAAGATTCATAAGCATACAAGTGACTTCATTATTGAAAAATTAACTCAGTTAAAATAGATTCTTGTAAGTGCACTTTCAAAAAAGTCCAACACGGGTAAGACAAAGCGACACTAACATTTTTTAAGCTCGTGAAACTTTTGGATAGAGTATTATGGATTTATCCATTATATATCCAACTGTTATCATCGACCTAAGATAAAAAAAGTTGTATAATTACTATAGTGAACAGAAACAATGCAAAATAATGGATACTTAATTCAAGAAATGGAGGAATTCAAAATGAAAAATCCTAGAATTATGGTTTTTTGCCAGAACAACGACTATGGAAGGCTTGATTTCTATCTCGTTGTTGATGGAACGGAACTGTACTTGTTTACGACCAATTACTTCTCTCGCAACATCTTTGAGAAGTATAGAAACGGTCAGAGATTTGAACAGCTCTTTGAAAACACTTCGCAGATAAGACAGCAGAAGTTGAAGGAGAGAATCCTGAGAATGACACGCTATGTTGCTGAAGAGAACCTTATTTCTCTTTCAAATAAACCTAAGAAACCCATTCGTAAAAGACTTGATGACTACGAATACGAAGTGGCGTAAAGGAGGAATTAACCATGAAAAACAAAAAGCTTAAGCACAGATGCAATTTCGTTTGCAGGATAACTGGCTGGCATGACAGACTTTTCCGTCTTGTTGCTCTTAATAGTGACGGGATTGCTACCTCAAGCTTCATTGAAGGGCGTAGAGCCTTATTTGTTAGTGAAGCATCACAGGCTGTTGATACAGCACAGAGAACAGTAATCGCTGCACGTACTAAGTCGGACGAAATCATGGCGCAGCTCTCTGAGGATGATATTAAGCTTATAACGAAAGGCTCCAAAGATGTCTACGAAGAGAGAAGACGCAAGAAGGTTTTGCATCTGTTTGAGGAGCTCGTCGCAATCCGTAATGAGATCAAGGCTACATATGTCAAGCTCCATTCCGATTTGGACGATGCTCAGGCGGAAATCAAACGTGAGCTTACAGCATATCTTCTTGCAGCTTTCTCAAGAAAGAGACCTGTCGATATCACCAGAAATGCAACTCTCGACTACAAAGATAAGATTTCTTATCAGGCTTATCTTTCCTCTTACGAGTACGCTGATAAGGCTGTGAACGATGTAGTAGACAGCATCATCAGATCTGAGGCACTTTCTAATTACATTAAGGAGGCGGCTTAATATGACCTTGTTTAAAAAGAAAAAACAGAGACCGAGCCTTTTCAGTAAGCAGTCTTACGACGCAGAGGCTCACAAGACAGAACAGCCTTTCGTCTACGAAGGCGAGGATGTTGGATGGACTACATCCGACTATCCTGTTCCTAAAGACTTTTTGCAGTTCTACCATATTGATTTTGCAAAGCAGACTGCTTCGATGCTCAATGCGGTAGACGAGGGTGTACCCCACTATATGGATCAGCGCATCTACAATGCTACAGATGAGGCTTTGGCATTTCTCGTTCATAAGCACTCTGTGCGCGCAGAATCCATCAGTGAAATCATTTCAAGGAAAAAGGTGACCCGTAACTGTCACAAACGTGAGCTTGAAGCTATTAAGGCTGAAAAGGCACGTGTTGAGGCTATAGTTGAAGAAATAGGAGGATATGATTATGAGTGCTAATACCGTTTACGAAAGAGAAGACCTGCGTAAGCAGGCTAAGAGAGAGGTTAAGTGTGGCTTAGCCTTTCACCCCATTACATATATGGCCTTTCTTCTTTTCGCTGTGATAGTTGACTATATTTCGATAGCTCCTTTTCAGGATCTTGTGCTTCGCACCAATGCAACCATTGCAAAAGCGCTGAGTGTCAGCATTGTATTTTGCATAGATGTTTTGATTCCTATCTCGCTTACAAAACTTGTAAAAGCTCATTTCAAGCAGAATAAGCTGAACCTCATACTTATCTTTGCTATTCTCTTTAGTATCGGTATTCCGCTTCTGCTTATGATCATTCAGAAGATGCTTGGAACTAATATCATGATTCCCGACCGTGGCACAACAGCGGTAATAACCCACGATGTAAAAATTGTAACCCAGTTGCTCTTCTCCTTTGTTCCTCTAGCAACAACTGTCGGCTTAACGGTAATGGGACTGTTACGTGAGAACATTAAGATTTTTCGGAAGTATCGCTACTTACAGTTAGCTGAATCAAGAGTTGAAGCTGAACTCGATCATATTGAGGAAGCTATTGAATCAGATGGCAAAACGCTGAAAAAACGAGATGACTCAAAGTTCGTATCTGGTGTTACCGAACTGTTTGCTATGAGAGATACTCTGTTTTCAAAAGCAAGGGAACTGCTTGCTATGAGCATCGGCAGCCCCGCAGCAACAGAAAAAATCCTCAATTCTAAGCCCGTATACTGCACATCTAAGTATTACGAGTATATAAGCAAATACCTTATCGATAACCCTGCGCTCCGTGTAGAGTTTGAAAACGACGAAAAGTCGAATACAACAGCATCAACATCATCAAATAGTAATGTATCCATATTTGAAAAGGAGGATATCCATCATGAAGAAAAAGAGAGCGCTTAATGTTACAACCGCTATTATCCTTGCAGCATCGATTCTTTCAGCCCTGACTGGTTGTACACTTGATGAAATCAAAGGAACTATCGGTGGCAATACTGCGGAAGCTTCTGCACCTGCAAGTAATGTTTGCGTAGTCGTTTCTCCAACAGCTAACCAGCATAAGCCCGATGTAAAACTCGCCTATGATGAAATCTACGATTCCTGTTATAGTTATGGCTACAAAAGCTGTGTTGTAGATGACGGCTCACCTTATCTTGCTTTTGAGGAAGATCTTACTCACGCAGACAGAACAAGCGGTCTTTCCGAACAGAACAAGAAGCTTGATGCAGAAGCCTACGTTGATGATTTTATTGAAAAGGCAGAGAACGCTAAAGCAGTTACGTCCGAAAAGGATACTCTCAAAACCATTCGGCTTGCAGCAGACACGCTTGCTGATAGCGAAGGCGATAAAACGATCGTCCTTATTGATAATGGTATCAGCACGACGGGCATTGTAACATTCAAGTCGTTTAAGAACTTTGATGTTGAAAAAAGTATTAACGCATTGAACGATAACGATTATCCGTCCCTTGATAACATAAATGTAATATGGTACGGTTTGGGCGACACAGTTGCTCCTCAAAAAGAACTTAGCAACGATGATATGAACAACCTTCAGGCTTTTTGGGAACAGTATCTGACCAACTGTGGTGTTGCAAGTGTGAAATTTCCCAAAAATGTTGCTGTCAATACCACTATAGATAACAGTTCTCTTCCGTGGGTATCAACCGTTGATGTATCACCTATTATTTCTAAGATTCCTGATTTTGAGGCTCTGATGGAACAGGTTGAAGAACTTCCGGAAGAAGAGCGAAACAGTACCTTTGACGATGCTCTGGAAGTTGGTCTTAAGCTTGATGAAAACTCCGTGCAGTTCAAGCCCGATTCCTATGAACTTATAGATAAGGATAAGGCAATCAAGATCATGACACCTCTTGCTGACTATTTGAAAGACAATCCCGATAAAAGAATTGTACTTCTCGGCACTACAGCAACCTATGGAAATCAGGAGTCCTGTGTTAAATTTTCCCTTGGGAGAGCTGAAACATTAAAAGAGATCTTGGTTGATGATATGGGTGTTAATGAAAGTCAGCTACTTACATTCGGGTTAGGATTCGAGAACGACTTTCACGTTGATGATCTCAATGAGGATGGAAGTCTGAATCCTGTTGAAGCTTCAAAAAATCGCAGCGTAATTTTTGCTGATACTGATAGTAGCATCGGAAAGTCATACGTATAAACTAATTATTCGGTGGTCAGTAGCATTATAACGATAAAACGCTACTGACCACCAATATAAGGAGGAATCTTTATGGCAAGAAAGCCCTTAATAAATGTTGAGGCAAATGCAACCTACACTTCCAAGGTCAAGGCGTATAATATCCTTCTGTCCGGTAACATGATTCCTGTAAAAAGCAGAGTAATCACAGCTGCCTTACAGAAGAATAACGTTCCTATCGTAGTTATCAATCTCGACAACACTAGTCCGTACTTGCACATCAATCACTATGACTACTCTATCAACGATTGCTCTACAGGATATGATATTTTCTCTACGATGACTATCAGGGAAGCATGTGCCTACATTCAGAATACGGCCTACGAAAAGGGTTATGGCGATGAGCAGACTGTTCAGATTATTAAGTACCTCAGTTTTATCAATAAACTTAACGGCTATCTCAACCTTGAACTTCATACTATTAGAGACATCAATAACTACTATTATGAGCCTGACGTTATAGGCAATGCACTTACTAAAATGTATGAAGATGGCGAAGTCACACCCGATGAGTACAGGAGGCTAAACGTTTCGCTAATAAGGGGAATCAAGGGGCAGCTAATCATTGATAATATTCTTGCTTCTACAGACTTTAACCTTAACTTCGACTGTGGCTCAGGTTTTTCAGTAGATAATATGAGATATGGTGAAACTGCGTTTATTGATCTCTCGGAGAGACATAGATCTTACACAGAGAATAAAAGTCGAAATGATATACTCTATAGTATTGAAGAGTGTTCCACTCCGATGACAATAGTGCTGAATCTCGGAAAAGCTGATTATGGTCTTGTTGGCAACTTTATCACAAATACTGTTGGGCAGCCCAATCGTCAGTTTATTGTTATAATGGATGACGTTTTTAGCCAAGTAGATGACTATGATGTGATCAGGCGAAAGTTTTCGCTGAATCTTTTAGGTCAGCATACCGGAGAAAGCTGTAAGAAGATGGAGGGGTGCTTCCATGAACTCTATAAAGAAGAAAAGCACTACAGTCGTTCGGTAGACAGTCGCTTACTTGCTGATCGGTTTATTGATATACTCTTCCATACCAATCATACTGACACAACAATGACAGTTCCCGTTAAAAGGAGCGTCATAGAACAAGAAGTTATTGCCAATCTCACAGAACGTGCATTTATCATGATGGACAATACAGGTACAACGAACTACTTTTCAATCTATAGTATATAGGAGGGATGATTATGTATATTTCCGCAGTAATTTTTGTAGTCCTTTATGCAGTTGATATAGCGTTAGGCTATTGCATAGCTGGCTACATAGGTTCACTTTTTGTTGCTGTTGCGCTCCCCATAGGCATTTTTATCCAGTTGAAGCTTGCTCTTTTTCAGGCAGATGCGATCAAGCTCGATGACCTATCTCCGTCAGACAAGAACAAGCTGTCACTTGCCTTTGAAAATGTCTTGCAGAGTGCAGAAGCTCTCGGATACAAATTTAGTAAGAATCCCTGCATCTATTTATCAGAAGATCGGACAATGAATGGCTTTAACGCAGGTAGTGCTATAGTCCTCAATCGTGGATTAATGAATACTGGCTGCCTTGAAGGAGTTTGCGCCCATGAGATCAAACATTGGAAATATATGGATAGTTATACTTCCTGTCTGATATGTAATACAGTAACAGTTCTTTCGCTCTTAGCTATGTTCGTAATGAGCATCTACGTTTTCGCTATTGCTCTCTTCATCGGTATTCTTGTAGCTGTTATTGGCAACGGGACAGCCGGTTTCCTTGTGGGAACATTCGTGGGAAACTTCCTCGGCAAAATAAAAGACCTAGTATTAAGAGCCAATCTGTATCTTATGAATGTCCTGCAAGGTCTGCTTTCAAGACATACTGAGTATAAAGCAGATGAATGGGCAACGAGAATAGGATATGGTGAACAACTTAAACAGTTCCTTCGCTTAACATATGAAAGTCGAAGAATGGAGAGCCTTTCGGCAAGACTTTTATCAAGTCACCCATCAGATAGTAAGCGTATCGGACATATTCAGCGTATTCAAAATCAGATGAACGATACTGATGAACTGGTAAGACTACCGTTCAATGTTTAAAAGGAGGTTTATTATGAGTTATATTCACAGAGCGCCCATTTCTGATGACACGAAGGAAATGGTATGGGACAATGCAGAACATAACCAGGTGGATGAAAATGGTCAGATGGTGTCTCCTAATGGAACAGGTGAGGCTATCACCGAAGATACAAAGGTTGACATCGGGCATAAGCCAGGATTTGAAAACAAACATGAGGTTGAGTTTTCAGAGAAGGCAGGCTTGACGCAGGAACAGCATAACGAGTTATTTACAAATCCCGGAACATTACAGATTGAACCGAGGGGCGAAAACAGATCTCACCAATTCGAGAATCATGATCACAATGATGCTATGCAGAACGTATCGGCTTACGCATATTCACAGGATAGTAATATAGCTGCAAACACCTATATCAATCCCTCTGATGATGGTAAAGCCGGAACGATCTCGGTGGTAAATGCTCAAACAGGTGAAGAAAACACAATCTGCTCATACGAGTTACCTAGTAGTGACATGCAAGCTGATTTGTCGACCAATGCAACAGACGATACAGCTAGTAATACTCAAACAGATGATGCTGCCGAGACCATATCCGATGAGGATTCATACGATGCTTCTGACGATGACGCTTATACGGCATAATTAAAATGCTGTACTGAAATATTATGGATAAGCAGCACCTATCTTAACTTGATGGGTGCTGCTAAAAAAGGAGTTTTTATTATGACAATTACAAATAGTAACATATACAAAGTCCCGGAGATTATTCCAACAGCAACACAGATTTCGTTAAACGGTCATGACAGGAACAACAAGGAAAAGAAGTATGTTCTCTCCGACCGTTCGGTATGCTTGCTCGGCTCTCCTGGCTGCGGCAAGACTTCGACTATTCTCCGTATACTTGATGATTTAAGTAAAAATCCGAAGGCTGTAACAGTTATTCTTGACATGAAAAGAGACTTCGTAAAAAAAGCCTTTCGTCCCGGAGATGTGGTGCTTTCCCTTTTTGATTTAGAGGGTGTTCCTAAAGAAAGTCAGGTCAAATGGTCACTACTGAATGAGGCTTATAATGATACACACCCTGAAATTATACTTTACGAGATCGCAAGCATGATATATCAAAGTGCTGTTGAGGGATCAGAAAACAAAGCATTTCCCATATCTGCAAAGTTCATATTTTATGCTATACTGTTTATTACTTATAAGGAATCAAATGGGAAAATGCCAAGTAATAAGGAGTTGATTCATAAAGCAGAAACGATTACTCCCTCAAAACTGCTCGAAGATATAGAAAAATATGATGAACTAGCTTCGGTACGTAACCTGGTAACAGAAAAACAGAACGTGACCAGCTGGGGCATACAAATGGAGAAAGCAAGGGTTTTAGCTGATCTGTTTGTAAAAAAATCAAATTTTTGCCATGAGAATAGTGACTTTTCTATTAGAGATTTTATTCATCGTGGGAAAGGTCATCGTCTGATTATAGTTCTTGATATTGAAAGTCGAAGCTCCTCAGAAAATATAGCGAAACTGCTTTTAGACATCGCTTTAAAGGAGGCACTTTCAGGCGATGATCTTGAATATAGTGATATGACAAGGTATTACTTTGTGCTTGATGAATACGCTTATTTGCCTTGTGGGGGACTTGAATACCTGGATTTTGCAAAAGATATGGGACGTAGCAAGGGGTTACGTATCATCGGAGCTTTTCAGCATTTCAGTCAGTTAAAAAAGCTATACGGTGGTAAACTTGAAAATGCTATGAACGATGCAGCAGGCTATGGTGATATAGTTGTATTTCATCCTCACGATGGTGCTACACGAGATTTTGTTCTGAATCGCTGCGGAACTGAGATGAAAGAAACTGTTACGATCGATGCGATGTGCAATGTTCATACAGAAGTTAAAGAGATGCCCGTTGTTCCACCAGGTGTACTCAATGAATTAAAGTGCGGTGAAGCAGTAATACTTCCAGATGAAGGAAGACCGTTCTGGTTCTATTTTGATGAATAAGAAAGGAATGATTATATGATTTATGAAAATAAGATTTTACCCCGACTAACCACAAGCGTACAAGGTGATTCAACAGATATTATGTTGAAAATAGCCGGCTTAGAGATGATAAGCTATGGAACGGATACAGTATTAGAGGGAAAACTTTTAGAGGAATGTAAAAAAATTATAAAACACTACATGCAGAGTAGTGACTTACTACAGTTCCTTTCGTCAGCTGCTTATCACGACGCATATACACTTAAATATAAGTTAAATCCGCCGATAACTACTTCTAAGATGGACTGCGAATACATTCTGAATTGTTTAGCACATATAGGGTACCTGTCTGATTTCTCCTATTCAGCACTCTCTACATCATTCTGGATCGAATTAAACCGAAAATCTAATCACACTATTATCGAAATATTAAACATAGGTATTTGCGGACTGATAAATCAAGAGTGTGATATAAAGCTTAACGTGGAATTGAGAAGTCAGAAAGAAAACATATGGTCAGACATTTTAGTCGCCTCTGATAATAAATTAACACTTATTAACATCGAACTTGCAGCCGGCTTAGAGACTAATATATCCTCACATATATCTCAGCTTGAAAAACTAAAAACCAAGATCATAAAGGCGAAAAAAAGAACCAACAATTATTTAGCTGATTATATCGTGATTACTCCAACGGTTTTTAAGCATTTGCCTAAAGCACTTCAACAAATGGACTGTATTATGACAATAGAAAACATCGAATCCAAAATCAACGAACTGGTTATATAGCAAACACTGGAGCACTTTTCTGTATGCGATATATTCTAATGATATTCTCGGGTTAATCAGTTTCATATTATGGTCGAACATCCAATCTGCTATGTAGGTTGGATGTTTTTTCTTGGGAACAGCGTAAGTTAGAAAACATCACTTCGCTTATCACAAAAGGAACTACTCCAAAAGATAAATCTGGTGAGGGTGAAGTAAACTTTATTAAGGTAGAAAATATAGATCCGTCATCGGGAGAAATTACATCTTGTTCTCGTATATCTCTTGAAGAACATGATGGATACTTAAAGCGTTCTCAGTTAAAAGAAAATGACATTTTATTTTCTATTGCAGGCACATTAGGACGCACAAGTGTCGTAAACAAGGGGATTTTGCCAGCAAACACAAATCAAGCACTTGCCATACTCAGAATGTCCGAGGGTGATATTTCATATCTTGTCACAGTGTTAAGAGGTCGTGCGGTAAGTGATTTTATAAAGAAAAATCCTACTGTTGGTGCGCAGCCAAACCTATCTTTAGAACAGGTAAGTAATCTTGAAATACCGTATCCAAAATTGGAAGAACAGAAGAAAATCGGCGCTTATTTCTCTCATCTCGACACCCTTATCACCCTTCATCAGCGTGAGTATTTTTCGTTCGATTTTGACAGTCAAAGTGCTATAATCGCTCAAAATACATTTTCTTGGGAACAGTATAAGTTAGGGCAGATGTGTTCCGAGTTTCAAAGTGGCGACTTTATTTCAGCAGATAGAATCACCCAAGATGATGTGTATCCTGTATTTGGTGGGAACGGTCTACGCGGGTATACAAGTCGATATAATCATGACGGTGTGTATGCTCTAATAGGTAGACAAGGTGCGCTATGCGGTAATATGAACATATCGTATGGAAAAGCCTATTTTACTGAACATGCAGTAGCTGTTGCTGCTAATTCTTCGCATGATACAGAGTTCCTTTTCTATCTATTTGGCATACTGAATTTGGGTCAATACTCTGGACAATCCGCACAACCAGGATTAGCTGTCAGCAAGCTAATTACAGTCTCTGCAAGTACGCCAAAGTTGAATGAACAAAGGCAGATTTCTGGTCTTCTACTGAAATTCGACCACCTTATTACCCTTCATCAGCGTGAGCCGCCAAAGGAGGATAAGATTTTGAACGATATAAAAACGGATACTCTGTTCCATGAGTATTACTGTCAATGGCTGGTTATATATAAAGAAGGATCGGTCAGAGGCGTAACAATGCAGAAGTATCACCTGACCGCAGAATGGGTGAAGAAACTGATCCCCGATGTAAAACTCTGCGATTTTGACAGAATCACATATCAGCAGCTTATCAACGACTATGCTGAGACACACGAACGCCAGACCACTATGGATTTTCACCATCAGCTCAAAGGGGCTATCCTTGATGCAGTCGATGACGGCTTGATCGCCCGTGATCCCACTCGCAAGGTTATCATCAAGGGTAAGTCTCCCAACGATAAAAAGAAGAAGTATCTCAGCCGTTATGAGCTTCAGAAGCTGCTCACAAGCCTTGACCTGAACAGCGGTTTGAATATGGATTGGCTTATTCTGCTTATTGCTAAGACCGGTATGCGTTTTTCCGAAGCAATTGCAGTAACACCTATGGACTTCGATTTCACTCATCAGACGCTTAGTGTTAATAAGACCTGGGACTATAAGGGTGAGGGCGGTTTTCAGCCTACCAAGAACAAGTCCTCGGTAAGAAAGATCCGCCTTGACTGGCAAACGGTAGGACAGTTCTATGCTATCGTCAGAGAACTGAATGATACTGCACCTATCTTTGTTTCAAAAGAAAAGAAGATTTACAACTCTACTCTCAACGATGTGTTGGAAAGACATTGCAAAGCTGTCGGAATCCCCACTATCTCCGTTCATGGACTTCGCCATACACACGCATCGCTTCTCCTGTTCGACGGTGTTTCAATCGCCAGTGTTGCACAGAGACTCGGACACTCAAGCATCAATACTACACAGAAGACCTATTTGCACATCATCAGAGAGCTTGAAAACAAGGACATTGACCTCATCATGAAGTCGATTTCCAGTTTGCTCGACTAAGTACATAAATAATGCGGTTTACGCTGGTTTCCCTTAAAGGGCATGACGGTCAAAACGTCATGTCCTTTTTTATTTGGCTTATGCTGATGAAGGGTGATAAGGGAATCGAGCTTTGCAAAGAAAGTGCCAATTTGGTGCTGTTCCTTTACATTGGACGGTACTGTAAGGACTGTTTCAAAGTAATCAGCAGGAGTGATATTGAGCAGCCCGTGATTTCTTGCACCCTCGGCAGCAATGGCTTGAACTCCCTTATGCCAACAGTCGGTATCATAATACGAAACAAGAAAATCAGAGTCAATATTTCCGTCCTTTTTCAGAGCGAAAACAATGTATAGTGTCGATAATACGCCCATTTCGTACCTATCAAGTCTCTTGACTGCACCCCACGGGGCATCAGATGATGTACTCTTATTGTAGGCAAATTCACCTTTCTTCAACAGGTAGTAACCGCTTACATCTCGGCTTGCGATACGCTTATCGAAGAACTCGTTTTGATCTATCAAGCCATACTGTGCTGATATAGTAAGCGGCAGTTCTGATTCAAGATTTTCGTTCTTTCTTGTCACTCTCTCGACCATATCAGACAGCTTACGCTGTTCCCAGGAAATAACGTAAGTAAGCATAAAAAAACAGGGGGCTAAGAAAAACTTAGCTCCCAAATAGGCGATTTTTCGTGATTTTATGATGTTTTTGGTGTTAGGACTTGTTAAGTAATGCTGTATCATCAATTCTATAATCATCGTCCCGAAGTGGTATTACATCTTCATTCAGCAAGGTCAGCAGTGCCTTTTTGACCGACTGATGATATTTGAACTTGGAAATGCCTTCATGCTTTGCGGAATAGCTGTCAAAATCGGCGGATTTTTTCAGATTGTTCAGTCCGGGCAAGTCCGTATCTCCAATCTGATAGCGGTCTGCTGCATAGGAAACAGCTTCAAGCGATACGCACCATTCCTCGGCAAAACCACGAAGAACGCTGTCTATTGCTTCTTTTCGCATTTCAGCAAGCACATAAGATACTCGTTTACCCTTGAATTCATCGGGATTTTCCTGTACCTTCTCCCACAACTGCTGCATAAGCGCTCCGAGTTTCGGATTGGAGGACAGCAATTCTTCGATATACTTAGTGATCTCGATAACAAGATTCTGATAGTGCTGTTCCTGACGCTCCTCGTCGGTAGCAGACACAACGGACTGAATCAGGCTGACAATATAATCGTAGTCGATCTTTTCCTTGCTGTATGCTTTCAGCTCGTATTCAAAGTCAATAGGCGGTTCAGGACCAGGCTCCGGACCAGGTTCAGGACCAGGTCTGATTTCGTCTATCACATTTTTATAATGAGCTGCATAATCATCATATTCCTCCTGCGTGATTCCGTAATACTCAGGGGGATTATCAGCATACCTGATAAATGATTTCAGACTTGTGTAAACCTTGTCAAACTCCTGAAATGCCTTAGCAAAGCGCTTCTTTCCCTCTATTGATAATGTTGGAACAACAGAAGGCGTTTCGGCAGTAACACGCAGATAAGCAAGTGCTTTCGTAAAATCTGCATATACTGTATCCCAATCGGGAGCGAGTACAGATGCCTTACCGCCTGCGGAATAAAGGATAAGAGCTTCGTCAACTGCATCTTTGAAGATGTGCGGTGACTGGAAAGTTACTATCTGACCACTGGTCTTGCTCTTGTCAAACAGGCGGTTTGTTCTTGAAAATGCCTGAATAATATCGTGGGGGTGCATCGGCTGTCTGTCCATAAAGACAGTTGACAGACAAGGTGCATCAAAGCCCGTAAGCAGTCTGTTTACCACGATAACCAAGTCAAGCTGTTCATCACGGCTCTTGAATTTGGATTTTTTTCTTGCAAGACGGTCATTCAGGTTTGTATTATAGCCTTTGATCTCGCCAATTCCGAACGATGTACCGAACATAGCGTTATAATCCTCAAGCGATTCCTTCATCTTCGGTACATTCAGGTCTGCGCTCTCGTTATCCTCATCGCTTGAAACGGAGTATGTGATCGCAAATTTCGGGAAATCGGGCAGAACTCGCCTTGTTTCCTCGCTGATCGTGACAGAGGTTTCCCCATTTACAACTCGTTTCAGGAGGTCATAATACGCCTGCGCCCTCTTGATTGAATTAACGGTCAGTATCGCTTCATAAGTCTTGCCTCTGCCATGCTTAAAGCCGAGTTTCTCCTGAGACTTATTGATGATAGTATCGAGAACTTTCAGCATATGTGCTTCTGTCTCATAAACAGACAAGTCCTCGTTGCTGTCATCGGCATTCAGCTTCTGTGCGCCGAGATGCTCGGTCTGGAAGCCCAAAACAGCTTCATCACGGATAGCTTCTTTTACAGTATAGCGATGTAAGCAGAACGGCAGTTCACGGCGTTCCACCTTAGCCTGATAATCAGGATCACGGCGGAATTCCTCGTTGCTGTACAGCTCGTCGGTAGTTCTCGGAAGATCGCCCTCAGCAGGATAAGCGTTTACAGAAAAACGTGGTGTTCCCGTAAAGCCGTACCAAAGGGAGTTTACAAAGAACTGTGCCAGAAGGCGCTGTGTTCTCGGTGTTACGGCTCTGTGACACTCGTCCACGATGAAGGCAACACGGAGATTTTTGATGCGGTTATACGCAGGAGTGCCTTCTTTCAGACGCTTTTTCACGGCAATGGACAGCTTCTGAATTGTGGTAACGACAACTTGCTGATTATTGTTTTTTAGCTTGTCGATCAGATCGCCCACATTGTCGGTTTCATCAACGTCCACCACATCGTTATTCGCATAGGACTGAAATGCCTGTGTAGTCTGCGTATCGAGGTCTTTACGGTCGATAAGGAATATCGTTTTTTCGATGCTCGGAATGTCGATCAGCAGATTTCTCGCAGCCTTATAGCTCGTCATGGTCTTGCCTGAGCCTGTTGTATGCCAGATATAGCCTGATCTTCCTTGCCTTGAAGCCGTTCTGACCGCTTCAATAGCGTGTATCTGATAAGGACGCAGCAGAAGAATCTTTCTTGCTTCTTGGTCGAGAACAGCATACTTCATCACCATTTGGTGTGCTTCGGGTATTTTCAGCACATTCTCGGCAAATTTCAGATAGTCGGTAACAGGGTTGTTTGCAAAGTCCTCCCAGCCGGAAAGGAACTTCTCGTTGAGTTCTTCTTCCTCAGCAGCGGCGAAATATTTTGTATCGACCGCATTGGAAACTACAAACATCTGAACTGCGGAGAAAATGCCCGTAAACTTGCCCTCACGGATATACTTGCGTATCTGTCTGAAACCGTCAAGATAGGAGTGCTGACGGTTTTTCAGCTCGATATGGATAAGCGGAATACCGTTTATCAGCAGAGATACATCGAAACGGCGGTTTTGGCTGTGAATATCCTCCTCGTCGTCCTTTAAGGCTCTGTACTGATTTATCACTTCATAAACGCTTGAACCGCCTGCAATATCGTCACGTTTCAAGGCTGTAAGCTGCACTGTCTCCGTGTCTCTCTGAACATAAACATGAGCGATACCGTTTTCTCCTGCGATCCACTTAGCGGCATCGTAGAATGTCGCAAAGGAAAGCTGGTTCTTGACCTGTTCAAATTCCTGATCGGTCAGGGGCTTGCCGTCAAGTACGGCTTTATTGCCACGCTCAAGGATAGAGCGCAGATTTGCCCATAATTCCTCCTCGGTGTGCAGGTCGGGGCGGTAAGTCCACTGGCTTTTGCCCTCTGTAAGCTGTTCTATCAGCTTATCTTCTATTGTCTTTTCAAGTTCTGCCATAGGTATTCACCGCCTTTATACAAACATCTTTTGGAGCAGAGATTTCTTCATTTTTTGGAGCGTTTCTAACTTACGCTGATGAAGGGTGATAAGGGTGTCGAGGGTTAAGAGAAACGTTGCAATTTTCTCTTGTTCCTCAGTGTTTGGAATAAGCATTTGAAACTCACACAAGTTCTTATAATACAGTCGAGTTCTTGTTCCACCCTTCTTCTGTTCAGCACAAAATGAACGAAATTCTGCACTTGAATTTATTTGTTGTACGATGAAGTCCAGATTGTTGTCATCAGAAGCATAAAACACCGGATATTCACGGCTTACAAGCCCTTTTTCAAGTCTGTTCACATTCAAATGAAACACATCATCATCGCTCATGTGACGGTAAGTACAAGCTCCGAGAGGGACAATGCTGAACATGGTTTCTGTACTATCTGTGGTCTGCTTTCCACGGTATTCATTCTGATACATTAGTCCATTTCTTGAAGATGTAAGTAACGGAAAACCCGCCTCTAATGTAGTATATTCGGAAGACTCAACAGTAAGTTCTCCAACCTTACGCTGTTCCCAAGCATCGGTAAATCCGGCGAATCTGATTTCCGGAACACTCTCACCATTTTGCGGGAACATTTTTTGAAGCATAGATTTCTTGAATTTCTGCAAAGCGTCACACTTACGCTGATGAAGGGTGATAAGGTTGTCGAGTTTTGAAAAATACTCTCCGATTTTTTCTTGTTCCTCATATTTCGGATAAAGCAAAACTACATTTTCCAAATCTGAATTATGAATATGAACAACAGATTTTCCCTGCGCTCTTTTTGAAAGTTCTTTTTGCTGATTCCCATTTGAAATTGTCAGGGCAAGGAAAACAGGATTGATATAATCGTCAGGAACAATAATATTCAAATCGCCACCAAGCAAAATGCCCGATTTTGCGACAAAAGAAGCCCTCGAAATATCTTCTGCCGTTTCGCCAGATGCAGGCACGATAACTTCGTGTCCAGTGCTATAAACAGAATTGGACTGAACATCCACGAAAGTATCGACCTCGTTGATAACAGTTTCATACTTTGTGTAGAGCCGACCATAGAGGATTATGGGTGTGCCATTTTCTTTCAAATCGTTCTTTGAATAGCCTGATCCTTTGGAAAATGTCGCAGCCGTCCTTAACTCACGCTGTTCCCAAGCATCGGTAAATCCGGCAAATCTGATCTGTGGTGTATTGCTCATAATATGCCCTCCAATACCTTCATCAGATCGGCAAGCTCGTTCTTCGTATCAGCATCGGCAGAGGTCAGCTCGCCCATTTGTGTGATAAGGTCGGTGGCTGCTGTGTCCATTTCTGCGGAAATGTCGGAAAACTCACTTGCCAGGTCGCTCAGGCTGATCTGTTCTTCCTGCTCAAAAGTATCGACGTAACGAGGAATATTGAGGTTGTAGTCATTCGCCTTGATCTCCTCATAAGTCGCAAGGTGCGCTTCTTTCTCCACGTCCTGACGGGCTGTGTAAAGCTCGATGATATGGTCAATGTTCTCAGGACTCATGGAGTTCTGCTTCTTGCCCTTGACAAACTGCTGTGAAGCATCAATAAAGAGAATATCACGCCCGTCACGGTTCTTCTTCAGAGCAATGATTGTTGTCGGGATAGAAGTGTTATAGAACAGGTTTGCAGGCAGACCGATAACGGCATAAATAGCACCGCTGTCAATGAGCTTCTGCCTGATCTTGCCCTCAGCAGCACCACGGAACAGAACGCCGTGGGGCAGAATAATAGCCATAGTACCTGTATTTTTCAGATGATAGAAGCCGTGAAGCAGAAATGCGTAGTCTGCTTTGGACTTCGGTGCAAGCACACCATAGTCGGAGAAACGGCTGTCATTCAGGAATCCCTGTGCCGCAGACCACTTTGCGGAGTATGGAGGATTCATCAGCACCATATCGAAATCCGTTTCTTCGTCAGTGGGCCAGTCCGCATCGAGCGTATCAGCATTACGGAGCGTCTGATTTTCGGGATCAACTCCGTGCAGGAACATATTCATTCGGGCGAGGTTGTATGTGGTCGTGCTGAGTTCCTGACCGAAATAGCGGATATAATCGGGCTTGTGTGAGAACTTTCTTGCGTTCAGAAGCAGAGAACCCGATCCCATAGCAGCATCATACACCAGAAGTCCCTGCTTGTCCTCCTGTCCCTGAATAGCTACACGGGTAAGGATCTGTGAAACTGCCTGCGGTGTATAGAATTCTCCGGCTTTCTTTCCTGTTTCACTTGCAAACTGACCGATAAGGTATTCGTAAGCATCACCGAGAACATCGCCCTCATGGTTCAGCAGATCAGCTTCGTTGATCTTCTTGACTACCTCTGCAACAGTTGCAGACTGCTTCTGCTCACCGGAGCCAAGTCTTGTGGAATAGAGGTCTACATCAGCGAACAGATTTGCAAAGATAGGATCGGACTGCTCCACATGATTGAATGCCTTTTTGAGCATTTCACGCTGAAAAGCGTTCTTGCTTGCCGCCTCTGCAAGTTTTGTATATGTAAGTTCAGGCTCGATAGTATAGTGGTAGCTCTCCTTGATGTCCTCCAGAAGTTCCTCGGCATCTTCGGTGCTGTATACTTCTTCGTATGCTGCCTGTGCTTCTGCCATAGATTCGGGCTTTTCGTTATTGAGAAGGTCATAAACGTGTGTCAGGAATGTATCAGACAGATACTTATAGAATACGATTCCGAGAAGATAGTTCTTATATTCATTAGCGTCCATTTTACCGCGCAGAATATCCGCACCAGCCCAAAGAACGCTCAAAAGGTCTTTACTGTTTTCATTTGCAGCCATTATGGTTTCCTCCTGTTTTCAGTTCACTCATACTCAGGTACAGCGTGAGTGATATACATAGATAATTATACCATAATTCCGTCAAAAATACAAGTGGAATTCGACGAAATTTTGAAATTTTCATCAATCAGAAGATGACCGCTGAGAACGATCTGTGACACAATAAATTATCCCGACTTTGAACCCACTGGATTCAAAGTTCCCCTAAAACAAAAAACGCTGGCACGAAGCCAGCGTTTTAAACACCCTTTTCTTATCTGCTAATTATCGTCATTGACAGTTCCAAACAACTCGTCAAATTTACGCTCTAGCTCCTTCTGAAGGTCAATATCGGAAGCTGATATTCTGCATCTGTCATCGGACAGAATGTCCTGTTCCTCTTGATTTCTTTTTGACTTTAAAGGAGCTTTGAGCTCCCTTATAAAGTCCTCGTGGAATTTACGAATAAAAGGCATTTTGCAATTACCCCCTTTAATTTCTCTCAGTTTCTCGGAGACTCCTTTTATAATTCTGCGTAACTCTCTGATATGCTTTGTTTTGAAGTATATCGTATCTCTGCGTTACCACAGGACGTTGTCCACGTCTAAATATTACCTCTCGTCCCAAAGGCATATAAAGAATTTCATCTAATGGCACATTAAGTCGCTCACTTATACTTCGACAGGTTTTTAGGTTCATACCGCCCATATATACATATGTATCACAGTTGTCAATAATAGTTATAGCATCTTCGATACCATACATACGCTCCAGCTGGGATTCCGATTGTAGAAGTAGCATCACGCTTATCTGTTTTTCACGGAAGATAGAGATGTATTCTGGGAAGTTGAGAATCCGTGAGCCGGTAGCGAAGTCATCGGCAAGAACACTCACTGGTACAGGGAGCTTTCCACTTGGCAGTGACTCAGCATACTCAAACAACTGCTTGAACATCTGTGCATAGAACATATTAATGAAGCAGTTTAAGGCAGGATTCACAGCTGATGTTGTGATGAAGAGAACGTTTTTATGGTTTGCAATTTCTTCAAAGTCCACCTTTTCTTTGTTAGAGATCATTTTCCGCAGTTCTGGTGAGAAAATAGTATCTATGGTTGTATTCAATGTCCCATACACGCATCTCGCTGTTTTGATTGGAAGAACATTGAAAGAATTCCAGCATGTCGCAGCAAAGCAGTGAGGATCTTTCTGCGCAATTTGCTCAAACTTCATATCAAGTGTTGTTTCAATTTGACTTCCACCCTCTGTGATTGTAAGACTATCATTCAGTTTTAGCACATCAGTGAAAGTTGGATTATCTACTGTCATCAGAACATAAGCAATCAAAGCAGAAAGAAGACTTACTGCCGCTTCGTATAGCAATAGGTAATTCTTTGAAATAATCTCTGAATTTTCCCCTGCTCCACACCGTGCGTGCGACTTTCACCGCACACGGCGTTCCATCGGTATTGCATTTTTGTCAGATTAGTGTAAATTTCAAAGCGTTTGAAACTTATATTGCGGTATTACCCGCCAATTTGCGTAATTTATTGATTTTATTCAGCATTGTACTGTTCGGATTTACCTTTTCAAGATAATAACTAATCGTTTCGTCGGAAGTTGCGTGTATCAATTTGTGAACATCACTGTGTATGATTACAAGATTTCCATACTCGTCTGTTCCGCCCTGATTTACCGGTTTTATATGATGACAATGGATTTCATCTATCCATAAGTCTTTTCCTGTTACCGCACATTTTCCGCATTGCGCCGCATAAAGTGAAACTCGGTTATCCATATATTCAACGCTTCTGTTTGGTATTTGTGCTGTTGCCAGCATATGTAATACCGTTGTCTTGAACTCATTGAATTTCAGGTTTTTATGAATTTCCTCTCTCCCTTCTTCGGTATATTTGCAGATAATTGATTTCTTGTACATAGGATTTTTAGTTTTTATATACCCTATCGGACATACTGCAATACCGCCGATATATCTCACCTGTTTGCTTGCGCCATAGTTTTTCCGAACATAATCACTTTTTATTGTGCCGTTTTTCTTGACCCTGTCCCGTAGCCTGTTTCTCATCAGACTGTTTATCCGAAATTGTATTTTGCGACAGTCAGTATTTACGTTTGTCGCATAGCGGTAGTAATTATGTATTCCCCATACCATTGAGTTATACAGACTCACCGCCAATGCTTCCTCTTTATCGTTTTTCGGATATTCGATATATTTTATCTGATTTGTCAGCTTTTCCGTTTCTCGTTTCAGAGCCTTTTCCGACATATGCGACCCGACTATATATTTGCCGCCTTTAGGAATAGCTTTTATCCGAAATCCAAGAAAATCGGAATAGTTCCTTTTGAGATTGACAACCTTTGACTTTTCTTCACTTACTTGCAGTTTCAACCTATCATTCAACCATTGCTTTACGGCAATGAAAACTTTATCGGCGTCACTACGTTTTCTGCAAAAAATTTTAAAGTCGTCAGCATATCTTATGATATACATTTCTTTGAGATTGCTGTGTTTACGCAAGGACGTATATTTCTTCCCATTATCCATTGAGCCGTCTTTTTTATAGTGAGTTTTTGCTGTTTTGGTCGGAATGGTTTCCCATTGCCCCGATACCCACCAGTCAAGCTCATTCAGAACGATATTCGCTAAAAGCGGTGATAGTATACCACCCTGCGGCGTTCCTTTTTCGGGATAGATGATGCTTCCGTTCTCCAAAATAACAGGAGCTTTCAGCATTTCCTTTATGATACATATTAACTGCTTGTCCCTTATTCCCATTGTCCACATTTGCTTTATCAGCTTTGCGTGATTGACATTGTCGAAAAAGCCTTTAATATCAACGTCAACAACATAATGTAAATTCATCTGTTGTATCATTTTATAGCATTGTGCCAAGGCGTGTTCTGCTGACCTGTTAGGTCTGAAACCGTTGCTTCTTTCGTGAAATTTCGCCTCGCAAATCGGCTCTAAAACCTGTAAAATACATTGCTGAACAAGTCTGTCAATTATTGTGGGAATACCTAACGGACGTGTGCCGCCGTTTGGCTTTGCAATCTCTTTTCTTCTTACGGATTTAGGTTTGTAATACGCTAATTTTCGCTGAATAATTTCAACATATTTTTCGGCATTAAGCTTTTCGATATCCTTTATTGTGATACCGTCTGTTCCTGCCGTATTACTGCCTGCGTTTCTCTTAATATTTCTGTATGCCAGCCTTATATTATTTTCATCACGGATTATATCCATAAGATTAGTGAAAACTTCACCTTGTTTGCTGTGTGCATACAACTTATCAAAAACTTCCTGCAGGTTGTAATATTCTGAATGTCTTAGTTTCTTTTGCTTTGTCATAGGCAACGCCCCCTTTCGGGATTGTTTTTCTTAGTCTTACGGGAAGCTATGAATTTTTACACCTATAACTATTTTTGCAATATCGACTTGTGGCTGTTCCTACGTTTCCCATTACAGAAAACATCATCGGTAATGCCACTACTTTGCCCACAATTAAAACAGCTTATTATTCTTCGTCTGTACCGCAATTTGCGTATTGTTGGCTGCCACGTTCCGAAAATCCTATCTTTACATATGCACTTAGGTATCTGCTATGAGCCTGACCGCTTGACTTTGCCTGTAACAAAGTAAGGTATTTCATATTTGGGACTTTTACTTTACCTCACGGTCTTGTTTTTTCAACACCCGATACATTTCTGCACCGTCCCATTATAGACCCGTACATTCGCAGTTTCGTCAGACGTTTCCGTCATTCTTACCATATACATTTTATAGACCTCCGACATATAGGATACACCATTCACCTCTGAACAGCTTTCGTAAAAGCATTGCTTTCTTACGGTATCTCTCTGCCGACTTTACCGAGCTTACGACAAAAGCAGTTTCCTGCCAATGCCGTTCGGAGTATCAAGGGAGGCGTTTCCGCACGTTACTGCTTCATTCCACCTCTCGGATTTTCAGTTCTCCTATACAGAACTGTTACGCTCTTTTATTTATATAGTGCCGTATCTTTTCAATACGGAACGTGTCGCACCCCAATACGGATCAGCAGTAGTATTTTCTTTTCTGGGATTCGCTTTCACAATGGATTCTGCAAGAAAGGTGATGTCAGAATAACTGGATACATATGCAAGTGGGTCATAAGCAGCATTGCTTTCAGTCGGTCGAACGAAATTGAGATCCTGTACTGTATAGCCACGTTCCAGAAATACATCACGATACTTGTCAACGATTCTTCGCTTGGTGCAGGTTACAATCAGGCTGGAGTGGAATGTTTCAAGGAGGCGAGGCTCCATGATGGACATTGTCTTACCTCCTCCACTGCTGGCACAAACGATCACGTTATTGTTCAGACCTGTCTCATTACAGTCGGTACTGAAGACTGCATTGGAACCTTCTCCGAGAATCATTCTATCCACCTTCATATTCTATCCCTCCATCAGTTTATCAAAGTTGACAATTTCGTCTGCTAGACCAAAGTCCACGCTCTCCTCTGGACTATAGTAATGGTCGAAGCTAGTTGCCTCCTCAATCTCCTTAACCGTTCTGCCGGTGTGCTTTGCAAGAATTTGATTCATCTTGTTTCGTGTCTCCATAAGGCTGTCAGAAATCGAACGAATAGAAGAGGCGTTTCCGCCGACACGGTTTCCCAAAAGCGGCTCATGGAGCATCAGCTCACTATGCGGGAACATATATCTGCCATGATTCCCACTTGCAAACAAGAGAGCGCCCATAGAGTAAGCTGTTCCCATACAGTACATACGGATCGGTGTTTTGCAGGACTGGATACAATCGTACATGAGCAAGCCAGATGAGATCTCACCTCCAGGACTGTTGATCAATACGTCAATGGGTTTACTGCTGTCCTCCTTACACAGGAGAAGAATCTGCTTGATAAAGAGGCAGGCCTTCTCCTGGTTGATCTCACCCTCGACAAAGACCTTACGATCTGCAAGAAGCCTGGCGTCCATTGGCACAAGCGTAATGCCGCTACTGGATTTTACCTGAACATTCATGCGCTTGTCCCTCCTTTCTTATCGAACAGATCCGTATGTATCTTAACGCAGTCCTCTTCCTCGGAGGACTGCTCTGTCTTATCGGTGTCAGTAATTCCAAAGCGTGCGGCAAGACGTGCAATCATTGCGTCCATGTCACCTTCATCAGACGAAACTGCTTCATCATCACTAAGCAGTTCAGCAAGAATACTGCGAATTTTACTCTCGCTGTATTCCTCACATTTCTCAATCGCTGCCTTTCCAGAAGTATCATTAAAGATAACGTCAACAATTCCAGAACCGTAGTGATCGAACATGGTTGCAGGACAATAGATGCTTCTCTTGATCATTTCAGCAGTAGGAGTGACACCCTTGCAGAGTACATGAACCTTAAAGCGAACCTCGCCATCATCAAAGTCTAGCTCAAAATTGCCCATCTTCAAGCCATAGTTTGCCCGGCAAATGAACTCGGCCATATTTGCCATCATCTTAGCATCATTCTCATCTGCACCAATCGGACTGATTGCGAAAACGAGGTATTCCTCATCCTTGATGTCAACGATGTAGTGGAGCTTTTTCAGCTTGCCCTTAAGCCCCAATCCGAACTTGAAAATTCCACGCTCTTCCTCAAAAGAGAAGTGCCAGTCGTCGGCAGTAAGAAACCTTTTTACTGCATTTGCGATGTCGATAGAATAAGTTCTTTCTTTCATGAAAATACCTCCTGTATTATGTAAACTGTATACCCATTAAGATTTGCTAATGAACGTGTGTATGAAAATAAGCAGACTATAGGATTTTCTTACATACACCCGAACACTTATATGGTATATATATTAAGCAACTGCCACCTTTACCTCAAAACAATAATATTCAGGTTCAAAGTTATCTGTAAGCCGATAGAGAGAGTGATAAAAGTTGGATCCGCAGTTGAGTATATCGTGTGTATAGTAAACTTCCATTCCAAGCTCGGCTACAATTCTTGAAATTTCCTTGTTGTGTTCCTCGTTTTCACCGAGAATTATGAGATTAGGAAGTGTGCCGGCATCCAATTTCCAGCTGTTTCCCTCCCAATTATCAAACAGAAGCCGATATCTTTCAAGCTTGTCCTTTAAGTACTGCTCCCAATACTCGCCACGTCGTACGGTTTCGTAGAAAAGGATATCGTTATTCAGGCAGACTGCTAAAGAAGGACGGACTATACCGTTTTTTTCCTCTTTTGAATTGATTACCTGTCCGTATTTGATCCAGTCAATATGTACTCCAGACTTAAAGTATGCGATCATCAACTGGTTCGTTGCAAGCTTTCTCTTAATATCAGCGGGCGGAAGTGCAACCTGCATAGGACCGAATGAATGAGGGATACCCAGCTCTTTCGCTATCTCTGATCCATACTTGTTCAGGCTGTAAGCGTAGAACTTTGCACAATGCTCTTCGTCGATGCCGAAATGACAGGCACGAAGGATATTATTCTTTTTGAGACGTTCAAAGCTACTCTTGAGTACGTTATCGGAGAACTCAACACCTAAAAGAGTAAGGCATTCTCCAATCTGCTTAGAAGTCATAAAGCCGTATGTTGCCACCAGAGAAATCACCTTTTTATCAAAAGATGTGATATGATTGTTCTCGACATTGCTGATTACTACTGGATAAGGTACACTATCAGTGTGCTGGTAAAGACACTTCTCATCTGTGAAGCAGGCGAAGGAGTTGCTGTTAGGAATTGCCTCGCTCGCCATATCATAGCTGTGCTTGTAGCTAATCTGATTGAGATAAGGGTTATAGTTACTCATAGTAAAGCTCCTTTCATTTAGCCATTCATGGCTTTATCAAGCATTTGGTTTAATGTATTCTCAAATGTGGAGATGCCACATATGAAGTACTGATAGAAATAGGAGATACACTTAGTTGCATTTTCATCAGTCAAGGTAGAATTGAAAAGCAAGAAGCGGTCGGGTATAAGATGCATCCACTCAGCTGTAAGCCGATAGCGATCGTAATCGCAGAAGTTTAATCCGGATTTGATTTCAGCCCCGAAAACCATATCACTTCCGAGAGAAAACATAAGGTCAATTTCGTGTTTTACACCCTGCTTGTCTTCCACCTTAAGATTAGAGTATACTTCGTATGACAGGTTATGATTTTTAGCATATTTCTTGACAACGTTAATGGCAACCTGCTGACTGTACAGTTCGAGCCATACGCCTGAGAGAAAATTCTTCACTCTAGCTGCTGATGATACGTTACCTGAAATACTCCACGTATTGATAAGCATCTGACTGAACACACCGCAGTTCTTCATGATATTAGCGATTTTGATGATTGCTCCACGTTTTTCAAGGTCTAACTTGCTGAGGTTATATTCAAAGTGTCCGTCTTTGTTACAGATTGCTTTACGAAGAAGATGGAGAAAATCCTCTCCCAACGGTAAGCACTCTGCAATAGCGTTCACGAGATACATAATCGGATCAGTAGAAGGAACACACTTCTCTGTAATAATAATATCGTTATTCTCAAAAAAACTTACAATAGCAGATTTACTATCAGTTGAGCTAGGCTCGTTAGCTACAACATTGTTCTCACAAGTTGTGCTTTTATCCGCAATGGTTACTGTCGGACTGTTTTCTTCAATCAATGCCTTATCAACTTCATCGGCGATATTAAGAGACGCATCATTGATAAGCGGAACGTATTTTTTTAACATACGAATTCCTCCTTGAAGGTGTTTTAGTGAACTGTGTTTCACTGTAATCAGTATAGCACATATCACAGTATAGGTCGATGATAACAGTTGGATATATTTTGGATAAATCCATTATTCTCTATCCAACTGCTATCATGACGTAATCCTGTAACGCACTATCGTTTTACGTCAAGTCCTTTTGTACTTCTTCCAACTGTTTATTGCATTCCATGCAAGCAACTTTCACCGTTCTGGTTGCTCTGATACTCAAACCACAGCAAGGACATATGTACTTGCGTGTACTGGACTTTGCTTTGCTTTTTTCATTCCCTGTTTTATCTTCCGAGTCCCCATTGGATTCATTGTTATTGATCAAGAAATCAAAAGTTCTGAACAGTTTGATTTTCCCGCCCCATCCTTGTTCATTTACATAGTTTACAAGTTTGCTTGATGGGGAGGTGACGCTGAATCCAATGCCGGGAGCTTGTACAATAATGAGATCACGCTTTTCGCATTCTGCCTTAAAACGTTTATTATGATACCTGCCATGTCTGCTTGTATCTTTTATGTTGTTAAGGCAGCAGTAGTAGTGAACCATTTCGTGAAGTAATGTGCTAATGATTTCGACAACTGGTCTTTTCAAACTTTCTGCTCCCATATTGATTTCCTTTATCGGAGTGCCATTATCGCTCCAAGAATCCCAGGGAGTAAAGTGACCGTGTGCTCTCGGTGTTGACTGAATAGTAATCGCAATTTTTGGAAGTGCACTTTCAAAATACCGTTCATTCAATACATCAAATGCGTTCTCAAGGAACATCACTTCTTCGGAAACTTTCATGATATTACCTCCTACTTTATAAGCGTATTGACTGGTTGAATGATTCTGAACTCTACTATTATTATAAATTATAGACAAGTTGTTTGAAATGATAATGGTTGGATAAACCATACAAACTATGGATAAAAAATGGATTTTTACCTTTACAATCTCTGCGCACAACTTTACAAACAGTATAATCGAAAACGCTTATACAATATGCACCATTCCACTAAATTTTCATTGACTTTTATGCGTAAATGTGGTATAATAAACTATATATAAACACAAATTCAAAACGTCAAAAACGTATAAAAATAGCGAGGTGAAATATTATGCAGATCTGGAACTTAAGAGCATTATTAGATTATTTCAATATTAAGCAAAGTGAATTCATCGAAAAAGTATTAGATAAAATCGATACTTATTTAAACGAATCGGAAACTGATTCAGATAAGATAAAAGATGAACATTTCATAGATCCATCACGCTTTAGTAGAATTATCAGAGGAACTGGAAATGATAAACCAGATAAACTGAAAAATAGGATTAGGAGTTTTAGAGATTGTAATAAGTATGGAAAGCCTCGTGCTATAAATGATATATGTAGTATTATTAGTCAGGATAAAATGCACTATGCGTTTAGAAAAATTAAAAAACTGCCTACTTTTTCTTATACTGACGTTTCCATTTTAATTGAATTAATTATAGTTGCATGTGATTCAGAACAAGGTGACTTCGGATTTAATACTGAACAATTTATGTTGGATAATCAATTTAGATCTGATGAGAATTTGGAAGCCTTTCTTTCTAATCCAGTAAACAGTTCAGAAAATGAATGTAGTGATGGTATGGATATTTCAGAAGATTTTCATCAGCTTGCAGTTACCTGGTTTAAGACACAAGGAAGCACCGGCAGATACAGAGGTTATGGCAAATCAAAAGGAAAACGTCAGATAGAGGAGATAAAGAATAAGCTTGATACCGCAGACAGCGAGCCTCGATATCTTATTGACATTATTTTTGATGAAAGCGACAACACACACTCTATTAACCTTTGCGGTAAAGGCGGTTCAGGTAAAACATTTCAAATTCTTCGTTCGATAGACACTATTTTAAACGACAAGCCAACGATTCTTCCATTTTATATTCCTTTGAGCAGCTTGGAGTTCAGCGATTCAAAATCGAATTGTATCGTCGAATACCTGGCTAATGAAGTCGGATTTCTTAGCATAGATCAAACAAAGAAAACCCTAAAGAAAAAAGGGACAAGCATTATTTTGTTTGCTGATGGACTGAACGAGATAAGTGATCCTGCGATAAGAAGAAAAATAGCTATTGATATTTGTCAATTAAGGCAGAAGTATAAGACCAGATTCCTTGTATCCAGCAGACAAGATCATACTGATTTATTTAACACTCTAAATTATGGAGAGGACAAGTACTTTATAAAAGCAGAAGTGCTTGATCTTAGTGAGGAACAAATAAACGAGTATTTCTTAAAGGTTAAATGCTCTGTTATGTATGAAGATGTTCCTGTTCCTACTAGAAAGCTATTACATACACCTCAAGGCTGTGTTATGTACGCTGAACTCATAGGTAGCGATCTTGAAAATACAATAAAAATCCAGTCATTAGGCGAATTGTTAGAATGTTATTGTAATAGTATCCTCGGTGTGGATTCACACAGTCAGAGTAATCAATATGAAAAGCCTCTTATGGAAATTGGTTATCATATGGTTCTTAACGGATGGTTTAATATTTCTGAGGAAGAGATAGAAGAACTTGAAAACATATCTTCTGAGGATAAGCGTATTTTGCTTTCAGATAAATCGCCTACATGGTCTATTTTCATAAAAAATAATAATGGCGATTTTGAGTTTACACATCAGAATTACAGGGATTTATTCTGTGCAAAAAAATTCGCCTCATTAATTAAAAAGATATCCTCCAAGACACTTTCGCATGATCTTGAGTCCATATTCGTAACTAATAATGTTACTATGAATGACGAGATACTGGAGCTTACCTCTGCTTTCATAGGAAATGGAAGAACATCTATTCAGTCAATCATAGACATTGTTCGAGAGAATGTAGATAATCTTACTGGTAAGTATGCAGATAATTACGATTTTCCCTTAAGCGTACTGATACGTATTTATGCTTTTTCACATAATAACAACATTTCTGATTTAAACTTAAGTGATTTAGATTTGACAGAGGTATGCTTGAATGGATATGAATTATATGATAGAGAATCCGAAAAGGGAACAGAATTATTCGGTGCAACAATAAACTTTAATACCGTTCTTAAAGTAGGATTCCCTACCGGCTCATCTGCAATATGCACCTTTGTCAACAATGATAAAACATACATAGCGGCATTTGATCGGACTACAGCAATGATAATCGATGTTGAAGAAAATCAAAGGCAACTTGTTAGAAATCTGTCTGATTATGGGTGGGTTAATATTGCCTATCCTACAGAGATGAATGGTGAAGTTTGCATTCTATTGGGTTGTGATAGCGGAAAAGTTGTTGTGTTCTATCCTAACAGACTGGAAAACATACCTAAAGTGCTCCTGTTTGATACAAATGTAAAAAGCGAAGATGGTATACAAAGCATTATTCAAGTCAAGAAAGATAATATAGAGTATTGGTTATTTACCAATACAGATGGATGGGTCTTTGTATACGACTGCTCGAATAATATACTATTAGATCCTATCTCGGTCTGTGATAATGAACAGGAACGATTAGGTGTTATTGATGCTTGGAATAAATACGATTCAAAAATGATTATAGCGTGCCGAATGGATTACGATAAGGCAAATAATCAGGTTCTGATATCTTTTGGCAACAAGGTTTACAGAATGGACTTAGCATCTGACGGCTTTAAAGTTACAGAATATAATATTGAATGGAATTACCAAACCCCCAGACTTATAAAAGATATTAAAGTAACTCAAAGCTATATATTCATTAACGAAATTGATGCTATTTCCGTCATACGAAATGGCATAAAAACATGGGAGTTTGTAATTAATCAAGATAAGCGATTAGCTGACAGAGAACTTTTTTTACGAAACGTCTTCAAATTAGATGAAGCAATGATACAGGAAGTAATTGCTGCTGAAAAGAGTATTTCTACCGCTTATGGAAAAAAAATCAAGAACTTTTACTTCCAAAAATTCTCGACCATTCCCGATGGACTATATAAGAAAGAAGAGGGTGTGCTAGTCGGAATCAAAACGCCAAACGAATCCCTCTATAAACAGCTTCCGCAGTTTATTGAGATTAAAGTACGTTCTTCATGCAAGTCAATCGTGAAACACAATAATATAACTCCTATACATACTAACCAAACTCTTGCAACCCACACAGGTGTGTATTATAAACTAAAGTCGATGCCTGATACTATTCTTCTTGCAACAACATCTGATGATAGATCCATAGATTTGATAGCGCCTCATGCTGAAGAATTTGTTCCGCAACATATTGAAGGAGCTTACAATGGGGTTCGTGATATTGAATTTATTGATGATACTCATTTTGTATGCGCACAATATGATGGTTCTTTAATACTGTTTTCTCTTATTAAGAAAAATAACAAGAAATCATCATGGAGATTAACTAATGTTATCAAGTCTCATCATGGCTGGGTTTGGAAAGCAGGACTGTATGATGAATGGTCAGACGAAAACCAAAGAGTCGTTTCATGCTCATACGATGGTACTGTAAGGATTACTGATTTTTCCAACTCTGAAACAAGTGTACCAATTATTAAAGCAAGCCAGCCAATTCGAGGAGTATATAGAAAAGGCTCGGATATATGGGCTTTTTCTCCTCAGTCTATGTATCATGCAAGATTTGCCGAAGATAAATGGATATCTGATGATGCCTATGATGAAAATGATTTCGGTATTTCACAATTAAACATTAGCTTAATAGCAGATTTAGACAATGACGTACCTTTTGTATTTTACAATACAGGAAAAGGCACTCAAGGGTATATAGCTGCTTTTGAGAATCACAGCAAATTGATAAATAAGATAACTTGTGAAGAGGGCGTTTTCCTTCGTAAAATAAAACAGTATTTTTACAAAGAGAATGACTATATGGTTGTTGTTGGTTCAAAGGATAAAATGGCATATGTTGCTTTATATCAACGAGCTGATAGCAACTATCTACCTGAGCCGGTTTCATCTTGCTCCATGTCCTCGTCAACACCAAATGATTTTACAATTGTTAACTCTAAATGGGGAGATTATATTATAATTGTAAACAGCAATAATTCGATTACGACTTGCAGAATAAATGCCGATCTATCATTGACGGAAGATAAACTATTGACAAATCTTACAGGACAACCGCTTTGCATAACATCAAACGGCGATCTAATACTTGTGGGATTATTAAACGGAAAGATTCTACAAGTAGTGATGACTGATAACAGTGAAAACAGCTTCAATTTTAGTTACAAGGATTTTGCTTTCACTCATGCGAATCTTTATTCAACCCCCAATGTCGATTTAAGTGAGTGTGAGATTCAAGATGAAGAATCCTTCAAAGCACAATTGAAAGATTATTTTTCTTTCGACTAAAAGACCAGCTATAAAAAGTCAATACCCTAAATCAAATTTTTAGGAAAAACAGGCCGATAAGGCTGACCGGATTTTAGGACAGAGAAAATGATATTGACAAGCTTACGGCAGATGTAGCCAACGCATACATAGTGATGCTTGCCCTGAGCTTTCTTACGGTTGTAAAACGCTTTAATGGCGGGATCGTGAAGAATGGCTGCGGTAGCGGCAAGCCAGATAGCACGCCTTAGGTACGGTGAGCCTCGTTTGGACATTTTGTTCTTTGTACCGAGGAAATTTCCGGACTGAGAAACGGTAGGGTCAATGCCTGCAAAAGCAGCAAGCTTGTCTGCTGATTCAAAACGTGAAATATCGCCGATCTCACTGAGTATTGAAGCACCTAAAACATCACCGATACCTGTGATAGATGTGATAGGAGAATTGAATTCAGCAAGCCTTTCGGAAATCATTTCATTAAGCTCGTCAAGCTGATTTTCAAGAAATTTGATTTGTTCGACAAATTGTTTAAGCATAAAAGAAGTGCTGTCGGTACAAAGAAGAGCACCAAAAGAGTTTTGGGCAGCAGCTTTGATTTTTTCAGCTTTTTCACGCTTGAAACGTCCTTTGCTTGCTGTGCTGAGCATCTCAACAAGTTTGTCGGTATCAATAGCAATAATATCTTCGGGGGTGTTGCAGTTTGCAAGAAGTTCAAGCGAAGTTGAACCGAATGTATCCGAAAAAAGCTTTGGATATTCAGGGAAAATCCTGTCGATCAAAGTAAGAGATTTTCTTTTTAGATCAGAGATCATATCCACAAGATAAAAGCGCTGGCGTGTAAGATCACGCAGAGCGAGCATCTTGTCATCGGATACTGTGGTTTCGCAATATCTGCCAATGCGGATAACGTCGGCAATAATAGCAGAATCCTTGATATCATTCTTGGTCTGACGTATGTAAAGACCTCTGAGAGCATCGGACTGAACAGGATTGATAACATGAACAGTACAGCCTAAATCAGAAAGATGAGTATAAAGGTTAAGCCAATAATGTCCTGTGGATTCCATACCAAATTCAAAATGGGACAGATCGGGATCAATGTCCTTAAGCTTTGCAATAAAAGCTTCAAAGCCCGAAGAAGTGTTTGAGATTTTGATTGATTTGCCAATAAGAGAACCGTCAGGATTCATAACAGAAGCCTGATGAGTATGCTTGGCAATGTCAATACCAACGATAAACATAAAATCGACCTTTCAAAAAGAGATCAGAAAAGGCAAAACCTCATTCCGTACAGGTCATAACCTCGTTCGAAATACGAAGACACCGAAATATTTCGGGCGACATCCAGCTAATTCATGAAATCCTGTATGGATAAGGCTCTCACTCTTATTCACGCAGAAAAACTGCAAGGAGAAATCCGAGAAACCTTGTCTGTACGAGAATATTATCTCAAAAACAAAGAGGTAATGCAAGTAGATCGGCGAAATTTTTCGCCGCAAAATGTTGAAACTCCATTCGCTACGCTCATTCCGTTTCAACATTTTGCCACACCTACCTGAGCGTGGCGTATATCTCTCAACTTTTGTTGGGGATAACTTTATTATACGAGGAGAAATATTATTATGAATAATAAGCTTTATGAGATTGTAGAGATGCCAAATGGTATTAAAATGTTATCCGTACTTCCTATTAACGCCACAGGTGTGGCTGAAGCATACTCTACGATTAGAAACAGTCCTGGAGGAGTAAGTAAAGGCGATTGTGGGCCGTTCAGTACAAATCTTTATAAGAAACTCGGATTAGAGGAAGGCTGTGAAGACTTTAGAACCGCCTGTGATGCTATTGGCATCAGCGACAGAGAGGTAATAACTAATCGCCTAACGGCCATTACGGATAAGGTTCGTATTGTTAGTAGCAAAGACCTGGTTGATTATGACATTTATGACGAACCTGCTGCTCCTAGAGCTGATGGGCTGGTAACAACCGATAATTCCATAGCTTTGTTTAATTATGCTGCAGATTGTGCGATAACTGTTATGCTTGATCCTACGCTCAGAATAATAGGCAGTCATCATGCTAGTTGGCGAGGCTCACTGCTTGGTATCTTCCAGAATCAAGTAAAGGCTTTTATTGAATTAGGCTCTAACCCTAAAGACATAATTGCTGTTGTTTTTCCTTCTATTGGTGTAGCTAATTATGAAATGGGAGAAGAAGCTGTAAAAATGTTTGATGATGCAGGATATGGGGAATTTATTGATCATTCCTCGTTTGACAAACCTCATGCGGATTTACCTCGCATGAACAAGCATATTCTCTTATCTTGCGGCCTTAAAGAGAGTAATGTTTATATAATGGATGATACAGATACTTTTTCTGACTCTGATATGTGGCATTCCTATAGACGTGGGCCTATAATTGACGGAAAACATCTCAATGGCATGAATGGATATTTTATCAAGCTTAAATAATTCAATATATTTCGTCACAAACATCTATGAATACGGGAACAACAATAATTAGTTGTTCCCGTATTCAGTATAATGTATTACTGTTTCTTTTGATAGGAGATGATCTGTGTGGACGTAACCATTAAAGAAATAGCTGAAAAGCTGAAAGAGTACGATAATTACAGTGTTGTATATCATATCCGTCCTGATGGCGATGCAGTCGGAAGTTCATTTGCTCTTGCTTTAGCTTTGCAGTCTATCGGAAAGAAGTGTACCGTTAAAGGTCAGGACGATATACCCCGTATCCACCGATATATGACAGATAAAGTACAGCTTGACGAAATTGCCGATCCTGTTTATATCGCAGTGGACTCTGCTTCACGCCATAGGGTTGGCATTTTTGGCGACAAGCACTTCACATTCTGCATAGATCATCACCACAACACTTTTGATAATGTGGACTATCGCTATGTAGAAACGGACACAGGTGCTTGTGCTGAACTTATCTACAAGATCATCAAGGAAATGGGTGCCACCGTCACAAAGCAGATAGCCGATCTGCTTTACACTGCTATTGTGACTGATACCATGTGCTTTAGAACTACTGATACCCGAGTGCAGACCTTTGAAGTAGCCACTGAGCTTGCTAAGGCTGGGGCTGACGTTTACCACATCGGCAGGATAAACACGTTCATCAAGTCAGCAGGCAGAATGAAGATTGAAAATATTCTGCGTGACAGCTTTCACTTCACCTATAATAATCAGATCGTGACGGGTATTATCATGCTGAAAGACCTTGAAATGGCAGGTGTTCTTGACTCCGACATTGAGGGCATAAACAGCCTTGTTGAGCAGATAGAGGGTGTCCGCATAGGCGTTACGATTAGAGAACTTCCTGACGGACGAATGAGATGCTCTATGAGAAGCAACGGTAATATTTCTGTCGATGAAATATCTAAGATGTTTGGCGGAGGCGGACATACTCATGCCGCTTGTGCCGAATTAAGCATGAGTGCAGAAGATGCAAGAGAAGTCATGGAACGGACTTGCCGTGAGTACCTTGAAAGCAAAGAACATGGCAGAATTAATGTATTCATAGGGGCTTCCGCTTGCGGAAAAACGACCTTATGCACTATACTTGATAAGGAGTATGATACGGTGCATAAGGTAGTGACCGATACCACACGTTCTCCCCGTAAAGGAGAACAGAATGGCATACACTACCATTTTGTAACTGAGCAGTTTTTTCGCAATAATCTACCCCTTTATGCAGAGGTGAATATATACGATAACCATTACTATGGGTCGAATGGAAAAAGAATTGCAGATGCTCTGGACGGTGGCAAAGCGGACGTTGTGATCTGCCTTGACATCAACGGTGCAAAAGCCCTCAAAAATCACTATGGCGAACAGGTCAGAGTTATCTACGTTCACAGAGATATTGAGAAGATCTATGCCGCAATTGATGAGCGTGTTGCCAATGGCGAGATAACTGCCGAAAGTGCAGTTCATCGCAAAGAACAGGTTCTGAGAGATATTGAGAGCCGTAATGATCCTGCTATCGACTTTGAGGTTGACAACAATGGCACGTTGGAAAATTCTATCGGTCAGCTGAAAGAAATAATGGGCTTATAACGGTTGACTAATGGATAACAATAATCTTTAGTTCAAGGATGTGATTACACATGACCATGCCTAAAATGATACTCTTTGATTATGGCGGAACTTTGCTTTATGAACCTAATTTCGATCCTGCAATAGTAAATTCAAAGCTATTGGATTTTGTAGTCGATACTCACGGTATTACCGCACAGGAGTATAATGAGTGTGCAACAAAGATATTTGATGAAATAAGGGCTTGCAGCGGCGGTTGTCTTGAAGTGAATGAGCATCTGTTTCTTCGCTATATGGCAGACTATTTCAAGTTTGAGTTTTCAGCACCGATAGAACAGATCGAGCAGGAAATGTTTGACACCACTGAATGCAGATACACGCCAAGCGTTAGGGAGATGCTTCGTTTTCTCAGAGATAATGGCACTAAGACCGGTGTTGTCAGCAATTTATGCTGGTCAGGGCAGGCATTGAAGAAGCGATTGAGAGATAGATTTCCTGAACACAACTTTGATTTAGTGATTACAAGCTCAGATTTTTTCTTTCGCAAACCAAGCATACAGATATTTGAATCAGCTATAAGGAAATCCGGTTTTGATGCTGATGAGATATGGTTCTGCGGAAACAGCCTGAAAGCCGATGTTATAGGCGCTCATAACGCAGGATTGTTCCCTGTCTGGTACAATGACAGCTCAATCGTTGAGATTGGACATGAAACAGGCAACAGTGAGGTAACGAGCCTGGATTTTGAGTATTTGCAGATCAACAACTGGACAGAGCTTATGGACTGCTTGACACAACACTCAAAACTGATTGATCTGAGGTGATAAAATGGAACTTGTAAAAGTAACTGACCGAATTTGGTACTATCCCTTTGAAAAGGAACGTGATCGTCCTATACTCGGATATGTTAAAGGCGATGACTGGAGCCTTGCCGTTGATGCAGGACATTCAAAATATCATACTTTGGAATTCTATTCGGCATTAGAAAAAGCCGGTCTGCCGCTTCCTTCAATTACCATTCTGACACATTGGCATTGGGATCACAGCTTCGGAATGTGGAAAATCAATGGAAAATGCATATCAAATGAACGAACTAAGGATCACCTTATGGAGTTCAAGAAATGGTATCTTGAACATGACACTGAGGACTTTTTGGCGCTCGATGAATCCATACGCAAAGAATACGAAGATTATTATGATATACGAAAAAACCCTGTGATCGTCACTGTGCCTGATATTCTATTTATTGATGAAATGAGGCTTGATGCAGGCAATTGTCCTGTACGTTTATTGCAGACAGAAGCTCCGCATACTGACGATTCCACACTTATAGTCGTGGAGAATGAAAAGGTGCTGTTTCTGGGCGATGCCGCAGGCGGCGTGTTCCCGACCTGGGAGAAAGATCCTGCCCTGTGCCGTAAGCTGGCTGATACAATAGAAGGTCTTGATGTTGACATTTGTCTTGAAAGTCATCATTTTCCGCAGACAAAGCAGGAGATGATAGATGATCTGAGGTCTGTTCAATGACATTCATTTTATGAAAAGTTATAAGCGGTCAACCTCGCAAGGCTGACCGCTTCTGTTATTTCTGTATCTCGATCTCAAATTTCCCCTCAACGATTTTCAGTTTCAAGGTCTTGACATACCGATTGCAGAAATTCTCCATTTCCTTTTTCGTTGCTGTTACCCTTGATTCTTCGTATAGTTTGTGGGTAAGCTCCAACGGGTTCTCGCCTATGAGCGTTGGCAGGTGCTTTTCAAGCTCCGCAAAGAGTACCGCACGTTTCATATCCTCGGTGCCGGCAGAGCAGAAATCGTCTATCGAACAGTAGTATATGCCGTGTTGCGTAAGGGCGTTCTTTATCGCTGAACCGCACTTTTCGTACTCATACATTACAAGGAAGTTTGCGTCGGGCAGGCTCTCGATCAAGCCCCAATAGTCCGAATCGCTTGATACGATGATAAACGAAGTCACTCCGTTCCGATAGAAGTCAGTGACCACACTTGCGGTCATTCTAACATCTACAAGCGACTTTCTGTCGGTCACACGGTCAATTTCAATATGCTCAACAGGTATCTGCGTGAATTTTGACAGCCAGTCCCAGCCTGTTGTAGTGTTCGGATCATCATAGAGCGTGATTTTTTCGATCCTGGCAAGTTCTTCTTGATTTAAGCCTTTAAGAACACTGTACAGTTTGAATGGGTTTGAATTTTCGCAGTCAACAGCAATTGCGGTCTTGGCTGAACTGTCTATAAAATTATAAATATTGTTTCTGGTATCGTCATCGGCATCATGGTACTTCGTGTAATCGGAAAAGACATCGCCGTTCATTTCATACAGAAGTTTGAGAAATTTGCGGTCTGATGAAAGAATGCCGCCGTGATTGCCGGGTGTCCAGTATATGTACTGCTGAAACGGATAATATTCGATGTTCGCCATGTACTTGGTAAATTCGTCCTTCATCACGTTCGGCTTATTGTATTTCGGGACGTAAAACAGGTTCCTGATATAGTCCCAATTTATCCAATCGTAGAAAAGTCCCGAACAGCTGTCAATATGTTCATTTATAAGCCGTGTGAGATCCTGCATATACTTTTCGGAACGGTAATTTGCCTGAATGACCTGTATTCCCCATTTCTCAAGCTGACGAATATTGTCTTTGTCATACCATTCAAGAGAAGTCAGGTTTTTCAGGTCATAGCGCATAGCGTCATCGGTCTTTTTGAAATGCTGAAACAATGAAGTCCTCAGCTTGCTCAGATAGCGGATAATAGTCGCTTCCTTGCTGGCATATAGAGTGTCGAGCGTATCGGGACATTCTTCCCTGAAACTCGTTTCCAATGCCGATTTTCTTACTCCAATCAGGTAGGCTATGGCAGTCACTACCTCTTTTGTATCAACGGTCAAGGTTATCCTCCTTTATCGCTTGTATTTTCGATTTGCTTATCAATGACCGACATTATTTCCTGAAGTCTGCTCTCACCAATGCCTTTGATACAAGCTAAATCGGCTTTGAGCTTATCATAGTCAATACTTTGAGCCTGTGCATCATTATATCCCTGCTGATACACGTTTTTTACGAAGTTGTCCATAGTGGCTCTGTCCATTGACTTGATCTTCTTATATAAAGCTCGGTCAATAGTTGGTTGGTTTTCCATTGCAATCACCTCCGATCTGGTCGAGTAGACAGTCTCGACAGTCCCTTTCATTATATTTCAAGTGAAAGGCTTGCCTACTGCCCCTCACAGAACCGTACGTGCGGTTTTCTCGCATACGGCTCTTCAAA
>Ga0129311_1000403_pt1 | contig 39395 bp, 49 predicted proteins | sample Go1ome_FD_94435 | JGI IMG/M metagenome (GOLD analysis project Ga0129311, IMG submission 94435) | Western lowland gorrila individual fecal microbial communities from Wisconsin, USA - Go1022B metagenome | ecosystem: Host-associated > Mammals > Digestive system > Large intestine > Fecal | place...
GACATCAAAAAGGTTTGGGGAACCTTTTGAGGTTGGAAATGAAGTCAAGCGCAGCTTGATGTCAAAAGGGTTGTAAAAGCTGATTTATCAGCGCATTAGAATCCACTCAGCAGTGATTGATTGGCACTAAAGTGCCTAATCAATTGTGCATGGGAAACTCTAAGTTGACTAAAGTCAACAGAGTTTCTCCAAACCACTGCGCCTTGTAAATAATAACCATATAAATAAAGAAGCTGAGTACTTTTGTCTCAGCCTCTTTTATCTCTAACTTAGCCGCGGAAAGCGTCCAAGATAATTTTAAATTCATCATTTGTGAGTGTCACACCTTTGCCCATTTTGCTGTGGTCTGGGCTCCATGAACGAATATCAAATTTTGGCTCTGCTCCGTTAAAACTAACACGGTTCAATTCTTTTGTCCAACCTTTATCGCTCTCAGATAGGGTAAGTAAGTGTTCAACAATTTCAAATTTAAATTCTGACATAATAAATCTTCCTCCTAATATATATATTCGTAAAAAACTTTCTAAACTTTTGATTATTTATTTTTTTCTTCAAAAGGTGTATAATCATTTTATCAATTTTTTAGGTAAATGACTATGAAAAATCTTATCAAACGTTTAAAAAGGCAAGCACAGGCGTATATTGACTTTCGTGCTCAACCAGCCGCAGATATTAATCTGAAAACTCACAAAATCATCACAACCATCAAAGAAGCGCAAGAAAAGCAATTAGCGCTCCATGCTATTTACAAAGACGGCAGTTTTACAGGTGATTTGGTTAAATACGACCCCAAAAATGACAAATTAATCCTCAAAAACTTCCAAAAGAATATCTCAACAATCATCGCTATCAGCGATATTAATCGTTTGACATTGGTACCACCAACTGTCCGCAAATCTCAAGAATTAGACAAAAAATGAACGACCCTACGCCATTACGTTTAAGAGTCGTTCATTTTTTAATAATTATTACTGATTATGCTCTAACAGTTTTGCTAGAACCGTCGCTTTTATAAAGGTTCACAAGTCCTTCTTTACGAGCACGAATCATATCTCCTGCTTGAACTGCTTGAGGGACAGTGATTGTCAATAATTCCATTGGATTTGGAGCACGATCAATTTTATTGCCATCAGCATCATGCAAATCTTTGATGTAAGTTTCAAAATGACGGAATCCTGGTCCATAGAATTCGACGGCATCTCCTTCGAGAATAACGTTACGTTGACGGATTGTTGCTGTCATCGTTTCTTCGTCAAAGGCAACAACTTCACCGACAAATTTATATTGTGGTATTTTACGACGAGCGCCAAAGAGTTGCTCGTTTTCTGTTGGTGTTTGGTAGTAGAAACCAGTTGCCAATTCACGTTGGGCAACTTTCCAAAGCTCATCAAGTAATTCACCTTTGATAGCTTCGAATTTTGCTGGGCTTTCTAGGTAAGCATCGACAGCTGCACGGTAGCAGTTTGTGACTGTTGATACGTAATGAATTGATTTCATACGACCTTCAATCTTAAAGCTATCAACACCATTTTCAATCAAATCAGGCAAGTGTTCAATCATACACATATCAACTGATGACATTGAAAAGGGCTCTGGGATTTCACCTTCAAGACTTTTACGTTCTTGACCGAATGGCATATCGTAAAGGTCATATTTCCAGCGGCAAGATTGTGAGCAACCGCCACGGTTAGCATCACGATGGCTCATGTGATTAGAAAGGACACAACGTCCTGAATAACCGATACACATTGCGCCGTGAACGAAGGCTTCAATTTCAAGTGAGGTGTGTTTGCGAATTTCTTCAATTTCAGCAATGCCGACTTCACGCGCCAAAACGACACGAGACACACCGATTTCTTCCCAGAAAGCAAAGGCTTCATAGTTGGTTGTCGAAGCTTGTGTTGACACATGGACTTCTAAACCTGGTGCTTCTGTTAAACAAATTACCATAAGTGCTGGGTCAGATACGATAACGGCATCCAAGCCCATATCACGAAGTTCACGGAACCACTCTCCTGCACCAGTTTCGTTTCCTTCGTGGGTAACCATATTTGCTGCGACATGGACCTTAGCGCCATGCGCATGGGCATAATTAATCCCTTCTTGCAATTCTTCCATCGTGAAGTTACCAGCACGGCTACGAAGACCGTAAGCTTGTCCACCGACAAAGACTGCATCAGCTCCATAATCAACAGCGACTTTTAATTTCTCAAGAGTACCAGCAGGTGCTAAAACCTCTGGACGTTTTAAAGTTTTTTCTGACATTATTATATTCCTATTTCCAAGATAGTAAAATTTAAAGATAAATATCTTTACAACAATTTCAGTTAATTAGCTAACTTGTCATGCCCTGAAATAGTAACTCAATCATGACAAGAGTTCATTTTTGGGTAGTTTTACTTCACTTCCTCTGGGTCAAATTCATAGAATCCAGTTCCAAGTGTGCGACCTTTTGGATGTAATTTACGAATTTCTTCATCCAATAAGAAAGCTTGGTCTTGTGTAAATTCATCTGCTTCAATCAATTCTTTAGCTTTGACAAAGCATTTAACAATCTCAACAAAATCATGCCCTGGACAATAAATACCGTCCAATTTCCAATGAGTGAAATTATGGTCAGTTAACTCTGTCAATTTTGGCATCATATCAAGATCATCAGTATCAAAAATATGTGTGCCATGTTTATCCTCAAAAATTGAGTAATGAGAGTCTTTATTGCTTGGTTCAGCAAGGAAAAGACCACGTTCACGTGTTTTTTCATCATCATTATGCGTAAAATTGTAATAATTTTGCAATAATGGACGTTTTGAATGATGAATGACAGTAGCTCCGTAAACAAGCACTTCAGCTGGGTAGCGAAGATTTTCTGACATTTTGAACAATTCGACCGACGGGATTTCACGAGCAAGAACGACTTCACTAGCGCCATGGTCTCCCCAGAAATTCACTTGACGACTTGATGTTACAAAAACAGAAACATCATAAATCATCTTGAAATCGTAGCCTTCATTTTTATTGATGTGAAAAACACCTGCATCTCCTGCTACTAGATAATCGGCTTTAATATCTTTCAAAAAATCAAGATATGGGCGAACCGCATTAATCATATCTTGGTGCAACAAAGCATTGCAAGCGATACTTAGTTCTTTTCCAGCATCATGAACTAGCTTAGCGATTTCAGAAAGTTCATCATAAGTAAAATTATGAGGCAAACGTAAACCATAGTTTTCCTCACCCACATAAATACGATCAACACCTGCATCTAAAAGCTCTTTGACCTGCTCAATAGATTCAGCTGTCGCAGTAATAATTATTTTTTCCATAACGTTTTAATTATACCACTCCTATAACAATTAGTCACAGATATCCTCTAAAATCTTATTGTTATAGCTTTCTAAAAAGTTTTAGTGTCATCTCAAAATGAGAAAAACTTTATGAGAGGAGAGGCTCAAAAAGAAATCCTCATTTTGAAACAAAAAAGAGGAACAACTATTTTAAACATATTTTTTAACATCAGTCAAGGGATTTTTTAAAAAAAGGTGACAAATTTGTTAATTTATGGTATGATATCTAAGTATCAGAGGAGAGAGGATTATGCCAACACCATTAAAGCAACACAAAGAGCTTGAAGAACGGCATTATCAAGAAGATAATGCACCAAAATTTCAAGAATTTCAAGAAATTGACCACAGAAATGCTAAATTAAAAGAGTTAATGTTTTTTGCTCGTATTGCATTATTTGGAATTTCGACTGTCGTCATTTCATTCTTTTTGCTGGTCTTGAATCTAGCTCCAATCTGGGCTTTCTTATTTGCCTCTCTTATTAGCCTAGCTATTACGTCAGCTGTTTCAAGTATTATTTGGTCTTTAAGACATTGAAATGAACTACTACAACTCCACTTTGGGGTTGTTTTTATATTTTCCATATTAGAAAAGCGGTCATGTGTTCAACTGACCGCTTTTTAGATTGTGAGAATGATTTTTGATATTTTTCTTAGCTTTCCTGTTTTCAGGCTCGAACATAAAAAGGTCCACTGGCACCTTCTCGCTTTCCTGTTTTCGGGCTCGAACATAAAAAGGTCCACTGGACCTTTTTATTATTCTTCATCAGCTTCTTCGGTAGTAGTCTCAGGCTTTTCAGTTGCTGGGGCTTCTTCGTCTTGTGTGTAGTCAATGATAATGTCATCGACTTCTGCTTTTGTTTCTTCTTTAGCTTCTTCTGCTTCGTTAACCGCTTCAGATACTTTAGAAGTGAATTCTGAGACTTTTTCAGAAGCAAAATCGGCTGCGGCTTTACCTTTTTCTTTTACTGTATCCAAAAATTCATCGGTTGTTAATTCACCAGATTCAAATTTTTGGCGGTAGTCGTTGAAGGTATCAACAGCTAAATCCGTGTATTCTGTTGCTTTATCTTTTGCTTTTTGATGATATTCAGCAGGATTTTCTTTATAAGCCTCGTAAGCTTTAGCGGCTTTCTTTTGGAATTTCTTACCTTTTTCGGTAGATAGGAAATAAGCTGCGGCTGCACCAGAGGCAACACCAATAATCACGTTTTTCAATAGTTTACTCATGCTTCTTCTCCTTTTTTACGAAATAATTTTGAGGCAACTTTACCAACAGCAAATGCTGCACCAGCTTTGCTAACATTTGATGAGGCTTGAGTAGCTTTTTGAGTGATGTTACGAGCTTGTGTATTCAAGTCCGAAACAGTCTCAGACAACTCTGCAACTGCCACAAAAAGTGGATCAATTGTTGACACCTTGCCATTAACATCCTCAACTAAAACATTAGCTTTAGCCAAGATTTCATTGGTCTGATGAAGAGTGACGTTAACATCACTGGTCAACACTTTTATGGTTTGCTTTGTTTCATCAATTGTCTCATTTACAACATCAACTGTTTTATATAGTTTAACACCAAGTGGTATAAAAACGCCAACCAAAACAGCAAAAGCAATGGCAATAATTAATAGTGCTACTTCAAACATTTTTTCTCCCATCTACCTATTTTTATTCCTGATAATACGGAACATCTTTCTGTTTTCTTCTCCAGATAACCAAGACCACACCAATCAAAACGAGTAGAGCAGAAAGCCATTGCGATACTCGAATTCCGAGTAACATTAGACTATCTGTCCGCATTCCTTCGATGACAAAACGCCCACAACCATACCAAATGAGGTAAAAGAAGGCAATTTCACCTTGTTTGAAGAAACGTGGTCGGTGTCTTAGGCTCATGACAATCACAAATCCTAATAAATTCCACAATGATTCATATAAAAATGTCGGAACACGATACGAACCATCAATATACATCTGGTTCTTGATAAAATCTGGTAGGTAATTCAGATTATCTACTATTTTACCATAAGCTTCTTGATTTATGAAATTTCCCCATCGTCCAATAGCTTGCGCAATCATGACACCAGGTGCTGAAATGTCCAAAAAATCGAGTGGATTGATTGCTCGGTAATAAGAAAAAACAAACAATACGATTGCTCCTGTAATCAAGCCACCGTAAATAGCAAGGCCACCGTTCCAAATGGCAACTATTTCGCTCAATGGCTGATTAGCATAATAAGACCAATCAAAAATGACATAATAAACACGAGCACCAATAATCGCAAGTGGGAATGCAATTAAAATAAAATCTAAAATATCATCAGGAATTATCTTCCGACGCGGTGCTTCTTTCATCGCTAAATAAACAGCAAGAAGTAATCCTGAAACAATAAAAATCGCATACCAACGAATACTAATAGGACCTAACTGGATAGCAACTGGATCAATCATTAGTCCTCCTCATTTTGGCTAATAAGCTGAGTGAGGCGGTCCTCAAATGTCTTAGTTGCATCAAATCCCATTTGTTTAGCACGGTAGTTCATGGCTGCTGCTTCAATAACGACTGACACGTTACGTCCTGTTTTTACTGGGATACGCACGCGCGGAATTTTTACACCAGATAACTCGATTTCTTCGTTACTATTTCCTAAGCGGTCAAAGATTTTATCTGATTCAAAATTCTCTAAGTAAATTGCCAATTGAACTTGTGATGAATCTTTAACAGCGCTAGCACCGTACAAGCTCATCACGTCAATGATACCAACACCTCGAATTTCAAGCAAATGACGGAGAATTTCTGCGGGTTCACCCCAAAGTGTTTCCTCGTCTTTGGCAAATACATCGACACGGTCATCAGCCACCAAGCGGTGACCACGTTTGACTAATTCAAGACCAGTTTCACTTTTACCAATTCCTGAATCACCTTGAATTAAAACTCCCATACCGTAAATATCCATGAGAACACCATGAACGCTAGTGCGTTCGGCAAGGCAAGAATCCAGATACCATGACATTTCACCAGATAAACGACTTGTTGGGACATGACTTTGCAAGACAGCAATGCCTTTTTCTTTAGCAGCTGCCAACATTTCATCTGGAATGGCTAGATTACGCGCCACAATAATGGCAGGTGTCTCTGGCTTAATCATTTCTGTCAAAACTTGATGACGATTATGTGATGACATTTTGGTAAGATAAGACCACTCTTTCATCCCTAGCAATTGCAGGCGTTCCGGCGAATAATAATCAAAATAACCTGTCATCTCAAGCCCAGGTCGTGAAATATCTGACGTTGTAATTTCTTTAGCTAATAAGTCATCATCACCGTAGATAACATCTAGCTTAACCTTGTCCACCAACATTTTTACAGTAACCGACATTTGATGTACCATGAACCATTTACCAATCACCTCGTGACTGTGTAAATAAATTGAAAATTTTAGAAAATAAGCTTGACTAAACCACAAGCTATTTTCAGTTTATCATCAATTTTTGTTCAATCCTTTTCCTCTTTTTTTCATTATTATATCACATTAACCTGCAAAAGTAAGCGCTCACGCAGACTTATTCAAAAATATTGTCAGTTTCCTGCTAATAAAAAGCTACCAAATCAAAAGCCCAGAACAATCATGCTCTGAGCTTTTCCTGTTTTGAAAGACCTTTATAAGTTCCTGTTATCCCTATAAGTGTCAAGTTTTTGCTACATTGAAGTTGAACTGTCAGTTTTTACCAAAACCAACCGTCGTTGTCGTCATCTTCGTCAACGACTTCAGCATCCTTACGTCGGCGTGGTCCCGTTCCATAATGGTCGCGAGTGATATCTTCTTTGTAAGGAAGAAAAATTGCTAAAAGAATATAAATGACAATGCCAAAGCCATAAAAATACATCAGCAATGCTGTCAGGACACGCGTCAAAGGCAAGTCCCAACCAAACTTATCAGCAATTCCGGCACAGACACCACAAACCAGTTTATTTTTTCGCTGTTTATAAAGAGCTGATTTCATTTTAGTCCCTTCCTTCTTTTTATCTCACTATGATTATTATACCTAATCGCCCTTAAAATAAAATCAGTCCTACGACTGATTTTATACTGAAGAAAAAATCTTTCTCTAAATTTCTTGATTTTTGATTTCTAAGAGCTTGCCGTGGCAACGTCCACAACGGTATTTTTGGGTATTGACACGACGTTTTCGGTGATAGTCTTGTCCACATTTTTGGCAACGGTATAGGTATTTTTCCGTCTTTTGGGGCATGGCTGGCGCGTAACGCAGACCATCAACTGCTTTCAATAATGCTTTAAAATCGGCATCAGCGTGCTTATAGCCTTTTCCCTCAAAATACAAATGATAATGGCAAAGCTCATGGCGAACAATTTTTCGAAAAACGTCAACACCAAATGCTTCATAAATCTTGGGATTAAAATCCAAATGCCCATCAGCTGGGAAAAAACGACCACCTGTTGTCCGCAAACGTGGATTCCAAACTGCCGTGTGGCGAAATTCTTTTCCGAAATCTTCTCGTGAGACTGTTTTGATAAAATTAGTTAAGTTCACGTAAGTCTACCAAGGAAAGATTGATTTTTCCGCGTTCCTTATCGATTTTTGAAACCCAAACCGTCACAACGTCTCCGACAGAAACCACTTGACTTGGGTGTTTGACAAAGGACTTGCTCATTTGTGAAATATGAATCAAACCGTCATCATGCAAACCAATATCAACAAATGCACCAAAATCAACGACATTGCGGACAGTTCCTTCTAATTTTTGCCCAATTTCAAGATCTGAAATATCCAAAACATCTTGGCGGAGCACAGGTGCTTCAAAATCATCACGCAAATCACGCCCTGGTTTTAAGAGGTCAGCGATAATATCTTTAAGCGTTTCTTGCCCGATATTAATGGTTTCAGCCATCGTTTCAATTGAAACAGATTGCAGTTTTGTTTTTGCTGAATCATCTAAATCTGTGATATTTAATTCTTTCAATAAACGTTCAACGGCTTTATAAGACTCTGGGTGAACGCCTGTATTGTCAAGGATATTTTCTGCCCCTGGAATACGCAAGAAACCTGCTGCTTGTTCAAAAGCCTTAGCTCCCAGACGTGGAACTTTTTTGATTTCTTCACGCGAAGCAATTCGTCCATTTTCATCACGGTATTTGACAATATTTTCAGAAATTGTTTTATTTAATCCTGAAACGTGGGCTAATAGCGCGGGGCTTGCTGTATTAATATTAACACCGACTTGGTTAACAACGGTATCTACAACAAAATCAAGGTTTTCGGCAAGTTTTTTCTGACTAACGTCGTGCTGATATTGTCCGACACCAATTGATTTTGGATCGATTTTAACCAATTCTGCAAGTGGGTCTTGCAAACGACGCGCAATGGAAATAGCAGAGCGTTTTTCAACGGTCAAATCTGGAAACTCGTGACGTGCCAATTCAGATGCGGAATAGACAGAAGCTCCGCTTTCATTGACAATCACGTAAGAAACATCTGGAAAATCTTTCAAAACTTGTGCCACAAAGGCTTCACTTTCACGGCTAGCAGTCCCATTTCCGATAGCAATAATCTCAACACCATATGTGCGAATGAGCTCTGCTAAATCTTTTTTCGATTGCTCGATTTTAGCCTGACTAGCTGGTGGAACAGGATAGATAACTTGGGTAGTCATCAATTTTCCTGTTTGGTCAACAACAGCTAACTTAGCTCCTGTACGAAAGGCTGGGTCAAATCCTAACACCATTTTTCCTTTCAAAGGAGACACCAAAAGGAGATTGCGAAGATTTTCGGAGAACAGTTCGATTGCACCATCCTCTGCACTTTCTGTTAACTCACTGTGAACACGGCGTTCCATAGCAGGAACGATTTTTTTCTTAATCGTTCCTGCTATGACATCATCAATATAAGCATTTTTATTTTTAAAACGAGCTCCCATGAAGCGCACCATTTTATCAATGTTATGCTCGAAACCAACTTTTAAAATACCGAGTTTTTCACCACGATTAAGTGCCAAAATACGATAACCTTGGATTTTAGAAACTTTCTCTGAAAAATCATAGTAAATTTGGAAGGTTTTATTATCATCGGCAGCTTCGTCTTTAACTGTTGATATGATTGAGCTGTAAGACCAGATTTCATTGTAAACCCATGAACGGAGCTTGTTGTCCTCCGAAAAAGCTTCAATAAGAATTTCACAAGCGCCAGCAAGTGCCTTGTCAGCTGTTTCAAACCCTTCTGTTATAAAATTCGCTGCTTCTACTTCAAGCGAAGGCTTATTTTGCAAAATTAAACGAGCTAGTGGAAATAGCCCTGCTTCTCTGGCGATAGTGGCTTTAGTACGACGTTTTTCCTTGTAAGGAAGATAAAGTTCCTCAACGTCTGCCAACTTTTCAGCGTTCTCAATAGCTTTTTTGAGTTCCGCAGTAAGCTTACCTTGTTCTTCGATTTTAGCAAGAACAGTCGCTTTACGGTCAGTTAAAGCTGTCATGCTTTTATCCAAGTCAATGATAGCTTTAATTTGCACTTCATCCAAATTACCTGTCATTTCCTTACGGTAACGAGCAATGAAAGGAATAGTATTCCCTTGTGAAGTCAAGTCTAGAACTTTGGCAATTTGGCTCTCTTTGATGTTTAAATCTTGAGCAATTTTTGTTACATTTTCATTTTCCATAGTGCTTCTATTATATCATAAATCAGCTGAATCTCAGGTTTTCACTTAGATTTTTAAATGCAATAATGAGAAATTCACGCCAATTTCTTAGGCAGATAACTGTCTAAATGACATACTATTTCGCATTAAAATAGCTAACTTGTCTGCTTAGTTTTTGTACTATTTGAGGATTGATAGTATAATAAGAGGTGATTACATATAGAAAAGAGGTGCCTTATGGCTATCACACATAAACGTCAAGATGATTTAGAGTCAATGTTTGCAAGCTTTGCAAGTATTCCTAAAATCTCTAGCGACCCTGAAAAAGAAAAGAAAGTTAAGGACAAAAAAGCTGAGAAAGCGACTGATTAATTTTTATGGAAATTTTTAATAATTTACCTGCTAGTGTCTTACAATGGTTTGCGATTTTTATTTCAATCATTATCGAGGCACTGCCTTTTGTTTTGCTAGGAACTATTCTTTCTGGCTTCATTGAGGTTTATGTTACGCCTGATTTGGTACAACGTTTTCTACCTCGAAATCGTTTTTTACGAATCCTTTTTGGAACTTTTATCGGTTTTGTCTTTCCGTCCTGCGAATGTGGTATTGTTCCCATTATCACGCGCTTTTTAGAGAAAAAAGTTCCTAGTTACACCGCTGTTCCTTTCTTGGCAACAGCTCCGATTATCAACCCAATCGTCCTTTTTGCCACCTATTCAGCCTTTGGAAATAGCTGGCGCTTCTTAGGTTTACGACTGCTTGGTGCTATTATTGTTGCTATTACGTTGGGTATCATGCTGGGATTTGTGGTTGATGAAAATATCCTCAAAGAAAATGCTAAACCAACACATTTTCATGATTATTCTGGTGAAACATGGTATCGCAAAATTTTCTTAGCTCTTGCGCACGCAATTGATGAATTTTTTGATACTGGACGTTATTTGGTTTTTGGTACCCTGGTAGCTTCAGGAATGCAGATTTACCTGCCAACACGCATTTTGACCAGAATTGGTGGTAATGCCCTTACAGCCATTTTAGTCATGATGTTACTGGCATTCATTCTTTCTCTTTGTAGTGAAGCCGATGCCTTTATCGGAGCTTCCTTGCTATCAAGTTTTGGTACAGCACCTGTTCTAGCCTTTCTTTTGATTGGACCAATGGTAGATATTAAAAACCTAATGATGATGGTAAATTCCTTTAAACCTCGCTTTATCGTTCAATTTATCACAGTATCTGTTGGGATGATTATTATTTACTGTTTACTTGTGGGGGTGATTTGATGATTCGATTTTTAATTTTAGCGGGTTACTTTGAATTAACCATGTATCTTCAAATCTCTGGGAAATTGGATCAATACATCAATACTCACTATGCTTATTTAGCCTACATTTCCATGGTTTTATCATTTCTTTTAGCGGTTATTCAACTGGTTATTTGGATGAAAAACCTGAAATTGCACAGCCATTTACATGGAAAAATAGCGAAGCTGACTAGTCCGATGATTTTGGTCATTCCAGTTTTGGTAGGGCTCTTAGTTCCTACGGTAACGCTGGATTCAACGACAGTAGCTGCCAAAGGCTATAATTTCCCACTTGCTGCTGGTTCTGCTGGAACGGTTAGTGATGATGGAACAACAGTCCAATACCTGAAACCTGACACAAGTTTGTATTTTACATCTTCTGCTTACGAAAAAGAAATGCAGAAAGAACTCAAAAAATACAAAGGTTCAGGCGAACTTAAAATCACAACCGAAAATTATATGGAAGTCATGGAACTCATCTATCTCTATCCTGACGAATTTATGGGACGTGAGATTACTTATACTGGATTTGTTTATAACGAGCCTGGTCACGAAGGCTATCAATTCCTTTTCCGTTTTGGTATCATTCACTGTATTGCAGATTCTGGTGTTTATGGCTTATTGACAACTGGAAACAGTACAAGCTACGCTGATAACACTTGGATTACCGCAACAGGCACAATCAGCCTCGAATACAACCAAACCCTTGAACAAACACTCCCAGTTCTTCATATTACAGAAATGAAAGAGACTAGTGAACCCGATAATCCTTACGTTTATCGTGTCTTTTAAACACAAGCCCCCCTCCAAAACTGGAAGGGGGTTTTTGCTTGATGATTAGAAGCTTATGCTACTATGTCATGGTTCAATAATAATCGTTCCTAAAAAGTCATTCTCTTCAAGTTTACGATAAGCTTCCCAAATCTGATTTAAAGGGTAAGTTTTAGCAATAGTAGGATTAAAATCACCAAGTGCTAATTTTTCACAAATGTAAGTCACCGCTTGGCTTCTTGCCAAGTCATCCTCAACAAGTTCACTTACTGTCCACCCCTTAAGCGTTAAGCCTTTACCAAGCAAAAGTCCTGCCGAAAATTGGCACTCACTGCCACCAAGAATGCCATATTCATAAATTTTTGCCCCTACGCTAGCCACCTGAAGCCAATCAGGCAATGTATTACCACCAATAGGATCAAAAATGAATTGAACACCTTTTCCTCCTGTAATCGTTCCAACAGCTACTTTTAAATCTTCTTCTGAGCTGATGACAATATGCTCGACTTGTTTCAAATGACGTAGTTGCGCTGCTTTACGGCGTGAGCGGGTTGTCACAATTGGAATTGCTCCTAATTCACGTGCCAAATCAATCGCTGCTTGACCAACAGCAGAAGTCCCTGCGATAATCAACACATAATCACCCGATTTTAGATTACTCTGACTATAAATAGGGTAAGCTGTTAGATATGGTACCCAAGTACTAGCAGCTGCTGTAAAATCTACATTATCTGGAATCTCAACCAGACGACTGGCTGGAACAATAATATCATCTCCCAAACTTGGATAACGTTCAAAATCATATGGTCCCACAGGCATAACTCGCTTACCAAGCCACTTTTCATCAACCGCTTTTCCAATAGCAGTCACAATCCCAGCAGCCTCATATCCAAGAGAGCTAATTTCATGAATAGCTTCTCCTGGCAAACGCAATCCCTTGATGTAGTTTAGCTGGTCGCCAGTAATTCGACTCGCTTTGACAGTCATTCTCACTTCATTTGAGGCTAATTCACGAAGTTCAACCTCATCCAACTGTAACTGGTCAATCCCTTGACCGTGAACACGAACTAATGTTGCCATAAAAGTTTCTCCTTTACTTTTGTAGTCTTTTTTTGATACCATGATTATAGACCCCTCGGGTAACCCGAAGTCAACTATTTACTATTATTTTTTAGAGGATTTCATTATGTCATATACAATTAAAGAAACTAGCAAACGAACTGGGCTAACCTTACACACTATTCGCCACTACTGTGACCTTGACTTAATCCCAAGTTTACAACGTGATGAGAATAACAACCGTATTTTTGATGAAGCTTCTATTCATTGGTTGTACGCCATAAAATTTCTTAGACAAAGTCAAATGTCTCTCAAAGAAATTCGCCAATTTTTTGAAAAATACCAATATGACCCAACTAAATCTAGCGACCGTAAAAAGTTGTTACAAAAAGCCATTCAAGTTTCTGATGAAAAATTACAACAAACCATTCAAGAACATGACCGATTAAAACATGAGTTGGAAGCTTACCTTGACAATGTTGATTGTGAAAAAAATAAAGAAATCTGAGGCAAAGCTCAGATTTTTATTCTTGACTATGAAATAGTTAGCTAGTATGTTTATAAGCATAAACTAGTCGTCCAATGTTTATGAGTGACACGAATGCCCAAATAAGCATGATAACCCAGTTTGCCTCAAAGGCATAAATGGTTGTTAAAACAAGGGTAGACGACGTTAAGAGAATTGTTGATAAATGTTCTTTGACAAATTCTAACATTAGCTTTTAAACAATCCCTTCTAGGAGACCACGCATAAAGTCTTCAGAATCAAATTCACCGATGTCATCAATTTTTTCACCAAATCCAATAAATTTGACAGGAATATCAAGTTCTTGACGAATGGCAAGAACAACACCACCTTTAGCCGTTCCGTCAATTTTAGTTAGGATAAGCCCAGTTAACGGTGTAATTTTTGAGAATTCTTTAGCTTGGCTAAGCGCATTTTGACCTGTTGAAGCATCAAGCGCAAGGAGTGTTTCATGCGGTGCATCTGGCACGACACGCTTAATGATACGACCAATTTTTTCAAGCTCTGCCATCAAATTATCTTTATTTTGCAGACGTCCTGCTGTATCAATGAGAAGAATATCAACATTTTCAGCGACAGCTTTTTCCATACCGTCAAAAACAACAGAAGCTGGGTCAGCTTTTTCTGGTCCTGTTACAACTGGCACACCGACACGACGTCCCCATTCAACAAGCTGCGCAACCGCACCAGCGCGGAATGTATCAGCAGCAACAAGCATAACTTTCTTGCCTTCGTTTTTATATTTGTAGGCTAATTTACCGATTGACGTCGTTTTTCCGACACCATTAACCCCAACAAAAAGCATAACGGTTAAATCATCTTGGAAATTAATTTTTTCGTTGAAAACACCGTCTTTTTCGTAAATGTCAACTAATTTTTCAATGATAACACGTTTTAAATCGTCAGCTCTCTTAGCATTTTCAAGTTTGGCTTCATAACGCAAATCTTCTGTTAATTGTGTTGCGACATTCACCCCAACGTCTGAAAGAATAAGCATTTCTTCTAGTTCCTCGAAGAATTCTTCATCAACACGACGGAAATTAGCCAAGAAGGCGTTCAAACGTGCACTGAAACCAGTACGGGTCTTTTTCAGACTGCGATTGTATTTTTCTTCTTCGGTTTCGGTTGCTTCTTGCACAACTACTTCTTTTGGTTCAGTTTCTTGACGTGTTTCGACAGCTTCAAAAGTAACTGTCTCACCACGGTCAATAGCCTCTTGAGCAGCTGCTTTTTTCGCATAATAATCAGCCATGACATCTGAAAAATGTTGGTCTGTTTCAGCCTCATTAGTTACTGCGGTTGCTTCTGAAATTTCTTCAGTTTGGCTAGCTGTATTTTCAACCACAGTTTCGCTATTTTCAGACTGAACAAGCGTTTCTGTTTCAACAGATTCAGCTTCGCTATTGACATTAACAACGTCTTGAACTTCTGGAGTTTCTTCCACAGTATCGTTGACGATTTCTGCTTGTTCTGAAACCTCAACAGTTTCTTTTACTGTATCAGAAGAGGCTCTAGTTTGTTCTGATGTTTCGACAACCTCTTGAAGTGTTTCTTCTTGGCTTTGGCTGTCAACCGTCTCCTCAACTTCTTTTTTCTTATTTCCAAATAAACGGTCAAATAATCCCATACTAAGTACCAAAATCGATAAGATTACCTTATCCACTTTTCCTTTCTACTACGCATTTAAAATGTATTTTTCAACAGCTTCTGCAACACCTGATTCGTCATTGGTACGTGTTGTTACCGCATTAGCTGTTTCTTTCGCAATAGCAACACCATTTGCCATTGCGACACCTAAACCAGCCCATTTAAGCATTGAGAGGTCGTTTTCTTCATCTCCCATAGCCATAACATTTTCAGGGAGTAAGTTCAAATGCTGAATCAACTGATTTAACCCTGCTGCTTTATGGACGCCTTTAGGCATCATTTCCAATATAATATCACGTGATTTGAAAATTTCAAACTCATTGTATAATTCTTTCGGAAATTGCAAAATCTGCTTGTCCAAAAATTCGGGATTTGTCACGCTAACGACTTTGTTATAAATAATATTTTCAGGAATATCATCAAAAGAAGTTAGTTCTACAAATTTAAGTTTGGGGTTGGCTTGTGGGTAAAGGGACTGATTGCCTTGACTGGCAAGACTATAAACAATTCCGTCACTAAGCACATCAAATGGAAGAGCAAGCGGTTCAAGCGTGCTGTGTAAACGCTTGAGCTGCGCACGTGTTAGCTCACTTTTATCTAAAATATCGCCATTTGTTTTTTGAACCAAACCACCATTGAAAGTGATGATATAGTCCTCATCAGAAATCAAATCTAGCTCTTCAAGCAAACCGCTAATCGCCTTTAGAGGACGTCCAGTCGTAATAACAACTTTAATTCCCTTATCACGTGCTGCTCGCAAAGCTTTTTTATTTTCTGGTGAAACAACCTTTTGGCTGTTAAAAAGTGTACCGTCTAAATCCAAGGCTAATAATTTAATATCCGCCATTACTCTACCAATCCTTCCATGTAAGCCATGACAGACTCCTCATCACAATGCCCAATGATTTCATTTGAGATGTCTTTGATTTCTTGTCGAGCATTTTCTGTTGCAATTGCAGTCCCAGCAAAATCAAGCATTTCAAAATCGTTAAGATTGTCGCCAAACGCCACAATTTCTGATTTATCCATGTTAAAGGTTTGACAAAGTGCTTCTAGTCCTGTTCGTTTATTAACGTCACGGATAACAATATCGACGGATTTAAAGCCTGTCGTCACCGCTTGCGCGTAACTAATACGTTCATTAAACCATGCTTCGCCTTGACGAACAGTATCTTCTGAAAAGTTTGCAGTGACTTTTAAAATATTATCTTCAACCTGCGCCAAATCAGCCACACGTTGAACATTTCCATAATAATTGCTAATAAAATTCAGGTAATCATCACTAGCTTTTGGATGTAAATAAGCCCCACTTTCACCTGATAAAAGGAAATCATAACCTAACATATATGGGCTTTCAAGAAGGGTATCAATGACCTCCAAATATTGTTTTTTACTCAAACCAGATTCAAAAACAATGTCTTTACCAACTTTTACCAAAGTCCCATTTTCCGCAATAAATGCCATTTTATCAGCATGCTCAGCAAACATTTTTTCCAAAGCCATAAGTGAACGTCCGCTCGCTGCGACAAATAGCATATTATTTTTTTCAAATTTTTCTAGAATATCATGGAGACGCTTACTATCAAAATAGCCATTACTTGTTAAAAACGTACCGTCCATATCTGTTGCAACTAATTTTACCATTATTATACTCCTAAAGAATTACATAATTCTATTTTAGCAAAAAACACAGCAATTTTCTTGCTAATAACACATTCTTTTCAATCTTCTAAATAAAGCTGAAGTTTTTTCCAGTTTTTAAAATTCTTTTTCGAATATATATAGTGAAGTTAAAAATAAAGGGGATTACAATGAAAAAAAGAACATCATACTTCCTAGTGTCTGGTTTGGTACTGCTTGCGGTTGGTGGCGGTGTCATTACTTTAAAACACCATTCAAATCACAACCACGCTTCTATGGTTTCTAGCCAACATCATCACGCTCAGAAAAAACTTTCAAAATCAACAAATTCTTCAACAAAAACACAGAACCACGTTGCTAGCAAACGCGCGGATTTGCTGAAAGCACCTACTGAAAAACAAGTCACAGAGCAACTGATAAAAGACGGAGAAAATCTTATTAGCACCCGTCAAGTCAGTCAACAGACTAGTCAATTTGATTTCAATGCGCTAGCGCAATCAGATTTCTCAAGTCTTGCTGGCACATGGATGGACGCTAATGGTTACACTTTTGAATTTTCACCACAAGGTATTATTGACGACAAATTAATCTTGTCTGCTCTCGTTTATGATGAAAACGGTGAAGCTATTTCTAACGTTTATACTGAAAGTGGAGGTGGTTTCATTTTACATTATTACGCTGCTGGTAGCCAAATTCCTAGCTGGCATTTTAGCATAACAGAGACTGACCCGTCTGATTACGGTCGTGACCGCCTATTTGCAACACAAGGTAGCCGTTTTGATTATGAATCAACTAATCAATTTGTCAGCAATGTCTTTTACAAAGTTTCAGAGCAATACAGCCAGAACACACAAACCGAATCTGACACAGCAGAACTCTCAGATAGTCAAGAAGAAAGTGATGACACACTCACAACTTCTTCATCAGACAACCAAGCTGACGGAACAACAGAATCACAAACAGAAACTGCGGTAACAAACTAAAACTTTTGAATACAACAAAACCTCCCAACTGATTCTAGTTGGGAGGTTGTTTAATATCACAAAAACTATTTACTTTCCAAAATTTCTACCAGATAAGGAACAATTTTTTCTCCATCCAAATCATTCAAATCACTTATCCAACGATAGTCAGTATGTTCTTCGGGATTTAATGTAACAATTATTTCCTTATTCTTAGGAAGATGAGCATCATAAACTAATCTAGTGTATACAATACCATTATCTAAATTACTATCTTCATGAATAATATCATCTATTTTGATCTGAAGTCCTACTTCTTCAAGACACTCTCTGATAGCAGTAGCTTTCGGCAACTCCTCGCTCTCAACACTACCACCAGGAATATCCCAATAAAACGGATAAACATTATTTCTACCATTGCTTGTGGCAACGCGTTTTATCACTAAGTATTTTTCGTGATATTTTATTAAACTGTGCGCAATTAGTTTATTTACCATTTTTTACCCTTTAATGTCATTCCACTAGATTTTCGGCTTCTTTTAATTTAACAGAAACGATACGAGAAATACCTGATTCTTGCATGGTTACTCCGTAAATGCTATCAGCGGCAACCATTGTTCCCTTACGGTGAGTAACGACGATGAACTGACTTGATTTGTCAAAGCGATTGAGGTAGTCTCCAAAACGTTTCACATTAGCTTCATCAAGCGCAGCTTCCACTTCGTCCAAAATGACGAATGGAATGGTTTTGACGCGGATAATGGCAAATAGCAGAGCTAAAGCCGAGAGGGCTTTTTCCCCACCAGACATGAGGTTAAGTGATTGGATTTTCTTCCCTGGCGGTTGCACGGAAATCTCAACCCCAGCTGTTAACAAGTCTCCTTCTGTTAGTGATAAATCAGCTGAACCACCACCAAACATTTGAGTAAAGGTTTGCTTAAATGAATCACGAATAGCATTGAAAGTCACTTGGAAACGTGTTTTCACTTCATCATCCATATCATTAATCGTATCAAGCAAAAGATTCTTAGAATGAACCAAGTCCTCTTTTTGGGCGTTAAGGAATGTCAAACGCTCGTTCACTTCATCGTATTGTGAAATGGCGTCTAAGTTAATTGGACCCAATGCCTTGATACGACGGCGCAATTCTTGTAAACGTTGACGTGCACTTTCCATATTATCAATTGGTTGACTAGCTCCCTTGGCTTCGTCCAAAGTCAAGTGATAATCTTCTGTCAAATCATGTGAGAAGGTACGCAAGCGGTCAGAAACTTGATTGATTTGAGCTTCTAATTGCGCTTGCTGACGAATCAATTCCTCATTTTTCTGATTTTCTTTTGCAACTTGTTCTTCAAGTTCTTCTAAATTAGCTTCGCAATCTTCCAATTCAAAACGGAGGCTAACTAAGCATTCTTCTTCACTGGCTTTTCTAGTAACAGCCTCATCATGTTGTTTTTGCAAGGTTGACAGACTTTCAGTCTGATTATCGCTAGCATGGTAAGCTAACAAATCCTCGCATTTTGCAATTTCAGCTTTATTTTCAGCTAAACTAACTTCTAAGCGTGTTTTGTTAGCCGATTCAAATTTACGCTCACTCAACAACTCACGTTCAGCTAATTTTGCTTGTGACACTTGTTGACGCAAAGCTTCAACTTTTTGCGTAATGGTATTTTTGTTTTCTTTAATTTGCTCAATTTCAACTGTTAAAGCTTGTTTACGCGCAGCTATTTCTGCTAATTCTGCTTCAAGTGTTGTTTTTTGTGATTCCAAATCATGTGAACCACCATCTGTTTCTGATTCTTGCAGGCGTTCGCAAAGCTGGTTAATGTCGTTCAAGCGTTCAGCCAATTGTTGGTATTCAAGCTCTGCTTTTTGTTCAGCAAAACGCGCTTCCTCTCCTTGCGCTTTGAGACTAGCTAAAGTTTCCTTATTAGCTCTCAAAGCATCTTGGAGTTCTTGCACACGTTTTTCTTGTTTGATTTGCTGAGCTTGCAAGTCTTGTAATTCAGCCACAAGATTATCTAGTTCAGGTTTGATAAATGTGGTATTATTTTGACGATTTGCCCCACCTGAGAAAGAACCACCAGGGCGAATTTCTGTACCATCAAGTGTTACAATACGCACTTGATAACGAAGCGCACGCGCAGCTTTATTAGCATTGTCAACCGTGTCAAAAACCGCAGTTACCCCAAGAAGATTTTGGAAGATATTTTCCAAACGATTATCAAATGAAACTAAATCACTTGCAACACCAAGAAAACCTTGACTTGAAGCCAAAATCGAATGATTTTGTTGCGATAAGTGACGTGGTTTTATAGTCGTTAAAGGCAAGAATGTCGCACGTCCTTGGCGATTTTTCTTTAGAAAGGCAATCGAACGTTTAGCCGCTCCCTCATCTTCGACAATAACGTGCTGGCTTGACCCACCAAGTGCAATCTCAAGAGCAGTCTGATAATCTCGCTCAAATGTCAAATGCTCACTAACCGCACCAATAATACCACCTAGCTGACTTGAAGCCTGTAGAACCGACTTAACCCCAGCATAGAAATTGCTGTGATTTTTAAGAATAGATTCCAGACTAGCCTTGCGAGCCTCTTTTGATTTGATAACATCCAATTGGTCAAACATTTTAGTTTGCTCTAGTTGGTAATCTTTTTCGGCTTGAACAGTTTGCACGTGTAACGTTTGATAGTCATCAAGCAAGACTTTGACTTTTTCACGAGCTGCTTCAAAGTTTTCTAAAGCTTCTTTTGCCGTTAATTTTACTTCTGCTAGCGTTTCTTGTGTCTGTGCCAATTCTTCTGATTTTGATTCTGACAATTGTTTTTGATTGTCAATATCAGCAATCGTTGCTGTCAGTTTATTTGATAAATCAGCTTCTTTTTGCATTAACCCAACAAACTCTTCACGAAGTTTTTCGATAACTTGGTCTGGGTCGGTTGAAAAACGGTCTAATTCAGCCTGCAATGCTTGAATATCAGCTGTCGTCTGGGCTAATTTGGCATCTAATTGTGAGAGTTGCTGCTCTTTTTGTGCCAATTCTTCTGTTAATCTCGCTTGATTTTCCTTCAAATCAGCCAATTGCGAGCTTGCAGCTTGTTTTTTCTCTTCTTTTTGACTTGATTCTAAGGCAATCAAATCCATTTGGCGCTCAAGGTCAGAAATTGCTCTGGTAATATCAAGCAATCCTTCTTGTCTTCTTGATATTTCTTCAGACAATTGATGACGTTTTTCTTTCAAGTTTTGATTTTGTCTTTCAAATTGCTGGCGCTGTTCATAATAAGCTGTCAAATCAGCTTTAATAGCTGTTAAAGACTGATTTAATTCTGCTAAACGCTCCTTATCCGCCTGAATATCTTCAACCAGAATATTCAAATGAAGTTGCTTACGCTCATCTTCCAAGCCAAGAAATTCTTTAGCCACTTGTGCTTGACGCTCCAATGGCTTAACTTGTGTTTCCAACTCATAGATAATATCGTCCAGACGGTCCAAATTATCCTGTGTTTGATTAAGCTTGGTTTGGGTTTCTTTCTTACGTGTCTTGTATTTTAAAACACCTGCAGCTTCTTCAAAAATAGCACGACGTTCCTCAGGTTTACTGTTGAAAATTTCTTCGACACGCCCTTGTGAAATCACAGAAAACGAATCACGTCCCAAGCCTGTATCCATAAATAAATCATGAATATCACGCAAGCGCACCTTACGTCCGTCAATCAAATACTCGCTGTCGCCATTACGATAAATATGACGTTCTACACGAATCGTTTCTTTGGCGTCTTTAATAAAGCCATCAGAGTTATCCAAGGTCACAATAACCTGTGCATAGTTTAATGGCTTACGATTCTCAGTTCCTGCAAAAATAACATCTGGCATCTTGCCACCACGCAAATTTTTGGCAGAAGATTCACCGAGCGCCCAACGCAAACTTTCTGTAATATTGGACTTACCAGAGCCATTAGGACCTACAACAGCTGTAACTCCCTTATCAAATTCAATGGTTGTCTTGTCTGCAAAGGACTTAAAGCCCTGCATTTCGATTTCTTTTAAATACATAAAATAAGAGATAAAAAGGCAAATTACCTTCCTGAAAAGAAGCTATTTAACTAGCCTTCTTTTCCTAGGTTTATCACATATCGCCTAGGACAGGTTGGACATTTGCCTCATCAATTTCCTTTCAAATGTCTTATTGAAGCAAGGCTAGAGCATTTTTAGCAGCATCTTGCTCAGCCAATTTCTTAGATCTTCCGATTCCTTGACTTTTGGCTTCATCATTAACGTACACAGTCACTTCAAAGACTTTAGCGTGTGCCGGTCCTGATTCGTTTGAAACACGATAATCAATCGTCACATCACCGTGACCTTGTAACAACTCTTGAAGTGTTGTTTTGTAATCTTTCACGCGCTCAAAATTACCTTTTTCAACTTGTGGAATCATCACCTGGTTTAAGAATTTATTGACGGCTTCAACACCTTGATCCATCAACAAAGCTCCAAGAAATGCCTCAAATAAGTCACCTAAAATCGTATCACGATTACGACCACCAGATTTTTCTTCACCATTTCCTAATTTGATAAATTCATCAAATCCACAGTAACGTGAAAAACCTGCTAAAGACTCTTCACGTACAATGACGGAACGCATTTTTGACAAGTCTCCCTCTGGTTTTTTCGGATACTTTTTAAACAGATATTGCGAAATCAAAAGTTGAAGAACCGCGTCTCCTAAAAATTCCAAGCGTTCATTGTGTGAAATGTTTAGGAGGCGATGTTCATTAGCATAAGAAGTGTGGGTAAAAGCTGTTTCTAGCAAAGTTTTATCTTCAAAAACAATTCCGAAATCTCGCTGAAGTTTTGTATCTAAAGCTTGCATGATAAATCTCCCTTCAAAAAATAGTCTATATCCTTATCTTATTAAAACGTTTCTTTTCAATCATTCATTGAGTGATAAAAACGCTTTTTCTACCATAGACTATTTTATTATACCAGAAAAGTCATAAAAAAGGGAATTTCTCCAAAAAATCCCCTTAATTTCTTTCTATTTAATGCAATTTATTTTGGTCTTAAATTTATAGTGTAAATGCACAATAAAAACTGTCCAACGGATAGTTAGAATGTAATCAAACTTACTATATAACCAAAAATAAGTTACAAATAATTATTGCCTTTGTTCAATTTTAGAACTCTTTGCAAGCTTTGCTCCCTACAAAACAATACTTCCCGCCGTGGTGAAAGTGGCTGAATCATCACTAAAAACAGCCACACGGAAGTTTTGAGATTTCAAGCTCAAAACTTAGACATGGAATTCCTTGGATTCCTTCGACAGTCCACTGGACTGTCGAACCTGCCGTCCACACCACCTAAGGGAAGTGTCAAAAAAACAATTTCACAAACCTAAACTTTTATAACTCTGTTAATGGTGTTGCTTCGTCTGGTGAGGTATCAAAGACTTTCATGTCATAACCAACCCCAAAGTCAGCTTGAATAAGATTATTTTCCATGGTCATGTGAGCCAATTCTTTGATATTGTTTTCTTTACTCAAATGTCCAAGGTAAATTTTCTTCGTGCGATTTCCAATGGTTCGAATCATTGTCCCAGCACCATCTTCGTTTGACAAGTGTCCTTTATCAGATAGGATACGTTGTTTCAAACTCCACGGATAAGAGCCTGAACGTAAAATCTCAACATCATGATTCGATTCAATCAAATAACCGTCAGCATTTTCAATAATCCCTGCCATGCGGTCACTAACATAACCTGTATCTGTTAAGACAACAAATGATTTATTATCTTTCATCAAACGATAAAATTGTGGCTCAACGGCATCGTGGCTAACACCAAAACTTTCAATATCAATGTCACCAAGTGTCAATGTTTTCCCACGTTCAAAAATATGTTTTTGAGCTAAATCAAGCTTTCCAATCATATTTCGCTCATCAATCATTTGCCACGTTTTTTCATTCGCATAAACATCAAGATTATAACGACGTGCTAACACCCCAACCCCTTTGATATGATCAGAATGTTCGTGTGTAATAAAAATAGCATCTAAGTCTTCTGGTTTTCGGTCAATTTCAGCAAGAAGACTGGTAATTTTCTTACCAGTCAAACCCGCATCAATCAAAAAACGTTTTTGTGGTGTTTCCACATAAAAAGAATTTCCAGTTGAACCGGAGGCTAAAATACTATATTTAAAAGCATTTTCAGACATCTACTCTTCTTCATCCTCCCATTCATCATAAATTTCAGAATCTTTTTCGTAAGGAAGTACAATCGTAAAGGTCGACCCTTTTCCGTAAGTACTTTGTGCCCAAATAAAACCTTTATGTTGTTTGACAATTTCTTTTGCGATAGCTAAGCCAAGTCCTGAACCACCTTGAGCACGACTTCGAGCCTTATCCACACGATAGAAACGGTCGAAAATCAATGGCAAATCTTTCTTAGGAATACCAAGTCCTTCATCAGAGATTGAGATAATCAACTGTGTTTCCGTCGTTTTCATGCTAACTGTGATTTTTCCACCATCTGGTGAATATTTGATAGCATTATTAAGGATATTATCCAAAACCTGCGTCATCTTATCAGGGTCAATTTCAAGCCAGATTGATTTAATAGGATAATCCCTGACAATCTCATACTGTTTTCCGCTGATTGTATGTTGGCTTTTAATTTGATCAAAACGGTTAAGAATTGATGTCATAAATGCTGTGAAATTTGTCATTTCCACTTCCAATTGAACCGTCTGATTATCAATACGCGATAAATTAAGCAAGTCTGAAATCATACGAATCATGCGGTTTGTTTCATCTAAAGATACTTTGATAAAACTTGGCGCAATGTCTTCTTTGAGCGCTCCTTCATCTAAAGCTTCCAGATAAGATTTTACAGATGTTAATGGTGTTCGCAATTCATGACTAACGTTAGAAACGAAAAGACGACGCTCACGGTCTTCTTTTTCTTGTTCGGTTGTGTCATGCAAAACAGCAATCAACCCTGAAATAAAGCCACTATCACGACGATTTAGAGCAAAGCGAATACGTAAAGTGATAAATTCACCTGTTTCGTCACGACGGTTCAAGACAATTTCAGGTGTTTTTGACACCAAATCATGATAACTATAAGTGCTATCAGAACCCAAAATATCAACAATATTCATCTGCAAAGCTTCTTCACGCTCTAAATTGAGTTGTTGTTGCGCGGTCTGATTAATCATTGTGATATTTCCAGCACGGTCAGTCGCCAAGACACCGTCTGTCATATAAGATAAGATACTCGCCAAACGATTCTTTTCTTGTGCCAAATTTTCCTGCGCTAAACGAAAGACTGTTGACAAATCATTTAATTGGTCAGCTAACTCAGCTAAGTCTCTATCTTTTTCAATAATAATATCTTCTGTGTATTTTCCTGTGATAAGCTCTCGCACTTTACCACTCAAACGTCGAATATTAACAGAAGTTCGATAATCTCTTATCGCTAAATAAACAAAATAAACTGCGACAAATGCTAAAAGAAAGAGAATGGCTTGTTCAAAATAAGTTAAATTTTGTAACATTGTATCATTCATATGACTTCATGTAGTACCCAACACCACGACGTGTCAAAATATATTCTGGACGGCTTGGTGTGTCTTCGATTTTTTCACGTAAACGACGAATCGTTACGTCAACCGTACGCACATCACCAAAATAATCATAGCCCCAAACGGTTTCCAAAAGATATTCACGGGTCATGACTTGTCCCATATGTGTTGCCAAATGATGTAGCAATTCAAACTCACGGTGTGTCAATTCGATATCTTCACCACGTTTTTGTGCCACAAAGGCATCTGGTAAAATTTTCAAGTCGCCAATTGTGATTTCTGAATTTGAAGCAGAAGCATTTTCTTCAGCAACTGCTGTTTCAATATTTTCTGTACGACGAAGGTGCGCTTTAACACGCGCCAACAATTCACGATTTGAAAATGGTTTGGTTACATAGTCATCTGCACCGATTTCAAGTCCGATAACTTTATCAAACTCGCTATCCTTAGCAGACAACATAATGATTGGAATATGACTTGTCTTGCGAACTTCTTTAGCCACTTCAAGTCCGTCCAATTCTGGCAACATCAAATCCAAGATAATCAAATCTGGATCTTCTTCCTCAAACTTTGTAATAGCTTCACGACCATCAAAAGCCGTTACGGTTTCATAACCCTCTTTAGTTAAATTAAATTTAATAATATCCGAAATTGGTTTTTCATCATCAACGATAAGAATTTTTTTCATATGTCACCTCTTTATTCTTCGTAAGTTATTAAAAAATTCTCAAACAACGATTTCATGTTTAGTCACCAAAATGACTTCTACCCTAAATTATATCAAAATTCGACTTTAATTGGAAACATTGGGCGTTTTTGACATCATAAAGTAACATTTGAAACAATAAGATTATTATTTTTAACCCTTTATTTGTTGAAATTTTCTGAATATATTTGACAATTGGTACCCCTTATGTTAATATAAACTAACTTATAATGTCAGATGTAAGATTATCTGACAAAGAAATCTTATCTTTGAAAAGGAGACAAGTGTGGCACTAATTGAATTTAAAAATGTCGAAAAATACTACGGGGAATATCATGCCCTTAGAAATATTAACTTAGAAATTGAAAAAGGTCAGGTTGTTGTACTTCTAGGTCCTTCAGGGTCTGGTAAATCAACACTTATCCGTACAATGAACGCCCTTGAATCTATTGACACAGGGAGCTTAAAAGTAAACGAACATGAGGTTGCTTCTGCAACAGCTAAAGACCTTGTGCAACTTCGCAAAGAAGTTGGCATGGTATTCCAACATTTTAACTTATATCCGCATAAGACGGTGTTAGAAAATGTGACTTTGGCACCAATTAAGGTTCTTGGTAAATCAAAACAAGAAGCTGAAGCTATCGCTGAGCAATACTTGACTTATGTTAACATGTGGGATCGTAAAGATTCATTCCCAGGAATGCTTTCTGGTGGACAAAAACAACGTGTGGCAATTGCTCGTGGTTTGGCAATGCAACCAGAGTTATTGCTTTTTGATGAGCCTACTTCTGCTCTTGACCCTGAAACAATCGGTGATGTTCTTGCTGTTATGCAAAATCTTGCCAAAGAAGGAATGAACATGGTCGTTGTCACGCACGAAATGGGATTTGCCCGTGAAGTTGCTGACCGCATTATTTTTATGGCTGAAGGAGAAATTTTGGTAGATACTACTGATGTCCAAGGTTTCTTTGACAACCCAACTGAACCACGTGCTAAACAATTCTTGAGCAAAGTCATTAATCACACAAGTGACACTGTCTCTCAGAAATAAGGAGATGCTTATGAAGAAAAAACTAGGTTTAGCCATTTTAGCCAGTCTGTCACTTATTTTATTGACACTTTTTGCTGGCAAAACAACATTTGCAGATAGCGTATCTGAACAAGTCAAGAAAATTCAAGACGCTGGCGTTTTAAAAGTCGGTGTTAAACAAGACGTTCCAAACTTTGGTTATTATTCAGCCGAAACTGGAAGATAGGAAGGTATGGAAGTTGATTTAGCTAAAAAAATCGCTAAAAAATTAGGGGTTAAAGTTTCATTTACAGCAGTTACTGCTCAAACACGTGAAGCGCTTTTAGATAATGGGCAAATTGACATTTTGATTGCAACTTATACTATTACTGAAGAACGTCAGGCTTCTTATGCGATTTCTGACCCTTATTATTATGATGAGATTGGTTTCTTGGTTAATAAATCAAAAGGTTATGATAGTATTGCTGATTTGGACGGCTTGACAATCGGTGTTGCCCAAGGTTCAACAACTAAATCAGCTATTGAAGAATATGGTGAAGCACACAATCTAAGCTTTAATTTTGTTCAACTCGGTTCATATCCAGAATTAGCCATTTCACTTTATGCTAATCGTATCAGTGCTTTCTCTGTTGATAAATCTATCTTGACTGGTTATGTCAGCAAGAAAACAGAAATCATTGACGAAGGGTTCAACACTCAAGAATACGGTATCGCAGCAACAAAATCTAATCAGTCTGTGATTGATTACATCAATGACTTACTTGCTGATTGGAAAGCTGATGGTAGTTTGCAAAAACTTTATGACAAATACGATTTAACGCCTGCAACGGCTGACGATAATTAAGAGAGGAGAGATTGACATGTTTTTATTAACCGAAGCTGCAAGTCCATTTGCCCTCTCACGTTGGGCAGATTTCTTTGCCAATTTTGGTGAATTTGCAAAAGGCTTCTTATATACGTTGGGAATGTCTATTTGCGCCTTGATTTTAGCCTTTGTTTTAGGGGTTATCTTTGGTGCTATGTCATCATCTAAGAATAGAGTTCTAAAAGCAATTGCCCGTGTTTATGTCGAAGTTTTCCAGAATACACCTCTTCTAGTGCAATTCGTTTTCGTTTATTACGGTCTTGCCATTATGACTAACGGTGTTATCATGATTTCAACATTCTTCACAGCTGTTCTTTGCGTTGGGATTTACCACGGTGCTTATATCGCCGAAGTTATTCGTTCGGGGATTGAAGCTGTGCCAAAGGGGCAAACAGAAGCTGCTCTTTCACAAGGATTCACTTATAGTCAAACCATGAGTTTAATTATCCTGCCACAAGCGGTGCGTACAATCTTGCCACCACTCACTAACCAAGTGGTTAACTTGATTAAAAATACATCAACGGTCGCTATCATCTCAGGAGCAGATATCATGTTTACAGCGAAAGCTTGGGCATACGAAACAACTAATTATGTTCCTGCCTTTGCTGGTGCAGCACTTCTTTACTTCATTATGTGTTTCCCTCTTGCAACATGGGCACGTCGTAAAGAAGAAGAAAACAAGAAATCATATTCACTTTAGGAGGAGAATAAATGTCAGTATTAACACCGACCAACATTAGCTTTATCCTCCAAGGATTGTGGCTAACGATTTATATTTCATTTATTTCAATTGTACTATCAACACTTATCGGAACAGTGCTTGCTGTCATGCGTAACGGAAAAAATCCGATTCTTCGTTGGATTTCAAGTATTTATATTGAATTTGTCCGCAATGTTCCAAACTTGCTTTGGATTTTCATTATTTTCCTTGTCTTTCAAATGAAATCAACACCAGCAGGAATTACTGCCTTCACTGTCTTTACTTCTGCTGCTCTTGCTGAAATCATTCGTGGAGGATTAAATGGTGTTGATGATGGGCAAACAGAAGCTGGTCTAGCACAAGGGATGACAAATTTCCAGATTTTCATTTACATTATTTTTCCACAAGCATTCCGTAAAATGCTGCCAGCTATCATTTCACAATTCGTAACAGTTATCAAAGATACGTCATTGCTATATTCAGTTATCGCTATTCAAGAATTATTTGGTAAAAGCCAAATCTTGATGGGACGTTACTTTGAAGCAGACCAAGTTTTTACACTATATGCTTTGATTGCTGCCATTTACTTTGTGATTAACTTTACCATTTCAACAATTTCACGCCGATTGGCTAAAAAATGGGAAAAAGCTGCCGAATAATAAATCAAACAAAAATCCCTTGCTCACATTGAGTAAGGGATTTTTTGCTGTCATATGTCAAAAAGAAGTTTTCGTTTATGTAATCAAATCATTAATGGAAGAGTGTTAATAAATAGTTCAACCCTTTATACGCCACAACGGTGTAAATATAAAGTGTCACTGGTTTGGTAATAAGGAAAATCGTGATAAATTTCTTCCAAGTCATTTTTGAAAGCCCAGATACCATGCAAAGGAAATCATCTGGAAAACCTGGTAGAGCAAAGGCTGCTCCTAAAAATTTAGCGTAAAATTTACCATCATTGCGGTCTAGATAACCGACGTACTTATCATAAGTTTCTTGTGAGACAAAGGCTTTGGCAAAAGTCTCACCATAACGTCTAGCAAGCCCGAAAGCTAATAGAGAACCTGCAAAAATACCAGTAAAGTTATAAATAAATCCCCAGATAGGTCCAAATGCAATATAACCAATAACACTTGTCATACCACCAGGAATAATCGGATAAACGACTTGAATCACTTGAAAGAGCATAAAGATAAGCGGTGCAAAGAACCCAAGTTGTCCAAGGTAACTTTGAAAGATTCCTCCAACTTGGAAATATGTTGGGTGTTGTTTAAAGAAAATTAACAATCCAATAGAAATAATAAAACCAATTCCTGTTAAAATTTGAATATTTTTTCTCTGAGTTCCAGCTTCTACCATAGATTCCCCTCCCTTGTCTCAAAAATGAAAGTATCGCTTCAACGTCGCCAACTAATAATCTTCAGACCAAATAGTTCTAAAAGATAAACAATAAGTGCTAACGGTAAAACCAGTAAAAGTAATATATAAAGTATTGATTTCTTAGATTTTTTCATTTTAGTCTCCTTATCACTTAGCTGCTATCAGCTAAATGCCATGTCTCTTTCGTTTCATTAAAATAATATCTTAAATTAAAAGGTCTTAACAGTTACTTTTCGTAAAATTGCCGTTGCATGATAGAACCCGTTGAGGCATCAATGGTGTAACTGTAATCCGTCGTTTCAGTTTTTAAGGTAATATGATAAGTTGCCTTTAATCCCAAGCGACTTTTCTCAAAAGATTTTGAGAGAAGGTCCTTGCTTGCAACACCAGCATTTTGATAAGCAATTTGATAAGCTTCTTTGCTACTTAAAGTGTAACCAAGATTATTGTAGGCGTAAATAGACAAGATTATTAAAATCACTGCTAGTACACTCATCAAACCAATTTTAAACTTTTTTGAAACTGTCATCTTTTCCTCTCTTCGATATTATATGTCTATTATAACCAAGCTTTTTTGAAAAATCTCGGCTAAAGTATCGAAAAGCTGTGGCAAAAGTGTGGCAATTTCTTCTAAGTCTAGTTTACTAGATTTCAGCACTTGCGCTCTTACAAAATTGTAAGACGATTGAAAGATTTGAGGTAGACTAAATGAGAACAAAAATACGAAGTTGAGACAAGGTGCTCAGCTTCGTATTTTTTATTATTACCTCGTTACTTTACTGGCAAATAAATAATGAAACTCGTTTCTTGGGCATTTGAGATTACAGTGATTGTTCCCTTATGGCGCTCAACAATTTCCTTGGTAATGGCAAGTCCAATGCCAAAATGACCACCTTTTCCCTTGTAGAAACGTTCAAATAAGTGCTCTTGATCTTGCTCTGAAATAGCTTCGCCATCATTTGAAATAGTGATTTGTAATTGATTTTCTATCAGCTTTCCTGAAATACTGATTTGTGTTTTAGCGTAGCGGACAGCATTCGATAAAATATTGGTAAATGCACGTTCCAATAACTTTTCATCGGCTTCTATTTCCAAATAATCATCGTCAAAGTGATGTTCAAAGGTAATGCCACGTTCATCAGCCTTGGCTTTCAAGCGCCAACTAACATCATAAAGAAGGTCTGTAATATTCAGCTTTTCAAGCTGTAATTGTGTTTGGACTGATTCCATTTTCGAAAGTGTCAAAATATCATCCACCAAATCAGTCATTTTCTGACTTTCATCAACAATGACACTAGCTGCTTGTTTGGCATCAATAACCCCCTCTTTAATACCTTCAGCATAGCCTTGAATAGACATCAAAGGCGTCCGCAATTCATGAGAAGAATTTTGAAAGAAGAGTTGTTGACTACGTTGGTTGGCATCAATCATATCATTCATCCGCTCAACAGTTTGCCCAACTTCATTAAATTCACGGTAGGCAAAGTTTTCTGTTGGCAAGTTTTTTTCGCGATTGCCAACACGTAAAATATAAGATTTCAAACTACCAAAATTTCGGTCAAGTTTTCGAGCGGTAAGAAAAATACTGATACTAGCAACGATTCCGACAATAACCATCAAACCTAATAATATAAAATTAATATAATCTTCCAATTCTTCAATCGGTGTGACATTAGCAAAAACGAAAATATAATATGTTGGAGAATCGTCATTATTGTCTTGTTTGACATAACTGTCTGCTAATGTGCCAGGATATTCCTGCATTTTGATCATGTAAGCTGAACCATCAATTTCAACTTTTTTAAAGTAATTTAAACTATTTTGGTAATCACTATAGTCTGCATCATCCTCATCAATATCATCAAACCATTCAATATCGTCATTATCTGAAAAATAATCAATAATCTTTTCAGAGATTTTTTTCTCTGATAAATCGTACATAGAAGCTGAAATGTACTTGATATCAAAAGAGTCGTCTGCAATGACATAAGTAGTCTCAAAAATATTTCCTTCTGCTGTCGTTTCTGGAGTATCACCGACATATAAGGTGTCCAAAGTATCATATTGATTTTGTACAGCTGTAAATGCCTGCTCAGCAATAAATAATTTCAAAAGCACATTAAATACTAAAAGAATAATAGCAAAAGAAACGATAATAATGGTTAAAGGTTGGACAAATAATGTCGTTTTGAAACGCAAATTTCGACGCTTTTTCTGCAATATTTTTTTCGGGTGACTGAGCTGTTTTTTATTGTTTTTTCGTGAGTTTGAAACCATAGCCCCAAACCGTTTCAATAAGGACATGACTATCGACTCCTCTCAATTTTTTACGCAAGCGTTTAATGGTATCATCCGTTACCCGTGTTTCTATGCTACTTTCGTATCCCCAAATGTGATGCAAAAGTTCGTCACGTGAAACAGCCTCTTCGGCATGATTCATCAGCATTTTTAATAATTCAAATTCTGTATTGGTCAGTTTTAAGACTTGATTGTCATAGGTGACCGTTCGTTCTTTCTCGGATAAGATCAGCGCTTCGTAAGTCACGACATCTGAGGTTCCTTTAGCCACTTCTTGCGATTGCGGTTGGCGTGCCAAAATAGCTTTCACGCGCAAGCTTAATTTTAACGGTGAAAATGGCTTGGTGAAATAATCATCTGCCCCTGCTGAAAAACCTTTGACAAAATCGGCATCACTATCACGCGCTGTCAGTAGGATAATGGGAACATCAGAGCGTTTACGAAGCATGGTTGCAATCTCAACACCATTTGTCCCTGGCATCATAACATCCAAAATCACTACATCTGCTTCTTCTTCCATAAAACGCAGCAACAATTGGTCTCCTGTCTCGAAAATCTCAACATCAAGTCCTTGTTCACGTAAGAATGATGCAATCAATTCACGAATATTTTTTTCATCATCTGCCACATAAACTTTAGCCATTTAACACCTCTAAAACGTAAATTCTTACATTCATCATACCATAAATTGCACTAAATATGGCAAGCCCAACTGGACTTGCCACAGAAATACCTCATATTTGTTCTATTATTTTTTCAACTTTCTTAATTCCTTTTGGAAGGAGCGTCGCAAGACTTTGACTTGCTGATAAGCAGATTTCCCTGCTTGGGCATAATGCCCTTTTTTATTAAAATAGCTGTGCTCCCATTGTTCGTGTTGGCGTTTTTTGATTAAAAGTGGTGCTGAAAAACGATTGCCTTGATTGGCTAAGATTTGTTTCCGAAAGGCAGGATCATGCGGTTTGATGGGAGCAATATCAAGTTCATAATGCCTTTTGTCATTCTGATTCGCATAGTTAAAACTAGCACCGTTGATAATACCATTATGATTGGTACCCTGTGGGTCAATTTCATTTGCAAAGCGCCCTTGGCTATCTAGGATAAATTCCGTGTGAAATCCCATTACAATTTTCAAATTAATGGGTAACGAAAATCCCAAAATAGGCTGTTTAGGAGCTTTATTGTGAAGGCGTGACGATTCTGTTAAATCAAAATCAAATTGTTTCCGCCAAAAACGTCGCCTCTTCTTTCCTTTTAGATAAGTCAACAAGGATAAACGGTCATTTTGAGCTGGAAAATATTCTCGTACCCACTGTGCTTGGTAGGCAGAAATCACATAACGAAATTGATGAATTTGGTGAGCCAGTAAATTATCGGCTGCCATGCTTTCTGCTGGAAAGGCAAGTTGGACAACCTCTGCAAATTCTTGCCAAAAGACATGGTCTGGTGCCAAGTTATCCGAAAACTGATTTATTAACTCGCGCGTCTGGCTGACGTTCCCAGTTAATTCTAAAGGCATCTGAGCAATTGCCATGACTTTCTCCAAGACTTCCTTTGCCTGATTGGCACTTGTCACAGCTCTGCTATCTTCCCAAAAACTAAAAAATGCTTTATCTCCGATTTTCATAGTGTTATTGTAACTTATCTAAATAAATCCATATAGTCACTGCGAGTAGGTAACAAATATGCTATACGAACCTCATTTTCCAAAATATTATACAAGGCAATATAGTCCTTACTCAACGTTAAACCTCTTGTTTTATACTTGGGATCCAGACACTTTCCAAATTTTTCATCAGCATCAAAACCACCCTCTGGAAAAAACTCCAAGCGTTGTAAATCTTTCCTAATACTTGCAATTTTCTTTTTAGCGTTAATTGTTGAGTCTATTTCATTAGCAATATAATGATAAATATCATCAAGCGTGTCAATGACCCTTTGAGAATAGATAAGCTTGTACTTCTTATAATCCATAGCGTTCTACCAAATCCTCATCAGTATAAAATTTCCCTTCATCAAATTCAGCATAACTTTGTTGAATCTCTGCTTGAAGATTCTTAAACAACTTTTCTCTTTTAAGTTCTTCTTCTGTTTTCAAATTAAGTTGACCTGTTTCAGCAACATTTTTTAGAAATAAATTTAAAGCCTGAGCGGTATTTAAATTATTTTCCTTAAATACTTTTTCTGCTTGATTATAAATTTTTTGATAAGTTCTTAAATTGTAACTTTTATCATAAGCTAAAGCCATAACATCATACCTCTTTGTATATCTTTTATGGTATATTATAAGATACCAATTTAGAATATGCAAATAAAAAACCTTAACAACCTTATTCTATACCTAATTGATTAAAAATATATTACTTGGTTAGTTTCCTTACTACACATATAAAAAATAGTTCAAAATACCCTTAAATTAAGCATTTATATTTTCACGTTACTATATCTAACGGAAGAACTTTTTTACACTGTTATCTTTGGTAAATAATGGTAGAATAAGAACATCACGATAGAGGAGAAGTTATGAATACCTTAACTGAGCAGGCTTTTGCAAAAGCTTTAAAAGAGATTATGCAGGAAAAATCCTTTGATAAGGTAACTGTGACAGAATTAGTACAACGTTTAAATGTTAACCGTCAAACCTTTTATTACCATTATAATGATTTGTACGATTTGCTAGAGCAGATTTATATTGCTGACGGTGAGCAAATGATTGGCGATAATCGAACGGATGATTCATGGGAAAAAGGAATGCTTGCTATTTTTCACTATATTCAAGAAAATAAAGCATTTGTCTGCAATACTTATTATTCTGTTAATCGTAATTACTTGGAGCACTTTTTATATGACAGAGCTTATGAATTGATTAAGCCTGTTCTCAAGGAAAAAGAACTTGAATTAACACAAGAAGAACTTGATTTCCGCAGTCATTTTTATAAATATGGGCTAGTTGGTTTCATTTTAGATTGGATTGATTCTGGCTTGCAAGAAAATCCACAAGATCTGGTACAACATATCTATCAGTTACTGGAAAAACTTTAATTAGACAAAATCCTTTATTTGTCAAAATTCTAGACAGGAGCGACCGCCTGTCTATTTTATTTGCTTGAAAAAAGCGTTTTAATGGAGACAATAATAGAAAAGGAGTTACGCTTATGTACTATTCAAATGGTAATTACGAAGCTTTTGCACGTCCTAAAAAACCTGAAAATGTTGAAAACAAATCCGCTTATATCGTCGGAAGTGGGTTAGCTGCCCTATCCACTGCTGTATTTCTTATTCGAGATGCACAGATGCCTGGTGAGCACATTCATATTTTAGAAGAATTAAGTCTTCCTGGCGGTAGTATGGATGGTATCAAAAATGACCGTCTTGGCTACATTATCCGCGGTGGTCGTGAAATGGAACCACATTTTGAAGTGCTTTGGGATTTATTCCGCTCTATTCCTTCACTTGAAAATCCTGAAAACTCCATTTTGGATGAATTTTATTGGTTAAATAAGGAAGACCCTTGTTACGCTAAAACACGTGTCATCCATAATCGTGGAAAAGCGATTCCTGATGATGGGCAATTAACACTTTCTGAAACAGCAATTAAAGAAATTATTGACCTCGTCTTAACTCCTGAAAAGCAACTAGAAGATGTCCAAATCGACCAAGTATTTGGAGAAGAATTCTTTGCTTCAAATTTTTGGCTTTATTGGAGTACCATGTTTGCTTTTGAACCATGGTCAAGTGCTATGGAAATGCGCCGCTACCTCATGCGCTTTGTGCAACACGTTGATGCACTGAAAGATTTATCCTCTCTACGTTTTACAAAATTTAATCAATATGAATCATTAATTTTACCAATGATTCATTATCTACAAGAACACGGAGTTGATTTTAGCTACAATACAACAGTTACTAATATTCTCATCAATCGTACTGGTAACGATAAAGTGGCTACAAAAATCGAATTCACAAAAGACAAGCAAGCACAAGAAATCTTTTTAACTAAAGATGACCTTGTTTTTGTCACAAATGGCTCTATCACAGAAAGTAGCACTTACGGTGACAATGACCATCCAGCCCCTACTACACATGAATTGGGAGCAAGTTGGGAATTATGGAAAAAATTAGCTGCCCAAGACAAGGACTTTGGTCATCCTGAAAAATTCTGCGAAAATATCCCTGATAGCAATTGGACAATTTCTGCCACTATCACGTTTAAAGACAAACGCATTGCGCCTTATATTGAAAATATTAATCATAAAGACCCTTATAGTGGCTCAATTGTGACTAGTGGACCAACGAGTATCAAAGACTCTAATTGGCTCTTAGGTTATTCAATCAGTCGCCAACCACACTTTAAAGCTCAAAAAGAAAATGAGCTAGTCGTTTGGCTCTACGCACTTTATACTGACCGCAAGGGAAACTATATCGAAAAACGACCTGATGAATGTAGTGGTAAGGAGCTTTGCCAAGAATGGCTTTATCACATGGGAGTTCCTGAAACTGACATCAAGGAAATTGCTGAAGCAGCTTCTACTATTCCTTGCCATATGCCTTATATTACAACATATTTCATGCCACGTGGCTTAAAAGACCGTCCTCTAGTCGTACCAGAACATAGTAAAAACCTTGCTTTCATCGGAAATTATGCCGAAACTCCCAAAGATACCGTATTTACCACAGAGTATTCTGTCAGAACAGCCATGGAAGCCGTCTATACATTATTAAATGTTGACCGTGGCGTTCCAGAAGTTTTTGCATCGGCCTTCGATATTCGCATGATGCTCAATGCACTTTATTACTTGAATGACCAAAAATCACTAACTGAAATTGATTTTCCTTGGGCAAAAAAAGCCGTTCTTAAAGAAGCACTCAAAAAAATTCACGGCACTTATATTGAAGAATTACTCAAAGAATATCACTTACTTTAAAATAACCATTTCTAACATAGCAAAAACGACTAGAGATTTTCTAGTCGTTTTTTACTATAAAGTTAAACTACCAATTTTCCCATTGTGTTTTAACAGTCACGTCACCGTAATCCTCAGGCGAAAATTTACTATCGTAAATCGAACACCAGTCTGTTAACACTTTTTGATTGACGATTTCATTATAATAATTATCTAAATCAGCGGCGGTGATACCATAGTCTTGCAAGTAAGATTTCACTTTTGATTCGTCTTCGATGTAGTTATTTGAATCACCGTTTTCTAAAATGATTTGAACATCTTTCTGAAATAAATTCTCATTTAAAGAATAGTTACCAAAAATCCAAAGACGTATGCTTGTCGTGATTTCTTTTTCAAATGAAATAAATACTGTTTTTGTATCTTGTGTAAAATGAAAAGTCAAATGTACATTACTATAATCTTCTGAAAAAACTTCATCATGATAAGTTATGTTAGGGTAGAATTTTGAATCACTGCTATATTCTTGATACTTATGAACATCTACATCATCTAATTGATTGAAAATATTATTGCTTCGATACGTTCTTTTTGTTTCCTGATAAATTTCATCAAAGATATTCTAAAGATATTCTTAGGTTGATGAATATAGTAATAAATCTCAGCTGACAAAGCAAGCACACATAAGACAACTAAGCTAATAATTTTCTTTTTCATAAAGTTTACCAATTTTCCCATTGCGTCTTAACGGTCACGTCACCATAATCTTCAGGTGAGAATTGGCTATCGTAACTTGAGCACCAATCTGTTAGAACTTTTTGATTGACGATTTCGTTATAATGTTTATCTAAATCAACACTTGAAATATGATATTGCTCTAAGTATGCCTTTACTTGAGTTTCATCATCAATATACTCTCCCGCTTTTCTTGGTTCGTCAAAAATAGCAACTTCTTTTGTAAGCGTCTTACTATTTCGCTTATAATAACTTAAATACCAAATAGTAATATCGGAATTTGGTTGCCACTCAAAGCGAACGCTCTCACCTTTAATACCTTCACCAAAATTAAAACTAATTTCAATTTCTGAATATCCCTCTGGTAAGCTATCGGCTTTGTATTTTCCAAAAGGTGTTTTAGAAATATTAGAATCGTCTGTTGACCATGAACCTTGAATTTCAAAATCTTCAATCTGTCCTAAAATATTATTGCTTCGATACGTCTTTTTCGTTTCCTGATAGATTTCATCAAAGATGTTCTTTGGTTGATGAATATAATAATAAACCCCAGCTGACAAAATAAGCACACATAAGATGACTAAACTAATGATTTTCTTTTTCATAAAGTTTACCAATTTTCCCATTGTGTTTTAACAGTCACATTGCCATAATCTTCAGGTGAGAATTGGCTATCGTAAATTGAGCACCAATCTGTTAACACTTTTTGATTGACAATTTCGTTATAATAATTATCTAAATCAGCGGCGGTGATACCATAGTCTTGCAAGTAAGATTTCACTTTTGATTCATCTTCGATGTAGTTATTTGAATCACCGTCCTCTAGGGCAATTTTTACTCTTTTAGTTAAAACACTATCAGTATAAGAATATTTACTCCATACCCTCACCCTAACTTTTGAAGCTATTCTTTTTTCAAAAGTAATGGAACTAATTTGAGTATCATTTTGAAAATTGAAACTGACTTTAATTTCAGAATAGTCCTCTGGTAAACTATCACTATCATATTTCCCGAAAGGCATATATCTATTAGATTTATTATCACTAGGCCATGAACCTCGAATTTCAAAATCTTCAATCTGTCCTAAAATATTATTGCTTCGATACGTCTTTTTCGTCTCTTGATAGATTTCATCAAAGACATTCTTAGGTTGATGAATATAGTAATAGACTCCAGCTGATAAAGCAAGCACACATAAAATGACTAAACTAATCACTTTCTTTTTCATAAAGTTTACCAATTTTCCCATTGCGTCTTAACAGTCACATTGCCATAATCTTCAGGCGAAAATTTACTATCGTAAA
>Ga0129311_1000404_pt1 | contig 39272 bp, 30 predicted proteins | sample Go1ome_FD_94435 | JGI IMG/M metagenome (GOLD analysis project Ga0129311, IMG submission 94435) | Western lowland gorrila individual fecal microbial communities from Wisconsin, USA - Go1022B metagenome | ecosystem: Host-associated > Mammals > Digestive system > Large intestine > Fecal | place...
CTCCCGGTCATTTCATTCTCAACTCTTTGTGAGCTCTTCGTTCGATTTCCCTTGCTCGCTCAAGGGTTTGACCCCTCGCTCAAGCGCTTGCTTATATTAGCAGAACCCCCGCCAATTGTCAACACCTTTTTTACTTTTTCTATATGTTTTTTCCATTTTCTCTTTTTCCTTGCCGTTTTTACAAAATCTGGATCATTGCAGCCATACTCCCCCGCTTCGTACCCATTCTGCGATGGGACCAGAAGGTCTCCAGGTCGCAAGCGGTGCAGGCCGGACAAACAGCGATATGTTCGGGCAGAACGCCGCCCCGCTCCAACCAGCGTGCGTTTGCCCCCTTCAGATCTACCATATACTTTTCTCCATCCCCTTTCGGATGGATAAAGGCCTCCGCCTCCACGCCCAGGCCCTTCCGCAGACCTTCAGGTACATCAATATGGGTCTCGAAGCAGCACACCGAGATGCACGGGCCAATGGCGGCTAAAATATTCTCCGGACGGCTTCCCATCTGTTCTAACCGCTCCACGCCCCGGAGAGCTGTTCCCAACGCCGTTCCCCGCCAGCCGGCGTGAACTGCCGCAGCGCTCTTTTTTACCGGATCAAACAGCAAAATGGGCGTACAGTCTCCGCTGAAAATAGTCAGGCACAGCCCCGGAGCTTGTGTGGCCATTCCGTCCGCCTCCACAATCCCAGGGGCGAAGGAAGCCGGCATCCGGTCCTCCATCGTGACGGTACGCACCAAATCTCCATGGACCTGATGGTTTTTTACCAGCGCATCAGGGTCTGTCCCAATCGCTCCGCAGAAACGACGGAAGTTTTCTTCAATGGCCCAGATCTCATCCCCGCGGCTGGCGCCCAGGTTCAAAGTATCCCACGGCGCCTCCGACACGCCGCCGATCCGTGTAGAAAATCCGTGGGCGGCCCCCGCCGCTGTCAGTTCCGGGCACGCATAATAGACCACACCGTTTTTTTCCTGCCGCGTTACTTCCATCATGTCACGTTCTCCTTTATCCGATGAAGTTGACCCCATTGTATCCAAAACCGGCCCCAATAGCAAGAGGGACGAAGCCGCAGCTCCACCCCTCTTTTTCAATGCTTCAATAATATAAAGGTCACGCCGTTGTTGTGCCGCTCCAGATCCCGGTCCCGGCGGAGCTCGTCACAGCGGAGAAAGGCCCTGCGGGTATCCTCCTGAAAGATGGAAAACTCCTCTCCGGGAATAACTCCGCCAATCTCCCCCTTGGCGGACAGCCGGGCCAGATACTTTCTGGCCTCCAGGCGGATCTTGCCCCCTGTGCCGGAGGAGCCGTAGCCGTGGATGATCTTCAGCACCTCGTACCCCTGGGCGCGGCTGTTGTGGATATAAAAGGTGAGCTGCCTCACCGCCTGGTCCGCCGTAGGCATCCCGCGCTCCAGATTGACCTCCCGCAGCTTACTCATGGTTCTCTCCGCCGCTTTCTCCGTCAACGGCACTCTCTTCTTCCCGGGCAGACCGCTTCATCGCCCGTCCCAGTGTGGAGATAATGCACAAGTCGCTGACGCCGTCGAAAATCAGCGCTCCGCCAATCACCATAATCAAGGCGAAGAAGGAGCCCATCGGGTTGCAGAAGATCACCGCACCCAACGCCAGCGTCATGACAGCCAGCAGCAGATTGATCCACCACCGGGGCCAGCCCATACCGGCCAGCGCAATGGCCCCCTGCAGATCTAAAATCCCGTGGAAGATGAGCATCGCGGCAAAGACATACTGCACCAGGGTGGCCACAGCGGACGGGCTTTTCATCAGCCACAGACCAACCGCCGCCAGAATGATCCCCGGGATCAGGAACCAGACCGGCACGCCTCCTCGCCGCCGGGCAAAGCAGCCCAAAATATAGACCAATCCGATGACCAGCAACGCCGCTCCCAGCAGGGAACACAAAAAATTCACCGAGCGGTCCGGCCAGAACAGCAGAAGTCCCCCCGCCGCCGCTGTAAGCAGAGCGGAGATCACCCCGCTTGTCCGCTGTTCCCAAAGGATTCCTTTCATCATCCGGCACCTCTTTTCTATTGAGCTCCGCTGACGCGGAGTTTTTCTTATTATATCACGGCCGCCCGGCGCAAAAAAGCCTGTTTCTGCATTGTTTACATTTTTATCATGGACTTTTACCGAAAAAGCGGTTAGAATGAGTTTTATGACTTTATCACCGAGAAGGAGGGCTGTCCATGAAGGCTATTTCCCGTTGGCTGGACCGCTTCTGTTACAAACATCCCAATTTTGGTATTCCCAATCTGATGCAGTATGTGGCCATCGGCAGCGTGCTCATTTTTGTGGGCGATATCGCTACCAGCGGTGCATTCTCCTGGTTCACCCGTCTGTATCCGGAGTTGGTTTTGAAGGGGCAGGTCTGGCGTCTGCTTTCCTTTATCTTTGTTCCCATGACCTCCAGCGCATCCAGTATATTCCTGCGGTGCCTGCTCTTTGCCATCTCTACCTTCTTCTATTATCAGATCGGCACAGCCTTGGAGCGGCAGTGGGGCACGGCCCGGTTCAGTCTTTTTTACTTCCTGGGCGTAACGCTGAATCTGGTGGTCGGCTTTGTCACTTACGCCGTGTTCCCCCTCACCCACGAAATGCTGGGCGGCTATTATTTTGAAACGGCCAACATGTACTATGTGAACCTGTCCATGTTCCTCTCCTTTGCCACCCTGTATCCGGATATGCGGGTGCTGCTGTACGGCATCATTCCCCTAAAGGTAAAGTGGCTGGCCTATGTGGACGCCGCCCTGTTTGCCTACGACATCGCGTTTTCTCTGGTCACCCGCAACTGGCTTCAGGCCATCCTGCCCATCATCGCCCTGCTGAACTACTTCCTCTTCTTCGGGGACGACCTGCTGGGACTGTTCCGCCGGAAGGGGCAGCAGGTCCGCTACCGCACCAGCGCCCAGACCATCAACTTCAAGAAGGCGCAGAAGGAGGTCCAGCAGCGCAAGGGCTACCTCCACAAGTGTGCTGTGTGCGGCATCACCGACGCCGACGACCCGAATATGGAATTCCGGTACTGCTCTAAATGCAACGGCTACTACTGCTACTGCTCCAAGCACATCAACAACCACACCCACGTTCAATAACAAACAGAAGCCCGGTCCCCTGAGGGACCGGGCTTCTGCTTTATACAAGCACCGGATCCGCTGGATTCGGTGCTTCTTTTTCCTTATTTCACCGCATCCTGAGCGGCCTTCAAATCATTGGCCACCACCAGCAAAACAGTGTTTTCCCGCTGCTCCAGCCACTTGTTCTCCAGCTTGGGCACCTCGGTGGGGCGGTAGTCCCGGTTCTGGTCGATCTGATCCTGCACATATCCGGACAGAGTCTCCACCGCGGCCTTGGCGTGGTCCTCGCTGTCGAAGGTCAGCACCGCCGCCTCCTCGCAGGTAGCGCCGGCAGAACGGCGCACAAAGCCGTCCGTCACCTGCTGCCGGTCCAGGCCGTACACCGCGCAGGCGGTGTCCAGATCCAGCTCGTCCAGCTCGTCGGAAAAGGCTCCGCTGTCCACAATCCCCTGCCCCTGTTCCTTCGTCCAGGCTGCGGCGGTCTCCTTCCCGCCGCAGGCGGTCAGGCCCAGCGCCACCACAGCGGCCATCAGGCCGCACATCCACTTTTTCATACCGTTTCCTCCTTATTCTGTCCCGCCGTATAGGCGTCATAGCTCACCGTATGGGTCCGCAGATAGTCCATCCACTGCTCGCAGTAGCTTTTGCGCAGGTGGACGCCGTCCTTGCTGGCCTCGGCCGGCAGCTCTCCGTTTCCATTCACAAAGGCGGAGTACAAATCTAAATACACCGCCTGCTTCTCTTGGGCTGTTTTTTTCATCAGGTCGTTGTAAATACGCAAATGGTCGTTGGTCAGATAGGTGCGTCCGCCGGACTCCTTGATCACCTTCTCGTTCAGGGGAATCAGCCCCTGAATATAGATCACCGCATCGGGCTGACAGGCCCGGATATCGTCCACCGCCTTACAGTAGGCCTTGTAGAAGCCGTCGTCATCGTAATACCCCAGCTCGTTTACCCCCAGAGACAGGTAGACCTTGCCGTATTTGTGCAGCGCCAGGGCCTCCATCAAGGTGTACTTCTTCCCGCCGATGGTCAGGGCCTTTTTCTCTTCCAGTTTAAAAATAGACAGGCCGTTGGAGGTCAGATTGGTGGCCCCCTTCATCCCACCGTAGATCAGCAGCCCATCCGTGCGGGAGTCCCCCACAAAGGCGGCATCAGAAAAATAGCTGTCATCCACCTTAGGGGTCTCCGGCGCCGGCTGAGTAAAATCGTAGGGCTGATCGGTCCCGTCGCCCCCCTGCGGAGGCTCTGGCTGTTGACTGCCGTCTTCCGGCTGCTGCGGCTGTTCCGGGGGCTCAGAGGCCCCGCCGCCTTCCTGGTCCTGTGTGCTGCTCCCCGCTTCGGAAGTGCCTCCGCTGGCCGAAGCGTCTCCGCTCTGACTGCCGTCCGAAGTCTGAGCCGAGGATACCGTTCCGCTGCCGTCGGTCGACACGCTGCCCGATCCGATGTTCCTGTCCGCGCCGCATCCGGCCAGCAGGGCGCAGGCCAGAGCCAGGGCCAGCCATTTATTTATAAGTTTCATGATCATTCACCTGTGTTCCCCTTCGAGGGACCTTTCTTAACTGCTTTCACAGGATACCATGTTTTTTTGAAAATGCAAGGGGTCTCCAGGGGCCCAAACTTCATTTTACAACATTTTTTCAATTTGTTCACGATTATAAAAAACCAGTTCGCCGCTCCTCCTGTTCTCCATCGCCCAACAGCGAAAAAAACACAGCCGCCGAAGCTTCGGCGGCTGTGTGAAAAAGAGTCTTAGAACAGGCCCGTGATCTTCCCGTTCTCGTCCACGTCGATCTTCTCGGCGGCGGGGACCTTGGGCAGGCCGGGCATGGTCATGATATCTCCGGTGAGGGCCACCAGGAAGCCCGCTCCGGCGGACACCTTCATGTTCCGCACCGTAATGGTGAACCCACTGGGCGCACCCAGCTTGGCAGGATCATCGGAGAAGGAATACTGGGTCTTGGCCATGCAGATGGGCAGCTTGCCAAAGCCCAACTCCTCCAGCTCCTTGATCTGCTTTTTGGCGTTGGGGGTCAGGGCCACACCGTCGGCGTGATAGATCTTCTTGGCGATGGCGTTCAGCTTATCCTCAATGGAATCCTCCGTATCGTAGGCAAAGGTAAAGTCGTTGGGCTGCTCGCACAGACGCAAGACCTCCTGGGCCAGGACCTTGCCGCCCTCGCCGCCCTTGGCCCAAACCTCGCTCAGGGCCACGTTGACCCCCAGCTGGCCGCACCGCTCCTCCAGCAGCTTCAGCTCCGCCTGTGTATCCGTGGGGAAGGCGTTGATCGCCACCACACAGGGCAGATGGTACACATTCTGAATGTTGGACACATGCTGCAGCAGGTTGGGAAGGCCCTTCTCCAGGGCCTCCAAATTCTCCTGGTTCAGATCCGCCTTGGCCACGCCGCCATGGTTCTTCAGGGCGCGCACGGTGGCCACCACCACCACAGCGGAGGGCTTCAGCCCCGCCAGGCGGCACTTGATGTCCAGGAACTTCTCAGCGCCCAGGTCGGCGCCGAAGCCGGCCTCGGTCACAGCGTAGTCCCCCAGGCGCATGGCCATGCGGGTGGCCATCACGGAGTTGCAGCCGTGGGCAATGTTGGCGAAGGGGCCGCCGTGGATAAAGGCGGGCGTTCCCTCCAGCGTCTGCACCAGGTTTGGCTTCAGCGCATCCTTCAGCAGAGCGGCCATGGCGCCCTGCGCCTTCAGATCGGCGGCGGTGACAGGCTTTCCCTCATAGGTGTAGGCCACCACCATACGGCCCAGTCTGGCCTTCAGGTCAGGAATGTCAGCGGACAGGCACAGTACGGCCATGATCTCGCTGGCCACGGTGATGTCGAAGCCGTCCTCACGGGGCACGCCCTGCATCCGGCCGCCCAGACCGTCCACAACGTTCCGCAGCTGGCGGTCGTTCATGTCCACGCAGCGCTTCCACACGATGCGCTTTACGTCAATGCCCAAGGCATTGCCCTGTTGGATATGGTTGTCCAGCATGGCCGCCATCAGGTTGTTGGCAGCGCCGATGGCGTGGAAATCCCCGGTGAAGTGGAGATTGATGTCCTCCATGGGTACCACCTGGGCGTAGCCGCCTCCGGCGGCGCCGCCCTTTACCCCAAAGACGGGGCCCAGAGAGGGCTCCCGCAGGGCCACAACAACGTTTTTCCCCAGGCGGCGCAGACCGTCAGCCAGGCCCACCGTGGTGGTCGTCTTGCCCTCGCCCGCAGGGGTTGGGTTGATGGCCGTCACCAGGATCAGCTTGCCGTCAGGCCGGGAATTTTCCCGCAGCAGCTTATAGTCCACCTTGGCCTTGTAATTTCCATACAGCTCCAGATAATTCCGTTCCACTCCGGCTGCGTCGGCAATCTCCGTAATGGGACGCATAGTACAGCTCTGTGCGATCTCAATATCAGTCATGGTGTCCTCTCCTTATCTGAAATAGTCCACGCCCGCGCGGAACAGCTCCATGTCGTAGGTGCCGGGCACGTTGCGGTACAGATCGGCCCCAATGCGCTCCGAGTGGCCCATCTTGCCCAGCACACGGCCGTCGGGGCTGGTGATGCCCTCCACTGCAAGAATAGAACCATTGGGGTTGTACTCCGTCTCCATGGTGGGGTGCCCCTCCTGGTCCACATACTGGGTGGCAACCTGTCCGTTGGCGGCCAGAGAGCGGATCAGCTCCTCGTCGGCCAGGAAGCGGCCCTCACCGTGAGAGATGGGCACCGTATATACCTGACCCACCTTGGTGCGGGCCAGCCAGGGGGACTTGTTGGAGCTCACCCGGGTGCGCACCAGCTTGGACTGGTGGCGGCCGATGATGTTATATGTCAGGGTGGGGCAGTTCACATCGGTCTCGATGATCTTGCCGTAGGGCACCAAGCCCAGCTTGATCAAAGCCTGGAAGCCGTTGCAGATGCCCAGCATCAGGCCGTCCCGCTCATCCAGCAGGCTGCTCACCTGCTCCCGCACCGCCTGGCTGCGGAAGAAGGCCGTAATGAACTTGGCGGAGCCGTCAGGCTCGTCACCGCCGGAGAAGCCGCCGGGGATCACCACCATCTGCGCAGTCTTCATGGCGGCGGCGAAGCGCTCTACGCTGCGGGCCACATCATCAGGGGTCAGATTGCGGATCACAAAAATCTCAGCCTCCGCCCCCGCCTCCTTCAGCGCCCGGGCAGTGTCATACTCGCAGTTGGTGCCGGGGAATACGGGGATCAGGGCGCGGGGATGGGCAGCCTTCACCGCAGGGGCGATCACACAGCCCTCGTCGCAGGAGAAGGTCTCCACCCGCTTGGGCTCCTGCGCAGTCTTCAGGGGATAGACCCCCTCCAGAACACCCTCGTTCAGGGTGCGCAGCTTCTCAATCGAAGCCCGATCACCGCCGCCCAGGTCGATATCGGCGGCATAGGTGGTTACGCCGATGGGCACGCACAGGGGGTTGTCAGGCAGTTCGGTCAGCTCGGCTACCACCGCGCCGGGACAGGGGAGATACCACTCCAGCTCCTTGTCTGCCGCCTCAAAGCCGATGTTGTTGCCGAAGGACATCTTCATCACTGCCTCAGCCAGGCCGTTCTCCACAGCCCAGGCGGCCTTCACCTTGCCCTGGCGGGCCAGGTCGTTCATCAGCTCCCAGCTGGCGCGCAGCTCCTCCGGGCTGTTCCCGGCAAAGAGACACACGGGGTGGCCCGCCGCCTTGAACTCGGTGGTCAGCACCTCGCCCGCCTCCACGGGGGCAATGGCAAAGGAGATCAGCGTGGGTGGAACGTCCAGATCCAGGAAGGAGCCGGACATGGAGTCCTTACCGCCGATGGCGGCTGCCCCCAGCTCCAGCTGGGCGTCCAAAGCGCCCAGCAGCGCGGCAAAGGGCTTGCCCCAGCGGTGGGGCTCGTCCCGCAGCTTCTCAAAGAACTCCTGGAGGGAGAGATATGCCTTCTTATAGTCTGCACCCGCCGCCACCAGCTTGGCAACAGAACTATACACTGCACCGTGGGCGCCCACATAGGGGTCCACCGACATAACATCAGGGTCGCAGCCCCAGGCCATTACGCTGGCCTGATGGGTGTGCTGGCCGGGCAGGACAGGCAGCAGAGCGGCCATGGCCTGGGCGGGACTGCTCTGGGTCTTTCCGCCGAAGGGCATGAGCACAGAGGCGGCGCCGATGGTGCCGTCGAAGCGCTCGGTCAGACCCCGGCGGCTGGCGCACTTCAGGCTGCCCGCCATCTCTTTCAGGTCAGAGAACTCCGCCGTTCCCAGCTTGCTGCGGTCTTTCTTTTCCACCTGAACGGCGGCCCGCTTGGTGGCGCCGTTGGTGTTCAGGAACTCCCGGGACAGGTCGGCCACAGTCTGGCCCCGCCAGGTCATGACCATCCGGGGATTCTCTGTGACCACAGCCACCTGATAGGCCTCCAGGTTCTCCTTCTCGGCCGCTGCGATGAACTTGGCGGCATCCTCAGCGGCTACCACCACAGCCATACGCTCCTGGCTTTCCGAGATTGCAAGCTCTGTGCCGTCCAGTCCGTCGTACTTTTTCCGCACGGCGTCCAGATCGATGGCCAGACCATCGGCCAGCTCGCCGATGGCCACAGACACACCGCCAGCGCCAAAGTCATTGCAGCGCTTGATCAGACGGGTGACCTCCCCATCGCGGAACAGGCGCTGGATCTTCCGCTCCTCAGGGGCGTTGCCCTTCTGCACCTCGCTGGCCATAGTGGTCAGGGATTTCAGATTGTGGCTCTTGGAGGAGCCGGTGGCCCCGCCGATGCCGTCACGGCCGGTACGGCCGCCCAGCAGGATGACCACATCTCCGGCAGCGGGGCGCTCCCGGCGGACGTTGGAGGCAGGGGCCGCACCTACCACCGCGCCGCACTCCAGGCGCTTGGCCACATAGCCGGGGTGGTACAGCTCGGCCACATGGCCGGTGGCCAGACCGATCTGGTTGCCGTAAGAGGAGTAGCCAGCGGCCGCAGTGCGGGCCAGCTTCCGCTGGGGCAGCTTGCCCTTCAGGGTCTCCTCGATCGGCACCCGGGGGTCGCCGCCGCCGGTGACCCGCATGGCCTGGTGGACATACACCCGGCCGGACAGGGGGTCGCGGATGCAGCCGCCGATGCAGGTAGCCGCACCGCCGAAGGGCTCGATCTCCGTGGGGTGGTTGTGGGTCTCGTTTTTGAACATGAGCAGCCAATCCTGCTTCTCCCCGTCCACTTCGGCGGGCACATGGATGGAGCAGGCGTTGATCTCCTCGCTCTCGTCCAGCTCAGGCAGCAGGCCGCGCTTTTTCAGGGTCTTTGTGCCGATGGTGGCCATATCCATCAGGGTCTGGGGGCGCTGAGCGGCCCGCTCCACGCCGTAGACCTCCTCCCGGGCGGCCAGATACCGCTCATAGGCCCCCTGGATCTCCTGATCGTCAATCTCAATGCGGTCCAGGTGAGTCGAGAAGGTTGTGTGGCGGCAGTGGTCAGACCAGTAGGTGTCCACCACCCGCACCTCGGTAATGGTGGGCTGGCGTCCCTCCTCCCGGAAGTAGGACTGCAGGAACTCCAGATCGTCCAGGTCCATGGCCAGACCGTAATCCTCCAGGAAGCCCTCCAGCTCCTGGCGGTCCAGCTGGGTAAAGCCCTCCAGCACCTTCACGTCGGCAGGGTCAGCATGGATCGTTTTCAGCGTTTCCGGCTTATCCATGGTGGCCAGGCGGCTCTCCACCGGGTTGATCACAGAGCCCTGGATCACCTCCGTGTCCTTTTCCTCCAGCTTGCCGTAGACGGCATACACCTTGGCGGTGGCCACCAAAGGCCGCTCGCCGCCGGAGATAAACTGGATACACTGGGCGGCGGAGTCCGCCCGCTGGTCAAACTGGCCGGGCAGATACTCCACAGCAAACACCAGGGCCGCGCCGTCGGTGTTCAGCTCCTCAGACACATCATCCAGCTGGGGCTCAGAAAATACGGTCTGCTTCGCCGTCTCCAGCAGTTCGGGGGCGATTTCCTCCACATCATAGCGGTTGATCACCCGCACCTTCTCCACCCCGGTCAGGTGGTACAGGGTGCGCAGCTGCTCTGCCATATCCTTTGCCTCGGCGGCAAAGGGGAGCTTTTTTTCCACATATACTCGATAGACCATTTACTTCTCCTCCCCTGCGGCAAGGGCGCGCTGGCCGATGTCTTTTCTGCAATAAGCGTTTTCAAAATGTACCTTGGCTGCCTGCTCATAGGCCTTGTCAATGGCCTGCCGCAGGGTTTCCCCCACATCAGTCACGCCCAGGACCCGACCCCCGGCAGTAACGGGGACATTGTCGTCATTCCGCTTCACGCCTGCGCAGTACAGGCGGCCGGTAAAGCCGTCGTCCACCGTGATGGGGAAGCCTGTCTTATACTTCTGGGGGTAGCCTTCGCTGGCCAGCACCACACAACAGGCATGTTTGTCATAGAACTCCACCGGACAGTCGGCCAGACGCTCCTCCTCTACCGCCTGCATCACCTCCAGCAGGTCAGTCTTCAGCAGAGGCAGCACCACCTGCGTCTCCGGGTCGCCAAAACGGCAGTTATATTCGATGACCTTCGGACCGTTCTTGGTCAGCATCAGTCCAAAGTAGAGACAGCCCTTGAACGGACGGCCCTCCGCCTGCATCGCCCGAACGGTGGGCAGGAAGATGGTCTCCATACATTCCCGGGCCACTTCGGGGGTGTAGTAGGGATTGGGGGCCACAGTGCCCATACCGCCGGTATTCAATCCCTGGTCACCGTCGTGGGCCCGCTTATGGTCCATAGAGGACACCATAGGTACTACGGTCTTGCCATCGGTAAAGGACAGAACCGATACCTCCGGCCCTTCCATAAATTCTTCGATCACCACCCGGCTGCCGGACTCGCCGAACACCTTATCCTCCATCATGGAGTGGACAGCATCCAGCGCCTCCTGCCGGGTCATACACACCAGAGCGCCCTTGCCCAGGGCCAGGCCGTCCGCCTTGACCACAATGGGGATGGGGGCATCCGCCAGATAGTCCAGCGCCTTGGCCGCATCGTCGAACACCTGATACTCCGCCGTGGGAATGTTATATTTGCGCATCAGGTCTTTGGAAAACACTTTGCTGCCCTCGATGGCCGCCGCCTTGGCGTCCGGACCAAAGCAGGGAATGCCCGCTGCGTGCAGGGCATCCACCGCCCCCAGTACCAAGGGGTCGTCAGGGGCCACCACCACAAAATCGGCCTGGCAATTCTTGGCCGCCTGCACCAGGGCGGGGATATCTTTCACATTTCCGGGGATACAGGATGCCTGTCCTGCCATTCCCCCGTTGCCCGGATAGGCAAACAGGCGGTCCACCTTGGGGCTCTCCGCCAGTTTCTGGATCATAGCGTGCTCCCGCCCGCCGGAACCGATGACCAATACGTTCATGGGGTCCTCCTATTCTCATTTGCCAGTGGCAAAGCTGATCAAATCTTCTCCCCTGTCTAAACTCCGCCGCAAACGGGATCTGTTTGCGGCGGAGCGGGGACTATCTTTAAAAACGCTGTAAAACCTGCTTAGTGATGGAACAGCCGCATCCCGGTAAAGGACATGACGATGCCGTACTTGTCGGCCGTCTCGATCACGTTGTCATCGCGGATGGAGCCGCCGGGCTGAACAATAAATTCCGCACCGGACTTATGGGCCCGATGCACGTTATCTCCGAAGGGGAAGAAGGCATCACTGCCCACAGTAACGCCCCGCTGGGTCGCGATCCAGGCCGCCTTTTCCTGTCTGGTCAGCGCAGCAGGTTTCACCTGGAAAATGCCCTTCCAGGCTCCGTGCTCCAGCAGATCCTCATACTCATCAGAGATATAGACATCAATGGCGTTGTCCCGATCCGGGCGGCGGATGCCGTCCACAAAGGGCAGATTCAAAACCTTGGGGTGCTGACGGAGATACCAGTTATCCGCCTTCTGTCCCGCCAGGCGGGTGCAGTGGATCCGGCTCTGCTGGCCGGCGCCCACGCCGATGGCCTGTCCGTCCTTCACATAGCAGACCGAGTTGGACTGGGTATACTTCAAGGTGATCAGGGCCACCATCATATCCAGCCGGGCCTCCCGGGGCAGCTGCTTGTTTTCGGTGACGATGTTCAGCAGACTCTCTTCCCGCACCTGATAATCATTGCGGCCCTGCTGGAAGGTGACGCCGAACACGTCCTTCTGCTCCAGCACCGCAGGCACATAGTTGGGGTCGATCTGCACCACATTGTAGTTGCCCTTCTTTTTGGTCCGCAGAATATTCAGCGCCTCCTGGGTATAGCCAGGAGCAATGATGCCGTCGGAGACCTCATTCTTCAGATAGGCGGCGGTGGCGGCGTCACAGGGGTCAGACAGCGCGGCCCAGTCGCCATAGGAACACAGGCGGTCTGCCCCACGGGCCCGAATATAGGCGCAGGCAATGGGGCTGAGCTGGGCGTCCTGATCCACAAAGTAGATCTGCTTGTCCACTTCGCTCAGGGGCTTGCCCACGGCAGCGCCCGCGGGAGAAACGTGCTTGAAGCTGGCGGCAGCGGGCATCCCCGTGGCCTCCTTCAGCTCCTTTACCAGCTGCCAGGAATTCAGAGCGTCCAGCAGGTTGATATACCCCGGCCGGCCGTTGAGAACGGTGATGGGCAGCTCGCTGTCGTCCTTCATGAATACCTTTGCAGGCTTCTGATTGGGGTTGCATCCGTATTTCAGTTCCAGTTCCTTCATGGCTCAATCCCCCAGATTTTTGTTGAACAGCGTCACTTTTCCGCCCACGTTGGCGTAAAGAGACACTTTGTTGTCTGCGTTCAGTGCGGCCCACACCTGCTCCGCCTGGGGCATAGAGACCTCCACCGGCTCCCCCGCAAAAGAGGGCAGCGGATTGCCGTCCCCCTGGTAGGTGCTGATGAAATATCCCTTACCTTCCTCACAGCCCTCGTAGTTGAAGAACTGCCGGCGGCAGCGGCCATCCCCGTGCTTCAGAATAGACAGCTGGAAAGCACCGTTGTCATAAATCACAGCAGAGATCCGGGGCGTGTAGTTGGGGTGGTCAGGCTCGTACTCCCGGGTGGCCAGCGCCTGTTCCGGGGTCTCCCCCCGCACCATAAAGTCCCGAATGGTATCGGTCTGGTCGCCGTTGGTGACGATCAGCGCCCCATCGATCCGGCGCACAGGGTGATAGATGATCAGGCTGGGGTCCTCCAGCTTGCTGGGGTCGTGGGCCTGGGTCTGAATTCCATCCTCCGTCAGGGTGAACACCCGGTTGCGGCTGTTGCCGCTGCGGCCCATGATGAAGTAGTAGACGCGGTCTTTCCCCACAACGATGCCCCGTCCGGGGTAGGGGTTGCCGCTTAAAAGCTCTAACAGATCAGTCATTTTCCGTTCTCCTTTTCCTGACAGATGCCTTGGGCCACCAGTTCCGCCGCCTGGGGCAGCAGGATCCACTCCGCCTGTTCCATCACCCGGCGCTGAAGGATCTCGGCGGTATCCCCGGGCCGGATCTCCACCGCCTTCTGCAGCAGGATCTGTCCCCCGTCGGGCACCTCGTTCACAAAGTGTACCGTGGCTCCGGTCACCTTCACGCCATAGTCCAGAGCGGCCTGATGGACCTTCAATCCGTACATTCCCTTTCCGCAGAAAGACGGGATCAGGGAGGGGTGGATATTCAAAATGCGGTTTTCATAGTTCCGGACAAATTCGCTGCTGAGGATGGCCAGAAAGCCCGCCAGCACGATCATGTCCACCTGATACTCCTTCAGCAGGGCAAGCAGGGCGTTCTCAAACGCCTGCTGTCCGCCCAACTCCTTGGGAGACAGCGCCCGGGCGGGTATCCCCGCCTGGGCTGCCCGTTCCAAAGCATAGACGCCCGCCTTATTCGAGACCACCAAAACGATCTCTCCGTGGGGCAGTTTTCCTTCCCTTTGCGCGTCCAGCAGGGCCTGAAGGTTGGTTCCGCCGCCGGACACCAGCACTGCGATGCGGGTCAGCACAGGGTCACCTTCTCCTCCCCGGAGACGATCTCGCCCACCGCGTAGGCGTCGCAGCCGCCCGCCTTCAAAGCCGCCACGGCGGCGTCTGCCGTATCCCGGCTGACCACCATGGTCATGCCCACACCCATGTTGTAGGTGTTGAACATATCGTGCTCCGGAATGTCCCCCATCCGCTGGAGCAGATCGAAGATTCCAGGGGTACGAATGGCGGCCTTTTCGATTTTGGCGCACAGGCCGTCAGGAATCGCGCGGGGGATATTCTCGTAGAAGCCGCCGCCGGTGATATGGCTGATCCCCCGCACCTGAGCCGCCTCCAGGGCAGCCAGAACGGGCTTCACATAGATCACCGTGGGGGTCAGCAGGGCCTCGCCCAGCGTGGTGCCCAGCTCGTCATAGGTCTTGCCCAGGTCGGCGTGCTCTACATCAAACACCTTGCGCACCAAGGAGTATCCGTTGGAGTGCAGGCCGGAGGAGGGCAGGGCCAGCACCACATCGCCGGCCTGCATGGTGCCGTGGTCCAGTATCTTGCTTTTATCCACAATACCCACGGAGAATCCCGCCAAGTCATAATCATGGGCCTGCATGGTGCCGGGGTGCTCCGCAGTCTCGCCGCCGATGAGGGCGCAGCCGGACTGGACACAGCCCTCCGCCACGCCGGACACAAGGGTAGCCACCTTTTCAGGGTCATTCTTGCCGATGGCAATATAGTCCAGGAAGAAGATGGGCTTGGCCCCGCAGCAGATGATGTCGTTGACGCACATGGCCACGCAGTCAATGCCCACGGTATCGTGCTTGTCCATCAGCTGAGCAATGCGCTGCTTGGTCCCCACGCCGTCGGTGCCGGAGACCAGCACAGGCTCCTTGATCCCGGTCAGATTAGGGGCAAACAGGCCGCCGAAGCCCCCCAAGTCGGACACCACACCGGGGATCATGGTGCGCTGCACGTGCTTTTTCATCAGTCGAACGCCCTCGTATCCGGCAGTGATATCCACACCGGCCGCCCGGTAGCTTTCAGAAAAACTGCGCATCTTACTTCTCCTTTTCACTGATCTTACATTCAAAACGGTCCTTGCCCCCGTCTTTCGGGGTGGACGTGGGATAGCCGCCGCCAAAACAGGCGGTACAGAAGCCGCTCTCCGTATTATCCGCCAGCTTCACCACATCCTGGATGCTCAGATAGCCCAGGGAGTCCACGCCGATGATCTGAGCAATTTCCTCCACCGTGTGGTGGTTTGCAATCAGCTTGTTCTTGTCGTCAATATCCGTGCCGTAGTAGCACTCCGACACAAAGGGAGGGGCGCTGACCCGCATGTGGATCTCCTTGGCTCCCGCCCGGCGCAGCAGGTCGATGGTGCGGCGGCAGGTGGTGCCCCGGACGATGGAGTCATCGATCAGCACCACGCGCTTGCCCTCCACCACGGAGCGCACAGGGTTCAGCTTAATGTTTACCTCGTTCTCCCGCATGGTCTGAGTGGGAGAGATAAAGGTGCGGCCGATGTATTTGTTCTTGATAAAGCCGATGCCGTAGGGAATACCGCTCTGCCGGGCATAGCCCAGGGCGGCATCCAGTCCGGAGTCCGGCACACCGATGACCACATCTGCCTGCACCGGATGCTCCAGGGCCAGGAAGGCTCCCGCCCGCTGGCGGGCCACATGGACAGAGCTGCCGTCAACCACAGAATCGGGCCGGGCAAAGTAGATGAACTCAAAGACGCACAGGTTGCGGGGGGCCTTATCGCAGTGGTCAGTCAGACTCTTTACTCCGTTTTTGTCCACCACCACGATCTCGCCGGGGCGGATGTCCCGCTCGAAGCTGGCGCCAATGGCGTCCAGCGCGCAGCTTTCAGAGGCAAAGACCACTGCGCCGTTTTTCATGCGGCCCATGCACAGCGGACGGAAGCCGTGGGGATCCCGGGCCGCAATCAGCTTGGTGGGGGATGAGATCACCAGAGAGTAGGCGCCCTCCAGCTGATTCATGGCGGCGTTCACAGCCTCTTCGATGGAAGGGGTGCGCAGCCGCTCCTGCACGATGATATAGGCGATGACCTCGCTGTCCGTGGTCGTCTGGAAGATCGAGCCGCGGCTCTCCAGTTCCTGGCGCAGCTCACGGGAGTTGGTCAGGTTGCCGTTGTGGGCCAGGGCCATGCGGCCCTTATAGTGGTTGACCAGAATAGGCTGTACATTGCGCTTGTTGTCGCTGCCGGTGGTGCCGTAGCGCACATGTCCCACAGCAATATTTCCCTTGCCCAGCGCATTCAGCCGTTCCTGGGGAAACACCTCGCTGACCAGACCCACATCCCGGTAAGAAGTAAATACTCCGTCATCATTCACCGCAATGCCCGCGCTCTCCTGTCCGCGGTGCTGCAGAGAATACAGGGCATAATAGGCCAAAGAGGCTACATCGGCCGTCTGCTCGGAATAGACGCCGAAAACTCCGCACTCCTCGTGGATGTGCCGGTCGCTCCAATTCATATTAGTGCTCATCATGGGCCAGCAGTCTCTTCATAACCTCGGCATAGGCGTCCTCGACGCCGCCCAGGTCCCGGCGGAAGCGGTCTTTGTCCAGTTTCTCCCCGGTCTTGGCGTCCCACAGGCGGCAGGTATCGGGGCTGATCTCGTCGGCCAGGACAATGGTGCCGTCGGCGGTCTTGCCGAACTCCAGCTTAAAGTCCACCAGCGTCACGCCGCACTCTGCCCAGAAGGCCTTCAGGGTATCGTTGACGGCAAAGGCATACTTCTTGATCAGTTCGATCTCCTCCCAGGTGGCCAGCTTCAGGGCCACGGCGTGGTAGGCGTTCATCAGGGGGTCGTGCAGGTCGTCATTCTTATAAGAGAACTCGATGGTGGGGGCGTCAAAGACGATGCCCTCCTCCACGCCGTAGCGGGAAGCGAAATGTCCGGCGGAGATGTTGCGGATGATAACCTCCAGGGGCACAATGGATACCTTCTTTACCACAGTGTCCCGCTCGCTCAGCTCCTTCACAAAGTGGGTGGGGATACCGGCCTTCTCCATCCGCTCCATCAGGCGGTTGGTCATCTGGTTGTTGATCACGCCTTTGCCCACGATGGTGCCCTTCTTGGCTCCGTCAAAAGCGGTGGCGTCGTCCTTATAGGACACAATCACCAGGTTGGGGTCATCGGTGGCGTAGACCTTCTTGGCCTTACCCTCATACATCTGCTCACGCTTTTCCATTGGACTGCACTCCTTTATTCTTAAAAATTTCAGTTATTCTTGTATTTTTCTGCGATCTCGCGGTCTTTCTCCAGCACCTTTTCGGTCTCTTCCCTGCGGGCCCGGTCCAGTTTTTCAGCCAGCTCAGGCTCGCTCAGGGCCAGGATCTCCACCGCCAGAATAGCGGCATTCTTCGCTCCGTCAATGGCCACAGTAGCCACAGGGATTCCGCTGGGCATCATAACCGTAGACAGCAGGGCGTCCATCCCGTCCAGATTGGTGGACTTACAGGGGATTCCGATCACCGGCAAAGTGGTGTTCGCGGCCAGCGCTCCGGCCAGATGGGCGGCCATACCCGCTGCGGCAATAAGGACAGAAAATCCGCTCTCCCGTGCGGACGCGGCAAACTCTCTCGCCTGATCCGGACAGCGGTGAGCGGACAGAACCCTTACCTCGAAGGGCACACCATACTGCTGCAATACACCAATAGCCTTTTCCACCACGGGCAGATCGCTGGCGCTTCCCATTACGATTCCGACTTTACGCATAATTGTCTCCTTTCCCGCCATAAAAGCAAAAGGGCAGACCGGCCCGGCAGTTTTGTCAGGTTCGGTCTGCCCAGACGGTCGGCATGTATCATCGTCCCGCTCCCATGGAGTTCATCTCCGGTTCCGTCAGTTACGGGGCGACTTCTCATTGTCTGCTTTCAGTTTAACATTCCGTCCGAATTCTGTCAATCGGGGAAACTGAAAGAGTTTTTCTTGCTTTTCCCGTCATATTATGGCGTTTTTGTCTCCCGCCGGGAGACAGTTCACTCTTTGGCCTTGGCGTCGCAGTAGATACAGCGATACTCCCGCTTCTCCCGGTTGGTCAGGCGGAAGATGTGATGGATCTCCTGCTCGGTCGTGGTGATGCACCGGGGGTTTTTGCACTTGATGATATCGGTCAGTTTTTCAGGCAGCTCGATATGCTTCTTTTCGGCCACCGTGCCGTTCCGGATCACATCCACCGTGATCGTGGGGCTGATATAGCCCAGCACATCCAGATCCAGGTCCAGATCCGTGTCGATCTTAATGATATCCTTCCGCCCCATCCGATGGCTGGGCACGTTCTTCAGAATGGCCACTGTACACTCCAGAGCGTCCAGCCCCAGCATCTGATAGATCTGCATCGACTTGCCGGCCGTGATGTGGTCGATCACGATCCCCTGCTTCACAGAATCTACTCTCATGTTCAGCCCTCCTTCTTGTCCAGCCCCAGCAGCTTCATAATCAGCGCCATGCGAATGAACTTACCGTTCCGGGTCTGGCGGAAATAGGCCGCCCGGGGGTCGTCATCTACGGCGGTAGAGATCTCATTTACCCGGGGCAGCGGGTGCATGACGATCATATCCTTTTTGGCGTCTTTCAGCTTATCCGGGGTGAGGATATAGCTGTCCCGCAGGCGGAGATAGTCCTCCTCGTTGAAAAAGCGCTCCTGCTGCACCCGGGTCATATACAGCACGTCCAGCTTGCTCATGACAGACTGCAAATCAGTGGTCTGGGTGTAAGGGATCCCCTTGTTCTTGATATAGGTCTCTTTTACATAGCTGGGCAGCTTCAGTTCCTCCGGGGAGATAAGCACAAAGTCCACTCCGGCATACCGGGACATGGCGGCAATCAGCGAGTGTACGGTCCGGCCAAATTTCAGGTCGCCGCACAGGCCCACCGTCATGTGGTCTAAGCGTCCCTTCTCTCTGTGGATGGTCAGCAGGTCGGCCAGTGTCTGGGTCGGATGGTTGTGGCTTCCGTCTCCCGCATTGATGACAGGTACGCTGGCCCGCATAGAGGCCACCAGAGGTGCGCCCTCCTTGGGGTGGCGCATGGCGATGATATCTGCGTAACCGCTGACCACGGTCACCGTATCTCCCACGCTCTCCCCCTTGGTGGCAGAGCTGGAGCTGGCCTCGGAGAAGCCCAGCACGCTGCCGCCCAAGTCCAGCATAGCCGCCTCAAAGGACAGGCGGGTGCGGGTAGAGGGCTCGAAGAACAGGGTGGCCAGCTTCTTGCGGCGGCACACCTCCTGATACCGCTCCGGATTGGCGATGATATCCTCCGCCAGGGCGATCAGTTCCTCGATTTCTTCCGTAGACAGGTCCATAATATCGATCAGATTTCTCATGCAACGTCCTCCCTTATGAGATCGTTCTGTATCGTGGTTTCGCAAAACGTGCCCCGCCCCAAAGGGCGGGGCACAGACTTATCGGGTCATCCAGCTCTCGTCGCTGGGGTTGTTGCGGAAGGCGATCAGGCGCTGTACATCCTCGGGCTTGATGTAGTTCTCCTCGGCAGCGGCCTGGGCCACGGCGTCGAAGTTAGTCAGGCTGACGTTCTTTACGTCGGCCTGGGCCAGACGATCCAGGCCCTTCTGCATCCCATAGGTGAAGATGGACACCACGCCCAGCACCTCGGCTCCCGCCTGGCGCAGCACATCCACCACCTCCAGCACACTGCCGGCGGTGGAGATCAGGTCCTCGATCACCACGACCTTCTGCCCCTTCTCCAGGCGGCCCTCGATCTGGTTGTTCCGGCCGTGGTCCTTGGCACCGGAGCGCACATAGCCCATGGGCAGGCCCAGAATATGGCCGGCAATGGCGGCATGGGCAATACCGGCGGTGGAGGTGCCCATCAGCACCTGGCAGTCGGGGTATTTCTTCTTCACCGTGTCGGCAATGGCCTGCTCCACGCGGCTGCGCACCGCAGGGGCGGTGAGGATCAGGCGGTTGTCGCAGTAAACGGGGCTCTTGATCCCGCTGGCCCAGGTGAAGGGCTGCTCGGGGCGGAAAAAGACGGCCTGAATGGACAGCAGGTCCCGGGCCACAGTCTGTTCAATGTTCATTGTTGATTCCTCCTGCTTTATGTTTGTTCACACACTTACTGACCCAAAAATTCCTTCACTGCCCGGCGATAGGCATCTACGGGGTCGGCAGCCTGCGTAATGGGACGGCCCACCACAATGTAGTCGCTGCCCAGTTCACGGGCGCGGCCGGGCGTAGTCACGCGGACCTGGTCCCCCACATCGCCGTCAGCAAAGCGCACGCCGGGGGTAACGGTGAGGAACTTGTCCCCACAGGCGGAGTGGACCTCGCCCGCTTCCAGCGGGGAGCAGACCACGCCGTCCAAACCTGCGGCGGCAGCGTTTTTCGCATAGGCCAGAACCACCTGATCCAGGGGCTGGTCAATGAGCAGTTCCTGCGTCATGCGCTCCTGACTGGTGGAGGTCAGCTGAGTCACCGCCAGCAGCAGGGGACGGCTGCCGTCGGGACGGGTCAGACCCTCTAGAGCGGCCTCCATCATGGCCCGGGTGCCCGCAGCGTGGAGGTTCACCATATCCACATCCAGGCGGGACAGCACGGTCATAGCCTTCTTCACGGTGTTGGGGATATCGTGGAGCTTCAGATCCAGGAAGATCTTATGGCCCCGGGCCTTGATCTCCCGCACCACTTCGGGCCCTTCGGCATAAAACAGCTCCATACCGATCTTTACAAAGGGCTTCTCCGCTCCCTCAAACCGGTCCAGAAAGGCCAGAGTTTTCTCTTTATTTTCAAAATCCAATGCTACGATCACGTCATTTGCCATGATGCGCACCCCCTATAATCTCGTTAATGTCATGGATGCCGTACTGCTCCAGCAGGCCTGGCAGCTCCTCTACGATCTTCTTGCAGACGAAGGGGTCCACCAGATTGGCCGCTCCAACCTCAACGGCGGACGCTCCCGCCAGCATCAGCTCTATCACATCCCGGGCGCAGGTCACGCCGCCCATACCGATCACAGGGATGGATACCGCCTCATACACCTGATAGACCATCCGGACCGCCAGAGGGAAGATGGCCGGGCCGGACATTCCGCCGGTGCCGTTGGCCAGAATGGGGCGGCGGGTCTTCAGATCCAAGCGCATCCCCATCAGCGTGTTGATCAGGCTGACGCCGTCGGCCCCCGCATCCTCGCAGGCCTTGGCGATGGACACGATGTCGGTGACATTGGGGCTGAGCTTCATATACACCGGCTTTTTGGTCACAGCCTTCACCGCCCGGGTCACCTCTGCGGCGGAGGCGGGACTGGTGCCAAAGGACATACCCCCATCGTGGACATTGGGACAGCTGATGTTCACCTCCAGCAGTCCCACCTGTTCCTCCCGGTCCAGCAGAGCGCAGGTCTCGGCGTACTCCTCCACAGAGAAGCCGCTGACATTGGCGATCACTTTTTTATGAAAACACTGCTTCAGGCGGGGCAGCTCCTCCGCAATCACCTTCTCCACTCCCGGGTTCTGCAAACCCACGGAGTTCAGCATTCCGCTGCCGCACTCGGCAATGCGGGGCAGGGGGTTGCCAAACCGCGGCTGCCGCGTAGTGCCCTTAAAGGAAAAGCTTCCCAGGCAGTTGATGTCGTACAGCTCTGCGAATTCATAGCCGTAGCCAAAGGTCCCGCTGGCGGGGATCACCGGGTTGTCCAGCTGCCAGCCGCTGAGCGTTACATTGGTCTTTACCACAGCAGCTCCCCCCTTTCAAACACCGGGCCGTCCTTACAGATCCGCTTGTATCCGTTCTTTGTCTCCATAGAGCAGCCCATGCAGGCCCCGAAGCCGCAGCCCATGCGGGCCTCAAAGCTGAACTGTCCGTCCAGCTCCGTTTTGCTGTACAGCGCCTTCAGCATGGGCATAGGGCCGCAGGCGTACAGATAAGTGGCGTCCCCGGGCAGCGCATCGGTGACAAAGCCCTGCTTGCCGAAGCTGCCGTCCACCGTAGTCACCGCGGTGGGCACGTCCAGCTGCTCAAAGGGGCCGGTAAGGAACACCTCCCGCTCCGTGTTGAAGCCCAGCACCACGCTGGGATGGCAGCCGGCCTCCACCAGCTTCTGGGCCAGACCGTACAGAGGAGCCGCTCCCGCTCCGCCGCCCACCAGCAGAGGCCGCTCCCCCGCTTTCGTCACGTCGAAGCCGTTGCCCAGTCCGGTCAGCAGATCCAGCCGCTCTCCGGCGGCCATGGCGCTCATCTGCTCCGTCCCGGTTCCTACTACTTTATAAATCAAGGTCAAGGTGTCCTCTGTCCAGCTGCACACTGAGATCGGCCGCCGGAGAAAGCGCCCCTCCAGGCGGAGATCCACAAACTGTCCCGGTCGGGTAATGGCAGAGGTATCCCCCGACAGCAGCATCAGCCAAGTGCCTTTGGCCAGTTCCGCGTTCTGGAGCACTGTAAAGTTCCGCTGTTCCATTGCTTTCCTCTTTTCCCGCGCGCCCCGGCGGTTTTCTCCGCCGGGGCCCTGTTCTGTTTTATTTTGCGTCGATGGTGGAGATAGACAGCGTGGTCTCCTCCAGCACGTCCAGCAGTACCCGCACGGTATCCAGAGAAGTGAAGGTGGTCACGCCGTTTTCCACCGCGCAGCGGCGAATGGATGCGCCATCCTTGGCGTGGGTCCCGGACTGGATGGACCGGGTATTGATGATATAGCTGACGTAGCCGGAACGGATGGAATCCAGGATCTCGTGGCTGCCCTCGCTGAGCTTGCCCCGCACCCGGGTACGGATCCCGTTAGACTTCAGGTAGTTGGCCGTTCCGATGGTGGCCTCAATATTGAAGCCCATCTCATAGAACCGGCGCACCAGAGGCAGAGCCTCCGCCTTGTCCTCGTCCGCCAGGGTCACCAGCACGGTGCCATAGTTCTGCACATTCATGCCGGAAGCCTGCAGAGCCTTATACATAGCCCGGGGCAGCTTGTCATCGTAGCCGATGGCTTCGCCGGTGGATTTCATCTCCGGGGACAGGTAGGCGTCCAGACCGCGGATCTTGGAGAAGGAGAATACGGGCACCTTTACATAGCGGCGCTTTTTCTCCTGGGGATACAGGTCGAAGATGCCCTGCTCCTTCAGGCTGGTGCCCAGAATCACGTTGGTGGCAATATCGGCCAGAGGATACCCTGTGGCCTTGGACAGGAAGGGCACCGTACGGGAGGAGCGGGGGTTGACCTCGATGATAAACACATCGTCATTCTTGTCCACAATGAACTGGATGTTGTACAGGCCCACGATGCCAATACCCAGACCCAGCTTTTTGGCGTAGGTCAGGATGGTGCCCTTCACCTTATCGGAGATGGAGAAGGAGGGGTACACGCTGATGGAGTCGCCGGAGTGGACGCCGGTGCGCTCCACCAGCTCCATGATGCCGGGGACGAACACATCCCGTCCGTCGCAGATGGCATCCACCTCCACCTCACGGCCGGAGATATACTTGTCCACCAGTACGGGTTTGTCCTCGTCCACCTCTACGGCGGTCTTCAGGTAGCGGCGGAGCATGTCGTCGTCGGCCACGATCTCCATGGCCCGGCCACCCAGCACGAAGGAGGGGCGCACCAGCACAGGGTAGCCCACGGCGTGGGCCGCCTTCAGGCCGTCCTCGATATTGGTCACTGCGGCGCCCTTGGGCTGAGGAATCCCCAGCTCCAGCAGCAGCTTCTCGAAGCAGTCCCGGTTCTCCGCCCGCTCAATGGCGGCGCAGTCGGTACCGATCAGCTTCACGCCCCGGTCCATCAGGGGCTGAGCCAGGTTGATGGCCGTCTGACCGCCCAGGCTGGCGATGACGCCGCCCGCCTGCTCATACCGCAGGATATTCATCACATCCTCGGGAGTCAGGGGCTCGAAGTACAGCTTGTCGGCAGTGGTGTAGTCGGTGGAGACGGTCTCCGGGTTGTTGTTGATGATAATGGACTCATAGCCCGCCTTGCGGATGGTCTGCACCGCATGGACGGTGGAGTAGTCGAACTCCACGCCCTGTCCGATACGGATGGGGCCGGCGCCTAGCACCACCACCTTCTTCTTGTCAGACAGGCGGGACTCGTTCTTCATGCCGGGGGCATAGGTGGAGTAGAAATAGGGGATATAAGCGCCGGTATGGCAGGTGTCCACCATCTTGAATACCGGGAAGAGGTTCATCGCCTCGCGCTGGGCGCAGACCTCTTTTTCGTTTACGCCCCACAGGTTGGCGATGCAGGCGTCGGAGAAGCCCATCTCCTTGGCCTTTTTCAGGGTCTCTCCGTCCCCCTTGTGGTCTTTCAGCACCTGCTCCATGTCCACGATGCCCTTGAACTTCTCCAGGAAGTAGGGGGTGATCATGGTCACGCGGTACAGCTCCTCGATGCTGGTGCCCAGGCGCAGCAGCTGAGCAATGGCGAACAGGCCGTCATCCCGGAACTGGCTCAGGTACTCCAGCAGTTCCTCCTTCGTCTTGTCCTGGAACTTAGGCAGCCAGATATGGTGGGCGCCAATCTCCAGAGAGCGGACGGACTTGAGCAGGCACTCCTCCAGAGTGCTGCCGATGCCCATGACCTCACCGGTGGCCTTCATCTGGGTGCCCAGGGTGTTGGCGGCGGCAGAGAACTTATCGAAGGGGAAGCGGGGCAGCTTGGCCACCACATAGTCCAGGCTGGGCTCGAAGGCGGCGGTGGTATTGGCCACGGCGATCTCATCCAGCGTCATGCCCACAGCCACCTTGGCCGTGACCCGGGCAATGGGATAGCCGCTGGCCTTGCTGGCCAGGGCGGAAGACCGGGACACCCGGGGGTTGATCTCAATGAGGAAATACTCAGAAGTCTTGGGGTTCAATGCAAACTGAACGTTGCATCCGCCCTGGATCTTCAGGGTGCGGAGGATCTTGATGGCGCTGTCGTTGAGCATCTTCAGATCATGGTCGTTCAAGGTCATAATGGGAGCCACCACGATGGAGTCGCCGGTGTGAACGCCCACAGGGTCGATATTCTCCATGCCGCAGATGGTAATGGCCCGGTCGGAGGCGTCCCGCATGACCTCAAACTCGATCTCCTTATAACCCTTCACGCTCTTCTCGATCAGAACCTGGTGAATCGGAGACAGCTTGAAGGCGTGGGCACCCAGCTCCATCAGCTCAGCTTCGTTATCCGCAAAGCCGCCGCCGGTGCCGCCCAAGGTGAACGCAGGACGGAGCACCACGGGGTAGCCAATCGCCTTAGCCGCCTCCTTGGCCTCCTCCAGATCATAGGTGATCTGAGAGGGAATGACCGGCTCGCCGATAGACTGGCACAGCTCCTTGAACAGCTCCCGGTCCTCTGCCCGGCGGATGCTGTCGCTGGTGGTCCCCAGCAGCTCCACCTGACACTCCTTCAGAATTCCCTTCTTCTCCAGCTGCATGGCCAGGTTCAGGCCGGTCTGCCCGCCGATACCAGGGACAATGGCGTCAGGCCGCTCCTTGCGCAGAATACGGGCCACATACTCCAGGGTCAAAGGCTCCATATACACCTTATCGGCGATGGAGGTATCCGTCATAATGGTGGCGGGGTTGGAGTTCACCAGAACGACCTCGTACCCCTCTTCCTTCAGGGCCAGGCACGCCTGGGTGCCGGCGTAGTCAAACTCAGCCGCCTGCCCAATGACGATGGGGCCGGAGCCGATGATCATAATTTTCTTCAAATCTGTTCTCTTAGGCATACTTAATATCCTCCTTGTTCCGTCTTACACTGTTTGCCTATCTTCTTCTATGCTCTGTCCCGGTATCCGGGACAATCAGAATACTTATTGCTCCGCCTGCCACACGGCCTTGCCGCCGCACACATTCAGCAGGCACCGGCCATAGACCTTCTCTCCCGTGAAGGGAGTGCTCTTGCCCATGGAGCAGAACTGTGCCGGGTCGATGGCGTACTCTGTGTTCAGATCCCAGACGGCGAAATCATCCTCCCGCAGGGGGAAGCCGAATCGCTTTCTCGGATTGATCGCCATCAGCTCAATCAGCTTCTCCAGGGTCAGCACCCCGGTACGTACCAATTTAGTATACAGGATCGGAAAGGCTGTTTCCAGTCCGGTAATGCCCATCGCACTGCCCGCCAGACCCTTGGACTTCTCCTCGGCGCTGTGGGGGGCGTGGTCGGTGGCGATCATATCCACCGTTCCGTCCAAAATCCCCTCCAGCAGAGCCTGTTGATCCTCTTTGCCCCGCAGGGGCGGATTCATTTTAAAGCGCCCGTCCTCCTGCAGATCCATGTCTGTAAGCACCAGATAGTGGGGGCCGGTCTCGCAGGTGACGTCCAGCCCTTCCGCCTTGGCCCGGCGGATCAGCTCCACACTCTCTTTGGTGGAGATATGGCATACATGGTAGGCGCAGCCGGTCTCCCGCACCAGTTCCAGGTCCCGGGCGATCTGTCTCCACTCGCTCTCGCTGCTGATACCTTTATGGCCGTGGAGCTTGGCATACTCGCCGTCGTGGATATAGCCGCCGTGGAGCAGGGAGTTATCCTCGCAGTGGGCCGCGATAATTTTTCCCAGACTCTTGGCTTTCTTCATAGCCGCCCGCATCAGGTCATCGTTCTGCACCCCGCTGCCGTCATCGGAGAAACCGGCCACATAAGGCGCCATCTCCTCCATAGCGGACAGTTCTTTGCCCGCCCGGCCCTTGGAAATTGTCCCATAGGGCACGGTCTCGATAGCCGCGTCCCGGCGGATCAGCTCCAGCTGAGGCTCCAGATTCGCCAGGCAGTCGGGTGCCGGATCCAGGTTCGGCATGGGGCACACCAGGCTGTAACCCGCCCGCGCACCCGCCCGGGTGCCGGAATAAATCGTCTCCTTATAAGAAAAACCCGGCTGTCGAAGATGAACGTGAACATCAACGAAACCGGGAACAATAATACCATCATTTAATTCAACGGAAACATTGGAAACGGGAATAGAAACACGAATCTCGCTTCTAAACCGGTTCTTTTCGAATACCTGAGCATTTTTCACAACGATAGACATTAAGGCTCCTCCTTTCTTGACATACAATCGAACGCACAATTTTTGGTATTTTATCACTTTATCCCGTCTCCGTCAAGGGGTATCCGGCCTTTTTGCAAGAAATATTTCTCTTTACAAACTCAAAAAATCTGATATAATAAATGGGTATCCTCAGTGGGAAAACAAGACATATGGGCGATTAGCTCAGTTGGGAGAGCGCTGCGTTCGCATCGCAGAGGTCGAGAGTTCGAATCTCTTATCGTCCACCAGCAGTAAGGCAAGCATAAAGCTTGCCTTACTTTTTTGTTTTTATTTTCAAAACTGCATCTGTTCCGGACTTTCTTGCTCCCTCCGGCTCCCCCTCCAGATACAGCGCTTGAAATTCCTCAAACGATACACTGAACTCTATGTCGATTTCATGATCACGCCGCACATGAACTGCTTTTGCAAACTGGGCCACGGTCATTTTCTTGGCCTCAAAGGTGCAGTTGTCGTACATTTCGGTCCAACCTATCAGCTGGTCATATTCCCGTAGAACTTGGTTGGCACTTTGCAGTGTTTCTTCAGGCTTTTCCGTGGTGCTCTGGATTTGCTGTACCAACTGTTTCATTTGCTCCGTCGTTTCGTCTGCAAGACAAGACTATATATTTGACAAAAAGGACTGCCATCCCTTTGCATTTGGGATGGCAGTCCTTTTTCTCTTCATTTCGCTCACTGCGCCAGATCGTACTTCCAATCAGGCTCTTTTGTCAGTGCTGTCCATTTTTCATGAATGGTATCTTTTCGGTCATAGTCATGACTGTTGGTCGCCTCCTGCACAGCCAGATAATACCACGTTCCGGGCTGATTATCGGGCCATGTAATCATGCCGGGCAGCAAATCACCCTCAGTTTCAGGCACACGGCAAAGCACGCGGTTTATCATCGTCATGGCCTCGGCACGGGTGATATAGTGATTCGGACGGAATGTATCGTCTGCGTAACCTGCAATCCAGCCGAGCGCTGCGGCTCTTTCGATACTCTTTTCCGCCCAATGGCCGGAAAGATCAGAAAAACTCGTGCTTCCGTTTATCTGCCTTCTATCGAAGCTGGCGCAGATCACGGAAAATTCCGCACGGGTGATCGGCGCATCCGGGTCAAAGAACTCAGCACTTCTTCCCTTCACGACCCCCAGCTTTTCCATCGTCGAAACCGCCATGTTGAACCACTGCCCGCTTTGTACATCTTCAAAAGTATTGCTTGTTGTCACATTTTTATCTCGAATGTCCGATTTCAGCAATCTAAAGAAAATGGCAGCAACCTCAGCCCGGCTAATATTGGCGTTGGGACGAATCGTGCCATCTGTATAACCAACCGCATAGATATAATGGCCGGTACCGTCAAGCATATCCGGCACAGCGGTGGCTTCCCAGCCGGCATAAACTGTTTTGTTTTCCGTCATTCTGACGTTGGTAATCGGAGCGGTCAGACCAGCGTCTGCATACCAGCCGCTAAAGGTATACCCACCTCGAATCGGGATCTTATCCAGGTTTACGATTGTGCCGGAGGAATAGCGCTCATCCCGGTAAGAAGTTCCGCCATTGCTCTCATAGTGCAGCGTCAGTTTCGTCGACGTACTGCCGCCGCTGTGCGTCTGGCCAAAGGTATATGTATAGGTCACAGAATCCACAATACCGTTCGGTTCGATGTTCGGCGCAGCATCCCAACTGCCGGCTGCGTTTTCATAGCCTGCCGCCGGAATCATAATGGCGGGCACAGAGCTTGCGGGCAGTGTGCCGCCGACGGAGCCGTCTGCCTGGGGATACAGCACAACGGTAACATTTCTGTCCTCGGCTGTTGCGCCGGACCAATAGCCGTTTACAATCTTAAACGTAACTGTGGCATTTTTTGCCCAGCGGGCATAAACGGTCTTTGCACCTTTAAATGTCTCGGTTTTGAAATCAATGATTTCCCCTGCATCCTTATAACACCAGCCGAGGAAGGTATATCCCTCTTTCACAGGCGGGCTCAGCGCATCGATATGGTTGTTTGTATTTGCCGGTACCGGAACATATCGGATCTTCGGCTGACCTTCGGAAAGCTCCCACACTCCGCCGTTGGCGTCAAAGGTAACGATAGGCCACCATTGGGCAACAAAGCTCAAGTCGCCCTTCACCGTCATCGTCTGAATCGCTCTGCTGGTGTAGAAGATATCAGAGCCGTCCATCCATCCCTCGAAATAGTATGTGGCAGCGCTATTGGGAGCCGGCGTAGGGACTGCTTCAGCAAGCTCAGAACCATAGGGAACGGTATAGCTGACGGAATAGGAACCATCGCTGAAATGGCCAAGGGCCAGTTGGTCATAATCTGCATAAAAAGTTACCTTGCAGGGCTCATGGCTCCATTTGCCGTAGAGCGTCAGGTTTTTCTTAGTCGTATTGTCAAACGAATATTCATCTTTATCGATTAAAAACTGCTGATAGGTTTCCGCGTTTTCCGATTTAGTGTACCAACCGTCAAAGTGCCACTTTTTGTCAGAAGATTCCTTGGGCTGCTCAATAGAAAATGTAGGCTTCTTTCCGCTGCCGCTTTCTTTGGCAGACTGCTGCGCAGGCAGACTTACGTCCTCCGGTACCTCTGTACCCAGCGCCCACCGATAAGTGATGGTATATGTATCCGCTTCCGGGAAGGTGTAGGTGTAGTGATAGATCCCATTCTCTGTGATGGCATCCGCATTGGTGTCCGGCACAAGTTTTCCCCAAGTACCGGGTGCCTTATATCCATCCGAAGGCTTCATATCATCGCGATCGACATAAGGAATCAGATCCGGGGTAAGGGTGCCTTTGCCGTTGCGCAGGGGAACCTGAACGGTAACGGAGCTTTCACCATCCGCACTGGCGGCTGTTTGTTTATGTTTATTATACCAATCGCTTTCTGCGCTCCAACTACCGTTTACAACGGTAAAAGTAACCTCTTTTGTGCCGAGCTTGGTCCAACTCCCATAAAGGTCTGTATTTGCGCTCAGAATTTCGCCATTGCTGTTATAACGCTGGGTGCAGTTGGAATCCTTATACCAGCCGTCAAATTCATAGCCATCCAAAGTGGGGGTTTCGGCCTGATAGAAACATCCGCCGGCGTCATCCAGGGAAAGAGAAACCGAGGACGGCTTGCCCAGGCCCTCCGGGGTCACAGAGCCGATCCAATGGAAATTCACATCAATGAACGGCACCCAACGGCCGTAAAGCTGCAAATCGCTGCCGAATGCGGCGTATATGGTATTCTGATAGGAAACATATTTCTGGCCATTATAGTTCCAGGTCTTCTTCCCGTCTTCCTTCTTGTCCACGCCGTCGTTCCAGAGACGGTACCAACCGTCAAATTTCAGCTTTACATTGTCTTTGCTGACCTCCTGCGGTGTCGGGCTTGCAGGGCTGAAGGTCGTATTGCGCGCCGCATGTTCGTGGCTGGGAGGGTCAAATGACGGTGTCCAGTCGCCTACCCACCGATAATCCACACATACGGGGTCGGTAATGGTGATCACAGCCTTTTCTCCGTAAGCACTGCCCTTCTCCGCTGGCGGGATGGGCACAAGGTTCAAGGCGGTTTGAATGCTGTCTCCCTTTCCGATCTTAGAAATGCTGAGATCGGCATGTCTTGCAGGTGCCGACGTATCAAACTGGGGAGTATTGTTCGCATCATACCCTGTAAACCGGTAGTAATCGACAGAGGCGATCTCGTTGATCGAGCTGCTGGAAAGAATGTGGTGCTCCGCTTTTATCTGCGCCCAGGTATGGGAGGTATGTTCACTGCCCGCTTCCTGAAAAGAGGTCACATTGATGGGCAGTCTTTCCGCATTGGGATTCACGTTGGCATCGATCTGAATCAGCAGCTCGCTCAACGCTTCATCAATGTCGTGCGCTTGGCTCAGCCCTTTGAAATAGGAAGCGCCATCGGTTGTATCGGTGCTGCCGCAGATAGAAGCCATCGTCGTATTGAAGTAGTTCCGCTGTTCTTCCTCTGTGAGCCCATTGTTCAGGTTCAGTTTGTTGAAGTCGCCAAAGCCAAAAATCGTTGCGCCATAGGATTTCTTCAAATTGTTTGCCGCTTCCATCGCCGCTTCGGAGCGGAGCGTCTGATATCCGCCGTTCTGGTTCTGATAGGGCAGGGAACTGGCGGCGATGAAGACGATCAGATTCCGGTCCTCGCTGGGCTTTTTGCTATCCGCTGCGATCTGTGCCAGCCTTTCTGTCAGCTGCAGCCCGGCGTCCATACGGGAGGCCTGTGCGTGCCAGGACACCATCTTATCCGCGTCGATGACATCCTTGGCATCGGAAATGCTCATAAACACATCGTCATAGGCTTCATTCGCAAGATAGCCGGCCGGCATCTGAGGCAGCGTCGTTTTTTCGTCGTATCCATCCACCCGGCTCCACTCGGTCCATCCCGTTGCGGAGTGGAACACCGGGGCATCATCTTTACAGGTATAATAGCCTGTATTCAAACTCAGGTTCTCGGAAGGATCCAGCTTTTTTCCCGGATATTGATCTGGGACATAGGTATCCGAATTGCCGGGATTATTGATGCGTCCATATCCCGTGATCGCCACGCGGTGCTCTCCGCCTGTCGTGGGCGCCGGGATGGCATCCAGCATCTTCTCCATGGTGTCAAGAATATCCGCCCGTTCCTGTCCATATAATGCGGTGTTGTTCTGGGTGTTCATAAAGGTGGACTGCTCGATCAAGAAGATGATGTCGCAGGGCTTGACCGTGCGGGTCTTGTTGGAAGAGTCCGTCAGATATGCTTCGATCTGTGCGGTGATCTGTTCGGTTTCCGCCCCATCGCCATCCACCTCATGCCTTATGGTTGAAAGGATATGCGGCGCTGCCTGCGCCGGTCCGTCCTCTTCCGCGGCCGCAGGCACAGGCATCAGCGTCAATATCATAGTGACCAATAAAACGATAGATAACGTACGCTTTCTGATTCGATACATGTTTCATCCCCCTGTTTCTGTGTAACAGCGCTTGAAAGCTGAACGCATTATAGCGCGCCGTGTCACATTTATCAACCGGTTTTTGTATCTGCCTGTTTTTTAAAAGCAATTTTGCCCATTGCTTCCTTCGGCTCCTCTTCCGATGTTACCATCGCTTGACAAGGGCAGACACGGTTTTGACGGGCAGAAATGGGCCCATACAGCGTCAAGTCCCTTGACAATACGATAAGTATTTTCTGCGGGCCTTTCCTTGTCTGGACCCATTTCTGCTCCGGCAAAACTGCCTGCACCTGACAGGAATGGATTTTCGAGTGATTTTTGTTTTTTGAGACGCAGGTGGGCTGGCGCCCACCAAGGCGAAAAGAGCAAAAAGCGCCGGAAAGACGCGCTGTCAGGCGTGTTTGCCCTTGTCGAGCGATGGTACAATCAGACAGCAACATCTGATACATTGGCCGGACTTTTTCGACGAGTTACGCCCCCGGCCGCCTGTTGGCGGCCGGGGGCGTTGTTTATGCTCTGTATAAATTTATTCTTCCACACCCATGGCTTCCACCACTGCGGCGCAGCGGGGGCAAAGCTCGGGGTGCTTGCTGTGGGAACCAATCAAGGGATGGAACTTCCAGCAGCGGGGGCACTTTTCGCCCTCAGCGGGGAACACATCCACGGCCAGCTCCTTGTCAACTTCCATCTCTACCTGAGAGACGATGAACAGATCGGCCAGATAATCCATACCCAGGTGCATCATAAAGGCATCCTCCACGGGCACAGTGACGGCCACCTTGGCTTCCAGGCTCTTACCGATCTTCTTCTCCGCCCGGGCCTGCTCCAGGGCGGCATTTACAGCGGTGCGGACCTCAATAACCTTATCCCACTGCTTCATGGCGTCCTCGTCCAGTGCGTACTTCTCGAAGGGCTGGTTCATCTCATTCAGCACCACGTTGCGTCCGTCATCCCCTTCGCGGTGGGGCATGGCCTGCCAGATCTCGTCACAGGTGAAGGCCAGAATGGGGGCGAACAGCTTGGTGATGGTATCCAGGATCATCCACAGGGCGGTCTGGGCGGAGCGGCGCTTCACGCTGTCCTTGCCCTCGCAGTACAGGCGGTCCTTGATGATATCCAGATAGAAGCTGGACAGTTCCACCACGCAGAAATCGTTGATCGCATGGGAAACTACATGGAACTCATAGTTATCATAGGCGGCGAAGCACTTGGCGATCAGCTGGTTCAGCTTGGTGATGGCCCAGTGATCCAGCTCCTCCATCTCCTCGGGCGCCACCAAGTGGTTGGGGTCAAAGCCCTCCAGGTTGCCCAGGCAGTACCGGGCAGTGTTGCGGAACTTCAGATAGTTCTGGCTGAGCTGCTTGAAGATGGCATCGGAGCAGCGCACATCCACATGGTAGTCAGCGGAACCGGCCCACAGACGCAGCAGATCGGCGCCGTATTTCTTGAAGATCTCGGCGGGGTCCACCCCGTTGCCCAGGGACTTGTGCATGGCCCGGCCCTCGCCGTCCACGGTCCAGCCGTGGGTCAGGCACTCCTTAAAGGGCGCCCCTCTGCCCAATGCGCCCACTGCGGTAAGCAGAGACGCCTGGAACCAGCCGCGGTACTGGTCAAGACCCTCGATATACATATCTGCAGGCCAGAACCCCTGGTCCTTCTGCATGGAAGCAAAATGGGTGGAGCCGGAATCGAACCAGCCGTCCAGGGTGTCTTCCTCCTTGGTGAAGCCGGTGCTCTTGCCGCAGTGGGGGCAGGTAAAGCCCTTGGGCAGAATGTCGGCTGCCTCCATCTCAAACCAGGCGTTGGAGCCCTTCTCGCCGAACAGCTTGCTTACAGCCTCGATGGTCTCGTCTGTGCAGATGGGCTTGCCGCAGTCAGCGCAGTAGAACACGGGGATGGGCAGGCCCCAGCGGCGCTGGCGGCTGATGCACCAATCGGCCCGCTCCTGAATCATGCTCTTCATCCGGTCGATGCCCCAAGCAGGCACCCAGCGCACATCGTCACAGGCGGCACACGCCTCGCCCTTAAAGGCGTCTACGGAGCAGAACCACTGGGGAGTGGCGCGGAAGATGATCGGCTTCTTGCAGCGCCAGCAGTGGGGATAGCTGTGGACGATCTCCTCGCTGGCCAGCAGCGCCCCGGATTCCTTCATGTCGGCCAGAATGACGGGGTTGGACTGGTCCACCAGCAGCCCGGCATACTTGCCGGCGTAGTCGGTATGGCGGCCCTGATCATCCACGGGCACCACCATATCCATACCATAGCGCTTGCAGGTCTGGTAGTCGTCCGCGCCGAAGCCGGGCGCGGTGTGAACACAGCCGGTACCGGAGTCCATGGTCACGTAGTCGGCCAGCACCAGGCGGCTGGTCTTGGGCAGGAAGGGGTGGTCGGCCAGCATATTCTCGAAGAAGCTGCCGGGGTGAGTCTCTATGATCTCGTAGTCCTCAACCCCTGCTGCCTTCATCACCTTGGCGGTCAGGGCCTCGGCCATGACATACATCTCTCCGTTGGCCTTATTCTTCACCACGGCGTAGCTCTCGTCGGGGTGCAGGGCGATGGCCAGGTTGCCGGGCAGGGTCCAGATGGTGGTGGTCCAAATCACGAAGAACAGCTTGCTGTGATCCAGATGTCCCAGCTTGCCCTGATCGTCGTGCATGGGGAACTTGACGTACACAGTGGTACAGGGGTCGTCCTGATACTCGATCTCGGCCTCTGCCAGGGCAGTCTCGTCGTGATAGCACCAGTAAACAGGCTTCAGGCCCTTATAAATATAGCCCTTCTTGTACATCTGGCCAAAGACCTTGACCTCCTCAGCCTCAAAGCTGGGGTCCATGGTCTTATAGGGGTGCTCCCAGTCGCCCAAAACGCCGATGCGCTTAAAGCCCTCCATCTGGATCCCGATATACTTATCCGCATACTTGTGGCAGGCAGTACGGAAATCGGCTACGCTCATGGCTTTGCGGTTGAGCTTCTGCTCCTTAATAATGGCAGACTCGATGGGCATACCGTGGTTATCCCAGCCGGGGATATAGGGGGTGTAGTAGCCCCGCATGGCATAGGAACGGGTGATAAAATCCTTCAGCGACTTGTTCAGGGCGTGGCCCATGTGCAGAGAGCCGTTGGAGAAGGGAGGGCCGTCGTGCAGCGCAAAGCGGGGCTTGCCCTCGTTTTTCTTCAGCAGCTCGTTGTACAGGTCCATCTGGTTCCAGCGGTCCAGCATCCCCGGCTCCCGGTTGGGCAGGCCGGCCCACATGGGGAAGTCGGTTTTTGGCAGGTTGATGGTCTTATTGTAATCCATAGTATTTCCTCCGTTTATAGAATGACGTGGTGTTTTCCATCATGGGCAGCGCAGTTCAATACTCCACAACCACCTTTCGGCAGCAGCGGCAGAGATAAGCCTTTGGCCGGAGAAGGCCCAGCGCCTTTCCCAGCAGGATATCATGGGCACCGGTGGGAATAGACGTACCGGAGGCGCTGTCCGTCCAGCGGATAGGACCTCGGCTGTCCAGAACGCCCTCCTCCATCAGGTTTCCACAGCAGGGGCAGTGCATAGGGACCTCCTTTTTCAGTGCGCAGATACAAAAAACGCTCTGCCTCTTATAGAAAGAGACAAAGCGTTGAACACTCTGCGGTACCACTCTTTTTGCCAAGACACAGGTCTCGGCCACTCAAGCTATGCCCGGTAACGGGGGCAGCCGGAGGAGCTTACTGCTGTTCAGCCCTCTGCTCAGAGGTGATATTCTTTAAACGTCCCTGCCGCCTCGCACCACCCGGCGGCTCTCTGAAGGGTTTCGTCCAAATACTTGTCCTCTTCCACGCATCTTGCGCTATTACCGCTCTATCTTATCCGCTTTTTTCCCTTCTGTCAAGGGAGAACACCCCGATTTTCGCCGAAAACCGGGGCGTTCAGACCCCTTTTTTACACATACCCGTACATTCCCCGCACGGATACCTCTCCCGCGGACAGAGCCTGTCTGGTTCCATCCGGAAATTCCACCACCAGGCGGAACTGGTCGTCGATCTCCACAGCATAGGCTTCCCGCCGGGAATTGGGGGTAATGAGCTGCACCTGATTGCCGGGAGTCAGGCAGTCCGCCCGATACCGCTCCAGATACTCCGGCTTATTCTGGGGGAACCCGGCGTACATCCGGTCCAGCGCCCGGATGACCGCAACGGCTATGTCCGCCCGGCGCACAGGCCGTCCCAGCTCACAGCTCAGCGAGGTTGCAGTGGCCGCCAGCTCCGGGCCGAAATCCTCCGGCGTCTGGGCGACATTGATGCCGATACCGGGCACCAGATAGTCCAGGGCATGGCTCTCCCCCTCCAGCCCGATCTCCGTCAGGATCCCGCACAGCTTCTTCCCGTTCAGCACCAGATCGTTGGTCCATTTGATCCGGGGCCTGACACCGCAGGCGGCCTCGATCCCATCGCACACCGCCACCGCCACCCAAGCGGTAATATCGGTCACCTCTACCGGAGGCAGATCGGGCCGCAACAGCAGGGACAGATACAGTCCCCCCTTCGGGGACTGAAAGGTTCTGCCCTTTCGCCCCTTTCCGCCGGTCTGCTCCTCCGCTATGGCCACCAGGCCGTCTGGCGCCCCCGTCATGGCCTGTCTTTTACACTCCGTATTCGTAGAATCAATGCTCTCAAAGCATAGAAGGGGGTGCCCCAAATGGCAATCCGCCAGCGGCCCGCTCAGTTCCCCCTCCCGCAGGCGGTCGGGTGCGGACTGAAGGCTGTATCCCCGGTTGGGGGCGGAGGTGATCACATACCCCTCCTGCCGCAGGGCCTCCACCGCCTTCCACACCGCCGCCCTGCTGATGCCCAGACTGCGGCTCATCGCTTCTCCGGACAGAGGCTCCCCCCGCTTTTCCGACAGCAGCGCCAACACCTTTTCCCGACTCATGGCACATCCTCCAAACCAGTTTTTGCTCCGCCGCACACATTTGCGGCCGGCCGTCTTTTTATCGTTTTTATTATAAAACGGCCTGCGCCGGGCCGTCAACCAAAAAAGTCTTCGGTTGACAGGGCTGCCCCCCTGTTTTTGTTGTTTTACACAATTTTTCCTTTTTCTATCCCCCGACTTTACCGCAAATCACTTGAAATTTTCTCCAGCTTCCGCTATCATAGAGTTATCATCCTGTGCGCCGGACACAAAAATTCTGAATGGAAGAAAGGCGGTATTCTATGAAAAAGAAGTTCCTTGCCCTGCTGCTGGCCGTCACTGCGGTCTTCAGCTTGGCCACCCCCGTGATGGCCGAAGAGGCCCTGATTTCCCCCGCCCCCTCGGCGGATGAGATCACCATTCTGTATACCAACGACGTACACACCTATATCGACAAAGGCCTGCGTTACTCCACCGTGGCCGGCTATCGAGACAGCCTGACCAACGTGCTGCTGGTGGACGCCGGTGACCATGTCCAGGGCACAGCCTACGGCTCTATGGACGAGGGCGCTACCATCGTCCAGCTGATGGAAGCTGCCAACTACGACCTGGCCACCCCGGGCAACCACGAGTTCGACTACGGCATGGCCCGGGCTCTGGCGGTCTGCACCGGCGGCAAGGTTCCCTATGTGTCCTGCAACTTCTATCACGAGAAGAACGGGGTGCCCGGCAAGGGCGTGCTGGATTCCTATAAGATCTTCGAGGTAGGCGGCAAGAAGCTGGCTTTCATCGGCGTCACCACGCCGGAGTCCTTCACCAAATCTACCCCCAAGTACTTCCAGGATGACGCCGGCAACTACATCTACGGCATCGCCGGAGGCGACGACGGCAAGGCCCTGTACTCCGCAGTTCAGAAAGCCATTGACGAGGTCGCTTCCAAGGCCGACTACATTGTCGCCCTTGGCCATCTGGGTGACGACCCCGCCTCCGACCCCTGGAATTCCGAAGACGTGATCGCCAACACCACCGGACTGGATGCCTTCATCGACGGCCACTCTCACTCCACGGTTCCCATGAAGGAAGTTGCGGATAAGTCCGGCAGCACCGTGATCCTCACTCAGACCGGCTCCTACCTGGATGCTCTTGGTCAAATAACCATTACCGCCGACGGCAAGATCACCTCCAAGCTGCTCACCGCCGCCGATCTGGCCTCCGTCACCCCCAACGCCCAGGTCAAGGCGATTGAAGACCAGTGGATCAATGCCGTTGACACCCAGCTGGGTGAAGTCATCGGCTCCTTTACCGATGTAATGACCAACTATGACGCCGATGGCACCCGCCTGGTGCGCAAGGAAGAGACCAACGTGGGCGACTTCTGCGCCGACGCCCTGTACTATCTGTTCGACAGCATGGATCTGGATGTAGACTTCGCCGTAATGAACGGCGGCGGCATCCGCAACAAGCAGGCCACCGGCGAGGTAACTTATAAGACCTGCAAAGAGATCCACACCTTCGGCAACGTGGCCTGCCTGCTCACCGTCACCGGCCAGCAGATGCTGGACGCTCTGGAGTGGGGCGCTAAGGATGTAGCCGTGGACGGCTCCAAGGAGTGCGGCGGCTTCCTGCACCCCGCCGGACTGAAATACACCATCGACGCCACCATCCCCTGCACCGTACAGAAGGACGACAAGGGCGTGTGGACCGGCGGCCCCACCGGGGCGTACCGGGTCAAGGACGTTCAGGTTCTGAACAAGAAGACCGGCGCCTATGAGCCTTTGAAGCTGGACGGCAAATACAACCTGGCCGGCTATAACTACACCCTGCGCGACCTGGGCGACGGCTTCGCCATGTTTGACGGCGCTGTGAACGTGCTGGACTATGTGAAGACTGACTACATGGTTCTGGCCGACTATGTCAAGTCCTTCCCCGAGGGCAAGGTCACCGGCTACGCTCAGCCCGCCGGCCGCATCACCATCAAGACCGTGGCCGACACCAAGCCTGAGCCTCAGCCCGAGCCCACGCAGAAGCCTGAGGTCCTGCCCACCCCCACCGAGAGCACCACTTACATCGTCATCCGTGGTGACAGCCTGTGGAAGATCGCCCAGAAGCAACTGGGTTCCGGCCAGAAGTGGACCGAGATCTATCAGGCCAACAAGGACACCATCAAGAACCCCAGCTTGATCTATATTGGCCAGTCCCTGTTCATTCCCGCCGGTAAATAATCGCAGAAACATTCAGCCGCCGCCCCGGCTAACATCCGGGGCGGCGGCATTTTTTCTTAATGAAACGAAAGGCCCCAGGCTGTGGAAAAAGTCCTTCCAGCCAAAGGATTCGGAGGGAAGGATAGTTGGAAAGGGAACCGTCAGGGTTCCCTTTCCTTGAAATCAACAACATTTTAACGCAGTTAAAATGTTTGCAGCTTGTCAAAA
>Ga0129311_1000405_pt1 | contig 39211 bp, 34 predicted proteins | sample Go1ome_FD_94435 | JGI IMG/M metagenome (GOLD analysis project Ga0129311, IMG submission 94435) | Western lowland gorrila individual fecal microbial communities from Wisconsin, USA - Go1022B metagenome | ecosystem: Host-associated > Mammals > Digestive system > Large intestine > Fecal | place...
GCCGCCGACCTGTTCAACACCCCCGACGCCCTGATCCGCCTGGATATGTCCGAGTACATGGAAAAATACTCCGTCTCCCGGATCATCGGCTCCGCCCCCGGCTATGTGGGTTACGACGACGCGGGCCAGCTGACGGAGAAGGTGCGGCGCAAGCCCTACTCCGTAGTGCTCTTTGACGAGATCGAGAAGGCCCACCCCGATGTACTGAATATCCTGCTTCAGATCCTGGACGACGGCCGCATCACCGACAGCCAGGGCCGGGTGGTAAATTTTGAAAATACCGTCGTTGTGATGACCTCCAACGCCGGCAGCGGCGTTAAAACGGGCAGCGTGGGCTTCGACCGCACCGCCGACCAGCAGGGCCGTGACCGGGCCATGAAGGCTCTTCAGGAGTTCCTGCGCCCCGAATTCCTCAATCGGGTGGACGAAGTGGTCTACTTCAACCAGCTCACCCAGGAGGATTTCAAGAAAATTGCTGCCCTCATGCTGGAGGAACTGCGCGGCAGCTTGGCCGAGCGGGACATCGCCCTCTCCTGGGACGACTCCCTGCTGGACTATCTGGTAAAAAAATCTTACTCCGCCGCCTACGGCGCCCGGAATCTCCGCCGCCAGATTCAGAAAGATCTGGAGGACGCCATCGCCGGCCGCATCATCGACAACTGGCAGCACCCCATTACCCAGATCCGTGCCTGTGCCAACGGCGAAGCCCTGGAGCTCTTGACGCTGTAACAGCGAATTTTTTGACAAGCTGAAATCTCCCTGCCCCGAATTGGGGCAGGGAGATTTTTTATCGCTCAGCAAAACTGATCACTCCGACAGGCGGGCCCGCAAACCGGAATACCGCCGGGTCTGTCGGTTGTTGCCGATCATGCCGGCCACCACGCCGTCGTCCCCTACAATGATCAGCAGTTCCCGGGCCCGGGTGATGGCCGTATACAGCACCCCTCGCGTCATAAGCATGGGGGCGCCATCCAAGGCCGCCAGGATCACCGCCCGATACTCGCTCCCCTGGGCCTTATGTACCGTGACAGCAAAGGCGGGTTCCAGCTCATTGAGCATATCGGGGGCATACTCCACCACCTTGCCGTCGAAATCTACGGTGATGCAGTCCCCGTCAATGGCCCGGATGACCCCGATGTCTCCGTTGAACATCCCCATCCCGGCGTTGCTGGTGCCCTGTTCTCTCCACAGAATGTCGTAGTTGTTCTTTACCTGCATCACCCGGTCACCCGCCCGGAAGATCCAGTCGCCGAAGCGCCGCTCCCCTTTCCCTTCCGCCGGAGGGTTCAGGGCGGCCTGGAGGGCCTGATTCAGATTGGCCGTTCCCGTGCCCCGCCTTCTGGTGGGGGACAGCACCTGGATCTGGTCGGCCGGGATGCCCATGCGCTCGGGCAGACGGCGGCGGCACAGATCCACGATGGTGTCCACCGCCATCTGGCTGTCCCGGCGCGCCAGAAAGAAAAAGTCGCTGTCGTTGGCCCGCAGGTCGGGCAGCTCCCCCCGGTTCACTGTGTGGGCGTTCCGGATGATGGCGCTCTGGGCCGCCTGACGGAACACCTCCGTCAGCCGCACCGTGGGCACTGCCCCGCTGCGGATCAGGTCGGCAAACAGACATCCGGGGCCCACCGAGGGCAGCTGATCCGGGTCACCCACCAGCACCAGCCGGCACTCCGGCCGCAGGGCGTCCATGAGGGCCGCCATCAGAGGCAGATCCACCATGGAGGTCTCGTCCACGATCACCGCGTCGGCGGCCAACGGGTCGTCCCGGTCGTGGGTAAACACCTGCTGTCCGCTCTGGGGGTCGAACCCGGTCTCCAGCAGGCGGTGGATGGTGGACGCCTCCGCCCCGCACAGCTCGCTCAATCGTTTGGCAGCTCGCCCCGTAGGGGCGGCCAGGGCTGTCTCCAGCCCCATGGTATCAAACAGGGCCAGCACCCCCCGCAGGGAGGTGGTCTTGCCTGTGCCCGGTCCGCCTGTGAGCAGCATCATCTGGTTCCGGGCGGCCAGTTCCACCGCCTGCCGCTGCTGGGGGGCGTAGCGGATACCCTGCTGCCGCTGGATACGGTCGATCACATCGTTCAGCCGCTCCGGGGGCAGCAGGTCATTGTCCTGCATCTCCCGCACCCGCTGGGTCACCAGCAGCTCCGCCTCGTACAAATCGGGCAGATAGACCGCATCCTCCCCCGCCACCCGGTCCTCCACCACCTGCCCTTTCAGAGCCAGGCGCTCCAAGGCCTCCTCCAGCTCCTCCGTCGGGATGTCCAGCAGCTGTCCCGAGGCGGCCAGCAGCTTCCCCCGGGGCAGGAAGGTGTGTCCGTTATTCAAATTGTGGGTCAGCTCGAAGATCAACCCCGCCTCCAGGCGCAGGGGATCGTCCCCTGCCAAGCCCAGATCCAGGGCCAGTTGGTCGGCCAGGGAGAACTCCACCCCAAAGCCCTCCCCCACCAACAGATAGGGGTCGTTTTTCAGGGCCTCCAGCGCCGCACCGCCGTAGCTGCGGTACAGGGGAGCGGCCAACTCCATGGGCAGATTGTGCTGTCCCAGAAATTCCACCAGCAGCCGCATCCCCATCTGCTGTTGAAAACTGGCGCTGATGGACATGGCCCGTTTAGGACTGATGCCCCGAATCTTGGTCAGCTCCTCCGGGTGTTCCCCGATGATCGTGAGGGCGTCCTCCCCGAATTCCTCGATGAGGGCCCGGGCGGTGGCCTTGCCCACCCCCTTCACGGCCCCGGAGGCCAGGTAATGAAAGACCTCTTTCAGTCCCTGGGGCAGACGGCGCTCCACGATCTCCGCCTTGAACTGCCGCCCATAGGTGGGGTGGCGCACCCAACTGCCCCGAATGGACAAATACTCCCCCGGCGACACTCCGGGCATAGGCCCAACCACCGTCAGTTCTTCTTCCCCCAAGTCCAATCTGAGAATGGTGTAACCGTTTTCCTCGTTCTGATAAATCAAAGAGGAGACTGTCCCCTCGATCAGCTGCAATTCTCTGCTTTCTGTCATAGGGCGTCTCCTCTCTGTCTGTCCTTCATTTTAATTCTGCCGCCGGGTAGCGCTGAATCAATTCCTCCGCCAGCGTCAGCCCGGTGTCAGTTAAATCTTCCGTTTCGATCACAATACCGCTCCGCAGCAGGCCCATTCCTCTCAGCCAGTACAGGGCCCGCAGGGTCTGTTCCAGTTCCTCCCCGTCCCCCCGGCCGGAGATCACCACCTGTACATTCCGCCCGGGCACCGGGCGCAGCAGACGCCCCGCCTGCCACCACAGCAGAACCGCCAGTCCGGCCGCGGCCATCGCAGTTCCAAACAACTCCCAAAACGCTCCCATTGGGCACACCTCCGGGGCATCCTATGCGGAAAGGGGCCGTTCTGCCCCTTCCCCTCAAATCATTCCGGAAAACAGATTGATCCCCACATGGGTCAGCAGCAGCATGATACACCCGGCGGTAAGTACGCCCAGAATCACGGCGGGCAGAGCCTTCCGCAGGCGCATTTCAAGAAAGGCTGCGGCCAGCGCGCCCGTCCATGCCCCGGTGCCCGGCAGGGGGATGGCCACAAACAGCCACAGACCCAGATACTGATACCGGGTGACCTTCTCTCCCTTCAGATGGGCCTTGCGCTCCAGCCGGTCCACCATACCGTTCAGCCGGGGGATGCGCCGCCGCATCCACTGGAAGATCCGGCGGATATACACGATAATGAAAGGGGCGGGGATAATGTTGCCCGCCACCGCCGCAGGGAAGGCCAGATAGTAGGGCAGGCCCAGGGCCACCCCGAAGGGCAGCCCGCCCCGCAATTCAATAATGGGCACCATGGACACCAGCATGGTGAAGACGCATTTGCCCACGGTGGTGTCGGTCAGCCACTGAAAAATTTCCATATATGCTCCTTCGGTGTGATAAATTTGGGGCGGGGAAACGTTTTCAAAAGGTCCCCTTTGGAAAGGGGGCTTTGGAAGGCAAGGGCCCTGCCCTTGCTGTTTGTGATATGCAGCCCGATGAGGGCATCGGGCCCTACGGCGTCCTCGCGGCCTTGGCTCCCTCTGACAAAGGAGGCTTGGACGGGCAGATGATATCCGCCCCTGCGTCGTTCTCGCAAGGCGTTTACCTTTGTGGGGATCCTATTCGGTTCGTTGTCCGCATCATGTAGGGGCCGCGCTCCCCGGGGGCGTGGGGGCTGCGCCCCCACACATCTAAAAAGGGCGGGCGGGAGGGTTTTTAATTATCAAAGCATTTTCTTCAGATACTGCCCCGTATAGGACTTCTCGCAGGCGGCCACCTCCTCCGGCGTGCCGCTGCACACGATGGTGCCGCCGCCGTCGCCCTTCCCAGCCCGGCCTGCCGGGCTGGGAACCCTTTTAATTTGAAATCCTCGGCGGAAATGAATTCCGCCTGCGGGAATCATCCACCTGCGGTGTCTGATTCACGGCGCTTATCGCGCCGCCCCATCTTTGATGGGGCCCCGGGGGCTCCGGGGTGTCACCCCAGCATTTTCTTCAGATACTGCCCCGTATAGGACTTCTCGCAGGCGGCCACTTCCTCCGGCGTGCCGCTGCACACGATGGTGCCGCCACCGTCGCCCCCCTCGGGGCCCAGGTCGATGAGATAGTCCGCCGTTTTGATCACATCCAGATTGTGCTCGATGACCAGAACGGTGTTGCCCAGCTCCACCAGCTTCTGCAGCACCTCGATCAACCGGCGCACGTCATCGGCGTGGAGGCCGGTGGTGGGCTCATCCAGAATATAGATGGTGCGGCCGGTAGAGCGCTTGGACAGCTCGGTGGCCAGCTTCACCCGCTGGGCCTCGCCCCCGGACAGCTCGGTGGAGGGCTGCCCCAGCTTTACATAGCCCAGGCCCACCTGCTGCAGGGTGAACAGGCGGTTGTAGATCTTGGGCAGATTCTCAAAGAAGGGCAGGGCCTCGTCCACGGTCATCTCCAGCACCTCGTAGATGTTCTTGCCCTTATAGCGCACCTCCAGCGTCTCCCGGTTGTACCGGCGGCCCTTACACACCTCGCAGGGCACATAGATATCGGGCAGGAAGTGCATCTCGATCTTGATCAGGCCGTCCCCCTGGCAGGCCTCGCACCGGCCGCCCCGGGTATTGAAGGAGAAACGCCCCGGTCCGTAGCCCCGGCTCTTGGCGTCAGGGGTGGAGGCAAACAGCTCCCGAATGTCGCTGAACAGGTTGGTGTAGGTGGCGGGATTGGACCGGGGGGTGCGGCCGATGGGGCTCTGGTCGATGTTGATGACCTTGTCCAGCCACTCCTCCCCCTCGATGCGGTCGTGCCGGCCCGCCCGGGCCTTGGTGCGGTTCAGGTCGGCCCCCAGCTTCTTATAGATGATCTCGTTTACCAGGGAGGACTTGCCGCTGCCGGACACGCCGGTGACGCAGGTAAAGGTGCCCAAAGGGATGGCGGCGTCCACGTTTTTCAGGTTGTGCTCCGCCGCGCCGTATACCTTCAGCCAGTGGCCGTTCCCATTCCGCCGCTCCGTGGGGACGGCGATCTTCTTCCGCCCGGACAGGTAGTCGCCGGTGATGGAGCCGGGGGTGTTCATAACCTCCTCCGGCGTGCCCGCGGCCACCACCCGGCCGCCGTTGATCCCCGCTCCGGGGCCGATGTCGATGAGGTAGTCCGCCGCGCGCATGGTGTCCTCGTCGTGCTCCACCACCAGCAGGGTGTTGCCCAGATCCCGCAGCTCCTTCAGGGTGGCCAGCAGCTTGTCGTTGTCCCGCTGGTGCAGGCCGATGGAGGGCTCGTCCAGAATATACAGCACCCCCATGAGGGAGGAACCGATCTGGGTGGCCAGACGGATACGCTGGCTCTCGCCGCCGGACAGGGTACCCGCCTCCCGGCTGAGGGTCAGGTACTGCAATCCCACGGAGTTCAGGAAGCCCAGCCGGTTCCTGATCTCCTTCAGGATCTGGGAGGCGATCATGGTCTTGGTGGCGTCCAGCTCCAGATGCTCCACAAAATCCAGGGCCTGGGTGACGCTCTTGCGGCAGTAGGAGTCGATGTCCAGCCCACCCACGGTGACCGCCAGAGACTCCTTCCGCAGCCGCCGCCCGTGGCAGGTGGGGCAGGGACAGGCGGACATACACTCCTCCAGCTCCCGCTTCACTCCGTCGGACTGGGTCTCCCGGTAGCGGCGTTCCAGATTGTTCACGATGCCCTCGAAGGGCTGATACAGGGTGCCCTGTCCCCGGGGCTGGTCGTAGTGCAGGGTGAGCTTCTCCCCCTTGGTGCCATAGAGGATCACGTCCATGACCTCTTTGGACAGGTCCTTCACCGGGGTGTCCAGACTGAAGCGGTACTTCTTGGCCAGGGCCTCGAAGTACATGCGGGAGATGCCGTCGGACTTGATGTTGTTCCACCCGGAGGCGGTGATGGCCCCCTCTAAAATGGACAGGTTCTTGTTGGGGATGATGAGATCCGGATCCAGCTTCATCTGACTGCCCAGACCGGTACAGGTGGGGCAGGCGCCGAAGGGGTTGTTGAAGGAGAACATCCGGGGGGACAGCTCCTCGATGGACACGCCGCAGTCCTCGCAGGCGTAGTTCTGGGAAAACAGGATGTCCCGGTCCTCCCCGGGAATGTTGATGATCACCAGACCGCCGGACAGGTTGGATGCCACCTCCACGCTGTCTGTCAGACGGCGGGCCACGTCCTCCCGGATGACCAGACGGTCCACCACAATGGCGATGTCGTGCTTCTTGTTCTTCTCCAGCTTGATCTCTTCGGACAGGTCATAGGCGATGCCGTCCACCCGGCAGCGCACATAGCCGGAGCGGCGGGCATCCTCGAAGATCTTGGCGTGCTCTCCTTTCTTCCCCCGGATCACCGGGGCCATCACCTGGATGCGAGTGGCCTCGGGCAGGGCCAGGACCTGGTCGATGATCTGGTCGATGGTCTGCTGCTTGATTTCCTTGCCGCAGATGGGGCAGTGGGGGGTTCCCACCCGGGCCCACAGCAGGCGGAGGTAGTCGTAGATCTCCGTCACCGTGCCCACGGTGGACCGGGGGTTCTTGCTGGTGGTCTTCTGGTCGATGGAGATGGCCGGGGACAGGCCGTCGATGTAGTCCACGTCGGGCTTCTCCATCTGGCCCAGAAACATCCGGGCGTAGGAGCTGAGGGACTCCACATAGCGACGCTGCCCCTCGGCATAAATGGTGTCGAAGGCCAAGGAGGACTTGCCCGAGCCGGACAGGCCGGTGAGCACCACCAGCTTGTCCCGGGGGATGCTCACATCAATATTCTTCAGGTTGTTCACCCGCGCGCCTTTGACGATGATGTGTGTTTGCATGGTCATTCCTCGCAGTATTTGTCTTCCCGCCGGCGGGCGGGGTTGGTTTCAATATAAGTCCATCGGGCTTTCCTTCGTCCGCGCTCTTCAATCAAAAATGTTGTAGGCCTGCACCACATACAGCACCAGCACCACGGCGGTGATGATGCCCATGCCCAGCAGAGAGCTGAACACATACCAGTCCGATGGCTCCGCATTCTCCGGGTTTTTGACGGTAAAGCTCATATCCCAGTAAAACAGCTCCCGGTAGAACAGGATGTAGCCCACCCCCGCTGCGGCCAGCAGGGTCAAAAAGGTATAGATCAGCCAGCTGCCCCGGTGGACCAGCTCGGGCGCCAGAGCCACCCGCAGCAGCTGGGCCGCTTTTGGCTCGTGCTGCTCCCGCGGGGTGATGATCTCACCGTCTGAGCCGATCATCGTCCCGTCGCCCATGGTGGCGCTGAAGGACAGGCTGGGGAGCTCGTTTCCGCTCTCATCATACAGGCTGTACCAGGTCATGTCCGGGTCAGGATCCCAGCCGCCCCGGAAGAGCACCGTATCCCCTTGGCGCACCTCAACGCCCATCAGCCCTTCGGGGACATAGCTGTCCCCCATGGAGGGCTCTGGCGCGGCGGAGGGGTCCTGCAAAATGGTGTAGGGGCCATAGGTCTCCTGCCCCCAGCGGTACTCCACCCGGCCGTCCGGGCAGACGGTGAACACGCTGTCTTCCCCGCTCTTGCGGCCCGCGTATTGGATCACGCCGTCGTTCTCCGTCCGGCGGAGAAAGACATTTTCGTATTCGATCCCCACACGGGAGCACTGCACCGCCGTCACTACGGCAAACAGGGGGATGGCCACAGCCAGCAGGAGCAGCAATCCCTTCCGGAACAGGTCCATCTCGGTCCAGCGCGCTTTCAGCTTCATGGTCGTCCTCCTTCTTGTCTCCCCAAAAGCGGGGCGGCTTATACCGTCAGGTCAGCGGTCTTGGCTCCCACTAAGGCCATCAGGTCGGCGGGGTTCACCTCCACCTGATAGCCGATCTTCCCGGCGGAGACACAGATGGTGTCCAAAATCTCCGCCGTCTCGTGGAACACGGTGGGGAACTGCTTCTTCATCCCCACGGGGGAACAGCCCCCGTGGATGTAGCCCGTCAGGGGCAGCAGCTCCTTCTGGTGGATCATGGCGATGGACTTCTCCCCCACCGCCTTGGCCGCCTTTTTCAGGTCCAGGGTGTCCTCCACGGGGATGTCGAACACATAGTACCCGCCGGAGGCCCCCCGGGCCACCAGCGTCTTGAACACGCACTCCGGGTCCTGCCCCAGATAGCCGGCCACCGACGCGCCGTCGATGGAGCCGTCCGTGGGGTAGGTGTGGGGGGTGTAGGCCACCCCCTTCTGCTCCAGAACACGCATCACGTTGGTTTTTTCTTCTTTTTGCTTTGCCATAACAGGTCCCTCTTTGTTTTCTGTCTTACAGATACATCCGCATCAGCGCCAGCACCAGCATATGCAGCGGATAGAAGGCATAGCAGGCGTACTGGAGGGCCCGGCTGTGGGGGCCCTGCTTCCCATTATACAACCAGATGGGGATCAGCGCCAGCACCGCCAGCCCCTGCTCCGAGATCTCAAAGGTGTGCCCCAGCAGGGTGACGGGCATCATCATCCCGCCCAGCAGATAGCAGTTCAGGACGATCAGACCGGCCAGCTCCCCCAGCCGGCCCCAGGAGCGGCCCCGGCAGAGGTAGAACACCAGTACCGTCACCACGCCGCTGCCGTAGTAGTCCACCATGGCCAGCTGTCCCAGGAGCATCCCCAGGGCCACGCAGGCCACGGCGGACAGGCTGAACACCACCGGCCCCTTGCTCTTGGCCCGCTCCAAACCCATCATCAGCAGGATGGCCAGACAGAAGGTAAACATCACATTCTGGTGGAAGGGGAACACCACGGAGGAGTAATACAGCAGGTTAAAGGGGATTTCCGAGATCAGGGCAAAGACGAACATACGCCCCAGATATTTTTTTCGGTTATGGGTCAGGAAAAAGCCCTCCGCCACCTGATAGGCAAAGATGGGGAAGGCCAGCCGCCCCACAGCCGTGAGCCAGTTGTTCCCCGGGATCACCGTGGCCCACAGGTGGTCGCACAGCATCAGGGCCATAGCCAGGAGTTTGAGGGATAGAGCATTCAAACATTTCAAACGGTTTTCTTTCATAGTATTGCCAACCATGCCTTTCCAAAAATCATAAGTCCTACGCTTCCCAAGACCAGCAGGAGCTGCCATATCACAAACAACGTCAGCCCCCACCGCAAAATCAGGAAAAGTATATGTTTCCAGCCGATTTGAGCATCAATGTAGCTGCGATCCATCGTGCCGGTCTTCTTCCATGCATGGCGTATCACCAACAAAAATGTAAAAATTGCGGCGTTCCAGATTAGCAGCACAGCGGCAATAACAGGCAATGCCAAACTCATCAGGGATAACAGCCAAATCGCCAAAAAGAGCGGCCAAAAAAGAAACACTGAGATAGAAGCCATATGGAGCCCTCCTTGTCTACATTCTTTTTATTTTCAAAAGATGACAGGCGGAATTTATTTCCCGCGCAGCTCGATGATCTGATCACGCAGGGCGGCGGCCAGCTCGAATTCCAGCATCTTGGCCGCCTCTTTCATCTGCTTCTCCAGACGGGCGATCTGCTCCGCCTTCTGCTGCTTGGTCATGGCCTTGATCTCGCCCCGGCGCTGGGCGTCGGTCTTGCTGTCATCCTGGGCGGAGATATCCAGCAGGTCACGCACCGACTTGATGATGGTCCTGGGCACGATGCCATGGGCCTTATTGAAGGCGTCCTGCTTCTCCCGGCGGCGCTGGGTCTCGTCCATAGCCCGGCGCATGGAAGGAGTGATGGTGTCGGCATACAGGATGACCATACCGTCGGCGTTTCGGGCGGCCCGGCCGATGGTCTGAATGAGGGCGGTCTCGCTGCGCAGGAAGCCCTCCTTATCCGCGTCCAAAATGGCCACCAGGGACACCTCGGGCAGGTCCAGACCCTCCCGCAGCAGGTTGATGCCAATGAGCACATCGAAGGTGCCTAAGCGCAGATCCCGTATGATCTCCATGCGCTCCATCGCGTCGATATCGTGGTGCATATAACGCACCTTGATGCCCGCTCCCTGGAGATAGGAGGTCAGATCCTCCGCCATGCGCTTGGTCAGGGTGGTCACCAGCACCCGCTCGTTCCGAGCGGTGCGGTCGTTGATCTCGCCGATCAGGTCGTCGATCTGCCCCTCCACCGGGCGCACCTCCACCTTGGGGTCCAGCAGACCCGTGGGGCGGATGACCTGCTCCACGATCTGGCCGGAGCGGGTGCGCTCGTAGTCCCCGGGAGTGGCAGAAACATACACCACCTGGTTTACTCTCTGTTCAAATTCCTCAAATTTCAACGGACGGTTATCATAGGCACAGGGCAGACGGAAGCCGTAGTCCACCAGAGTGGTCTTTCTGGCCCGGTCGCCGTTGTACATGGCCCGCACCTGGGGCAGCGTAACATGGCTCTCGTCGATGAACAGGACAAAATCCTTGGGGAAGTAATCCAGCAGAGTATGGGGCGGGCTGCCCACGGGGCGCCCCTCGATGACTCTTGAGTAGTTCTCGATCCCGGAGCAGTAGCCCAGCTCCTGCATCATCTCGATGTCATACATGGTGCGCTGCTTCAGCCGCTGGGCCTCCACCAGCTTGTTCTCCTTCTCGAAGAAGGCCACCCGCTCCTCCATCTCTTTATAGATTTCCTGGATGGCGGCGTCCATCTTTTCCTTGGGTGTGACATAGTGGGTGGCGGGCCAGATGGGGATGTTGGTCAGGCGACGGATGGGGGTTCCGGTGACCACGTTGATCTCGCTGATCCGGTCGATCTCATCCCCGAAAAACTCGATGCGGATGGCCGTATCCTTCCAGTAGGCGGGCCAGACCTCCACCGTGTCCCCCCGTACCCGGAACACATTCCGGTCGAAGGCGATGTCGTTGCGCTCATACCGGATGGCCACCAGCTTTTTCAGCAGCTCGTCCCGCTCCATGGTCGCCCCCACCCGCAGAGAGACCATCATAGAGGCGAAGTCTTCCGGCTCACCCAGACCGTAAATGCAGGACACGGAGGACACCACGATCACATCCCGCCGTTCCAGCAGAGAAGCGGTAGCGGACAGGCGCAGACGGTCGATCTCCTCGTTGATGGAGGAGTCCTTCTCGATAAAGGTATCCGTATGGGGGATATAAGCCTCCGGCTGGTAGTAGTCGTAGTAGGAGACAAAATACTCCACCGCATTGTTGGGGAAAAACTCCTTGAACTCGGCGCACAGCTGGGCGGCCAGGGTCTTGTTGTGGGCCAGCACCAGAGTGGGCCGCTGGACCTTCTCGATGATCTTGGCCATGGTGAAGGTCTTGCCGGAGCCGGTGACCCCCAGCAGGGTCTGCTCGTCCAGGCCCATCTCAATACCCTGGGACAGGGCCTCGATGGCCTCAGGCTGGTCGCCGCTTGGCTGATATTCAGATATCACCTGAAATTTCGGCATATTGTGGTCCTCCTCCCGCTGGTAAGAGAGCGCCCTGTACGCTCCCAGTCTTTCTATTATAATCGAACAAATTTTCTAATGCAAGCATTTTCGCCCCCCTCTCCCTAAAAAGTCAGGAGAAGGGAGCGAATCAGCTGTGTTTTTATCAAGTTTTCTGCGGCCTGCTCACAGCAGGTAGCAGGACCGCCGTCCCCGGTAGTTTTTCGACTCTTTCATGGACACCGCATCGTCGTCCACAAACACAATGTGGTCGATCAGCTCCAACCCGATCCCCGCCAAGACGGCCCGCGCCGTATCGGTGGACACCCAGTCCGTCTCCGAAGGGAAGGCCAGGTTGCTGATATGGTTGTGGGCCAGATAGATCCCCGCCGCCCGCAGGCTGAGCGCCTCCTCCGCAATGCGGCGGATGTTTACATCAGAGGAAAAGATGCACCCCTCTGACACCTGCCGCACTCCTAACATCTTCTTTTTCCCGTCCAGCGCCAGAATATACACCATCTCGTTCCGCGCTCCAAAGAAGTAGGGGCGCAGGGCGGCCACGGCATCCTCTGTGGTCAGGATGCGCTCCTCCAGACTGCTGCGGCTGCTGATGTAGTGTCTGCCTATGGCAGGGATCAGCTTCAGCAGGGCGGCGGTATGCTCCCCCACCCCCGGCGTCTTCTTCAGCTCCTCTGCCGATGCATCCAGCACTCCGGATAAGGAGCCGAACCGTTCCATCAGCGCATGGGCCAGTCCATTCACATCCCCCTGGGGAATCGCATAAAACAGCAGCAGCTCCAACAGGCGATGGTCGGGCCAGTTCTGACCGCCGCTGCTGAGAAACTCCGCTTTTACCCGCTGTCTATGGCCATCATGAATGGACATATGTCCCGCTCCTTTCCGCATCTATCCACTATGTTAGCTTTTTATTATATCGTTTTTTTCTGCGTCATTCAAGAATGTTCCCCTGTTTTTGACTGAAATTTTACAGCTTCCCCGGCCTTTACTGTATAAAAATTTCCTGCTATAATGTTTTAAAGTTCTTTTACCAGCGTCCGGTTTGATTTTTCGCTCCCTGGCCGGAGCCGGGAGGTCCTGTATGAAACATCTTTACCAGAAAATCAAAGCCCTCTATACCCGTCTGCCCGTCGTGCCCCGCTCCCTGATGGTATCCATCTTCTTTCAGTCCGTGGCATACTGGGGCAGCAGCATCCTGATCAGCCATACCGGCGGCGAGAACAACTCTGCCCTGGTGTATATGCTGGCAGTCTCGCTCACCTCCCTGCTGACAGACGGCTACTTCTACGGCATCCTGTGCTCCCTGGTGGGCGGCTTCTGCATCAACTACTTCTTCATGGTTCCCTACGCCGCCTTCTCCCTGAGCTACGCCGGCTATCCCGTGGCCATGGTCAGTATGGTGGCCATCTCCTGCGTGGTGTCCGCCCTGACCTCCCGGGTCAAAAACCAGGCCATTGAAGCCGCCCGGCGGGAACAGAACACCAAGCTGCTGTACGAAATGAACTCCCGCCTGAACGAGGAGAAGGCCGCGATCCAGTTGGAGGCCGCCCGGGAGGCCATCCACAGCAACCTGCTGCGGGCGGTATCTCACGATCTGCGCACCCCCCTCACCGCCATTTCCGGCACCGCCTCCGTCCTGATGAACAGCAATGAGCTGTCCTCCGCAAACCTCTCCATGGTGCAGGACATCAAGAGCGACGCCGACGCGCTGATCACCATGGTAGAAAATCTCCTGTCCGTCACCCGTATCCAGGGGGGCGATATCCCCTTGAAAAAGCAGGAGGAGCTGCTGGAAGAAGTGGCGGGGGACGCCCTTGTCACCATCAATCGCCGTTTCCCCGGCTCCCATGTGGAACTGGTCCAGTCGGATGACATCCTCTATCTGCCGGTGGAACCCATGCTGATCAAACAGGTCATGGTAAACCTGATGGAAAATGCCATTCGCCACTCCGGCGACCCCACCCACATTCAGCTGAAGCTGTATCGCCGGGAAAACTGGGCCGTGGTCGAGGTGCGCGACAAGGGCCGCGGCCTGTCTCAAGAGGTGCTTCAGGCCGTCCAGGACGGGCATCAGCTGCCCCGCGATCTGTCCGGCGACTCCACCCGCGGTATGGGCATCGGCCTGTCAGTCTGCCAGAGTATTATAAAAGCACATAACGGCTTCTTTGCCGCGGAAAATGACCCTGCGGGCGGGGCGGTATTCCGCTTCGGCCTGCCCATGGAGGAATCTGAATATGAATGAAAAACGTACCATTCTCCTGATCGAAGACGAGCGCGCCATCAGCAACTTTATCTGCCGCGCCCTGACCGCCAACGACTACAAGGCCGTGTCCGCCTCCAGCGGCAAGGAAGGGCTCTCCCTGTTCTTCTCCCACTGTCCTGATCTGGTGCTGCTCGACCTGGGCCTGCCCGATATGGACGGTCTGGATGTACTGTCCCAGCTCAGCGGCCTGCCCCAGGAGGTCCCCGTCATCATCATTTCCGCCCGTGACCGCGAGTCAGAGAAAGTCAAGGCTCTGGACATGGGTGCCGACGACTATGTGGTAAAGCCCTTCGGCGTGCCCGAGCTGCTGGCCCGTATCCGCACTACCCTGCGCCGGTCTGACCGCCTGCGCAGCAGCCAAGGGGTGCAGAAAGATGTATATCAGATCAAGGATCTTGTCCTGGACGTATCCAAGCACACGGTAACTCTGGCCGGGGAAGAAATCCACTTCACCCAGAACGAGTTCAAGATCCTGGAGCTGCTGTGTACCCATGCCGGCAAGGTGCTGACCTACGACTTTATTCTGAAACATGTCTGGGGGCCCTATGGCAGCAACAGCAGCAACCAGATCCTTCGGGTCAATATGGCCAATATCCGCCGCAAGCTGAAGGAGAACCCCTCCGACCCCAAGTATGTGCTGACGGAGCTGGGCATCGGCTACCGGATGCTGGAGGACTGACGCACTTTATCACAAATCCCCCGCGCCATATTGGGCGCGGGGGATTTCAGCTTGTCAAAAAAGTGGTTTTACTACTTTTTTGACAGCCTGTTTGTTCTGTTACTGTAATTCCCGTTTTTTCTGTCGGATCCACTGTTTTCTTCTCCGGCGCTCCGATTCGGCATTTTCACGGGAAACCGGACATTTTGTACCGCCGTTCCCTCTTTCCGCGGGCTATTCCATGCAGGGAAAAATTGCAAATTGCTTATTCTCCTGCGCTTTCTCCCTCTGTTCCGGTCGGATTATCCTTTTTATTCACTCTTTTTCGGTGTATATTCATAGTTTTTAACTTATGTATACATTCTGCATCCGTATATTTTGTACTATTTCTTCAATCTTAACAGGTTGTTTTTATGCTTTACGCCAATTTTATGTGTAATGCGGTAGAATAAGCATAAGAAAAGCAAGGAGGTAAGTCTATGATCCCTACTATCGTTTGTTTAGTTCTGGCCGTTGCATTCGGCCCTATCATGTCTTACTTGGAGAATAAGGAAGAAAAAGATCGGCAAGGAAAAAGCTGAAGTGCCCCAAACTTTTTAAATGGACCTCTCTCAAGCAGTCGAAAGGGCTTGCTGTCTGTAGTGGCAGACGGCAAGCCCTTTCGGCTGTTTTATCTTGCTCCGCGGCAGCTAACACCCAACGAATTTTGCCAGTATCGGGCGGGCCGCCGTTAAACATCTATCTTTTCCGGACCGGTACCTTACCTCCGCTTCAACAGACCTTAGCCCAGCGTCTGAGCCTCATAAAGCTCTTCAAAGGAGGTGATATAGTAATCCGCCAAGGCCTTGATCTCTCCCTGCTCTTCTTCAGAGTCCCGATCGTACACCGCAGCCACCCGGAACCCCGCTTCCTTCGCAGTACGAATGGCAAACAGGACATCCTCAAACACCACGGTGTCCAGCTTGCTGCCCCTCATGCGCTTCATGGCCCACTCATAAATAGCCGGGCTGTCACTTTTGCTCTTGCCGATCTCTCCGGATGTGATGATCCCTTTAAAATAGGGCTCCAGGCCCGCGTGGACGATGGCAGCGCGCGCCATGGTCCTGTCGGTAGCGGTGGCCAGATAGCACTGTACCCCCTCCATCTTCAGCAGAGACAGGAACTTTTTTACCCCGGGCTTTGGCTGTACCTTATGACTGTAAAAATCCATCATATAGGCCCCAACCTCCTCCGAAACTTGCCTTAGGGTTATCTCGGGCAGATACTCCCGGCGGAAGTAGGTCACCAACTGTTCTGCATCCATGGGTCGGATCACCGCCGAAAAATCTTCCGGCGGGGTCTTTCCCCGTCTGGTCAGAACGCAGGCCGCCGCCTGAACCCACGCCTGCGTGGAATCCAGCACAGTGCCATCCATATCAAAAATCGCGCAGTTCAGGCGCATAAGACTCCTCCTGTAAAATGCCGGAGCTGTGTTGCAAGCACAGCTCCGGCGGTTATCCTATTAATGTTCTGTGTCTTCGGCGATCTCCCGCTCAAAAATCAGGTCTACCGTGGCTACGCCGCCCCGGCCAGAAAAGCAGGCCGGAATATACCCCGCATAGCGCCAGCCCTCAGCCGCCCAGCGGTCTATGATCTCTCTGTGTCCACAGTCGGCGTTGTCGATCCAGAATCCGCCGCCGGTGCCGTATTTTACATACTTATATTGGTACATCAGCAGGCCTCCTCAACGGAACTGTCAGGGACGAAACCTCAGCACATCTTGGCCCCGGCGGGGATCTTGTCATCCAGCATGACCAGGTTCAGCTTCTCCTCCCCGTGCTCGGTGTGGACGGCGGAAATGAGCATACCGCAGGACAGCTGGCCCATCATCTTTCTGGGGGGCAGGTTCACGATGGCCAGCAGGGTCTTGCCCACCAGCTGCTCCGGCTCATAGAACTTGTGGATACCGGACAGGATCTGCCGGTCGGTGCCGGTGCCGTCGTCCAGAGTGAACTTCAGCAGCTTCTCGCTCTTCTTCACCGCCTCGCAGGCCTTCACCTTCACCGCGCGGAAGTCGTTTTTACAGAAGGTGTCGAAATCCACCGGCTCTTCCAGCTGGGGCTCCACCTCCAGGGCGGGCTTGGCCGCTTTCCGGGCCTCCTCCTGGATCTCTTCCAGGCGGGCCAGGGCCTTCTCCGCATCCACGCGGGGGAACAAATTCTCGCCCCGGGCCACGGTGACATTCGCGGGCAGCACGCCGTACTGGCCGGCGGCCTCCCAGGTGGAGCAGGCCTCGCCTGCGCCGATCTGCTTGAGCACCTCGGCGGCAGAGTCGGGAATAAAGGGGGTCAGCAGGGTAGCAGACACCCGCAGTACCTCCAGCAGGTTGTACATCACCCGGGCCAGGCGGGGGCCGTTGCCCTCCATATCCTTGGCCAGCACCCAGGGGGCGTTCTCGTCAATATACTTGTTGGCCCGGCCGATCACCTTAAAGATCTCCGCCAGAGCATTCTGGAAGGCGAAGTGCTCCATCTGCTCCTCATACTTGCCCCGCAGTCCGGCGATCAGGCTCTCCAGCTCGGCATCCTTCTCGGCGTCCACCGCCTGCTCCGCAGGCAGGGTGCCGTCAAAATACTTGCCCACCATGGACACGGTGCGGCTGAGCAGATTGCCCAGGTCGTTGGCCAGGTCCACGTTGATGGTGCTGATCAGGGCCTCGTTGGAGAAGTTGCCGTCGCTGCCGAAGGGGAAGGTACGCAGCAGGAAGAAGCGCAGGGCGTCCACTCCGAACATCTCGGCCAGCACATAGGGGTCCACCACATTGCCCTTGGACTTGGACATCTTGCCGCCGTCCAGCAGCAGCCAGCCGTGGCCGAACACATGCTTGGGCAGGGGCATCTCCATGCTCATCAGCATGGCGGGCCAGATGATGGAGTGGAAGCGCACGATCTCCTTGCCCACAAAATGGACATCGGCGGGCCAGTACTTGTCGTAGTCGTGGTACTTCTCGTTCAGGAAGCCCAGGGCGGTGGTGTAGTTGAACAGAGCGTCCACCCACACATAGACCACATGGCCCGGGTCGAAATCCACAGGGATGCCCCAGGTAAAGCTGGTACGGGACACACACAGGTCCTCCAGACCGGGCTTGATGAAGTTGTTCACCATCTCGTTCACCCGGGAACGGGGCTGCAGGAAGTCGGTGTCTTCCAGCAGGCGCTGCACCTTGTCGGCGTACTTGGACAGGCGGAAGAAGTATGCCTCCTCCTCGGCGTCCACCACATCCCGGCCGCAGTCGGGGCACTTGCCGTCCACCAGCTGGGTCTCCGTCCAGAAGGACTCGCAGGGCTTACAGTACTTGCCCACATACTTGCCCTTATAGATGTCGCCCTTCTCATACATCTTCCGGAAAATCTTCTGGATGGACTCCACATGGTAATCGTCGGTGGTGCGGATGAACCGGTCGTTGGAGATATTCATCAGCTTCCACAGATCCTTGACGCCCCGGGGGCCCTCCACGATACCGTCTACAAACTCCTTGGGGGTGACGCCGGCCTCCTTGGCCTTGTCCTCGATCTTCTGGCCATGTTCATCCGTGCCGGTGAGGAACATGACGTCGCAGCCCTTCAGCCGCTTATACCGGGCCATGGTGTCGGTGGCCACGGTGCAGTAAGTGTGGCCGATGTGAAGCTTGTCGCTGGGATAATAAATCGGCGTGGTAATATAGAACTTCTCTCGTTCGCTCATGGTGTTGACCATTCCTTCCCTTTTCTATGGTACGCCCCGCAGGGCGGTCATTCCTCTGTGGTTTCCTCGGGGGCCGACTCCTCGTCCTCCCGCTTCTGGCTCCGGGCCAGTTCCTCCTGCGTCCATTCCGGGCCAAACCGCGCCCGCAGGGCAGGATAAGACATCCCCAGCACCGTCAGCATCAGGGCCGTCCGGCGCAGCAGTTCCACCCGGTCCAAGCTGCCGCTGCCCATGGCGGTCAGGTTCAGCACCACGCCGGCCAAGGCCAATTGGGGGAACAGGGCCGCCATGCGCCCCCCATAGGCCCCCGCCGCGGCGCAGTACAGGGCCAGCAGCAGGCAGATGGCGGACAGCATCTCCCAGCTGTACAGCTTAAAGTAGGGGGACACCGCGTTGGCCTGGTACACCGAAATCGCCCAGAATGCCGCTGTATAGGCCGGCATGGTGATCATCCAGCGGTCCTCGGGATTTAAAGTCCCCCGATAGCCCCCCTGGCCCACCTTCAGTACCGACAGCGCAGCGGGCAGACACACGAGGGAACACAGCCCGTCCATCAAGGGCAGCAGATTGCTCTCCGGGTCCATGCGCCACCGGGCCAGCTTCTCCATCACGGAGGCCGCACCCAGCCCGGCACTGGCCAACAGCAGCAGGGCCGCCGCCGTCATCACCGCCATATACCCTGTCAGAGGGCAGCGCACGCTGTCCCGCCAGTCCTCCGGGCGCGCTCCGCCCCGGCCCAGCAGGAAAAAGGCCGCCAACAGCGCCAGCACCAGAACCAGCAGAGCCGCCGTGGCCGGCTGTCCGGAACCGTATACTCCGCCAGCCTCATCCCAGGCCAGAGACAGCTCCCATCTGTGCAGAATCAGTCCCGCTCCTCCTCCGATCAGTGCCAGGAGGGGCAGAACGCTATGTTTTTTCATGGTAGGCTTCGCCTCCTTGGCGGCCATGCCGCCCAACCTATTGCTAAAGTAATATATTATAATAGTTTTCCGGAAAAAGCAAGATGCCCACAGCGGTTTGTGCCGCTTTCCCCGGAAAAAGAGCTCCAACTCCATAAGAAAAGGGACCAGAATCGCTTCTGGTCCCTTTGTGCTCAACGATCTGTTACTGCTGATCGGGGTGGTACTCTTTGCAGGTACACTTCTTCCATTTCAGTCCGGAGCCGCAGGGACAGGGATCGTTGCGGCCGATCTTAACAACCTTCACGGGCTGCTTGCGAACGGTGCCGTCCCCGCCCGCAGATTCGCCGGTGATCTTGGCCACGCGGGTGCGCTTGACTTCCTCGTTCTTCCGCAGACGGACGGTGAACAGGCGGCGCAGGGTCTCTTCCTGAATGGCGGCCACCATGTCCTCGAACATCTCGTAGCCTTCCTTCTTATAGGCCACCACGGGGTCGGTCTGGGCGTATGCCCGCAGGCCGATGCCCTGCTTCAGCTCATTCATGGCGTCGATGTGGTCCATCCAGTACTCGTCCACCACCCGGAGCATGATGATCCGCTCCAGCTCCCGCATGAGGGGGGCGCCGATCTCCTGCTCCTTGGCGGCGTACACTGCCTTGGCCTTCTCGCTCACCAGATCCACCAGGCCGTCGGTATCATACTGCTGCAGCTGCTCGTCGGTCAGCTCCAGCTCGCCCGGGGCCAGGAACATGGTGCGGAAGGGGGCCACAGCCTGTCGGAAGGACTCGGCATCCAGATGCTTCTGTTCGCCCATATGACCCAGAATGGCGGACTGAACCGTATTATGCAGCATGTTCTGCAAAGACTCATGCAGGTCGTCCCCGGCCAGCACCTGGGCGCGCTGCTTATAGATGACCTCACGCTGGGTGTTCATCACATCGTCGTACTGCAGCACGTTCTTACGGGTCTGGAAGTTCCGGGACTCCACGCTCTTCTGGGCGTTCTCAATGGCGCCGGAGAGCATCTTGGCATCGATGGGGGTGTCCTCGTCCAGGCCCATCTTCTCCATCATGCCCATGATCCGCTCGGAGCCGAACAGCCGCATGATGTCGTCCTCCAGGGACAGGTAGAACCGGGTCTCGCCGGGGTCGCCCTGACGGCCGGCGCGGCCGCGCAGCTGGTTGTCGATTCGGCGGGACTCGTGCCGCTCGGTGCCCAGAATGAACAGGCCGCCCGCGGCGCGGACCTTCTCCGCCTCATCCTTGATGTCCTGCTTATACTTGGCCTCGGCCTGCTGGAACATCTGCCGGGCGTTGAGAATCTCCTGGTTGTCCGTCTCGGCAAAGCCGGTGGCCTCGGCGATCAGCTCGTCGGTCATCCCTGCCTTGCGCAGGTCGGCCTTGGCCAGGAACTCCGCATTACCGCCCAGCATAATATCCGTACCACGGCCGGCCATGTTGGTGGCCACGGTGACCGCCCCGAACTTACCGGCCTGGGCCACGATCTCCGCTTCCTTCTCGTGGTTCTTGGCGTTCAGCACGTTGTGCTTGATGCCCTGGCGGGAGAGCATTTTGCTCAGCAGCTCAGACTTTTCGATGGACACAGTACCCACCAGCACCGGCTGACCCTTAGCGTGGCACTCCGCCACCTGGGTCAGGATGGCCCGGTACTTGCCCGCCTCAGTCTTATAGACCACATCGGGATGGTCGATACGGGCCAGCGGCTTGTTGGTGGGGATCTCCACGATGTCCAGCTCATAGATGGTGCCGAACTCCTCCTGCTCGGTCATGGCGGTACCCGTCATGCCGGACAGCTTGTCGTACAGACGGAAGTAGTTCTGGAAGGTGATGGTGGCCAGAGTCTTGGACTCGTGGGCCACGGTGACGCCTTCCTTGGCCTCGATGGCCTGGTGCAGGCCCTCGTTATACCGGCGGCCGAACATCAGACGGCCGGTGAACTCGTCCACGATGATAACCTGTCCGTCCTTCACCACATAGTCGATGTCCCGCTTCATCACGCCCCGGGCCTTGATGGCCTGATTGATGTGGTGGGACAGGGTGGTATTCTCCGGGTCGGCCAGGTTCTCGATGTTGAAGAACTGCTCCGCTTTCTTGATGCCCCGGGCCGTCAGAGTGGCGGTGCGGGCCTTCTCGTCCACGATATAGTCGGCGTCAATGTTGACGTCCTCTTCCTCTTTCTCATCCACCTTGGCAATGCGGCGGCAGACCAGTCTGGAGGCAAACTGGTCGGCGATGGTGTACAGCTGGGTGGATTCCTCCCCCTGACCGGAGATGATCAGCGGGGTACGGGCCTCGTCGATGAGGATGGAGTCCACCTCGTCCACGATGGCAAAGGAGTGGCCCCGCTGCACCTGCTCGCTGGCGTAGATAGCCATGTTGTCCCGCAGGTAGTCGAAGCCAAATTCGTTGTTGGTGCCGTAAGTGATATCCGCGTTATAGGCGGCCTTCTTCTCCGCCCCCATGACGCCGTGGATGATCAGACCCACCGACAGGCCCATGAAGCGGTAGACCTTACCCATCCACTCGCTGTCGCGCTTGGCCAGGTAGTCGTTTACGGTGACAATGTGGACGCCCTTGCCGGCCAGAGCGTTCAGATAGGCGGGCAGAGTGGCCACCAGGGTCTTGCCCTCGCCGGTTTTCATCTCGGCGATACGGCCCTGATGCAGGATGATGCCGCCGATGAGCTGCACCCGATAGGGCCGCATCTCCAGCACACGCCAGGCTGCCTCGCGGCAGGCGGCGAAGGCCTCCGGCAGAATGTCGTCCAGAGTCTCGCCATTGGCAAGACGCTGTTTAAACTCCGGGGTCTTGGCCTGGAGCTGGGCGTCGGTAAGAGCTTTATACTCATCCTCCAGCGCCTCAATTTTGGTTACAAGGGGCATAATGGCCTTGACCTCCCGTTGGGAGCTGGTTCCAAACAGTTTCGTGATCAGACTCATTCAGTAAAACACCTCTTTGTCACGGCCGGTCCAAGGCCGTATATACAAATCAACTTAGTATACCATATGGGAGCGGGAGAAAAAAGAGGGAATTGTAAACTTTTTACGGCAAAACCCCCAAAGTATCCCCTTCATCCTTCCAAAATTTCCGTCACTTGCGCATATTTGTATTTCAGGGGTTGACACACGGCCGTTCCGGTGCTATGGTATGCGTACAATCAAACAGGACAGACGAAGCGCCCAGGAAAAGGCTAACCGCCTACCGAAGGAGTAACACTCTCAGGTTTCCCGAACGGGGATGAGGACTGCGCGCAGATGTAACTCTGGAGAAGCCCGCATCAGCGGGGGCCGAAGGTGCAAAGCAGGCATACGCCTGCCAATCTCTCAGGCAAAAGGACAGAGCAAGCGGACGGGTGCCCCCGTCCGTGCGCGCCTTGGCGCGCCGATCCTCTCCGGAGCGGCAGATGGAATGGTTCCATCCGCCGGTCCGTTTTTATTTTCCCAAAACCGCCTGCGGGGCTGGGAGCAATTTTTGGGAGGGAATTCATATGGAAGCATTGATCACCAATCTTGACAGCGTACTCTACCCCATCGTTTGTAAGGTAAACACCTACTTGTCCAACTACATTCTGGTTTTCCTGCTGCTGGGCGTTGGCCTGTGGTATACGTTCCAGACCCACTTTGTCCAGATCCGCTGCTTCGGCGAGGGTATGCGCAAAGTGTTCGGCAACCTGACTTTGAACGGGAAAAAGCACGACAGCGGCATGACCTCTTTCCAGGCCCTGGCCACCGCCATTGCCGCCCAGGTGGGCACCGGCAATATCGTGGGCGCCTCCGGCGCCATCCTCACCGGCGGCCCCGGCGCCATCTTCTGGATGTGGGTCATCGCCTTCTTCGGCATGGCCACCATCTATGCAGAGGCCACCCTGGCCATCAAAACCCGGGTCAAGATGGCTGACGGAACCATCCACGGCGGCCCTGTCTACTATATCACCACCGCCTTCAAGGGCGGCTTCGGCAAGTTACTTGCCGGCTTCTTCGCCATTGCCATCACCCTGGCCCTGGGCTTCTTCGGGTGCATGGTACAGTCCAACTCCATCGGCGAGTGCTTCCAGACTGCCTTTGGGGTCCCCACCTGGATCGTAGGCGTGGCCCTGGTGGTCATTTGCGCCATTATCTTCCTGGGCGGCGTAAAGCGTCTGGCGGCGGTGACCGAGAAGGTCGTCCCCATCATGGCCGCCATCTTCCTGGCCGGCGGTCTGATCATCCTCATCGCCCGCATCCAGTATGTCCCCGCCACCTTTGCCATGATCTTCAAGTATGCTTTCCAGCCCCAGGCCATTGTGGGCGGCACCTTCGGCTTCGCCATCAAGCAGGCCATCAGCCAGGGCGCCAAGCGGGGTCTGTTCTCCAACGAGGCCGGTATGGGCTCCACCCCCCACGCCCATGCTCAGGCCCACGTCACCGACCCCCACGACCAGGGCGTAGTGGCCATGGTGGGTGTGTTTATCGACACCTTTGTGGTGCTCACCCTGAACGCACTGGTCATCATCTGCACCCTGTACACCCCCGGCGGCCCGCTGGCCGACGGCTACTTCGGCGCTGCTGCCGAAACCTTGAGCAAGACCAACCTGGCTCAGACCGCATTCGGCTCCGTTATGGGGGCCAGCCTGGGCGCCAAGTTTGTAGCGATCTGTCTGTTCTTCTTCGCCTTCTCCACTGTGCTCAGCTGGAACCTCTTCGGCAAGATCAACGTCATCTGGCTGTTCGGTAAAAAGAACCCCAAGACCTGCACCGTGGTGTATACCCTGATCGCCCTGGTGTTCATCTTCCTGGGCACCATGATGTCCAACGATCTGGTGTGGGAGCTGACCGATATGTTCAACAACCTGATGGTCATCCCCAACGCCATCGCCCTGTTTGCCCTGACCAAGCTGGTGCGTCAGTCCACCCACGGCGTGGGCGTCAAATCTGGTAAGTAAATCTGCTTTTCAAAACCCGGGCCCCATGGGGCCCGGGTTTTTCTTTACCTTGTATCTCCTTTATGATATGATGAAAAAGTAAACAACAGGGAGGTCATACCCATGGCAGATTGGAAAAAGAACACCGTGCACGAAGGAGAGATTACCGGCTATACCGCCGAGGGCATGGGGGTCGCCCGGCTGGACGGCCGGGTGGTCTTTATTCCGGGCACCATCGCCGGCGAGCGCTGGCGCTTCCGCTTGGAAAAGGTGAACAAAACCGTAGCCTGGGGGCGCGGAACCGAGGTGCTCTCCCCCTCCCCGCTCCGGCGCAAATCAGATTGTCCCCTTTTCGGTCGGTGCGGCGGCTGCCAGTTTCGACACATGGATTACACCGAGGAGCTTCGCGCCAAAGGCGCACGGATCCAGGACGCAATCAGCCGCATTGGCGGGTCAAAAGCAGTCCTTTCAGGCGTTTTAGGCGCAGATAATACAGAACGTTATCGAAATAAGGTGCAATTTCCCGTCGCCCAAGAGAAAGACGGTCTGGCCGTGGGCTACTACCGGGGCCGCAGCCACTCTGTTCTGGACGTGGAGGACTGCCTGCTCCAGCCCGAGGCGGTCACCGCCCTGCGCGCAGCCTTTAAGGGTTGGATGGAGCGGTACGCCGTGCCGCCCTATGACGAGGTTTCCCGCTCGGGCCTGATCCGTCATTTCTACGTGCGCACCAACAGCAGCGGTGAATCCCTATGCTGCGTGGTGGCCAACGGCACCAAACTGCCCCATGCCGACGAGTTGGTCCAGACACTCCGCTCAGCCCACAGCGGACTGGCCGGTCTGGTCCTGAACCTGAACCGCGAGGATACCAACGTGATCCTCGGCCGAGAGTACTGCACTCTGTGGGGGCGGGACTGGCTGGAAGAGGAGCTGTGCGGGCTCTCCTTCCGTCTGTCGGTTCCCTCCTTCTTCCAGATCAACCGCGCCCAGACCCAGCGGCTGTACGCCCTGGCTCTGGAATACGCCGGCCTGACCGGAGAGGAGACGGTGCTGGATCTGTACTGCGGCATTGGCACCATCTCCCTTTGTCTGGCCCAAAAGGCGGGAAAGGTGATCGGTGCGGAGGTAGTTCCGCAGGCGATTGAAGACGCCAAAGCCAATGCCCTGCGCAACGGCGTTGCAAACGCAGAGTTTTTCTGCGGCGATGCCGGCCAAATCGCCGCCCATCTGGCCCAGCAGGGAGTACGCCCCCAAGTGATCTGCGTAGATCCTCCCCGAAAGGGCCTGGCTCCAGAGGTGCCGGAGATTCTGGCCGGCATGGCCCCGGAACGCATCGTCTATGTCTCCTGCGACCCCGCAACATTGGCGCGGGATATCAAGCGGTTCTCCTTGCTGGGCTACGAGGTCGTCCGCGCCCAGGGTGTGGATCTGTTCCCCAGAACGCAGCACGTCGAGACGGTTGCACTACTGGAAGCGCACTAAGATATCAAGCAAGCCAATATCCGTATTTTATCGGACCTCGACCATATCAATCCCGCTGCACGTATATGAACCGTAAGACTCCTATGAAAGCACTTGATATGCAGCGCACTGTCATTTAAAATATAAATGACGAGATATCATGAAAGGAGATTGGTAATGTGGAGCTGAAAATCGGTTTTGTCGGCCTTGGAAATATGGGCTATCCAATGGCACAGAATTTCTTAAAGCAGTTTGGTTCTGTCATGGTATTCAACAGGACCAAGGAAAAGTGTCTGAATCTGAAAAAAGAAGGAGCTTCTGTTGCGGCAGATCTCAAAGATCTGATGGAAAACTGCAACGTAATCGGTCTTTCTTTGCCCGGTCCAAAAGAAGTCGAGACGGTTGTGAAGGAACTGCTGTCTTACAGCAAAAAAGGACAGATCATCATGGACTTCAGTACAATTTCTCCCAATCTGGCAGTAAAACTGTACGAAAGCGCAAAGAAGCACGGTGTTAAGTATTACGATATGCCTGTCAGCGGCGGACCGGCAGGGGCGCAAAAAGCAGCCCTGTCCATCATGATCGGTGCGGAAAAAGAAGAAGTTGAACACGATGGTCTGTTGCCGGTCTTGGAAGCCATCGGCAAGACATTCCATTTCATGCACAAGCGCGGCAACGGCGAAGCAATCAAGATCATCAACAATTACATGGCCTTTGCGATACAGGTCATCAATGGCGAAGCTCTCGCCATGGCCGATGCCTTAGACATGGAGCAGGATGCGTTCTATCATGTTGTTGCAACAAGCACCGGAAACAACACGATGCTGAGTGCGAAAATGAATAAGGTCAAGAATCAGGAGTTCGCTCCCGGATTTGCTCTGGATCTGGCCGTAAAAGATATGGAACTGGCAAGAGATTGCTGCAACGACTTGCAGATGCCGAACTTCACTTTGAATACCGCATTACAGATGTATCGTCTTGCTCAGAAAAAAGGCTGTGGAAAGCTGGATTCCTCCAGCGTGATCCAAGTCATCCGTGATCTTGAGAAAAAAGAAAACGCATAAAGAAAAAGCTGCAGTTCTGCAGCTTTTTCTTTATGTATTATGATTTTTGAAAAGCAGATCGGCGTCAAGCTCTGCATCTCCTCTCATACAGTTCTCCTGGCTTACTCTTTGCACGCTAAGAATCATACAGTCTTCGCCCGAACCGCCATGAACAAAACGCTCATATCCCGGTTGTGAAAAGCTCTGCTGCATGATACAATAAACACGATTTATTTTTGTCTGCGCAGACACCGTTCTCAACATGCTTCATTTAAAAGGAGCTTCTGCAATTCTAATTATAAGAAATAACAGCCATCTAAAATTTCTAACTCTTTTTGGAGTTTCTGACTTTATTGCAGCATCGAAAGAATATGAGGACAATCGTTCTTTACGATATCCCCATCCTGATCGAGGACTTTTCTATGAACCATAACTACGCTTACTTCTCCAATTGTTCCTGTGAATACTTCCCCTGCCACAAGGGGGCAGACCCAGACAACTTCAACTGCCTGTTCTGCTTTTGTCCCCTCTATGTGCTGGGGGATCGCTGCGGCGGGCAATTCACCTATCTGAAAAACGGCCGCAAGGATTGCAGCGGCTGCATCTATCCCCACCTGCGGCAAAACTATAACGCCATTCTGGCCCGGTATCAGGAGCTTCTGACCCTGATGCCCCCTCCGGAAAAAACACCATAAAAAATCCACGGCCGCAGCCTGTGCGACCGTGGATTTTTGTTGTTAAGCTTTACATCCAGAACCGTCCGGACAGACACCCGAACGCGATGGAAACCACGCCCTGGATCATCAGGAACAGCCCCGCCAGAACGGACAGCGTCACCGCCGCAGCCAAGGGGTCCATAAAGGAGAGGAATCCAGCCGCCGCCATCAGCAGGCCGAAGGCTGTCACCCAGCCCCATCCCCGCACTCCAAACCGGCGCAGATCAAAGGAGTTTACAAATTTCGTGATGCCGGAGAACAACAGCCACATACCCAGAATATAGGGCAGGGTCATCATGGTGAACATCTGGTTGCACAGCAGGAAGATGGACAGCAGCACCGTAAGGATGCCATCCACCAAAAACCATCCGGAACCGTAAATACTGCTGCCCGCCGTGGCAAAAATCATAATATCTACCACACCGGAAAACAACATGGCCATTCCTAACAGGAAGGACAGCCCGCTCAGGGCAGCGCCGGGATGGAGCATACACGCACCACCCGCCACAATCAGCAACACACCTGCCACGATCCACAGCACGCGGGAAACGGTTTTATTCATACATCATACCTCCTAAGAAGAAAAGGGGGATACCTAACTTTCTCCCGTCGATCCATTCGATCTTGTTTCGTATCCCCGCCCGGAACCCGGACGGAAATACGACGCAGGACCGCCTTTAAAAGAAACCGGCCGGGACCCGCCCTTGCGAGCCCCGGCCATTTGGTCACTCAATGGCGATAGCGGTCTGAGCAGGTACCTGCTTGACCTCAGCCTTGGGGACGAACAGCTTCAGAACGCCGTTCTCATACTTGGCCTTCACGTCCTGAGGCTCCACATCCTCGCCCACATAGAAGCTGCGGCTGAGGGAACCGGCGTAACGCTCCTGGCGGATATAACGGCCCTTCTTATCCTCCTCGTCCTTGTCCAGCCCCTTGGCGGCGCTGACGGTCAGGCAACCGTCCTGCAGCTGGATCTCTACCTCGTCCTTCTTAAAACCGGGCAGGTTCATGTCGATCTCGTAACCGTTCTCGACCTCCCGCACATCGGTGTTCATCAGGTTCTTCGCATGCTTGCCGTACAGCTCATGTTCGGCCTTCGGGAACATTGCACTATTAAAGAAATCATCAAACAGGTTCTCACTAAAAATACTGGGTAACATAAATTGTTCCTCCATTCAATTCCCGCTCTCGGTTCCGGGAGAAGCTCCCGGTCCGGAGCTTGAATATTTATAATTTGATTTGATCTCTTGGGGGGATCTCTTTATCCCTCTCCCTAAGATCGTATTCATTATAACCCCGTTTTTAGCAATGTCAATAGGCGAGTGCTAACGTTTACAAAATCAGCGATCTTTGTTCACACTTTCCCGCTGTTTTTGAGTATTCGTTTTGTTATATTCGATTTTTCTTTGGTTTCGATTTAAATTATCGTCATTTTGTTTATAAATTAAAAACTCGCACCCCGACTTCTTTACCTCGAAGCCAGGGTGCAAGTTTTATGTTGTTTATCACTCTATTGGCACGTTTGCTTATCCTTCGTGGCGCGGGAGGTCCCCAACTCCGTTCAGCACCAGGCGGGGCCGGTAGGGGAACTTCTTGATGGTGCTGCGTTCGGTCACGCCGGACAGTACCAAAACGGTGGACAGGCCGGTTTCGATCCCGGCAACAATATCCGTATCCATGCGGTCGCCGATCATCACCGCGTCCTCCGAATGGACCCCCAAGATCCGCAGGCCGGTGCGCATCATCAAGGGGTTGGGCTTCCCCACGAAATAGGCCGTCTGCCCCGTCGCCATCTCAATGGGGGAGATCATGGCCCGGCAGGCGGGAATAATTCCGTCCTCCGAAGGGCCGGTCAGGTCGCTATTGGTGCCGATCAGCTTGGCCCCGCGCATCACCAGGCGCACGGCCTTCAGGATATTCTCATAGTTATAGGTGTTTCCTTCGCCAATCACCACATAGTCCGGGTCGATATCGTTCATGGTAATCCCCGCATCGTGCAGGGCCATGATCAGACCCGCGCCGCCGATCACATAGGCGCTGCACCCGGGGGCCTGAGAGCTGATAAACCGGGCCGTGGCCAAAGCGCTGGTATAAAAATGGCTTTCATCCACATCCAATCCCATACGCTTCAGCTTCTGCTGAAGCTCCTTGGGGGAGCGCTCCGACGAGTTGGTCAGGAACAGGAAATTTTTCTTCTCCTGGTACAGCCAGTCTACAAATTCCTTGACGCCGGGCAGCAGTCGGTTGCCGTGGTAGATCACGCCGTCCATATCGCAAATAAAGCCTTTTTTATTCCGGATCTCTTCCAACAGGCTCACATTGACTTCTTCCATCATAATTCCCTCTTTCGCTCTATTTCAGGCAGCTTTCCTATGGGTATAGTTTCATTTTTCTTCCCATTTGTCAAGCTCCATTTTATAAAAATGCGGGCCAACCCCACGGTCGACCCCGCACGATTCACATCGGAAGCAGCACCTGGATTTGAGTGCCCTGGCCGGGCTGACTGTGCAGCCGGATCTCGCCCCGGTGATACTGCACCGCATGCTTGACAATGGACAGGCCCAGTCCCGTACCGCCGCTGGCCTTAGAGTGACTTTTGTCCACCCGGAAGAACCGCTCAAAGATGCGGCCTTGATCCTCAGGCTCAATTCCGATTCCGGTATCCGCCACCGTGACCACGCCTTTCTCGCCCCGAGTCTCTACGGTCATGGTCACGCTGCCGCCCTCAACGTTATATTTGATGGCATTGTCACACAGGTTGTACAGCACCTCATACAGCAGCTGCCGCACCCCGGGCACCACAGTACTCTGTCCCTCTACCGACACGGCGATGTGTCTCTTCTCTGCTGCGCTCTCCAGATCCTTGGCCGCCTGACCGGCCACCGCCAGCAGATCCACACGCTCTTTCGGCATCTCCACGCCCTCGTCCAGCTGGGACAGACGGATGATGTCTCCGATCAGCGTAACCATACGCTGTGCCTCGCTCCGGATATGGCCGATGAATCGCGGCATATCCTCCGGCTTCACCAAACCATTTTCAATCAGCTCCGCACTGCCGATAATACCCTGAAGCGGCGTCTTCAGCTCGTGAGAGACATTCGCGGTAAATTCCCGGCGCAGCCGCTCTCCGCTCTCCCGGTCTGTAATGTCGAAGGCCAGTATCACTGTGCCGACTACATCGCCCTGGGAATCAATGCGGGTCATATCAAACTGATAGGTCTTCCCCTCCCGGTGGGAGCGGATCTCGCTGTGGCCCTGTTCCATCGCCTGACGGATGGCCTCGCTTACCTCCCGGCTCCGCTCCACCGTCAGGAAATCTTGCCCCACGCAGGCGCTGTCTGTTCCAAACAAGCTGCACGCCGCCGGGTTCAGATGAAGGATCTTTTCGCTGTTGTCCAGCAGTACCAGACCCTCCCGCATACTGCCGGTGATCTGGTCAAATTCGTCTGTCCGCTGGCGCAGTTCCTTCATCTGGGCGGAGATCTGTTTGTGCTGCCGGTTGATCCGATTCAGCAAGGGGGAAAGCTCTTCATAGGAATCGTTGTCCAGCGGGTGCTCCAGATCCAGCCGGTTCAGGGGCTCCACAATGCGCTTGGACAGCCGTCCCGCCAGCAGGGCAGACAGAACAAGAGCCAGAATCAGCACCAGCAGGATGGGTTGGATCATGCCCAGCACCAATACCCCTACCGTAGCCCGGCTGACCGAGATACGCAGCACCGTGCCGTCCTCCAGCCGTTTGGCATAGTACATCGTCTTTTGCAGCAGCGTGGAGGAATAGCGCGTGCTCTCCCCCTCGCCCCGGGTCATGGCCTGCTGCACCTCTGCCCGGTCCCCATGGTTTTCCATGCTCTCTCCGTCCGTTCTGGTATCGTAGAGCACATCTCCGGTTTGGTCGATCCAGGTCAGGCGGTAGCGGCCGGAAGACACCTGCCGCAAATAGGCCTGTCCGTCCTCGCTGACCGAGATGGCCGCCAGAGAGAGCTCGTCCTTGATCTGCTCCTCCTGCACGCCGCCGAAATATTCATACAGGCTGGCCAAAATGACCACCAGGCTGGCCAACAAAACAGCCACCGCCACCGCGATGATGGATTTAAAAATCTTTCTGTTCATCCGTTCACCTCCAGACGGTACCCCACATTGCGCACAGTCTGGATCATTTCACCGCAGGGTCCCAGCTTCTGCCGCAGGGTGCGGATGTGCATATCTACGGTCCGGGTCTCGCCGCAGTAGTCCATCCCCCACACCGTCTCCATCAGCTGGTCCCGGGTGAAGGCTGTTCCGGGGTATGTCAGGAACAGGCGCAGCAGCTCAAACTCCTTATAGGTCAGGGCTATCCGCTGCCCGCCAACCGCAGCAGTGTGCTCATCCAGATCCATTTTAATGTCCCCGGCCGTCAGCTGGTGTTCCGCTCTTTGGCTCTGGCAGCGGCGGAGCACCGCCTTTACACAGGATACCAGCTCCATCACCCCGAAGGGCTTGGTGAGATAGTAGTCCGCTCCCAGATCCAGCCCCTGTATTTTGTCGTATTCCGTGCCCTTAGCCGTGGCCATCACCACAGGGACCCGCTCCAGCGCCGGCTCGTTTCTCATCCGCCGCAGCAGCTCCACCCCATCAATTCCGGGCAGCATCACATCCAGCACCACCAGCTGAGGTTTTTCCGCCTCGTCCCGAAGTGCCTTCCAAAATGCGCTGCCGTCCTCAAAACCCCGGGCCTGAAACCCTGTGGACTGAAGGGCATATACCTCAATATCCCGGATGCTGGCGTCATCCTCTACACACCAGATCATCGTTATTCCTCCTTATGGACACCGGTAACAGAGAAGCTCACCCACTGAGCGATATTCACCGCGTGGTCGCCGATGCGCTCGAAATACTTGGCGATCATCAGCAGATCCAGGGCGTACTCCCCCTCTCCCGGGTCTTTGGCGATCATGGAGATCAGCTCGCCCTTCACCTGCTCAAAGCAGTTGTCCACAATGTCGTCCTCGGCCACCACCTGCTCCGCCAGGGCCAGATCCTGCTTCACATAGGCGTCCACGCTCTCCGTGACCATCCGGATCGTGGCCCGGGCCATCTCCTTCAAGAGCGTATCATTTTCCGCGCTGTGGCCCACCACAAAGGGTACGATCTCTGCGATGTCCTCCGCCTGGTCACCGATGCGTTCCATGTCCGTGATCATTTTCAGCGCCGCAGAGATCTGCCGAAGATCCCGGGCCACGGGCTGCTGCTGCAGCAGCAGGCGCAGACACATAGACTCGATATTACGCTCCTTCTGGTCGATCTCTCCGTCCAGGGGGGCCACCTTTTTCGCAAGGTCGGCGTCCCCTTCGGTCAGCGCCTGGCTGACCAGGGCGATAACCTCCTCGCACAAAGCGCCCATTTCGATCATTTCTCTATTCAGCTGGGACAGCTGTTCGTCAAAACGGCTTCTCATTTATCCGAACCTCCCCGTGATATAGTCCTCTGTCCGCTTATCCTTGGGCTGGGAGAACATCTGCTCCGTGTTGCCGTACTCCACCAGCTCACCCAGCAGGAAGAATGCCGTATTATCCGAGATACGCACCGCCTGCTGCATATTGTGGGTCACGATGACGATGGTGTACTTCTCCTTCAGCTCCACGGCCAGCTCCTCGATTTTAGAGGTAGAGATGGGGTCCAGGGCGCTGGTGGGCTCGTCCATCAGCAGGACATCGGGCTCCACCGCCAAAGCCCGGGCAATGCACAGCCGCTGCTGCTGGCCGCCGGACAGGCCCAGGGCGTTTTTCTTCAGCCGGTCCTTCACCTCGTCCCAGATGGCCGCCCCCCGGAGAGAGCGCTCCACAATGTCGTCCAGTTTGGCCTTGTTCCGCACTCCGTGGGTGCGGGGACCGTAGGCGATGTTGTCGTAAATGCTCATGGGGAAGGGGTTGGGCTTCTGGAATACCATACCGATCTGCCGGCGCAGCTCGCTCACATCCACCCCAGGATCAAAGATATCCATATCCTTATATTTTACGCTGCCGGTGATCTTCACGTCGGGGATCAGGTCGTTCATCCGGTTCAGGGTCTTCAAAAAGGTGGACTTTCCGCAGCCCGAGGGGCCGATGAGGGCCGTAATGCTCTTTTCAGGGATCTCAATATTGATATCGTGCAGGGCCTGATGGCTCCCGTACCACAGGCACATATTCTCTACGGATAGGATGCTGCTCATAGGCCGCTTCTCTCCTTTAATACATCTTCAAACGCCAGACCATACCAGTGGGCAGGCTGCCGCTGAGCCGTTTTTTCTACGCAGGCATTGCAGAACTCCGCCGCCTGTCTCAGCGCCGCCGGAGCCTCTCCGCAGGACAGCAGCGCTCCGCACAGGGCGGCGGCAAATACATCTCCGGTTCCATGGAGGGTTTGCGCCACCCGGGGATATTGGAGCGACATCTCCCGCTCCCCCAGCCGGGCCAGATAGCCGATCTCATTTTCCCGGCACACCCCGGTAACGATGGTGTTCTCCACCTCCAGCCGGGCCCGCAGGGCGGCCAGCAGCTCCTCCGCCGGGGTATCCGCGGGAAGCCCGGCCAGCAGAGCGGCCTCGGTGCGGTTGGGGGTGATCACATGGGCCATGCGGCACAGCTGCCGCATTTTCTCCACCTGTTCCGGACCGAAGCAGCCATACAGCGCCCCGTTATCACCCAAAACCGGGTCTACCAGAATCAGGGTATCGTCCTTTGCAAACCGCTCAATAAAGCGCCGGGCAAAGTCGATCTGCGCCCCGTTGGCAAAAAATCCGGTGTAGATGCAGTCAAATTCCAGCCCCAGCGTCTCCCACTGGGCGGAAAACTCCTCCATCTCCCGGGTAAAATCCCGCATAATATACCCCGGAAAGGCCGTCTGTGCAGACAGCACCGCAGTGGGCAGAGGAACAGCCTCCACTCCCCAGGCAGACACCACAGGGGCGGCCACCGTCAGGGAGCACTTGCCAAAGCAAGACAGGTCATTCAGCAGAGCCGCACGCTTCATTCCAGAGCCATTGACAGGATTCATAGTTCTTTTCTCCTCTTAAAATACCAGCCCACCAGTCCGGCGGCCAGATTGATGATCAGGGCAAGCGCCATCAGGATGGCGGCAATTGCAAAAGCTACCTCAAACTCCCCCTGTTCCTTGGCATAGACATACAGAGCCACAGTAAGGGTAGCGCCGGGGCGGTGCAGCCCCACAAAGTAGTTGTTGACCGCATGGGCAAAGCCGGCGGTGAACAGCAGGGCGGCGGACTCGCCCAATATCCGGCCCACGGCCAGGATACAGCCGGTGAGGATGCCGTCCACGCTGTTGGGCAGCACCACCGTGCGGATCACCCGCCACTTGCCCGCCCCCAGGCCGAAGGCTCCCTCCCGATAGCTCTGGGGGACGGTCTTCAAGCTCTCCTGGGTGGTGCGCATAATGGTGGGCAGGTTCATGATCACCAGGGTGAAGGCACCCGCCTGAAGGGAGGTCTGCATCCCGAGAAACTCGCAGAAGAACAGCATACCCACCAGGCCGTAGATAATGGAGGGGATACCGGACAGAGTCTCCGCCGCATACTCAATGATGCCCACCAGCTTGCGGTTAGCGGCATACTCCGTCAGATAGATGGCCGCCCCCACGCCCAGGGGCAGCACCAGAAACAGGGTATAGATCACGATGTAAAGTGTGTTCAGAATGTCGGGCAGAATACCGATGGTGTCGCTGAGGTAGCTGGGGGAGGTGGACAGCAGCTGCCAGGTGATGTTGGGCACCCCCTTGTACAGTACATAGACCACCATAAACACCACCAGAGCGCAGGTCACCCCTGCGGCCAGCAGCATCAGGCTTTTCATTGCCAGACCGTAGGTCCGGCGGCGGGCAGATACATTTTTCATGTTCAGCCCTCCTTATCCCGCTTCAGGAAGAAGTTCAGGACGGCGTTAATGAGCATGATGAACAGGAACAGCACCAGGGCAATGGAGAACAGGGCCTGCCGCTGCAGGCCGCTGGAATAGCTCATCTCCTTGGCCACAGCGGTGGTGAGGAAGCAGACACTCTCGAACAGGGAGGGCATATTCGCCACGTTGCCGGAGACCATCATCACGGCCATGGCCTCGCCGATGGCCCGGCCCACCCCCAGCACCACCGAGGCGGCGATGCCGCTTTTGGCCGCGGGGACGGACACCCGGAACCAGGTCTCCACCGGGGTGGCCCCCAGGGCCAGAGAGGCGTCCTCATACTCCTTGGGCACCGCCTCCAGGGCGGTGACAGACACCTTGATGATGCTGGGCAGGATCATCACCGCCAGCACCACAATGGCCGCCAGCAGGCTGGCTCCGTCGGGCATATGGAACAGCTTGCGGATGCCGGGCACCAGCACCAGCATGCCCACCAGGCCATACACCACCGAGGGGATACCGGCCAGCAGGCTCACTGCGCCGCCCACCACAGCTTTTATCCCCGCCGGGGCCATCTTGGCCAGATAGATGGCAGTGAGAAAGCCGATGGGAACGCCCACCGCAATGGCCCCCGCCGTACCGTACACGCTGGTCAGGATAAAGGGCAGGATACCAAAGGCGGGCTGAGCCGCCGTCGAGGCCCAGGTCTTTCCAAACAGGAACTTGGTCAGGCCGATTTTTCCGATGGCGGGCAGGCCGGACAACACCAGATATACGGTGATCAGCAGCACGCAGGCCACGGTGATCAGTCCCAGTATAAGGAATATACCATGGATCACAGTCTCAAGCAAATTCTTTTTTGCCGCCCCTGTGCTCATCCGCGAGTCATTCCCCCGGGCTTGTTTCTCCAGCCCGCAGAACACGGCATCGGCTCCCACCTGGACCATATTTTCTGCACTTGTTTCTCTCATGTTATCTTCTCCCATTCGTCAGGGCGAAAAGCCCCTTGCTCGGCAAGGGGCTTTCCTGTTTCCTGTGTTGGTTACGCTACAGGCACCGCACCGGCCTTGGAGATGATGTCAGCCGCATCAGCAGAGGTGGCGTAGTCGAAGAACAGCTGCGCCGCATCAGACAGCTGAGCACCGTCCTTGGTGACCAGAACGAAGGGGCGCTGGATCACATAGCTGCCATCCTTCACGGTATCCTCAGTGGGGGTCACGCCGCCCACGGTCAGAGTCTTCACCTTGTCAGACACGGCGGCCAGAGAGGCATAGCCGATGGCGTCTGGGTTCTGAGACACAGTGGTGATCACATCGCCGGTGGAGGTCAGCTCCTGACGGTACTTGCAGGCGTCCTTGGTGCCGGTGATGGACTCAAAGCCGTCCCGGGTGCCGCTGCCGGCCTCGCGGCCGATCAGCACAATCTCGGCATCGCTGCCGCCCAGGTCCTTCCAGTTGGTGATCTCGCCGGTGTAGATCTTGGCGATGGTCTCTACATCCAGGTCGCTGACAGGATTCTCCGGGCTGACGATGATGGCGATACCATCCAGAGCCACGACGGTCTCCTTCAGGCCGGAGGCCTTCTCCTCATCCTTCAGGGCGCGGCTGGACAGGCCGATGTCACAGCGACCCTCGCTGACAGCCTGAATGCCGGAGCCGGAACCGGTGGGATTGTAAGTAACGGTGATACCCTTGTTGGCGCCCATAAAGGACTCGCCCAAGGCGCCGATGACCTTCTCCATGGAGGTGGAGCCATCGGTGGCCACAGCGCCGGTCACCTCGGTGTTGGAGGCAGCGGGAGGATTGGAGGCAGCGGAGGAGCCGCCGCTGGGCTGATCGCCGCCGGACTTCTGGCAGCCGGCCAGCAGGGACACAGCGCAGGTCAAAGCCAGCGCCAGAGAAAGAAACTTTTTCACGTTGCAGGATCTCCTTTTCATTTTGTCCGGCACTGGTCTCTCTTTCAAGAGTTCCGCGCCGGTGTGTTTGATTTTTTCTGCTTACATGACACAGGATACCCTCCGCTTGTAAAATGGGAAAGTCAGGCTGTGTAAAATCCATGTTAAATCGTTTGTCCTTCCTGAAAAAACACCCTGTCTTTCCGTATATTCAAACGAAAAGAGCCATTCCCCGTTGACTTTCCTCAGAAAAGCATTATCATTTACAGTAGTAAGAAAACAAATCAATGTTCTCTGCCCCGACGCTCCTATTCTGGAATCGCCGGGGCGTTCCAATCGGAAAGGAAGGGCTTTATGCTGTGCCGAAAACGACAATATGAAATGGATATGTGCAGCGGCTCCCTGGCGGGCAAACTGCTGCTGTTCGCACTGCCCCTGCTGGCCTCTACCATTCTTCAGCTGCTGTTCAACGCTGCGGACGTGATCGTAGTCGGCCGGTATGCCGCCCAACCCGCCCAGGCTCTGGCCGCGGTGGGGTCCAACAACGCACTGATCAACCTGACCATCAATCTGTTTACAGGGATCTCCATCGGCGCCAACGTTGTGGTCGCCCAGGATCTGGGCGCCGGCCGCCGGGACACCGTAAGCCGCAGCATCCACACCGCGATCACCTTAGCCATAATCAGCGGCGTCGCCCTGTCCATCTTCGGCGTAATCTGCATGCGGCAGCTGCTGGAGTGGATGTCCTCTCCCGAGGACGTGATCGGTCTGGCCACCCTGTACATGCGCATTTACTTCTTGGGTATGCCCGGCAACCTGGTATACAACTTCGGCGCGGCCCTGCTGCGGGCCAAAGGGGACACCCAGCGTCCCCTGCGCTACCTCACCGCTGCCGGGATCATCAATGTGATCCTGAACCTGATCCTGGTCATCGGGTTCCATCTGGACGTGGCGGGCGTGGCCATTGCCACCATCACCTCCCAATACATCTCCGCCGGATTGGTGCTGCGCTGTCTGATGAAGGAGGAGGGCGTCTTCCATCTGGATCTGCACCGCCTCTCCATCGACCGGGCCATGATGAACCGGATGCTGCGCATTGGTCTGCCCGCCGGTTTTCAGGGCATCATGTTCTCCATCTCCAACGTCATCATTCAGACCGGACTGAACTCCTTCAACGACGCCGCCGTCGTGGCAGGTGCCTCTGCCTCCAGCAGCATTGAGATGTTCATCTACTCCATCGACAGCTCCATCAGCCAGACCGCCCTGACCTTCGTCAGTCAGAACTACGGCGCCGGCAAGTGCAAGCGGGTTGACCGCATCGCCCTTTTAAGCCAGGTGTACTGTCTGGTGGGTATCCTGGTTTTCAGCAATCTGGCCTACCATTTCGGCGCGCCTCTGGCCTCCCTGTACGCCCCGGATCAGCCGGAGGTCATCGCCCAGGCTGTATCCAGAATGTACTTTATGCTGTGCTTCCAGTTCTTGAACGGCACTATGGACGTCGCCGCCAACACCATCCGTGGGTTGGGCTACTCTTTCTCCCCCATGGTGGTCACCCTGGTGGGCGTATGCGTGTTCCGTCTGGCTTGGGTGGCCTGGGTATTCCCCGTCCTCCACTCTCCGGAATCCCTCTATGTCTCTTACCCCATCTCCTGGACCATCACCACGGTGATCCTGTTCGCCATCTTCTTTGTCATCCGCAAAAAGGCCTATGCCCGGGTGCAGTCGTTCTCCCTCGCCGGCGAGGATGTGACCCAGCTGTAACTTTCATTTTTCCTTCTATCGGCATAAAAAGGTCCGCCCCGAACATAGACAGGTGTTCGTAAAACAGGTTTAGACTGAAATTACGAAATGAGCATCTGTCAGGCAGGATTGGGCAACAAAAAGCCGCTATATTCAGGTTTTCACTGGATATAGCGGCTTTTTCTTA
>Ga0129311_1000406_pt1 | contig 39187 bp, 33 predicted proteins | sample Go1ome_FD_94435 | JGI IMG/M metagenome (GOLD analysis project Ga0129311, IMG submission 94435) | Western lowland gorrila individual fecal microbial communities from Wisconsin, USA - Go1022B metagenome | ecosystem: Host-associated > Mammals > Digestive system > Large intestine > Fecal | place...
AAACCGCAAAGTATTTTGAACAGAACGGACTTACCGCTTCCATTTGCGCCTACCAGACCGATTGTCTGTCCCTGTTCTACGGACAGCGAAATATTTTCCAGAATCGGTTTTTTCCCGAATCGTTTGGATACATTTTCTACTTCAATATAGGAACGCATAAAGTTTACCTCCCAAGTAAGTTATTAGAGCCAAGCAATTCCAGCAGACTCAATGTAACAGCCAGGCACCCTATCAGAATCATCATCGCCATCCCGGCCGGGATTCCCATGCCGAAGGAATCCCAGTCAACCCTTACTGTTCCGGACAAGCCAAAGGGTAGATAATGTACCCAATTTTGCGGAATTACACACAAAAAATTCCCGGCAAGGATTGCTAAAAAGCCTACTGTAATTTGCCTTGTCACCAGATAGCAAAAAAGCATAACAAGTGTCTGCAGCAGAATATCCAGAAATTTGAAAGCAACACATTCTACTAAAAATTGTATCGCAATCAGATCCATCCTGTCCGCAAAGATGAGCCCACCTGTCAGTCCTGCCAGGAACCAAAGGACTGGATAGATGGCAATAAATTTGATGACTGTCCTGAGTATTCCATGAAACATCTCTTTTCGGCTGTTCGATCGAACTGATACGAAAGTGGATTGTTCGCTGACGCTGGCCTCTGCAAATACAGCAATCAAATAAAGAGGCGCCGTATTCACCAGCAGCATTTCCAGAAATGCCAGGATATGAAAGGATCCGGTTCCATGGCCAGAGAAAAGGCGATAGACCCATTCCTGCCCGGAGGACAGCTCAGGACCGCTCAGGCCCTTATATACAGTCATTCCCAGCACAACACCGCATAAAATCATGAGATCTTGTTTTTGGAACAGCGCCCTTTGGTAGTACGCCTGAACACCTCTTCTTTTTTGTGATTTTCCTAACAGCTTTCTTTTTGACGGAAAACAGACGCTTCCGATCAAAAACAATGCCAGCAACGCCGCGGTAATTCCAGTAACGAGCCAACGATGTGGTATTCCCAAATTATGATGAAGAATCAGCAGATGGTTGAGTCCCGTAATAGGGAAAGCATGAATGCCCGGTACCTTAACCCATAAAATCGAAAGAACATAGAGACCGACCACAATCCGCACAGAGTGTTTATGGCCGGCAAAATGAGCTAACCACATGCAAAGACCGGAAATCAGCCAGATTCCAAGAAATAAGTACCCGGTACAACCCGCAAACGCTGTCAGCGGGGAGGAAAACACCTGACTGAGCGCTTCAAAAAGCTCCGCTTCCAAACTCCCGTCAGGAAGCCGCCATGTGTTTTCCATGGGAAGCCCCACTCCGGACAACAGGATTGCCGCCAGCTGAACCAGCACCAAAATGGCAGGCAGTACGCCAAGGCTAATCCATTTCCGAATAAAATAGTGGCGGTAACTTCCAAAGCGGAAAATTACATAGGGTGGATCATCTTCTGCCAAAGGCAAGCAGCTCAGGAGAATCAAAGGCATAAGGAAAAATATCAGATAGTAGTGGTCTGTTGTTCCTGACAGCAAATGCTGCTCAAAACTCAATACCGTACCGCCCCGTGAACTGAAAGAGAAGAGAAAGCAACCAATAAACAGGAGCAAGTTTTTTCCGATTCCCAACAACCTGATATTCTTCCGAATCAAGGGAATCATACCTTGACCACCTTTTCCTTTTTTACCTTGGAAAAGTAGATTGCCAGAAGTATGATAACGGCAGCCAATAAGGAAGGGCCGGCAACAAAGGACATTGTTGTAATAACTTCTGGGCTCAAACAGTTAGGGTCAAACGCCGTCACCAGCCGATATTGTGGAACTCCCAAAATCGCAAGCACAAAATTCTCCAAAATCGTATATAGGAACGGCCCCGTCAGTACAACAAAAATATTTTCACAATACATGGCTAAAACGAAGCCCATTGTCATCACCAAAACGCCGATCAGGCCTCTGAAAACAGAGAGCGTCACCGCGTAAACTACAGGATTCTCCGAATAGGTGTTTTCAAAAATGCGATTTCCCATATTGAGGGCATCCAGATGGGGATCAATGCGTAAGGCCGTAACTGCCGAGAGAATGTACGGAATTGTGATGATGCAAAATGCGCTGATTGCATAGACCATCCACTTGACCCAGAGGTATTTCCTCATAGGCACACGGGGCTGCACATAGACGAGAAAATTGTTTTTTCGTTCCTGATGCAGATTCCAGCATACAGGCAGAACCACAAACAGAGGATATAGCAGAGAAAGATACTCTGTTCCAACCTCCCATGCATCCAATGTGTAGGTAAGCGAATAATCCGGATATATCGTGGCCGTCATAGTACACGCTGCCACGGTAACGACAATCAAAGTCAGCAGCACCGGTATCCATATCTTTTTCCATTCATTTTTCATAAGTCGAAACATTGAAATCGTCCCCTCCTTTGTTTGTGTGTATTATACGCAATCCTCTTTCTGACTACAACCCTATGGAAACGAACAAAGGCTTTGTGGGAATAAAACGAATTTCATTTCCACAAAACCCTTGTTCATACCGCATATTCATGAAAACCGAACGCCGAACACCACATAATTCTGATCACTCCGAATTTCGTTCCGGGTCAGAATCCTGCCGCGATAGTGTTCGGTGATCCGCATAAGCTGATACAGCCCATATCCGCGAGAGTTCCCTACCTTTGTGGAAACGCCTTTCGCGAACAGACGCATAAACTCTGTTCCGGACAGAGGCGGATGCGGATTGCATACCCAAAGCTCCGTAACATTTTCCGCCTGGCAGCTTTCAAGATAAATGGTATCTCCCTGTTTGGATGCCTCTAAGGCATTATCCAGTAGAATTCCAATCAGTTCGATCCATACCGTTTCAGGAATGCTTGCCTTCTTAAAACTGGTAGAAATTTGAAGGCGGATGTCCAAACCGGAAATTTCCGCCTGCTTGATCTTCCCGAAAACAAAACCGGAAATGATTTTGCTGTCACAGGCCAGCAGCATGTTGTCGTTCGCGCTCAGCACAAGCCCCTTTGTCAGTAACGCAACAGCTTTCTGTGCTTCTGGCAGGCTTTCTGCCGAAGAAACAGCTGCCTCGATGGCCATCATTCGGTTATTAAATTCATGCTGCCTTGCCCGAACCTGTGAAATCAGTTCCTCTACAATCGGAACATACTGCTCCGTCATTCTGATTTGTTTCCGCTGTTCCTCCTGTCGGGTGTTCATCATCCATAAAACGATGTCCAGAAAAAGAAGTGGCAGAAGCAAAAAGGCGATGAACTTCCAATGCGCCATAAAACGAATCGGGTCAAAGGATGTGCACGCACAGACAGCCGTAAAAAATAAAGTAACATTTATTGAGAGTACCTGCACCAGAAAGGAGCCTGTTCGCAGTGCGCTGCGAAGCCCCTGAAACCAGGGCAGGCACACCACGAAGATACATAGCAGCAAGGTAACAACGCTGCTCACAACAGCGATACCGGAGCTTGTCAAGTTAAAAAAGATCGTAAAGATAACCGCACAGAAGTGGCATAACAAATAAAGAGAAAAGGCGGCCATTGTACCACAAAATGTGCGTCCGCCATCCTGCACATTCAACAGAGTGCTGGTCAGCAATAAAAGCCCCATCAGCAGAATCAGCAGGATTGGGAAATTATCTGCCGGAGCCAGGAAAAAGCCCTGCGTGAGATGAAAACCGGGAGATGCCCCACCATAGCTGGATCTGGCTATGAGCAGACAAAGAGAAACCGAAGGAACAAGAATGAAATCTCTTTTCCTCAAATCCTTTTGATCTCTGAACACGGCCAGAATACAGCACGAAAGAGCGATTGATTCCACCAACATGGAAAGAAAATATAAAAACGTATTCTGCATGGACATTACCAGAGTGCGGACTGATACTTGTTGCCCACCGGCAGCCTTTCCGCAGAGCCTTTCAGTATGATTTCTTTTCCTGCTTTATCGATTCGATCAATGTATGCAGTATTGACCAGAATACTTTTATGACACTGCACAACTTTCGAATCATCGATCAGCTGTAAAAAGCGCATCAATGTGTAACCTGAAATAACATCTTCCTTCATTCCGGAAAGAGCATTTCGGGTATGAATGGTAAGTTTTTTCCCAAATGCCTCCACATATACGATTTCTGACACAGGATAGTCCAGAATAAACTGCTTTTGCTCAATCTGAATATGTTTTTCCTTCTGATGCAGATGAGCGGAAAGTCCCAGAGCATCACAAAGGACAGCGCGAAATTCTGCTTCGGTATAAGGCTTAATCAAGAATCCGTAGCACTTCACCTCCCGGTAAGCAGACAGTTCTTCTCCAGCCAAAGCACTTTCAAAAATAATCGGCGTGTATTTATATTCCGGCAAACCGCGCAGTTGGGCGGCCAGACTGGTTCCCTTATAGTCCTTCAATTGAATGTCCAGAATGAACAAATCCACTTTTTGCTTTTGCGCAAGAATATAAGCCGCACCAGCCTCCTTGCAAGTCAGAAGTTCAAGAGCAGTATCTATATTTTCTATAAACTGTCTGATTTTTACAACGGCGGCCTGATTATCTTCTACAAGCAAAATTTTGGGCACTGTACCACACCCTTCCACTTTTATTCTCTGTCGTAACCATCAATATAGCTGACAACAATGTTGTCAGGCAGAAAACAACAATAGGCTTTCATATTTTGCGTTTTATTATATCATAACCCTGCAAAAAATAACAGAAGCATTTCTCAAAAGTCGGTCTTTCAATATAAATCGCAAATTGTAAGTGCAAGTTGTAAAAGATTATTATACCATATTTCCACCTGAAAGTACAGAAAAACTTATCATTTTTCAAACCATTTCCAAAGTATTTACGGCCTTATGTGCCTTGGGCTGGTCAATGCTTAACTCCTCCATGAGCCAACGGTATTGCTGAGGTGTCAGGGCTTTGGCTTCTGTTTCAGGCCGTGGCCATTGGAAAGAACCGGACTCAAACCGCTTGTATCGTGATAAAATGCCGCGCTGATCTTGGTGTAGTTCTGCTCAATGCCGTTCCGAATCAGGCACAAGTTTCGAATGATCCGTGCATTTTTGTTTTGATTCATTTTGGCATAATGCTCCCCATCCAGCTGCCCCCGGTCAAAAATCTCCTTGGGCACGCCGATCAGATAGGCGATTTTGGAAACGACCATATATGTACTGTTTGGATAGTCGATTTCTTTTTGAATGGTTTCTTCTGCCTGCTCCTCGGACGCATCCGTTTGCTGTGTGCTGGTTTTGTAGATTTCTTTGAATTCTTAGATGGACATTGTCATTTGTGATTCCTCCTAGTTTGTGTTGATTCCGCTCCACAGGTGATCCCCTCCGGATCTTATATCTCTATTATACTAAGATTCTGTCCAATAAAAAGGGACTATTCGTGAACAATAATAAATTAACAGCAATCCCCCAAAGGACTTTTTGTGCCTACTTTTCTTGACAAGTACAACGGCAATGTCATAATTATTGAAAAGTCAGCTATTCTATCACTAGGACCCAAGCAGTTTTTGAGGCTGCTTGGGTCCTATTTTTCTATTTTAAGGCAGAGAAACTTCTCTCTAGGCAGGCACTTTGCCCGGCCTCTTGGCCTTCAGGTTAGGTTGCCAAACTCAACGAAGTCTCTGGTAAGAGGACAAATTTGAGGGGACTTGCGTAATCTCATTGCGGTCAAGGCTCGAGATTCCATCGTTCAAGGATATCAAAAAGCCGAGAATATTCAGAGTATTCCACAGAATTGTATAATGAAAATGGTGTTTTACCATTTTGAATGAAACTTTCCGGAACTTTCTCCCAAAAGTGTTGTTTTACCCCAAAAATCATTTTCGGCCCAAAAGTTAGAAAAACGCTGTCCACCACTGGCGTAAACCCCAAATAAACCCCAAGTCGTAGGGTCTGTAACTTTTGTAACCACCAAGAAGTTAGAAAAACAGCCGTTCTCTGGCGAAAACGGCTGTTTTTTATGGTTGCGGAGGCAGGACTCGAACCTACGACCTCCGGGTTATGAGCCCGACGAGCTTCCAACTGCTCTACTCCGCGATGTTCATGCACTCCCTGAGTGCTTAAGTATTATAGCACAGGAAGCTGCTGTTGTCAAGCATTTTTTCACAACTATGTTTTGACAGGATAGGGCAGGAAATATGCAGGGACTGCAAAAGGCGCAGTCCCTGCATGAGCGTGACCGATTCTTATATCCGAAAGCGTGCTTTCCGCCTTGGAGTGCTAGGTTTCCGGAGCGGGGGGCGGAGTCTCCGGTGCCGGAGTTGGTGCGGCTGGGGGCTCTGTAGCGGGAGGGGCCGGGGATTCTGTGGGTGCAGGCGTAGTCGGTTCAGGAGCAGGGGTGGCAGGATTGTTCTTGGCTTCCTCTTCCTCCCGCTTGGCTTCCTCCTTGGCGGCCTGCTGAGCCAGGCGCTTGTCCACATCGTCCAGGTCAAAGACCTGACGGATAAACTTATAGTATTCGCTCCGGGTCACACCCACATCATCGTACTTCCAGCCCAGGCTCAGAGGATCCGAGCCGGTGAAGCGCACCCAGCAGTCGGGGTGGGCTGCAATGTAGGCATCCTGGGTCTCCTTGTCGATCTTCGGTCCCAGGTACACGAACCGCTCCAGAGGCAGATCTTCAATGGGGCTGATATCCTTGACATTGGCAAAGCCGATATTCAGGAAGCGCAAACTGGTACAGTTTTTCAGGGCGCTGATGTCCTCCAGCATCAGGCAGTTGGCCATTTCCAGGAACACCAGATTCTTGCAGTTTGCCAGGGCATCCACATTGCGGATGGAGGAACCGGAGAGAATGAGGATCTCCAGATCCGGCATATAGGAGGCAAAGCTGATATCGGTCAGGGTGGTGTTGTGACCCATGTCGATGTACTTCAGTCCCGTGCAGTATTTCAGAACGGAGTTGCTGGAATTTTCCACACCATAGACCGTGCGCAGGGTGGTCTCATCCGTCATCAAAGAATACTGTCCGCCGAAATTGACCCGCCACACGATTTTGGTGTTGGGATAGTCATCCCGGATGGAGGCCAGCACCTCATTATCCAGACCGCAGTTTTCCAGCTTGAAGTAGGTGCAGTGGGGCATAATATCCAGTGCCGCCCGGATCTGCGCTTCCCCGGCATTGCCGATGGACACATTGGTGTATTCCACCCGATCCATATCCGTGGACAAAGTCTGGCCAAAGAGGTCAAAGGAATACTGGAAGCGAACCTCCGGGAATTGGGCGGTCAGATCCTTGACCTGCTCCATGGTCAGGCTCTGGGGCAGCTTCACTGTTTGCAGCTGAGACAGCATGGACAACTGACCAACAGCGCTTTCCAGCGTATCGGCTTCCAGATTGGAAAGATCCAGCGTGTCCACATACGGAGAATACTCCTGTCCCAGCAGCTCCACGGTGTAAGTAATGTGCAGATCCGGATAGGCAGATCGAATTGCCTCCAGTTCCTGCCCGCTCAGTGTGGTTTTGGGCAGCTCCAGGGCGGTCAGCCGGGGCAGATACTTCAGCTCCCGCTGCAACTCCTGGGCAGAATAGCTGCCCGGTTCCAGCCGGGCACTGGTTTCCGTATTTTTCAGGGTAGCCGTGCCCAGAGGTGCGGTGTAGATCACCTCCACCTGGGGATGGGCCTGGGCATAGGCCAGCATATCATCGTAGCAGGTGCTGCCGGTGAGATCCAGGTATTTCAGATTGACGCATTCTTCCAGCAGAGCAAAATCATCGCTGCCCTGGGCAATGACGGTAAGGTACTCCGCTTTCTGCCGCAAAGAATGCCAGCGCGGAATGGTGGGCTCCACCTCCCCATCCCGCATACAGCCTGTGAGCAGCACAAGCAGCACGAACAAAAGAGGAAGCATTTTACATTTGAGTGATTTCATGCAGGCACCTCCGGCACAGCAATAGGTTATAATGGTTTATCATAGCACAATTCCCTGAGAAAAGCAAGGAATTGGAGCCGCCTTGTCCGGCTCACCAAACGAAGTCGGGACAGGCTGTTCAGGGATGGATCGGTGCGCCAATGTGCTTATCCAATCGCCACTGGGGTGCAGCCCCATCATCGCCCCAATATTCGTCCACCGATGCAATCTTACCGTCTCTGACATGAATAAAGGAAACAGCATGAAAAGAGGCCCCGTCATCCTTGGAATAGACCCGGGTGGCCGTGATGATCATATCCCCCAGATCATATTTCTTCTCAATCTCCCCTGCCCAATGGCCGGGGTACTCACAATTTGCCCGAATGAACTCCGAAACCGTAAACCGCTCATTGGAGCAATGCCAATTTACATACGCATCCGGGTGAAAATACCCCCGCAGCGCCTGGGCATCCTGAGCAAGCACATCCTTCCAAAACGCATCTATGTTCATAGCAGCCTCCTGTGTCCTTTTTTGAATGGCAATATTCTACCACAGCCCGGTATTCTTTTCAACTGCGCCCTTATGAAGGGCAAAAAAGCTGCGGGCAGCAAGGAACTGCCCGCATTGCATTTACTGCATATTCTGCTCGTAGGCCTCGATCATCTTTTTGACCATCTGGCCGCCCACGGAGCCGGCTTCGCGGCTGGTCAGGTGGCCGTTGTAGCCCTGCTTCAGGTCAACGCCGACTTCGGATGCGGCTGTCATTTTGAACTTGTCCATGGCCTCCCGGGCTTCGGGAATGTTCAGCTGGTTGTTGTTATTCTTACTCATTTCTCTGCACTCCTTTGCAATTCGGAAAGCAAGGTGCTTTCCGAGGAGAGCATCTTTTTCTTTCCGTAGTCCCAGTTTTCCCCCGATCCGGCGGGATATGACCGGGATTTACAGGAAGGAATGCCGGGATCTGGGGCTTGCGGATTTTTGTGGCCGGTTTCTTGTGACGGGAAGCTGTGCAGAAACGGAATATACTCTAGTGATTGCCAACGGAACTGACCCTGTATCAGAAATTGCTCTAGTGGTAGAAAAGCATACGGCAGCTACAGCCCCATTGCCCGGAGGAGGCAAAGCAAATCGTCCCATTTCTCATTAACCTACTTATTATCTTGCTTACGATCTTCCTGCATATTATGTGCAACGGTAGGACTAGGGTCTATCTAAAAAACCAAAAAGGAGTTCAGAATGGACATTGCATCCAGAGTATAGTAGAATTATTATAGTAACCACAAATACATGAAGATGATCCGAATTAAGTCTCCAACTGGGGGTGTCAAAATGAGAATTGTGACCAAAGAGCCCATAAACAAAGGCTGGTCAGGGGACAAAAAATACTGCATTACCAACGAATCTGGCATGCGGTATCTCTATCGTGTGTCCTCAGGTGAACAGCAGGATGCAAAACGGGCTGAGTTTCACAGGATGCAGCAGGTGGCTTCATTGGGTATACCTATGTGTCAGCCGATTGAATTTGGCTTCTGTGAAGAAGGCGTATACTCTATACAAAGCTGGATCGACGGCACGGATGCAGATCAGGTCATCCCCAGCTATTCCGGTGCACGGCAGTATGAATATGGTTTGGAGGCAGGGCGTGTTCTTCGCAAAATTCACTCGATTCCTGCGCCGGTCTCCCAGGAAGATTGGGAAATACGAATCAATCGCAAGATAGAACGCAATACCAAACGATATTGTCAGTGCCCAATTCAATACGAAAATGGGCATGTATTCATGGACTATATCAATGAAAACATCCATTTGCTAAAAAACAGGCCTCAGGCGTGTCTGCATGGGGATTACCATATGGGAAATATGATAATAGACCGTGAGGGCAAGCTTTGCATCATTGATTTTAACCGCTGTGATTATGGCGATCCATGGGAAGACTTTAAGCGGATCGTTTGGAACGCCCAGAAAGCGCCTCGCTTTGCTTCCGGCATGGTAGCGGGATACTTTGATGATCACGTGCCCACGGAATTCTGGAAGCTGCTTGCGCTCTACATTGCAAGCAACGCCCCTGGATCTGTGTACTGGGCATTGCCGTTCGGTCAGGACGAAGTGAATACGATGCTAAACCAAGTGAAAGATATCCTTTTCTGGTACGACAATATGCGCACAATCATGCCATCATGGTATCGATGAAGAACAAGCAAGTGTCCCAACGGATCGGTCACACCGAACACGATGTTGGCCTCGCATTTTGCAACCGCTAGAATGCCCCACACGCTGGAACGATTGGAGGTCCGTCCATGGAATATGATTCCCAGCGATTGTCAGTGAAATTCAAGCAGGCATATCCTGTATCGGCCACGCCTCCCAAGTAACCAAATGTGCCATCCTTCTTTAAGTCGATCATTTGACGATAGGTAAAGTCATAGCCAACCACGCTGCCATTTTCATACCGTAACACTAAGAAACCATAGTCAGACTGTTCGTTTTCTGTTATCCCAAGCACAATCTCAGGCACATAATCCTGGTTCAAATCAACAATCGCATATTTTGCAATTTTTACAGTATCGTCCATACCATAAGTCGAGCAGTAGTCGTCAATGGTTAATGTTTTCTCAAAATCGTGGCTAAAAAATGTATTCGCACCTGAAATGACCTCTAAAAGCTTTGTCTGAATGGTCTGCCAATGGCTGATTCCCCTGTGTGGTTGTGTTCCTTCGGAAAAGGATGGCTTTTCTATAAGATGGGTCAATGCCTGGGATCTGTGTTTGAGGGAATGCCGCTCGGTATTGCACAGGAACACAGCAGCGCACAAATGATACTGCAAACCAGATTGACAAAATAACCGTCTCGACCCAGTCAATTCAAAAAAATCCGATGGGAGTGTTTCAAATGGACTGTGCATCATTTGAAGCAATCCCATCGGCTCTTCACCCCATTTTCCCGGCTGAAGAGCCGAGGAAAAAATCTCAAATTCAGGAGGATTTTCATGAAAACAGGACTTTCAAAAAAACAAAAGGGCACAGAGGTGTTTTATAATGCCAAAGACCCCACCGCAGAAATCCACCCCCACGATGCCAAGCAGTTATATTTACCTTTCACTTGAATTGATAGGAATACCACTGGACATCCGGTTTATCGCTGCTGTCCTCCACTGGCGTTGTCTCCCATTGGGAGTTTGACCGATCCCAGCGCAGCTTGGCCCAACCGTCATTGTCGGCTCCGCCGGAGTAAGCAAAGGAGCCATCTTCTTTCAGCAGGTACATTTGACGGTAGTAGAACGCAGTGCCCTGCACCAGTGCGTTGTCGCTGTCGTATTTTAGGACAATACACATGACCTGACTGTTTTCCCCGAACCGAAAGTCCACGACTGCTTCCTGAACACCGTCTGCGTCCATGTCCACGAAGGCGTAACGCGTAATTGCCACATCAAGTCCCATTCGTTCGCCTTCGCTGCTGCAATATTCGGACAGGGTATCGAACATACCGCTGCTCATGAAAAAGAACGGCTCCTCATTCTCAAGCACTTGCAGAAGAATGTTTTCTTCTAATTTCTGAATTTCCCCGATTTTTTCAGGGGTGGGATACTGGGGTACGCCGATCCTGACATATTTGGAACGAACCGAATTGTACTCCGTTTCCGAGATTTCCTTCCACATGATACTGGACGCGCCGCCGGATTCGCTCCAATAGAATATGCCGTCATTTCCTTCCATGACAACCTCCACCGGAAATAGCTGCTTGTCCTCCATGCAGTAATACTCATTCAGCTGCTTTCCCTGCACGGAACCGCTGTAGTCCCTTTCCAGAATATTTCCCTCACACAGATACAGTTCCACCGTGTGGTCATCAGCTCCATAGGTGCCGCCGCCATACACGCACTGCGGCCCTCCATCCGCCATGATCACTACCTCGTAGACCACGCCGGTGCGGGCGTTCCAGATCAGCATCTCGTCAGTCCCGTCTTCATCCAGATCCACAAATTTCTGCTGATAATCCGGGCTGTAGGCTTCCGAACCAACAGAGCCGGGGAGCCAGTGGTCGAAATAATCAGCGAATGTCTGGGAAGATACTCCGGCGTTTAACCCGTTGGGGTTTTGCAGCCAGTCAGATCCCGGTTCTCGGGGCGCAATCTGATACATAAAATCATCCGCAATCCATTCAAAGTCCTCCCGGGTACAGGGATTGTGGGCATCTACCTCGCCCTCGGGGGAGGAATAACAGAAATCCAGCGTGACGGAAATGAAGAAATCACCCACATCCGCCACAATGACTCCCCGGGCAGGACTTTGCACCAAAATCAGATTTGTCCCATCCCATGCGGTGTACTCCCAGGAATCCGCAGAATCCATATCCCGGAGAATCACATAATCCGGGAAAAACACGTTTTTTCGGTTGCAGGCGTAGACAAACAGAAGGGAATCTGCCGTGCTGCGCCCTGAAAAGCAATGATTCACCATGCCTACCATGTTGAAAGAGCCGCTGCGGTAATAGCTTCCACCGGACAGCGAGAACATATCCTCGGAGGATTTGTGCATCATGGAAGAAATACCAACTGCGGAAAAAACCTGTTCTGGCTCCCGGGTGAAGTAAACCGGTCCCGCAAGCTCAAGCGCATATTTTTTGCAGAGTTCGTCCACCTTATCCTGCATTTGCAGAGTATAACAGTTGTAGATGCGGTAATCCTCCGGCGCTGTGTAGCCACTGCTGTCTTTTTGCTGTTCCAGCGTTCTGTCCGTGTCATAGCTTGTGATAAAATCGATCCATTCCCGGGTTGCCTGATAGTTCACAGAATCCAGATATCCGTTGGTGGAAACCAGATCCATTGTCCATCCCGGCTGGCTGTATTGCGGAAATGTGACCCTGCCCAAAGTGATTTTTTGCAATCCAATCAGCACGGCGGCACAGCCCACCAGTAGGAGCAGCAGAGAAATGACTGCGGCAATCAGGAAGACATGTTTTCTATGTAACCGGTGAAGCGGCTGCTTACGATTTCCGGAGCGCAGCTCTTGCGCCTGAAGAATGTACTCGCCCCTCACATTTGTAAGAATATTCATAAGTTCCAGATTGGTCATACAAGCCCCTCCTTTTCCAACCGGGCATAGAGCCACTTTCGGACACGGAAGAGCATGGATTTGACCTTGCTGACACTAAAACCAGACTTTTCTGCAAACAAACATCTTGTTTCTTTCATTTCTGATTCTCCTTGTGGCTTGCGATAATATAGACACAGTTCGCTTTCCAGATGCGTAATAGAGTAATCCCATTTTGCTTATGGTTCATCATCATCCGATATTGCGTCGGCACTTCCTTGAGACGGAATTACAGAAAATGTATTCACAATCGCTGCAAACCGGACACCATGCCCCTCCGCTGCTTCCAGAAAATACCGACTGGTGATGCGGAAGCAACCACCCTGTTCATCGGAGATATAGTCCCGGACTTCAACAGGGGAATCCCATTCTTGACCATTGCACATGGAGAAAGTGATTCGGTTTCCAGCAACCGCTTCCGTAATCTCCCATTGGCTTTCCAATTCTGTCCGTTCCTGAGAAGCTGCCTGCTCATAGGGAATGTCCAAATGGATAATTTCGATCTCGCAGTTAGGCAGAGAGGGGGCTGGCTGAGGATTCATAAGGGAAGCAATCTGTCGCTCCCGTTCTTCTTCGGACAGCATGGAAAGGGAATCCCCATATATTTCCAGTACTTCTTCCCGTGTCATTGACTTCAAATACGGACGAATATAGGTGATGTCGCCCTCCTTCACCATAGTATAGCTGTCAACATCATAGTAAATTGCAAATCCCGGCTGCGGTGCTTCGGCAGTAGCTTTCGGTTCCACACCATCTGCTGCATAATCGCCCTCATACTCCATTCCCTCAATATTTATGGTCATTTTCTTCGGCGGGAAAAGAGTTTCAATCAGGCTGGTAACCTTTTCTTTCACATATTCTACAGCTGCCACACCGGGAGCGGTGTTCAAGAATACGGTCAGCATCAGGATCAATAGAATTACTGCCGCCAGCTGTCGCATATAGCGTAGGCAATGCGGTTTCTTGCTGCCTGCACGAAGCTGCTGTGCTTCCAATATGTACTTCCCCTGTACGCCACCCAGAATATCCAACAGTTCCAGATTGGTCATACAAGCCCCTCCTTTTCCAACTGGGTATAGAGCCGCTTGCGGATACGGAAAAGCATAGATTTGACCTTACTGACGCTAAAACCAGACTTTTCCGCGATTTCCTCGGTGGAGTCCAGATACCAGTAGCGGCAGAGGAATACACTCCGCTCTGTTTCTTTCAGCGTACCGAGGAAACGATTCAGGCTTGCCAGGATCTCTTTCCGAATAGCCGTTTCTTCTGCACTTTCCGCGCCGCTGACACATTCGCTCAGTTCGTCCAGCGCAATTTCGATCTGACCCTCGCCCCGCTTAAAAGCGCGGTACTTTCTCCACCGATCAATGGAAACATTCCGGGTGATTTTTCCCAAAAACGCCGCCAGTGCCGGGGGGCGCCGGGGCGGCATGGAATTCCACGCAGATAGGTATGTATCACTAACACTTTCTTCCGCATCCTCCTGATTGGTCAGGATGTTGTAAGCGATACTGTAGCAGTAGCCGCCATACTTCGTGTCCGTTTCCTTGATTGCCTGCTCCGAGCGGTCAAAATATAGATTGATGATCTGATTGTCCTCCATAATAGAGTTCCTCCTATTCTCTCTGAGTGTTTCACCCTTATATACGCAGAGATTCGTTTTTGGTTGCACATTTTTCTAAGAAGTATTGTATCCAAGTGTTTTGCGTGCATATCCTGTTGAGCGTTCAGCATCACCACGAAATCGCTGACCGTCTGCAATGATACTGTCTGCGTTATTTTCTTTCCGCAAGAGCCATTTGGATCTTATTTATGGCATCAAATAATTAAATAATATCACAAAATGGAACGAATTTCTTCCTTTTTGCTTTTTTGTTTAGGGCCTATCTGGAAACCGGAAATATGGCCAACAGCGAGGGGGTTTTCGCCTGATGAATTCATTTTTTCGCGGGAATACTTTGTGTATTGCAAGGAAAAATGGCGCACAGCAGGTGGAAAAGACCCGCTGTTTGGGCGTGTTGACGGTTTTCAGATAGGCCCTAGCAAACTTGCTTGGATGTGGAAAACTTTGTGTAGACAGATAGCCGAAACTCAAGTAATGATGGGGTTGCCAAACGGGATCCGATTCGCTATAATAAGCAGAATGGACTTTGCCCATCCCTCACGCTGATTGGCATCAACTTTGTGCTTCTGGCCGTCAGCTGTCTGGGGGCCCGGTATGAAATGGAAATGCGTATTTTATGAAAAAACAAACGACACAAGATATGGGATCCGGAAGTATCCCCAAATTATTGGCACAGCTGGCGATCCCGGCGGTTGTGGCTCAGGTGGTCAATCTGCTGTACAACATCGTTGACCGCATTTATATTGGCCACATGGCTGAGATCGGCGCAGTTGCGCTGACAGGCGTTGGCCTGTTCACCCCCATCCTCATGCTGATCAGCGCCTTTGCCATGCTGGCCGGTTCCGGCGGTGCGCCCAGAGCGGCGATCTCTATGGGGCAAAAGGACAACCGCACCGCAGAAAAGATTCTGGGTAGCTGCTTCTCTCTCCTGCTCATTCTGGCAGCGGTGCTGACCCTTTTGTTTTACGGCCTTGCACCGACACTTCTGCGCCTGTTCGGTGCCAGCGATGTGACCCTTCCCTATGCGGTGGATTATGCACGGATCTACATTCTGGGTACCGTATTTGTAATGATCGTGCTGGGCATGAACACCTTTATCTCCACCCAGGGATTCGCCAAAATCAGCATGATGACCACGGTGATCGGTGCGGTGATCAACATCATTCTTGACCCGATTTTCATCTTTGTCCTGCATCTGGGAGTTCGCGGTGCTGCGCTGGCAACCGTGCTGAGCCAGGCGGTTGGCGCCATCTGGATCCTGCGCTTCCTCACCGGTGATCAGACGATCCTTCGGCTGAGAAAAGAAAATCTGAAAATCGAATCCAAAATTATTCTTCCCTGTGTGGGGTTGGGTGTATCCAGCTTTGTGATGCTGTCCACCGAAAGTCTGCTGTCCATCTGCTTCACCTCCAGCCTGTCCCGCTACGGCGGCGACCTGGCGGTTGGTGCGATGACCATTCTCACCAGTGTCAGCCAGCTGGCAACGCTGCCCCTGCAAGGCATCTGCCAAGGCGGTCAGCCCCTGATCAGCTATAACTTTGGCGCACGAAAAACCCAGCGTGTCAAGCAGGCATTCTATTGCCAGCTGATGGCCTGCGTAGGCTACACTGTCCTGTTCTGGGGACTTGTGATGCTTGCGCCGAAGGTTTTTGCCGGAATGTTTACCGATGATGCCGCTTTGACAGAATACACGGTCTGGGCACTTCGCATTTACATGGCTGCCATTTTTGCGCTTGGCGCACAAATTTGCTGCCAGCAGAGCTTCATGGCCCTGGGGCAGGCCAAAATCAGCCTGCTTCTTGCCTGCCTGCGAAAAATCGTTCTGCTGATCCCCCTGATCCTGCTGCTGCCCCATTTCTTTGCCGATCAGGTATTCGCCGTATTCCTGGCAGAACCGGTCAGCGACACCCTGGCCGCCGCCGTTACCACAGCTTGCTTCCTTGGGAAATTTGACATCATTTTGAAAGAGAATAAAATCAGTTAAAAAGGAAGAAGGGATTGCCTCAGCAGTCCGTCCCCCCGCTCTCTCACACCACCGTGCATCAGGCCGTCTAACCACTGCAATATGTGTAATAAAGCAGCACTATCCGATTTGACAGGACAGTGCTGCTTTTCTTAGGCAAAGAAATACGCCTACTCATGGTGTGTATATAGGAGAATGATAAACACGTTAGGCGATAGATATCCAGTCCCGTAATCAGATAAACCTTCCCGTAATGCTCTGCGGACAGTTCCGAATATCCTCCTGGGAGCCGCAGGCTACGATTCTGCCGCCCTCCTCGCCGCCTTCCGGCCCCATGTCAATGAGATAGTCAGCACTGCGGATGACATCCAAATCATGCTCAATGACAATCACCGTTGCGCCGTTGCCGATCAGGGTGTCAAATACCTTCAGCAGGGTTTCCACATCCTTCGGATGCAGGCCGATGGTGGGTTCGTCGAACACAAAAACAGCATCCGTCTGCTTCCTGCTCATCTCGCTTGCCAGCTTCAGCCGCTGTGCCTCGCCGCCGGAGAGGGATGGGGTTTCCTCCCCCAGGGTCAGATAGCCCAGACCCAGATCCCGCAGGATTTCCAGCTTCGGTCTGACGGGATTCATGTGGCGGCAGTAATGCAGTGCGGTGTTCACATCCATGTTCATCAGCTCCGGCAGGGAACATTCCCGGCCGTCCTTGTTGGTATAACGGATCCGCTTTGCCTGTTTTCCATATCTGGATCCATGGCACTCCGGGCAGGGAATGTCCACATCGGGAAGGAACTGCACGTCTAGGGAAATCGTTCCCGTTCCGTCGCAGACCGGGCAGCGCAGGCTGCCTGTGTTGTAGGAAAAGTCCCCGGCTTTGCAGCCCAGGCGCTTGGCTTCCGTCGTTCTGCCGTAGATCTTTCGCAGTTCGTCATGGACACCGGCATAGGTGGCTACCGTGGAACGCACATTCACGCCGATGGGGGTTGCGTCGATCAGCTTGATCTGATGGATGCCCTCCGCTTCGATTTTCCGAACATGATCCGGCATCCCCTTGCCATAGCACAGGGCCTCCAAGGCAGGCACAAGGCTTTCCAGCACCATGGTCGTCTTTCCCGAGCCGGACACGCCGGTGATGACGATGAGCCGATGCTTGGGAATGTCCACCGTCAGCGGCTTCACCGTATGGATGGGATCCGTCTCCATGTGGATGATCCCATCGGAAAAGTCAGGCTTCCGCTCCTGCTGGTTTCTGCTCACCCCTGTGCCGGACAGGTAGGGGCCAATCACAGATTCCTCGTTTTCTTCAATCTGGCGGATCGTACCCTGGGCGACCACCGTTCCCCCCTCTGCGCCTGCCCCGCGTCCCATTTCCACAAGCCAGTCCGCTTCTTTCAGAATTTGCGTGTCATGGTCTACCAGCAGGACGGAATTGCCGTCCCGGATAAGATCCTGCATCACGCCGGTCAGGCCCACAATATTTGCCGGGTGCAGGCCGATGGAAGGCTCATCCAGAACATACAAAACCCCTGTCGTCCGGTTGCGCACCGCCCGGGCCAGCTGCATCCGCTGCCGTTCTCCGGTGGAGAGGGTGGCGGATGCTCTGTCCAGTGTCAGATAGCCCAGTCCCAGATCCATCAGCCTTGCTGCCGCCTCCAGATAGGACTGGCAGATCGTTTCTGCCATACTCCGCATTTCCTCCGGCATGGATTCCGGCACATTCTTCACCCATATAATGGAGTCCTTCAGGGTCATTTGGCAGGCTTCCGCCAAAGAAATACCCATAAGTCTGGGGGCTCTGGCTTCCTCGGAAAGCCGTGTGCCATGGCACTGGGGGCAGATATCCTCTTTCAGGAACTTCTCCACCCGCTTCATGCCCTTTTCGTCCTTCACCTTGCTGAGGGCATTGCGGACGGTTTCTGTGGCGCTGTAGTAGGTCATATCCAGTTCGCCCACTGCCGCGCTGTTCTTGTTCTTTGGGACATAGAAGATGTGTCTTTTTTCCATGGGGCCGTCGTAGACGATCTGCTTTTCCCTGTCTGTCAGATCCTTGAAGGGAATGTCCGTGCGGACACCCATCTCCCGGCAGACATCGGTCATCAGCGACCACATCAGGGAGTTCCAGGGGGCAACTGCACCTTCGTCAATGGTCTTGTTCTCGTCCGGAATGAGCGTAGCCCGGTCAACGGTCCTGACCGTTCCCGTGCCGCCGCAGCATTTGCAGGCTCCGGTGGAATTAAACGCCAGATCCTCTGCTCCCGGTGCATAGAAATGTTCACCGCACTCCGGGCAGACCAGTTCTCCGTTCATCGCCGCCACCCGGATGTTGGGCTTGACATAGTGGCCGTTGGGGCAGCGGTGACTGGACAGCCGGGAGAACATCAGCCGCAGGCTGTTCAGCAGCTCCGTCCCTGTTCCAAAGGTGGAACGGATGCCGGGAACGGCAGGTCTTTGATGCAGCGCCAAAGCGGCAGGGACATACAGCACTTCATCCACATCGGCCCGGGCCGCCTGTGTCATCCGCCGCCTGGTGTAGGTGGACAGGGATTCCAGATACCGCCGGGATCCCTCGGCATATAGCACCCCCAGGGCAAGAGAGCTTTTCCCAGAGCCGGACACCCCTGCGATGCCCACGATTTCATTTAAAGGAATATCCACATCTACATTTTTCAGATTGTGGACTCTGGCCCCTCTGACTTGGATTTTTGTTGGTTTGTCTTCTTTCATCATACCGCCTCCACCGGCAACGCCCCGCCGCTTCTCTGCCTGCTTCTTCCCACGCTTTTTGCCTGTCGTGATTGGCTCACAGGAATCTTACGGCAATGGAATATCGCTTCTATTTTAATGCAAGCAGGGTCATTCTGCAAGGAAAATGATATTATTTTAAGGAGAAGAGAACACCCCGGCGGATAGCCAAAGGATCCGCCGGGATGCTGCTATACTGGCAACTCCACCATGTATGCTACGTCCATCTTGTAGCACTCTGCCGCTCTGTATTCAAGCTTTCTGGTCTGCCTGTGCACCGGATGCTCTTTGCATTTGAAGAATCTGCAAGGCGATTTCCTTTTTGCTCACACACCGATCCATGGCTTGCTTTTCAATGTAACGGTGAGCTTCCGATTCTGTCATTTTCTGCTGTTCGATCAGAGTCCACTTGGCCTGATTCACCAGACGGATCTCCTCCATTTTGTCTTCCACCGTCGATGCCTTCTCCTGGGTTCTGCGCAGACGTTCTCTGGCTGCTGCCATCCATTTCAGTCCCTGCTTTAAGGTCTGCACCGGGGTGGGGACCGGCAGCGTGAAAACGCCGTAGGGCTGCACCTGCCCATGGATCTGCTCATAGAGATCCGTCTTGAGCAGCAGAAGGACAATGGCATCTGTTTTGGTACTGATATCCATGGCAAACCGTGCCCCCGGGTCATCACAGACCGGTGCATTGATGATCACGAAGTCATAGGCCCGGGCCAGCATCTCCCGTCTGGCTGCGGCTATGTTTCCGGCAAAGCACACAGGGTAATATTCGCTGTATGGCAGCAAGGGGGTGATGGCATCATTGAACCTGCTGCCGGAAGACACCACCAGCACGCTGTATGCCCTCTCATCAAATACCATGCTGCACGCCCTCCTTTCCGGGAAACAAACTGAGCTTATCCTTCACAGAAAAACTGGATCAGGGTCTGGGGCAAATGTGCCCGAATAAAATCGCTGGACAGAGTAACCTTTGCCGCATTGCTCCGGGTCAGGGGCAGCATTTCCAGCCCCCACAGCTCCTTGGGCGATGCGGTAAACAGGTTGACGTTGGATTTTTCCGGCAGAGGGATATTGTTCAGGATCCCGTCCAGTCCGGCCCAGATCAGTAGCGCAAAGGCCAGGTAGGGATTGGCGGTGCAATCCGGGCTGCGCAGCTCAAACCGGCGGTATTCCCCCTCCGCAGCCGGGACACGAATCAGCTGGGAACGGTTGTCGCTGGACCAGGATATGTATTTCGGCGCCCGATTGGATCCCAATCTCTGATAGGAGCGGTCGGTGGGATTCAAAAACAGGGTCATATCCCCAATGTGCTTCAATATGCCTCCCATTGCCCGCTGCATCACAAATTCCTCTCCGCTTTTGACGGAAATATTGATATGAAATCCGCTGCCCGGGGCCTCTTGCAGGGGCTTGGGGGAAAAATCTGCATACAGGCCATTGCGGGCGGCAATGGTCTTTACCACCGTGCGGAAGGTAACGGCATTGTCCGCCGCATTCAGGGCATCGGAGTAGCGGAAATCCACCTCGTTCTGCCCGGGGCCTTCCTCGTGATGGGAGGACTCCGGCGGAATCCCCATCTGCTCCAAAGTCAGGCAGATCTCCCGGCGGACATTCTCGCACTTATCCTCCGGTGCCACATCCATATAGCCTGCCCGATCATAGGGAAGGTTGGTAGGCTCCCCCTGTTCGTCCAGCCGGAACAGATAGAATTCCAGCTCTGAGCCGAAGAAGAAGGTATAGCCCGCCCGGGCGGCATCGGCAATGGCCTGCTTCAGGATCCTGCGGGTATCATGGACAAAGGGTGTTCCGTCCAAATGGGTAACGGAGCAGAACATCCGCACCACCCGGCCGTGCTCCGGCCTCCAGGGCAGAACGGTAATGGTGGCAGGATCCGGATGCAAAAACAGATCCGAATGTACCTCATCCCCGAATCCGGCGATCGCCGCACCGTCAATGGCAATTCCATATTGGAATGCCCGCTCCAGCTCATGGGGCATGATCGAGATATTCTTCTGACACCCGCGCACATCGCAGAAGGCCAGCCGGATGAATTTTACATCCTCCTCCTGTATGTATTGCATAACTTCCTCAGGGGTATACTTCATAATAACTCCCGCTTTCTATCCTTGATTTGGGACAAACGCCTGCTATTTTGCCTGGTTTTCCCGGCAGCATCCAATATCTTATTTATATCACATTTGCCGTCGGATTTCTACGTTTTTCTTCTCCGGCAGGACAAATTCCGGCCTGAGAAATTCTGTCATTCTATACAAGACTGCGAAACTTTTTTTGTGCAGCCTGTTGACAAATTCTCTGGCCCGATGTATGATGTATTCAGAAAGGCAAAGGCGTCTTTGAGCATTCCGCTCCCAGGCGCCTTTGCCCTTTTTTTGTTTTTCCGAAGGTTTTCCGTTTTCCTCCCTGCACATTCTTTCCGATCACCCAAACATAAACCAGAGAGCTTTACGGAAGGCCCTGTATGAGACGATCCGCCAGCTTGTTCTTCCCGATGGGAAAGCCTGCGGCAGTCAGGCAGGCGGGATCCCTATGAAAAAGAACGTATTTTATTCCAGGGCGCATACCGCCCGGAGATTTGTTTTGTAAGGGAAGCTCTGATTAAATCGACAAGAGCTGACGGCGAAAGATTTTGCTTCCAGGCAAGGTTTGGAAAATGAGGGAATACTGTATGTACCCGCAAGGAGTATGCCGCATCCGTAAGCCAGCTAGCGCCGGCAACGGCTGCGCTATATTTCCCATTTTTCAAACCGCAGACTGGGAACAAAAGATTCGCCGCTCAGCCGCAGACGATTTATTCAGAGTTTCCTAAGAAAAGGAGGACAAACTATGGGCAATACAGCAATCGTCGGCATCAACTGGGGCGATGAAGGAAAGGGCCGGATGGTGGATCTGCTGACGGAGCAATATGACGTGGTGGTGCGCTACCAGGGCGGCGGCAACGCAGGGCATACGGTCATCAACGAATACGGAAAATTCGCCCTGCATCTGCTTCCCTCAGGTATCTTCCACAAGGGCGTGGTCAACATTCTCGGAAACGGGGTTGCTCTGGATCCGGAGAACCTGTGGAAAGAGATCGAGGATGTACAAAGCAAGGGGGTTCGTGTTACCCCGGAGAACCTGAAAATCAGCGACCGGGCTTCCCTGCTGCTTCCCTGGCACCGGGAGCTGGATGGGCTGGAGGAGGCCCGCCTGAAGGACAAGAAGTACGGCTCCACCCAGCAGGGCATCGCCCCCTTCTATTCCGACAAGCATCAGAAAAAGACCATCCTGGCCGGTGAGCTTCTCCATCCGGAGCATCTGAAGGAGCATCTGGCCGACCTGCTGGAATGGAAGAACCTGACGATCACCAGAGTCTATGGCAAGGAGCCTGTTTCGCCCCGGGATTTGCAGCAGTGGTTTGATACCTGGTGCCGTCAGATCCAGCCCTTCATCTGCGACACCGGCGTGTTCCTGCGAAAAGCCCAGGCAGAGGGAAAGGGCATTCTGTTTGAAGCCCAGCTGGGCGCTCTTCGGGATCTGGATTACGGCATCTATCCCTATACCACATCCTCCAATACCATCAGCGCCTATGCCCCCATCGGTTCCGGCCTGCCCTCGGCAAAGCTGGATGCAGTCGTCGGCGTGGTGAAGGCCTACTCCACCTGCGTTGGAGAGGGTCCCTTTGTAAGCGAAATGTTTGGCCCGGAGGCAGAGGCTCTGCGCAGCGCCGGGTTTGAATACGGTGCAAAAACCGGCCGTCCCCGCCGTGTCGGCGCCCTGGATCTGGTTGCCACCCGCTATGGTGTCCAGGTTCAGGCTGCCACCGCCATTGCCCTGACCAAACTGGATGTTCTGAGCTATATGGAGCGGATCCCTGTATGCACCAAATATCTGGTGGACGGTCAGCCGACCGAGGATTTTCCCTTCCCCACCCAACTGGCGGGGGCCAAGCCTGTCATCGAATACCTGGCGGGCTGGAATTGCGACATCAGCCGGATCCGCCGCTGGGCCGACCTGCCGGAAGCTGCCCGGCGCTATGTGACCTACCTGGAGCAGCAGATCGGCTGTCCCATCACCTATGTCTCCGTCGGCCCGGAGCGTGAGAGCATCATTCTGCGATAAGGAGAACATCCATGACAAACCAATACGAGTCCCCCTTGAGCACCCGATACGCATCGGAATATATGCTGCACCTGTTTTCTGCGGATATGCGCATCCAGACCTGGCGGAAGCTGTGGGTATCTCTGGCAAAGGCCCAGAGAAAGCTGGGGCTGCCCATCACCCAGGAGCAGGTGGAGGAGCTGGAAGCCCACGTTGCCGATATTGACTACGCCTGCGCCGCCGCACGGGAAAAAGAGGTTCGCCATGATGTGATGGCCCATGTGTACGCCTACGGAAAAGCCGCTCCCTCCGCCGCCGGTATCCTCCATCTGGGTGCCACCAGCTGCTATGTCACGGACAACGCCGACCTCATCCTGTACCGGGAGGGTCTGACCTATCTGCGCCGGGAGGTATTACAGGTCATTGCCGATCTGGCAGCCTTTGCCCGGCAGTACCGGGCGGTTCCGACCCTTGGCTATACCCACTACCAACCGGCCCAGCTGGTCACCATCGGCAAGCGGGCCACCCTTTGGATCCAGGATTTTCTCAGTGACCTGGAGGAACTGGATTTCGTCATCGGCAGCATGAAGTTTCTGGGCTGCCGGGGAACGACTGGCACAGAGGCCAGCTTTCTGGAGCTTTTCGGCGGAGATACCCAAAAGATTGACGAAATGAACCGCATGATCGCCGCAGACTTTGCCTTTCCCCAGTGCTACCGCGTCTGCGGACAGACCTACCCCCGAAAGCTGGACAGCCGGATCTTGAATGTTCTTTCTGCCATCGCCCAGAGCTGCAGCCGCATGGCAACCGACATCCGGCTGCTTCAGCATGACCGGCAGGTGGAAGAACCCTTTGAAACGGATCAGATCGGCTCCTCTGCCATGGCCTACAAGCGCAACCCCATGCGCTGTGAGCGGATCTGCTCCCTGTCCCGCTATCTTATGGCCGATGCCATGAATGCCCCTATGACCGCCGCCGCCCAGTGGCTGGAACGCACCCTGGACGATTCGGCCAACCGCCGCATCTCCATGCCGGAGGGCTTTCTGTGTGCCGATGCCATTCTTCGCCTGAGCCAGAATGTGGCTTGCGGCCTGCATGTCAACGAAAAAATCGTGGAGAAGGCCGTCCGGGACTACCTTCCCTTTATTGCCACGGAAAATCTGATGATGGAGGGCGTGAAGCGGGGCGGCAACCGGCAGACCCTGCACGAAATCGTCCGCAGCTGCTCCATGGCGGCCACGGCCAAAATGAAAAACGGCGAACCCTGGGATCTCCTTGCCGATCTTTCCACCCACCCGGAATTCGGCATGACCAGGGCCGAAATGGAAGCCGTGCTGGCCCCCGGGGATTACATTGGCAGATGCCCGGAGCAGGTGGATCGGTTTTTGGAGGCTATTCAGCCCCTGATTGCCGATGTGGGTCAGACTGACCCGGAAATTGATCTGTAAGTGAGGTTATTCTATGGAAGAAAAAATTCTGGTTCTGGATTTTGGCGGACAATATAACCAGCTCATTGCCCGGCGGGTGCGGGAGCAGCAGGTGTACGCAGAAATCAAGCCCTTCGACGGGATCACGGTATCCCAGATCCGGCAGGCCGGGTACAAGGGCATTATCTTTACCGGCGGCCCCAACAGTGTTTCCGATCCGGCATCGCCCCATTTTGACCCTGCCATATTGGATCTGGGCATCCCCATTCTCGGCATCTGCTACGGCGACCAGCTGATTGCCTATTTGGCAGGGGGCGAGGTGTCCCACGCCGACAGCAGCAGCGAATACGGAAAAACCGTCCTGTACAGCTCCGATTGCAAGCTGTTCCGGAATGTGCCCCACACCTCCTTCTGCTGGATGAGCCACACCGATCACATTTCCCGGCTGCCTGCCGGTTTTCACGCCATTGCCCACACGGACAAATGCTCCTGCGCCGCCATGTGTGACGAAGACCGGGAGCTCTACGGTCTGCAATTCCACCCGGAGGTATCCCACACCGCCTACGGTCAGCAGATCCTTCGCAACTTCCTGTTCGATATCTGCCATTGCCAGGGCAGCTGGCGGATGGAGGATTTTGTGCAAAGAAGCATTTCGCGCTATTCCCAGGAGCTGGCGGGCAAGAAGGTGCTGTGTGCTCTCAGCGGCGGGGTGGACAGTGCCGTTGCCGCCGTTCTGCTTCACAGGGCCATCGGAACCAATCTGACCTGTGTCTTTGTGGATCACGGTCTGCTGCGCAAACAGGAAGGCGACTGGGTGGAGGATATTTTCCGCAGGCAGCTGCACATGGATCTGATCCGGGTAAATGCCCAGGATCGCTTCCTGCAAAAGCTGGCAGGGGTCTGTGAGCCGGAGCAAAAACGCAAGATCATCGGTGAAGAATTCATCCGGGTGTTTGAAGAAGAAGCCCGGAAGCTGGGAAATGTCGATGTTCTGGTTCAGGGCACCATCTATCCGGATGTGATTGAAAGCGGTTCCGGCAATGCCAGCACCATCAAAAGCCACCACAATGTAGGCGGCCTGCCGGAACGGATGGAATTTTCCCAAATTGTGGAGCCTCTGCGGGATCTGTTCAAGGACGAGGTACGGAAGGTGGGTCTGGAATTGGGGATCCCCCGGGATCTGGTCTTCCGCCAGCCCTTCCCCGGCCCCGGACTTGCCGTCCGGATCATCGGCCCGGTCACCCGGCAGAAGCTGGATGTGCTCCGGGAGGCAGACTGGATATTCCGTCAGGAGCTGGAAAAGGATCCTGTAAAGGCCGTTGCCAGCCAGTATTTTGCGGTGCTGACGGATACCCGAAGCGTTGGGGTCATGGGGGATATGCGAACCTACGGCCATACCATTGCCCTGCGCTGCGTTACCACGGACGATTTTATGACGGTGGACTGGACCCGGATCCCCTTTGACCTGTTGGAGCAGGTCAGCCGCCGGATCACCGGAGAGGTTCCCGGCATCAATCGGGTGGTCTATGACATCACCTCCAAGCCCCCGGCAACAGTGGAATGGGAGTAAGGGTAGACTTTTCCCTGTAAAAAATCCAACGATTCTGCAAAAACCTGACTGTGGAGGCAAGAATATGACGAAATATATATTTGTGACCGGCGGTGTGGTCTCCGGCCTTGGCAAGGGGATCACCGCCGCTTCCCTGGGGCGGCTGCTGAAATCCAGAGGTCTGAAGGTCGCCGCGCAAAAGCTGGATCCCTATATCAATGTTGACCCGGGCACCATGAGCCCCTATCAGCATGGCGAGGTGTATGTGACCGAGGACGGTGCGGAAACCGACCTGGATCTGGGGCATTACGAACGATTCATCGACGAGGACTTAAACAAATACTCCAACCTGACCACAGGAAAGGTCTATTGGAACGTTCTGAACAAGGAGCGGCAGGGAGAATATCTCGGCTCCACGGTGCAGGTCATCCCCCATGTGACCAATGAGATCAAGGCCTTTGTCTATCGTGTGGGACAGCAGACGGATGCGGATGTTGTCATCACGGAAATCGGCGGCACCATCGGTGACATCGAATCCCAGCCCTTTCTGGAGGCGGTGCGCCAGATCTCCCTGGAGGTGGGGAAGGAAAACTGCCTGTTTATCCATGTGACCCTGGTTCCCTATCTGCGCGGCTCTGAGGAGCACAAAAGCAAACCCACCCAGCACTCCGTCCGGGAGTTACAGGGCATGGGTGTCAAGCCGGATATCATCGTTCTGCGCTGTGATGAACCATTGGAGGAAAGCATTTTCCAGAAGATCAGCATGTTCTGCAACATCAAACCGGATTGTGTTATTGAAAATATCACGCTTCCGGTGCTGTATGAAGCGCCGCTGATGCTGGAAAAGCAGCATTTCTCCGGCATTGTCTGCCGGGAACTGGGGCTGAACACCCCGGAACCGGATCTGAATGAATGGAAGGCGCTGGTCAGCAGGATCTATCACCGAAGCAAAACCGTCACCATCGGTCTGGTGGGCAAATATGTCCAGCTCCACGATGCCTACCTGTCCGTTGCCGAGGCTCTGCGCCATGCAGGCTTTTCGCTGGATGCCCAGGTGGATATTCAGTGGATCGACTCGGAAACCCTCACCCCGGACACCTACCGGGATGCCCTGTCCAACCTGGACGGCATTCTGGTTCCCGGCGGCTTTGGCAGCCGGGGTATCGAAGGAATGATCCTGGCGGCAAGGTATGCCCGGGAGGAAAACATTCCCTACTTTGGAATCTGCCTGGGTATGCAGATCATGGTCATTGAATTTGCCCGGTTTGCCGGCCTGACCGATGCCAACTCCGGCGAATTTGACAGCGATACGCCCCACAAGGTCATTGACTTCATGCCCGGCCAAAGTGAAGCCGTCAACAAGGGCGGCACGTTGCGCCTGGGGGCCTATCCCTGTGTCATCGCCCCCGATACCACCATGCAGCGCTGCTACGGTACATCCCAGATCCGCGAGCGGCACCGCCACCGTTATGAATTCAACAACCAATACCGCACCCTTCTGACCGATGCCGGGCTGACCTTGAGCGGCTTGTCTCCCGACGGGCGTCTGGTGGAAACCGTGGAGCTTTCAGGCCGCCCCTTCCATGTGGGCGTTCAGTTCCACCCGGAATTCAAGAGCCGTCCCAACAAGCCCCACCCGCTGTTTCTGGGCTTTGTCCGGGCCAGTCTGGAGGGGAAGCGTTCCTAAGGCAACACCGCATAATTTGACAAGAAGACTCAGCCAGGATTTTTACCTCAATTCAAAGTTTGAAAAATGGAGGAATACTGTATGTACCCGCAAAGGGTATGCCACATCCGTAAGCCAGCTTGCGCTGGCAACGGCTGTGCTATATTTCCCATTTTTCAAACTGAAGAAGTGGGGCAAAAAGACGGCTGAGGCTCGCAGGCACAATTGTGCGGTGTTGCCCTAAGGAAACTCTGATAGCAGGGTTCACCGTCACCGATGCCCAAAGGAGGAAGCCATGTCCTGTCCAAACATAGAAGCCCATACCTTTCTGATGCCGGATTATTATCCGCAATTTGCCTGTAAAATGGGAAAATGCCGTCATGCCTGCTGTGTTGGATGGCCGATCTCCATTTCCATGCTGAACTACTTCCGCCTGCTGGGGATGAACTGCCCCAAACACCTGCGCAAAAAGCTGGATGTGGGTATGCAGGTCTATGACCGCCCCGATCCGGCCCGTTACGCATATTTCGTCCCGGATTTCCAGGGGGACTGCCCTATGCGGATGGCAGACGGGCGCTGCTCCCTCCATGCCGAAATGGGGCCGGCGGTGCTTCCCGATATCTGCCGCCTGTATCCCCGGGGGATCCGTGCCGAAAATGGGGAATACGAGTGCTCCTGTGCAAACAGCTGTGAAGCGGTTTTGGAGCTGCTGTTTGCCAGAAAAGAGCCCATCACCTTTGTGGAGCGAACGCTGACGATTTCCCTGCCTCCTGCGGCAGAGCGAACCACCTTCTTTGAAACCCTGGGGCTTACCCGGCAGATCCGGCTTTATCTCATTTCCATTCTTCAGACACGCCGGATGACCCTTTCGGAACGGCTGGGGGTGCTGGGAAAGCAGCTTGCAAAAATCGACAGCCTGCTGGGATCCAAAAACAAAAAGGCTCTGGAGGAACTTCTCCGGGAGCCTGTCCCATGCCAGCCTCTGCCTGAGCAGAACTGCGCCCCGCTGCCGGAGGGTCTGCACATCGCCGCGCAGATGCTGGAATGCCTAAACGAAAGAAGCAGCAGCATTGCCGCCTACGGCAAGCCCGCCATGCAATCCTACGGCCCAGAGGCGGATCTACCGGCCCGGTATGCCGCTGCCAAAGCCCATTTTGAAGCCCTGTTCCCCCATTGGGAGATCTTCTTTGAGAATCTTCTGGTCAATCACATATTCTTTTCTCAGTTTCCCTTCCAGGACCGCCCCGTCAGTCTTCAGGAGGAATACCACGCTATATGCGCCCTGTATGCCATACTCCGCTTCCTGGCCCTGGGCTGGATGGCTCAGCGCACCGCTACCCATGACCTGATAGATGCCATGGCCGCCGCATTCCGCCTGATCGACCACACCAACTTCGACCGCTACGCCGCCCGCCTGCCGGTGCAGCTTGGCTTTACCGCAGAGAACCAGCTCCAGGCTCTGGTATGCCTGTAGACCTTTCCAGCTTCTTTCCCGGATAACAGGAGAATACTGGATTGTTTCAAGCAGAAACCCCCACATCTTCCGCTTGTTGGGCGGCAGATGTGGGGGTAATGTCCTATCTTCCGTTTTCGGCTATCTGCGGATCAGCAGAACGGACAGGTCGTTGACGTTGGTGCCGGTGGGGCCGGTGAGGATCAGGGCATCGGCGGCTTTCAGGGCGGGGTAGGAATCATTTTCCTTCAGCACCTTGTCAATGTCCAGGCCCTTTTCCCGCAGGGTCTGGGCGGTGGTTCCGTCGGTGATGCCGCCGGCGGCATCGGTTGGGCCGTCTGTGCCGTCAGAGCCCAGGGAGAACACCAGACAGTCCGGGATCCCGTCTAAGTATCTGGCAGCGGACAGGGCAATCTCCTGGTTCCGGCCGCCTTTTCCCTTTCCGGTCAGGTGAACCACCGTCTCCCCTCCGGCGATGAAGGCAAGGCTCTTGCCCTCCCGGCTGTGATACCGGGCAATGGCACCCAGGAAGGCCCCTGCCTCCCGGGCTTCACAGGCCAGGCTGTCGGTCAGCACCACCGGGGTGTAGCCCAGGGCTTGACTGGTCTGCTCCGCGGCGGCGCAGAGCTGACGGACGGAGCCGGTGATCCGGGTGGTCACATTGGTCAGAGTCTTGGGGGTCTCCACCTCCAATAGGGCCATGGCCTTTTCTGACAGCTTCAGGCCGTATTTTTCCACCACGGCTTTGGCCTGGGGAGCAGTGGAGGAATCCGGGTAGGCTGGGCCCGAGGCGATCATGTCCAGAGGATCCCCCAGAATATCCGACAGCACCACGGAATAGACCTGGGCCGGGGCAGCCGCCAGGGCAAACTTTCCCCCCTTGACGGCGGAAAGCCGCTTGCGCAGGGTGTTCATTTCCACAATGTCCGCACCGCAGGCCAGCATCTGGCGGGTGATGTCATCCATTTCCTCCGGGGATACCAGGGGCTTTTCAAACAGGGCAGAGCCGCCGCCGGACAGGAGGAACAGCACCGTGTCCTTCCCTGTCAGGTTGGAGACCAGTCCCAGGGCCTCCTGGGTGGCAGCGTAGGAATCTCCGTCCGGCACCGGATGTCCGGCCTCCCGGATCCGCAGCTGACCAATGGGGCCCATGGCGTGGCCGTGCTTGGTGATGACAATGCCATCCTCCGGCTTCCGGTTCAGCTCCCCATAGGCGGCCTTTGCCATCTGCCATGCGGCCTTGCCCACCGCCACCAGGATCAGTCTGCCCTCCGGCAGGGGCATTTCTGCCAATGCCTTTTTCACGGCGGTATCCGGCTGGGCGGCTTGAAGGGCCGCTTCGATCATGCTTTGGGCATCTCGCCGGATGTCCTTTTTTTCGTGGGTCATAAGCATTCTCCTTGTATGCAAACATGGACTGCAAAAGCCGCGTCATTGGGAACCGGCCTGAGTCGGTTCCCAATGACAGGTTTTGGCAGTCCCAGCAGATAAGATACTACATTAATTATACGAACAGAGAAAGGATGAACAGGATGATGATGATGGAGCAGCCCATCACGGCGGTCATGCCGGTCTGGCACTTGTAGGCTTCCTCGGTCTTCATGTCGGAGAACTGAGAAACCACCCAGAAGTAGGAGTCATTGGCATGGGAGGCCACCATGGAGCCTGCGCCGATGGCCAGAACCACCAGGACTCTGGCAAAGGGAGAGGTATAGCCCATGGACTCCATCAGGGGAGCCATCATACCGGCGGTGGTGATCATAGCCACCGTGGATGCGCCCATTGCCAGCTTCAGGATCATGGCAATGATAAAGGGGATCAGGATGCCGATGCCGGTGCTGACCAGGCCGCCTACGGAGTCAGCGATGGGCAGCAGCTTCAGAATGGCACCGAAGGAGCCGCCTGCGCCGGTGATGGCCAGGATGCTGGCGCTGTCCAGAACGCCCTTGCTGACCCAATCCAGGGTGTTGTGCTTTTCGCTGGCGGGGATCAGGGTCATAGCCAGGAACACGCCCAGCAGCAGAGCCACAACAGGGTTGCCGATGAAAGTAATGAGGGTGTACACAAAGCCGGTGCCCATGGGGTTGCCGGGGAAGGAAGCGATGGAGGACAGAGCAATCAGGACGATGGGCAGCAGGATGGGAGAGAAGCTGTGCAGTGCGCCGGGGAGCTTGCCGTACTTTTCCTTCAGCTCATCCAGGGTGTACTCGGAGTTTGCGGGAATGTCGATCTTGCTGGCAACGGTCTTTGCATAGAGCACTGCAACTGCCACAGCGGGGATGGAGACCAGCAGACCCACCAGAATGGTCAGGCCCAGGTCAGCTTCCAGAGTACCGGCCATGGCGATGGGGCCGGGGGTAGGAGGAACCAGGCAGTGAGTGGCGTACAGGCCGCCGGACAGGGCGGTTCCCATGACCGCCAGAGACACATTGGACTGGGCAGCCAGTGCGCGGCTGATGGGAGACAGGACAACGAAGCCGGAATCACAGAACACAGGGATACCGGTGACATAGCCCATGGCGCCAATGGCCACAACGCTGTTTTTCTTGCCAACCAGGTTCAAAATGGAGTTTGCCATGGTCAGGGCTGCGCCGGTTTTTTCCAGGATGGTGCCGATGATGGTGCCGCACAGGATCACGATGCCGATACTCGTCATGATGCCGCCGAAACCACTCTTGACACTGTCCACCACCTTGGCAGGGGTCAGCTCAGATTCGGGATAAATCACGCCCCAGATCAGACCCACCAGCAGGGCAATTACCGTCATGACAATAAAGGGATGCACCTTCCACTTGGAAATGGCGATGACCATCATGACAACGGACAAAATGATCAACGTGAACAGAAGAAATGTTTGCATGAATAGATCCTCCTTATGAATGAAAAAATCGCCTTGCCTTCTCCTCCCTGTCCTTTCCGGGACTGCGGCCCGTGATCGGCAGAGAAAGGGCGGGATGAGAAAGCGCCGCGTGAATTACAAAGCCCGAAGGCCGTGCTTCCGTTTGTAATGCTCCAGCAGGAGCCGGACGGTGTATTCCTGCCGGAAGGCTCCGGCATCTGCCAGATCCAGCGCATCCAGCAGCTTATGCACCCGATAGAGCAGAGTATTTTTGTGAATGTACATCTTTTCCGCCGCCTGGGCCACACTGCGGTCATTCTGGTAGTAGCACTGGGCGGTTTTCAAAATGGTGTGCAGATCCTGCTCTGACATCTCCCCTTCCAGCCGGAGGCAGAAATCCTCCAGCACATCCCGGTTCTCCATGGCGGAGATGAACAGAGTGTATTTCAGCCGGGTTCTGGGCTCAGACAGGCAGTTGATCCGATCCTCGGAAATGGAATTGAGCAGCACCGTCTTGCGGTAGGCTCCCTGAATGTCCCACAGGGTCTGGGCCGGAAGGCTGATGCTCAGCCGCAGGGCGGTATGCTCCAGGGCATCCAGGCACGGTACCGGCTGGGACAGCAGCAGCACCAGACTGCCGTCTGCCATGCCCCACAGATCCCGATCCTGCCGCAGGCTTCCGGCTGCCAGCAGCCGGTCTACCTCCCGCTGGGCCGCTTCGTTGTCCATGGGCACCTGACCATCCCCGGACAGCAGCGCCACCGTCACAGGCAAATCCAGCCCAATGTGCTGGGCCCGCAGCAGCGCCTGGGCATCGGACAGGCTTTTTTCCGTCCGGGCCAGGATCTTTCCCAGCAGGATGCTTCGCAGCTCCCCCTGGGCATACTGGGGGCGAACCAGAGCCTCCAGCTGATAGCATTTTTCGGCATATACCGCCGCCAGATGGGCAAGGTAGCGGATTTCCGGGGGATTGCCGTTGATGCCTACCACGCCTACAATCTGGCCGCCCACCCGCAGGGGCATATTGCAGCCTTCCTTGGCTCCCGGATATCGGCTGACCTGATCGGCAGGGATGTCCACAGGCTTGCCCCGAAGCACCGCCTCCCGGGCTCCCTGGTGGAAGGTGCCTACCCGCAGAGGATCCGTGGAAGCCACGATGTAGCCCTCGGTATTCATCACGTTGACGGTTCTGCCGTCCAGCAAATCAGAGGTACCGCTGACCAGATCCTCTGCCAATTCTTCCAAAAGCATTGTGTTACTCCAAAATCACGCTCCTGCCGCAGGCCAGGTGGCACACCCCCAGCCCCGGCTCCTGACGGGCCTGTTCCTCTGCAAGAGATCCGGAACAGTGGCTGAAGCCCAGGGTTTGCAGGCCCATGTCCTTCAGCACGGCCACGGTTTTTTCGATCCGCTTCCCATCGGCCTCCACCAGATGGGTGCCGCCGTAGACTGCCGCAATGGGCTTACCCAGCAGGTTATGAATATGTACGGTCATATTGAGAATGCCGGGATGGGAACAGCCCACAAACACATAGAGCTTCCCGCCCCGATCCAGCACCAGGCACTGTTCATCGGCAAAGTCATCGGGGATGAAGCCCGTTTCCGTCAGCCGGACAAACCGCTCCGGGATCTGCTCAAAGGGCGTGACCCGGGGGAAGCCGGATACCAGATAGACCCCCGGTGCAATCTGCTCCAGTCCCTGCACCACCTTCCGGGTGATGCCATGGGCCTTTAGAAAGGCTTCATCAAATCCGGCGGAAAGATCCGTGTGGATCAGTCCGTCATAGGCAAATTTCTTTTCAAAAAAATGGGGCCCGGTATAGAGAATGGAGCTGCCCAGCCCTCTGTCAATAAGATCCCGATACCCGGCAGCGTGGTCATAGTGGCTGTGGCTCAGGGCCACTGCATCCAGATCCGCCAGGCTCAGCCCCAGGCGGCGGGCATTGTCCAGGGGATGCCCGGTGGCCCCGCAGTCAAACAGCAGCCGCAGCCCCGGCATCTCCAGCAGATAGGAAAGCCCATGCTCATTGACAAGGGCTTTGTGTTCCGAAGGCAGATTGTCCATCAGTGCTGTGATCCGTACCATAGTGACCCCTCTTTTCCTTCTTTCAAAATGGAATGTTGCACAACTGATTTCTTGTTTTTTTCTTTGTTTTCATCATTATATACCACATTCCCCCAAAAAGAAAGAGGGATTCTATAGGCTGTGTCACAAATTCCAAGAATTTTTTTGAGCTTTCCTTGTGATCCGAACGAAAATTCCCTTCATCCCATTGAAAATTTTATCATCTGCTGGTATACTGTTGTACATATTCCATAAATATTTTGGGGAGGTCTTCTTTATGTATCGTGGTTTTCGACAAAGCCGGGCTGCCATGGCGGTTACCTTTGCGCTGACGCTGGTGCTGATGGTTCTGGTATGGCGCAGAAATGCAGGGCGGGAACTCTACATTCCCATTGTGGCATCTGCCCTGCTGCTGGCCATCGGCGGCATTGCCGCCCGGCTTTTGGGAAACATCGTCTCCTCCGCCGCCTGTACCTCCCTTCTGGGAAAGCTCCACATGGATCTGGATCCCGACGCTTTTCTGGAGGGCTTTCAGCCGGTGGCCAAGGCCGTAGCCCCGGAGGGCCGGGATGGGATGGTCTGCCGGTTCTATCTCTCCGACGGTTACGCAGCCGCCGGTGCCTATGACCAGGCCCGGAAGGTGCTGGGGGATCTTCCGGAACATTTCCGATCCGATGCCCCTGTGGCCGGGGTCTATTGGGGCGATCTGGCCCGGGCGCAGATTGGGCTGGGACTTCTGCCCCAGGCCCGACAGTCCATCCGGGAGTTGGAGGCTGTGATCTCCGGCTGTGCCGAAAAGCCTGCCCTGAGGCAGAATTTGCAGGACACCGCCTCCCTGTTGAAAGCCGCCTGTGCCGTCCGCCAGGGAACGGCCATTGAAACAGACACCTGGCAGCAGCGCCTGAATGCCGCCCCCTACAAGCTCCGGGCCCTGGAAATCCAGCAGATTCTGGCATTGGATGCCCAAAACCGTGAGGATCAAAAGGCCCTGCGGGGGATTCTCACCCGGATGCAGCAAAACGGCGGCAAAACCATATACCACAAATGGGCGGTGGCACAGAGCAAATAACCACCCTGCCCATTGCACACTGCAAAGCACCCCCAGAGTCATTGAGCAGACTTTGGGGGTGCTTTGCAGAAAATAGGAAGCAGCCATTCTCTTCCGGTGCGATCCGGAGAGAATGGCCGCTTCAAAGAAGGGTATGAGAGGGTTGATTAGACTTCAGCTGATTCGATGATGGACTGAACCGCATAGATGACAATGCGCATGATGGTACCGTTATTGTCGTCGATGCGGACGAAAACAGTGTCTCCATCCCGAGCTGTCACGGTTCCGATGATTCCGCCGATGGTGGAGATGGTATCACCGGGTTTTACAGCTTCATGCATCTGTTGTGTCTTTTTATTCTTGCGCTTTCCGGGAAGGATAATGGAGAAATAAAGAATCACAACGATGCCGACTGCATAGATCAGAACAAACTGCAAAGGACTCACTCTGTGTTCTCCTTTCGGTTATCGGTGGAATCAAGGTAGAGAATTAGCCGTTGAGGAACTTTTCTGCGATGGCAACAAACACGGCGCTGCCTTCCCACAGAACATCTTCGTCCACGTTGAACTGCGGGCAGTGGTGGGGAAGATCGGTGTGTTTTTCAGGGTTGGAGGAGCTCAGGAACATGAATGCACCGGGAACCTTCTCCAGATAGTAGGCAAAGTCCTCACCGCCCATGTTGGGAGCGGGAACCTTGGTGATGACCTTATCCTCGCCCAGAACAGCCTTGGCAACGTCTGCGGCCAGAGCAGCCATGGCTGCATCATTGATAACAGGGGGAGCGCCCCAGATCATCTCGTACTCCACAGTGCCGCCGAATGCGCTGGCAGTTGCAGCGGAGATCTCGCCGATCCGCTTTGCGATCTTCTGACGGACAGGCTCCTCCAAGCAGCGGATGGTGCCTTCCACAGTGACTTCGTTGGGGATGATGTTGTACTGGCCGCCGCCATGGATGCTGCCGATGGTCAGAACCACAGGACAGGTAGCACTGAACTCACGGGCGTTGATCGCCTGCAGAGCCAGAATAATGTGTGCGGTGATGTTCACAGGGTCAATGCCCTTTTCAGGGGTGGAGCCGTGGCAGCCAACGCCCTTGACCTTGATGACGAACTTATCGTAGGAAGCCATGCAGCAGCCGGGGGTGACGACCAGGTTGCCGCTGGGGATCGCCTTGTCGATAATGGTGCCGATATGGGTGCCGAACACCGCATCCACGCCGTCCACGCCGCCGTTGGCAACGACCACTTCAGCGCCTCTTGCCAGCTCTTCTGCAGTCTGGAACAGCAGACGAACGGTGCCGTGCAGCTCTGCCTGATGGGCCTTGAGGACCTTGGCAGCGCCCAGCAGCATAGCGGTATGGGTATCATGACCGCAGGCATGCATGAAGCCTTCGTGCTTGGAGGTGTAGTCCACGCCGGTATCCTCGGTGATGGGCAGAGCGTCCATGTCAGCACGCAGGGCAATGACCTTGCCGGGATGACCGCCCTGGATCGTGGCGATGAGGCTGCTGTCCTTCTGAGACTTGACGTAGGGAATTCCCAGCTCGTCCAGCATGTCCGTTACATATTTGGCAGTTTCCGGAAGATCCAGGCCAACTTCGGGGATCTGATGCAGGTCCCGGCGCATCTTCACGATATCATTCTGCAAATCTTTGCATTCTTTCCACATCATAGCGTTATGAAACCTCCTAATTTCTACGGTTTATCGTCTAAATTTAACGGTTTACCGATGATTATTTTGCGACTTTCTTTTCAGCGTTATAGAACATGCGGGCAATACCCACAGTACCGAACACGGAGCAAACGATGACCATCCATGCAGGGATGGGGATGAACAGCTTGCAGATCAGGGGAATGGCCAGACCAAACACAGCGACCTTGGGCTTCTTGATAGCGAAGTTGCCGAAGGTGGCGCCGAAGATGGCGGCAGAGGCGTAGGTCTGCAGACCCTTATTGATGAATGCGGGCAGAACAGCCACGACAGCGGAGCCAATGATCGCAGCAGAGGTGGTGGCGATCAGGTTGGTGATGATGGAGCCGCAGATAGCCATGGTAGAAACCACTTCTGCTTGAATGGTACCGGCCTCACTCTTGGTGACATCCAGTGCCAGAGCTGCACAGGGAACACGCATGTTGCCGATGTTGCCGGACAGGAAGCTCAAGTAAGTACCGGACATACCCAGAGATGCATAGTAGGAAACGGGCTCGACCACGTAGAAGGCACCGAAGGATAGAGCCGTCAGTCCCCAAGCAGAGAGGACAATGGAGGGATCCGGCCAGCAGCCATAGGCGGTGCAAAGATAGATCACAGGAACGAAAGCAGTCAGTGCAGCCAGCAGGTTGGTAGGTGTGCCGATGCGGATACTGCTCTTCTTCCAAGTGGACATGTAGTTGTTTTCCATAACGAAACTCCTCTCTTCTTACTTACGCTGCAGCGAAATCGTACACAATGGCGCAGGCAATGCCGATGATCATTGCGATGCCCAGGGAGTACTCTGCCAGCTTGGGGTACCTGGGCACGATGAAGCGGCTGATGCCCATCATGCTCAGAGCGCCGGTCAGCACGGCAATGGCGGGACCAACAGCGATGGAGCCGCCGGCACCGATCATTTGGTTTGCGTTCAGATAGCCAAAGATACCGATGGAGCAGGCAGCGGACATCGCAGCCAGCCAGCCGATATCACCGCCGCTCATCTTGTCGCGGAGCTTTTCCAGTGCGGGGGTTGCTACGCCGGTGAAGACCAGCCAGCCGGCGCCGTTCAGAGCCATGGCGAACCAGGACACTGCCAGTACCGTCAGGGTGTAGCCTTCGCCGCCCAGGGTGACACCGGATGCGGTAGCGCCCATGGTAGCAGCAGACAGCTCAGTTGCAGCAGCGCCGATGATAGACAGACGCAGCCATGCTATGGGACCGCCGATGGCAGCCATCAGACCGACCATGACGATGAAGACACCGCAGGCGGGGCCGATGGCGGAGATCAGGCCGATTTTAAAGGCCTGCTTGGGCAGCTGGGGATCCAGATGACACTCTCTGGTAGCCTTATTGGCCTGACGCACAAACAGGATGGTCTGTACGGCGGAGACAATAATGGTGAGACTTGCCAGCAGCCAGAAGATGGGCAGGTTAGATATTGCTAAATAATCCATAGTTGCTTTCTCCTTTTCCAATGTAGATGACTTGTGGTTTCTGCCGGGATGGCCAACCCCTTGCTGATACTATACCAAATCCCAGGCAGTTATACAATTATCCAAATAAGGCAATGTTTTTCCGAATTCTTTTGTCGAAGATGACAGTTTCACACCCAGTACACAAAGCCTTTGTGGTTCATTTGTACACAAAGGACAAAGAATATGACCTGTCTCAGAAATACAGCCGTGCAATTTCCCGAAATCAGGTGCATATTGCATATATGGAATGAAATCTACGGCTATCCATTGTATAAACAATCAAAAACAGTGTGATAACTTTGTCTATATCAAACAATTAACAATTGTATCAGCATATGTTATAATAACATTATTATACGTGATAATCTTTTTGTATCATAAAATGAAAAAACTAAGGAAGCTCTGATTAAATCGGCAAGAGCTGGTAGCGAGAGATTTTGTTCTCAGGCAAGGTTTGGAAAAGGTCGGAATACTGTATGTACCCGCAAGGGGTATGCCGCATCCGTAAGCCAGCTTGCGCTGGCAACGGCTGCGCTATACCCGCAGGGGGCATGCCGCATCCGTAAGCCAGCTTG
>Ga0129311_1000407_pt1 | contig 39114 bp, 29 predicted proteins | sample Go1ome_FD_94435 | JGI IMG/M metagenome (GOLD analysis project Ga0129311, IMG submission 94435) | Western lowland gorrila individual fecal microbial communities from Wisconsin, USA - Go1022B metagenome | ecosystem: Host-associated > Mammals > Digestive system > Large intestine > Fecal | place...
AAGAGAAAACGGCCACACGATCATCTTTATCTCCCACAAATTAAACGAAGTCAAGGCACTCTGCAACCGCATGACGATCCTCCGGGACGGAAAGACCATGGGAACATACGAGATCTCCGATCTTGATGAACAGGAGATCTCCCGCCTGATGGTTGGCCGCGATGTCAGCCTGGATATTGAAAAGGAAGAGATGGAGCCAGGAAAGACCGTATTCTCCGTGAAAGATATGGTCTACGTGGACCAGTTCGGAAAGACGAGACTGGACCATGTTTCCTTCTCTATCAAAGAAGGACAGATCTTAGGAATCGCCGGAATCGACGGAAACGGCCAGTCAGAGCTCGTGGAAGCCATTGTCGGGACCTTAAAACAGCAGCAGGGAACCATCACAATGAACGGAAAGGACATCTCCAATGCCCCGGTGCTCGCGCGCCAGGAAGCGGGAATTTCCCACGTTTCCGAGGACCGTATGAAATTCGGCACGGCTCCGAAGCTTTCCCTGGAGGACAACGCGATCTCCAAGGTCTACTATACCGATAAATTAAAGACCCACGGACTCCTGGACAGTAAAAAGATCAGCGAGTTTACGAACCGGATCTTAAAAGAGTTCCTTGTAAAATTCGATAACTCCAAGCAGTCCATCGCGGAGCTCTCCGGCGGTAACGTCCAGAAGGTCGTTGTGGGACGTGAGTTCGATTATGAACCGGATCTTCTGATCATGAACCAGCCGACCAGAGGTATCGATGTCGGCGCCATTGAGTTTATCAGAAAGAAGATCGTGGACATGAGAAGCAGAAAGAAAGCGATCCTGCTTGTATCTGCGGATCTGAGCGAGATCCTTTCCCTGAGTGATACGATCCTCGTCATGCATGAGGGCCGCATCGTTGGACATATCTCCGATGTGAAGAAGACGTCGGAGAACGAGCTCGGTCTCTACATGCTGGGCGTAAAAGAAGACTCAAAAGAGCAGATCGGAGGTGCTTACTGTGAATAAAAAATTTACCATCGTAAGACTTCTCTGCGCGTTCGGCATTGCCATCGCCTTGTCGGTGGCGGTGATCTTTGCAGTCAGCGAGGAGCCGGTGACCGCGATTTACAACCTGTTTTTAGGACCGCTGCAGTCCAAACGTCACTTTTTTGAAGTGTTTGCCAGCAGCGTGCCGTTGATCTTCACAGGACTTGCCCTGGGATTGGTGTTCAAGTCCGGCAACTTCTCCATGATCGCGGACGCATGTCTCTACACGGGCGCTGTCGTGACAGCGGCTCTCGCCATCAAGACATCCCTGCCGTTCGCGGTACACCCGATCGTGATCATGATCGCGGCTGCGGCTGTGGGCGGACTCATCGGAAGTATCCCGGCACTCTTAAAGGTGTATTTCCACACGAATGAGCTGGTAACTTCCTTAATGTTCAACTATGTGTTCTTCTACCTTGGGATCTACAACGTGACGAAGTTCCTTGCGGACCGTGAGGCGGGAACCTTTGCATCGAAGAAATACCAAGCGACAGCGTCTCTCGGAAAGCTGATTTCCGGAACGAATTTCCATGTGGGATATCTGATCGCCATCGCGGCAGTGATCCTGTTATATATTCTTGTATACAAGACAAAATTCGGATATGAGGTGCGCATCTCCGGAAGTAACCCGGAATTTGCGAAGTATTCCGGAATCCGTACCAGCCGTGTCATCATCATGACTCAGGTTATTGCGGGTGCCGTTGCAGGTCTCGGCGGTGCGGTCGAACAGATGGGCATGTACCAGCGCTTTAACTGGCAGGATTCCCCGTCCTACGCATGGGACGGTGTTATCATCGCGATCCTGTCCGGCAACAATCCAAAGATGGTGCCATTTGCGGCATTCTTCCTGGCATACATCCGTGTCGGCGCGGACCTGATGTCCAGACGTTCCGATGTCCAGAACGAGCTGGTGTCCATCATCCAGGCGGTTCTGATCCTGTTTGTGACGGCCGAGCGGTTTATGGCAGGCTGGAAACAGCGCGAGGAAGCGAAAAAAGCACTGAAAGGGGAGGCGTAACAGATGGGAATCTTACAGGAAATTTTAAAAACATTGAGTCTCCCGGAGTTCTATTTCGCAATGTTCCGAAGCGCGACACCGGTGCTTTTAACGACACTGGGGGCTATGATCTCCTCGAGATCCGGAACCAGCAATATCGCCCTTGAGGGAACCATGCTGATCTCCGCCTTTGTGGGCGTTGTCGTCAGCGCATTCTCCCAGAGTGCCTGGATCGGATTTTTGGGTGCGGTGCTTGCGGGCTTTATCGTCAGCAATATCCTTGCCTACTTTATCCTGAAATTAAACTCCAACGCGGTCATCTCCGGTATCGCGTTAAACACCTTCGCCTCCGGCGGAACGATCTTTGTCCTGTACCTGATCACTGGCGAAAAGGGTGCGTCCACATCCCTGCCGTCCTTAAAGCTTCCGAGTGTGACGATCCCGGTAGTCAAGGATATTCCGGTGATCGGCGCGGTGCTCTCCGGGCATCATGTCCTGACATATGCGGCGCTGATCCTGGTGGCAGTTGTGTGGTACATGTTTAAGTACACGAGACTCGGCATGCATATCCGTGCGGTCGGTGAGTCCCCGGATGCGGCGGAATCCGTCGGAATTCCGGTAAAAAAGATCAAGTACATTGCCCTCTGCTTAAGCGGAATGATGACCGGCATGGCAGGTGCGTTCCTGTCCATGGGATATGTGGGACTCTTCTCCTCCGGTATGACGGCGGGCCGTGGTTACATCGCTCTGGCAACTCAGGCCATCGCGGCGGGAAATGCCGTGATCGGTATGCTGGCATCCCTGTTATTCGGATTCTGCCAGAGTCTTGCGAACTATCTCCAGAACTCTTCGATTCCGCTGCAGTTTATCCAGATGATGCCGTATCTGATCATCATTATCGCGTATACGGTTTACTGCGCGATGGTGGAGCACAATAAGAAGAAAAAACAGATGAAGGCGGCAGCCGGGAAATAAGTCTGTTAATTAAGAAAAACAGCGGCAGAACGCGGTCGGAAAAAAATTAAAAGCAGCTCCTGACATAGGGGCTGCTTTGTAGCAATTTAGAAGGTTTGTGCAGCGATTGTGCTGACTGTATGAAAATATAGTACAGAAGATAGTGAATAGTTAGAAGGGAGAATATTGTCAGATATGAGCCATGTAGTAGAACTTCATTTACACCTGGACGGATCTCTCCGCCCGGAGACGGTATGGGAACTCGCGAAGGAGCAGGGCGTAGAGCTTCCGGCAAAGAGTGCGGAGGAAGTGAAATATAAGATGGAAGTTCCAGAGGACTGCAAGACGCTTGAGGAGTACTTAGAGCGCTTCGACCTCCCACTTCTCGTCTTACAGAGAGCGGATGCCATCGAGCGTGTGACCTTCGAGCTTGTGGAAGATCTCGCAAACGAGGGTGTGGACTACGCAGAGATCCGCTTTGCACCGCAGCTCTCCGTAAACGGCGGCCTGACCCAGGACGAGGTGGTCGAGGCGGCGATCAGCGGCGCGGAGCGCGGAATGAAAGCTTACCCACAGATCCGAGTGGGGCTGATCCTCTGTTGTATGCGCGGCGCGGACAATGAGGCATTAAATATGCAGACTGTGGAGACTGCAAAGAAATACATTGGCGATGTGGTGTGCGCGGTTGATATCGCGGGCGCAGAAGGTCTGTTCCCGACTGAGAATTTTGCCCCAGTATTCGCGAAAGTCCGCGAGTACGGACTCCCGATGACGATCCACGCCGGTGAGGCGGCAGGTCCGGACAGCATGAAGACAGCGCTTTCCTTTGGAACAAAGCGGATCGGACACGGCGTTGCAGCCATCGATGATCCGGAACTGATCCAGAGACTCATCGACGAGAACGTGACTCTCGAGGTATGCGTCACCAGCAATTACCACACAAAAGTAGTTCCGGCGATTAACATGCATCCGATCCACAAGCTTCTCGAGAAAGGCGTCCATGTGACGGTAAACTCCGACAACCGGACATGTTCCAGAACGACACTTCAGAAAGAGAAGGACGTGCTGAAGGAAGAGCTGGGCTTTACGGACGAGGAGATCGAGAAGATGCAGGAGTATGCTTGGGAGGCAAGATTTTTGAAATAATGGATACAAAACAGGACAGAATTTATGGATAACACCATGAGTTCTGTCCTGTTTTAATTCTTTTCTGATCTGTTTGGTTTTTATGGCAAATCAGGGGGAATAATGTTATACTTAATCTATATGCGAATTGGATACTGTCTGAATGTTTTAGATTCTGGTGACGAAAGAATGAAAACGTGAGGATGATATTTATACAGCAGTTATCTCTGCGGTGCAGGACAGAGCGGTTGGAGAGAATGTGGAGTCTGATAGAAATGGAGAGCGGAGCTATGAAAAAAATGATTTCCTGGAACGTAAACGGGCTTAGAGCCTGCCTGGGGAAGGGATTTTTAGAATATTTGAAGGAGACGGACGCGGATATTTTCTGCATCCAGGAGAGCAAGCTGCAGGAAGGACAGGTGGAGCTGGAGCTTCCGGGATATCACCAGTACTGGAATTATGCGGAGAAAAAGGGATATTCCGGAACTGCAATGTTTACGAAGGAAGAACCGATCGCGGTGACCTATGGTCTTGGGATCGAGGAGCATGACCATGAGGGCCGGGTGATCACGGCGGAATTCCCGGAATATTATGTGGTTACCTGCTATACCCCGAATTCCCAGGACGGCTTAAAGCGTCTCGATTACCGGATGCAGTGGGAGGACGCGTTCCGGGCGTACTTAAAAGAGCTGGAGACGAAGAAACCGGTGATTTTCTGCGGTGATCTGAACGTGGCACATCAGGAGATCGACTTAAAGAATCCGAAGACGAACCGGAAGAATGCGGGCTTCTCGGATGAAGAGAGAGCGAAATTTACGGAGCTTTTAGAGGCGGGATTTGTTGATACGTTCCGGTATTTTTACCCGGATCAGGAAGGAATCTACTCCTGGTGGTCTTACCGGTTCTCAGCAAGAGCGAAGAACGCAGGGTGGCGGATCGACTACTTCTGTGTCTCAGAAAGTCTGAAGGACAGGCTGGTGGATGCGAAGATCCATACGGAAGTGATGGGAAGCGATCACTGCCCGGTGGAGCTGGATATTCAATAGAATAGATTTGGTACAGTACCTGACTCAAGGTATAGCGGTATGTAGCGATAAAAGCTATGTACAAGTATCTGCGAAAGAATACGCAATTTACAGATTAAAGAATTTTGTGCAGATATTGAAATGTGGCTGTAAATGGCTGTAAAAAGTTTTGATTTAGAAAGTGATAGTGGGTTGACATAACATGAATTTAGTGACGGCAGAACATCTGACAAAATCATATACGGAGCGGCTGCTCTTTGATGACACCGACTTTTCCATCAACGAAGGTGATAAGATCGGTCTCATCGGAATCAACGGAACAGGAAAATCAACCCTGCTGAAGCTGGTGGCAGGGCTTGAGGAGCCGGACTCCGGCCGGATCGTCCGGGGACGGAATCTGGATATCCGTTATCTTCCGCAGAACCCGGTATTCCATCCGGGCGAGACAGTACTGGAGAGCGTTTTAAGGGAAAATGAGGGACATGAACATGTCTGGGATCTGGAGAGTCAGGCAAAATCCATGTTAAACCGCCTCGGAATCCCGGATTTCAACGAGAAGGTGGAACATTTATCCGGCGGACAGAAGAAACGCGCGGCGTTAGCATCTGTACTTTTATCGACGGCGGAGCTTCTGATCTTAGACGAGCCGACAAACCATCTGGACAGCGAGATGGCGGACTGGCTGGAAGATTATTTAAAGAAATTCAAGGGCGCACTCCTTATGATCACCCATGACCGGTATTTCCTTGACAGCGTGACGAACCGGATCGTGGAGCTGGATAACGGAAAGCTTTACAGCTATCAGGCAAACTATGAGGGCTTTCTGGAATTAAAGGCAGAGCGCATGGACATGGAAAAGGCCTCTGAGCGCAAACGCCAGTCGATCCTGCGGACGGAACTCGCATGGATGCAGAGAGGTGCCCGTGCCCGCTCTACAAAGCAGAAAGGCAGAATTCAGCGATTTGAGGCAATGCGGGATAAAAAGGGACCGGTGGAGGACGGAAAAGTCGAGATGGAGTCCATCTCCAGCCGCCTTGGCCGTACCACCATCGAGATCTCAGATCTCTGCAAATCCTACGGGGATAAGGTCCTTGTAAAGGATTACACCTACTTTTTCTTAAAGGATGACCGCATCGGCTATATTGGTCCCAACGGAAGCGGAAAATCGACGTTGATGAAGATGATCGCCGGCTGGGTCAAACCGGATTCCGGAACAATCGAGATCGGACAGACCGTAAAGCTTGGCTATTTTTCTCAGGAAAATGAGGACATGGACACGAGCCTCAAGGTCATCGACTATATTAAGAACGTTGCGGAGTATGTAAAGACAAAGGACGGCAGCATCAGCGCGTCCCAGATGCTGGAGCGGTTTTTATTCCCGCCGTCTGTCCAGTACACCGTGATAGAGAAGCTGTCCGGCGGCGAGAGAAGACGTCTTTATCTTCTAAAGATCCTCATGAGCGCACCGAATGTCCTGATTCTGGACGAGCCGACGAATGACCTTGATATCCAGACGCTGATGATCCTGGAAGACTATCTTGACAGCTTTCAGGGAATCGTCATCACGGTATCCCATGACCGGTATTTCCTGGATCGTGTGGTCGGCAGGATTTTTGCCTTCGAGGGAGATGGAAAGCTTCAGCAGTACGAGGGCGGATTTACGGACTATCAGGCGGCGAAGGCGGAGCGGGAAGCGAAGCTTGCGGAGAGCGCGGCGGAGAATCCGGCGGCAGCGAAGAAGTCTGCGGATAAGGGAAATGACGCGGCTGAGACAGACAGCGCATCCCGCGGAAACGGGAAGCCGAGAGAAAAGAAGCTGAAATTCAGCTACAAAGAGCAGAGAGAGTGGGACACCATCGAGGACGATATCGCGCAGCTGGAAGAGGCGGTGGAAACCCTGGAAAAGGAGATCGAGGCGTCTGCGACGAACTTTACAAAGCTCAATGAGCTGATGAAGGAAAAAGAAGAGAAGGAAGCGCAGCTCGAGGAGAAGATGGACCGTTGGGTATACTTAAACGACCTGGCGGAGCAGATCGAGGCGCAGAAGAATAAGTAATAGGATAACTGTCAGTGGACTTGTGTATTTGCTGTGCTAATTATGAGAAAACCTGGCAGCAGGAAAAAGCCAGAGCGGCAGTTGTTCGAAAATACATTTTTGCTGGTATTGGTCATGGGAAACTTAGGACCGTGGGTAACCGTTGCTGAAATCAGTAAAATTAAGAATACGTCAGGGAAAACGGGGGATTTTAGAATGGCAGAATATCGAAACAGAAACAGAATCCTGTATCCACTTGGTGTCACGCAGGAAGAGAACGGTGTCCGCATCCTGGTACAGGGACGCGCGGGGGAGGTTCGTCTGCTCTTGTACAGACCGGGCGAGAAAAAGCCATGCGAGGAGATCCCGTTTGATCCGAAATACCGGAGGGGAGATGTGTGGGAGCTGTCTCTGGACCGGACAGATTTTGCAGCATTTGAATATAATTTCATGATAGATGGAAGAATTGTGACAGATCCTCATGCGCGGATCATCACAGGCCGGGAGAAATGGGCGGAACGGAAACGCGCCGGAAAGCCAGTGCGTGGCAGAGTACTGTCGGAGGAGTTTGACTGGGAAGAAGATGTAAACCCGGAAACCCCTTATGCGGAAACGATCCTCTATAAACTCCATATCAGAGGATTTACGGCGCATGCGTCCTCCGGGGTATCTGCCCGAGGAACGTATGCCGGTGTCATGGAGAAAATCCCATATTTAAAAGAGCTCGGGATCACGGCGGTGGAGCTGATGCCGGTGACCGAGTTCGATGAGATCATGATGTCATCCTCCGGAAACGGATTCCATAACGCGAAACAGGAGCCGACAGGATACGTAAATTACTGGGGATATGGTCCGTCCTATCTCTACGCGGTGAAGACAGCGTATGCCTCCCGTGAGACAATGTCGGCGGAATGTGAGTTCAAAACATTAGTTAAAGAATTGCATAAGGCCGGGATCGAGTGTATCCCGGAGATGTACTTTACAGGAAAAGAGCTTCCGGGGGAGATCCTTTCCGTGCTCCGGTACTGGGTGGAAGAGTACCATGTGGATGGTTTCCATCTGACCGGATTCCCGGATCTTTCTCTGGCAGCGGAAGACCCGTTTTTAAAGCGGACGAAGCTTTTTGCGGAAAGCTGGAACGATATCGTGAACCGCCGGCCGAAGCAGGGCTATGTGACACCGGGGGATGGCGCGGTATCTGTGGAGGAGAAGAATCTCGCGGAATACAATATGCAGTTCATGGAGGACATGCGCCGGTTCTTAAAGGGCGATGAGGGGATGTTATCGGCGTTTGAGCTCCGGAACCGCAGAAATCCGATGGAGTATGCCGTGATCAATTATATGGCGAACACCAACGGCTTTACGCTGATGGATACCGTCTCCTATGACCGGAAGCACAATGAAAAAAACGGCGAGGAGAACCGGGACGGAAGCGATTACAATTATTCCTGGAACTGCGGCGCGGAAGGTCCGACGAGAAAGAAAAAGATCATGGAGCTGAGAAAACAGCTTTTAAAGAACGCGTACCTGCTGTTATTCCTAAGCCAGGGCGTCCCGCTTTTAATGGCGGGCGATGAGTTCGGGAACAGTCAGGACGGAAACAACAACGCTTACTGTCAGGACAATGCGGTCTCCTGGTTGAACTGGAAGCTTCTGGAGACTAACAAGGATCAGGTGGACTTTGTGAAACGTCTCATTGCCTTCCGGAAAGCCCACAAGATGTTCCATATGGACCGGGAACCGAGAATTATGGATTATAAGTCCTGTGGAAGACCGGATGTGTCCTACCACGGGGAAAACGCCTGGAAGCCGGAGTTTGAAAATTTCCGCCGCCAGTTCGGGATCCTCTACTGGGGCGCCTACGCAAAGCACCCGGGCGGGACCGACGATGCGAACTTCTATGTAGCCTATAACATGCACTGGGAACCGCATATGTTCGGACTTCCACATCTCCCGAAAGGAGCAAAGTGGCGTGTGATCTGCAATACGGGCGACCCGGATGCGGCCGACCTTCCAACGGATGGAACCGGTGAAGTTCCGAAAAACCAGATGATGCTGGCGGTACCGCCGCGCGGGATCGTGATCCTTGAGAGCTTTGCGGATCCGGACGGGGAGAAGGACGCGAAAAAGAATTTGAACAGAAATCATTTGAAATAAACATAAAATAAGAGATTGCCGGATAGATAACGAGGGATGTTTATGAGAAACGACAGAATTCGAATTGTAATAGCAGACGACGAACAGAACATCTGCGAGATGTTGAAACGTCTGATCCGTTTTGACGATCTTGGGCTCGAATTGATCGGTATGGTCTCCAATGGAGAAGATTTGAGAAACGTGATCGTAAAAGAAAAGCCGGATATTGTGATCACAGATATCCATATGCCGGTCATGGACGGCCTGGAGGTTATCCGATGGTGTAATGAAAACGGATGCAAAACGAATTTTATCGTGCTCAGTGGATATCATCAGTTTGAATATGCTTATAATGCGTTGAAATACAAAGTCAATGACTATCTTTTAAAGCCTCTCAACGAGGACGAATTAAACGAGACTCTGGAGAGGATTGCAAAGGGAATCCGCGAAGGGGAACAGAAAAAAGATAATTCTGCTTATATCCAGTCACTCCATGAGCATTTTATGAAGACTGTGTCTTACTACAGGAACGGACAGAAGCCGGTTTACGACAATGTCGATATGGTAAATCAGGAATTTATGCTGAAAGCAGAGCCGGGGATTTTTAGATTTCTGTTTATCTGTGTGGACGATCTTCGAAAAGATAAGCAGGGAAATGAACAGTTGAATTCCGTCATAGAGAAATTAAAAGATCTTGCGGAGAAGAAACTGTCTCACTGTTGTTTTGAATATGTATGCCGTACAAGGACCAGATCAATGAAGATATTCCTGAACTACCCGTCTGATCGGGAAGATGAGGTAGAGAGCGAGCTGAAAAGATTGTACGAAGAAGCACAGGGGCTGGCGGACTTATTTAACGGCATGAACATTACAGTCTGCATCGGAGATTCTATGAATGACCCGAAAGAGATTCCGGCGGCAGCCCGCAGCGCATGGTATACGATGTTCTGCCGGTTCGGAATCGGGACAAATCGTCTGATCTGGTATGGGCAGTTAAGGAGAGCAGATATATTTGCCCAGAAAAAAGAATGGGAAACGCAGATCCGGCATGCCTGGGATGTTCTCGATGAGGAAATGTTTGCGAATACGATCTATGATATTTTCTCTGTGCCGAGAGCGGTAGAGACAACAAAGGATTTTGCGGAATTTGTTCACGAGATCGGTGCAATCGCAGAAGAGGGGAAAGAAAGCTTCTTCCAAAAGACAGGTCTGGAAGCGCCGGAAGACAGAGAAGTATCACCGAATCCCCGGTTGGATGACTCGGATTCTATGGAAGAATACAGAGACAGCCTGATTTCACTCTACGGCGCACAAATCAGGGAATGTTCAGAAATGGCGGATAAGAAAAACCTGAAACCGATCCGACTGGCTTGCAGTTACGTGGAGTCCCACTATAATGAACCTATAAAACTTGAGGACGTTGCGAAAGTTGTAAATTTAAATCCAATCTATTTTTCAACGCTGTTCGCGCGCAAGACCGGTCAGAATTTCACGGAATATGTTACATTGTTCAAGCTGAAAAAGGCTTGTGAGCTTCTTGCGGACAGTGATATGAATATCAATGAAATTGCGGATTCTCTCGGATTCACGGATGCACGTTATTTCAGCAAACTGTTCCGAAAGAAAATGGGATTGAAACCGACGGAGTATCGAAGAATTTACGGGTGATGCATATGGATAAGATCATGATCCTCACAACATCGAAATTTGAACGGCTTGTAAAGAATCGTGTGGCTCAGGAAATGATGGTACAGAATGTGAGTCTGGAAAAAGATCTGGCACAGAAGCAGGCTGATATTACATACCTCCAGAACCAGATCAACCCCCATTTCCTGTATAACACGCTGGAATGTATCCGCGGGCAGGCGTTAAATGAGGGAATGGATGATCTGGCGGACACGGTAAAGGCGCTTGCACTCTTTTTCCGTTATAATATCAGCGTAAAGGGAACGGTGGTTTCTTTCGAGGAAGAGCTGAAGAATCTGGAAAATTATATTTCAATCCAACAGTATCGGTTCAAGAACAAATTTACCATGCATGTGGATATCGAGCCGGAAGAAAAAAAGCAGATTCTGGCCTGCCGGCTTCCGAAATTGTGTCTCCAGCCGCTGGTAGAAAATGCGATCCTGCACGCGTTCAATGAGATCACGACAGGTGGGAGAGTGACATTGAAGGCATTCTGCACAGACGGAAATTTAAGCATTGTGGTGGCGGATAATGGATCCGGAATGTCACCGGAACAGTTAAAAAAGCTGGACGCATCAATCCACGCGGAACATGTGGAAGAGGGAAAGGAACACGGAATCGGTCTCCACAATGTCAACAGAAGAATCCAACTGCTGTTTGGGAAGGAATATGGTCTTTCTGTAAAAAGTTTTTCTGGCATCGGAACCTTTGTCGAGGTATTTCTTCCGATGAGAACGGAGCCGTTTGATGAAGAATGAACTGATCCGTCTGCGATCGATTTATGAAGAGAAGAATAATTCTGCGCTTCGAGGGCTGGATTTTAAAATCTACAAAGGCGAGGTGGTGGGAGTCGTCGGAAGATTCCATTCCGGAAAAACACTGCTTTTGGAAATCCTTGAGGGAAATTGTGTCCCGGATCGGGGTATCAGATTTATTCGCGGAACGATGTGCGGCTGGGAGAAAGTACCGGACAATATTGAAGTGCGCAATTTGAAGAAAAACTTTGGCCTCATTGGACAGATGACGGTGTGGGAGAACATCGCTACATTTCGGGCAAAGGGAAAACAGAGACATTTTCTCGTTCCTAACAGGATGCGTTCTTTTATAAGAAAACAGCTGGAACTCTATGGAGTGGATGTATCCCTTGGAATTTCGGTGGACCGGTTGAGTGCGGTTCAGAAATTCGCAGTAGCGCTCATCAAGGCGAAATTGGAAGGCGCGGATCTTATTATGGCGGAAACATCAGAACTGGAGTATTCCATGTCCGGTTTTGAGCTGATGCACAGAATTCTGGGAACGGCAAAGGCACAGGGGACATCGGTCCTTTTTTCCGGGATCGATGCCGGATGGCTTGGAACATTGATGGACAGGATCTGCCTGATCAATGACGGACAGATCCTGTGGGAAGAGGAAATCTGGGGAAAAGGAATTCCATCCCGTGCAGTTTCTGAGGCTGGAAAGATGCCGATCACGAAAAAAAAGTCAAAAAAATGGGATGAAGAGATTCATGTCATGGGACAAAAATTCAACATTTCCGGGCATCGTGGGGAATTTATAGCACTGATCGATCAGGAAGATATGTTTGGCGGAGTCCTGCCGAATCAGAAGCTGATAGCAGAATTGGATGCGAAAACAGAAAAAAAGCATACAGTCCATGTCCACCAGATCGATTTCTCCAATTTCGGATACCTTGTAAAGTGGATGAGCCCGGAGGACAATCTGATCTTCGGTCTGTCAGATAAGACAAGTCAGCATGGGATCATAAAAAACCATCTGAAAAAGTACCTGTTACAGGAATTTGTGCATTGGGCCAGGGATGAAAGATATTTTGATATGACGGACTGCGAATTTCTGACGATCCGCGAAAGAATTCGAATCGCCGCGTTCCGGCTGAAGCTGGAGAAGCCGGATGTGATCCTGTTCTGGCATTATCACATGTTGGATCAGGATTCCAGACAGGTAGTTCTCTCAGTCCTTTCGGAACTTTTATATGAGGGAACCTTGCTGCTCGGAATTTTCACACCTGTAGAATGCCCGAATTCTGCTGATGGGTATATTTCGATGACCCAAAAGGGAAGATCCGGACGTATGACCTACGAGGAAGTAAAACCGCTGCTTAAGGAAGTTGAAAACAAGAGATTTTATGAAGTGCCGGGGAGGGATCAGTGATGAAAGAAAAAAACATATTTTTCATCCGGATCATGCCCGGATTTCTTTTGCTTTTGATCGTTGTAATGCTCTGCATCTGCCGGAACAGGGAGAACGGGAAACCATTAGCCTGTCTGGCGATGACATCTGCGGATGACAGTTTTGTCGCGTCTGTTGCTCAGGAACTGGAAAAACAGCTGGAAACATGTGGAAACAGGGTTCTTGTGTCTTTCAGCGATAACGACATGAATCAACAGATCAATCAGATCGAGAACTATGTGGCGATGCATCCGGCGGTTCTTGTGATCCAGTGTACAGGAGACGGTTCTGCCTACGATAAAATTCTGGAACGGGTTCAGGATGACAACATGCAGGTGGTTGTGTTCAGCTCTTCCGGAAAACTGGAACATGCGGACATCCAAATGGTCAATTCAAGTCTGGGCCGCGGAATCTGTGCTGTAAATCTGATCCGGAGTTTCCTGAAAAAAACAAATGATGCGACGACAGAAAAACCTGCAAAACTTCTCCTGCTTGGTAATGCAGCGACGGAAGCAGATATTATGACGATGGCGGGATACCAGCTGATCGGTGAGAAATATCTGAGGTATTATGATATGAAACATCTGAAATTTTACAGAGAAGATGGAAAAAAGGTGGAATATACCGATGGATACGGGATCCGGTGCGCGGTGGAAGAGCCGACAGGAGGGCTGATTCTCGATAAGAATGGTGATGCGATCCTGAATCCGTACTATGTGCCGGATATTGAGTTGATCACAGCTGAAAAGTATATGAATATCCAGACCAATCTTCAAGGCCAGCAGGCGATGGACGCATTTCTGGGAGACCGCGAGAACAGGGATATTCGAATTGTTGTTGCGGCGAGCGGCGAAGCAGCCGTAGGTGCGGCGAGCCGTCTGGAAGAATGTCTTTCCAGAGGTGATCTGTCCTACTCGGCGGACAAGATTGCTGTATTTGGAATGGACAACACAGAGCAGAATCGCAGGCTGGTCTCCGAGGCGGCAAAAGGAAACGGAATATTTCGTGGTTTTGTAGGTGATTACAGTATCAGTAAGGAGTCGGATAACATCATCCGCAGTCTTCTGGTACGGAAAAAAGGTGTATATCAGTGTTACAGTTATTATTCAGGATATAATGAGGGATCGGACGCGAATGGTATTGTAGTGTTTTATGATACCGGTATTTCGAACATGGATATATTTGCAAGGGGGGAAGAAAATGCGTCGTAAATGCAACAGTACACAGGTCATACTATTGATTCTTGTCGCAGTTTTTACGGTCTTGAATCCAAACTTTCTTTCTCCTTTTAATCTCTATAATTTTTTGATGCAGAATGAGTACCGTATCGTGATGATCACAGGTCTTGCGATCATCATGCTGGGTGGAGAGATCGATCTGTCTCTGGGGTACCAGATATCGCTGGTGGGAATTCTGATTGGAAAACTACTGACGGCAGATGTTCCGGTTCCAATCTGTATTCTCATGGGACTGGCGGCGGGATGCTGTTGTGGACTTTTAAATGGATTTCTGATAGCGGGGCTTAATCTGTCCTCTGTTATTGTGACGCTCATCACCCAGAAACTGTTTCAGGGAATCTCGTACCTGCTTTCAAAGGGAATGACATACTCAGATTTCCCGGAGCCAATCATGAGCATTTCCGGAATGAAGGGTTCAACAATGCCGGCAGGACACATCATCATGATCCTCAGTATTCTTTTTCTGGAGGGGATGTTCTGCTTTACGATACTTGGAAAAAATATCCTTTCCATGGGATATGACGAACAGGTCCTGCGTCAGAATGGAATTCCTGTGGGAAAATATAAACTGAGTGCCTACATTCTGGGAAGCTTCTTTTTTGCAGTGGCGGCGCTGTTACTGATTTCGAGGCAGGGACTGGCAGTGTCAAACATGGGCAATGGTCTGGAGGTTGACGGTATGTTTGCTGTGTGCATTGCCGGAGGCGCCAGCCTGATCCTGAAAAACAGTGAGGTGAAGCGGAGAGTCCCCATCAGCAATTTTTATCTTGGAATATTGGTGATTGCAGTGATTGAGAATGGAATGCAGCTTTCAGGAAGTATCCAATATTATCAGTATGTGATCACGAGTGTGGTTGTCCTGTACTCGGTAATACCGACACTGCCTGCGTTTTTACCTAAAAAACAGGAGAAGAAGCAGAAAAATTAAAAAAATCAGTCAAAACAAAAGCATGATCCCCTGCAAAGTGCAAAAATAATGCACAAGCCGCAGGGGATTTTTACATAAAAAATAAAAATATTACACAAAAACAATAAAACAGCACATTTCAAAAATAAAAAATTCCGTCTAAAATAGAGACAACTAAAAAAGCCCGAGGGCGAAAAAAGATCAGGAGGATTCACTTATGAAAAAAACTTTAGCGGCGTTATTGGCAGCGTCCATGGCACTTAGTTTATGTGCATGCGGCGGCGGAAGCAAACCAGCTGAGACAACAGCGGCAGCGACAGAATCTGGAGCGACAGAGGCAGCAGGAGCAGCAGAGAGTGCTGGCGGACGTGCAAAAACAGTTACTCTCGGCATGAACACACAGATCTCTACTCTGGATCCGTTTAATGGTGCGTCCACAGGTACAATTTATTTGACAGAAGCACTTCACGACGCATTATACAGCATCCCGGCGCTGGGTGAAGAACTGGAAAATGAGATCGGTAAGAGTTATGAAGTCAGCGATGATGGAAAAACTTTAACCGTAGAAATTTACGATTATGTTCATGATCAGGCCGGAAATAAGATCGATGCAGAGGATGTCGCATGGTCTTATAATACATATCTGGCAACAGGAAATGCAACACAGTTTGCAAAATATCTGGATTCTGCAGAAGCGACGGATGCAACTCATGTTGTATTTCACATGAAAGAAGATAAATGTAAAGAGACATCTGCAGTAAAATCTGTATTGAGTGGATGTGTCGTTTACGATAAGGATGCTTATAGTGCAGACAGCTACGCAACAAATCCGGTTGGCTGCGGACCGTATAAGGTAACAGAATTTGTAACAGGTGCATCCGTTACAATTGAAAGAGATCCGAATTACTGGCAGACAGATGAAAGCCTTCTTGCATCCGCTAAGAAACAGAATGTTGAAAAATGTATTTTTAAGATCATTCTTGAGGATGCACAGCTTGCACTGGCACTTGAGACAGGTGATGTAGACGCAGTCAACTATGTTTCTGCAGATAACCTCCAGTTCTTCATGGACGATAATGGAAATGCGCTTGACGGATACACAGTTCAGCCATTCAACTCCATCCTTTGTGTAAATGTAAGCTTCAACATGTTCCCGGATGCTGGATCTAAGGTCGCAAATGATAAGAATTTAAGACTTGCAATCGAGTGGGCAATCGATAAAGAAGGTATCACAAACACAATCATGGGTAAGACCGCAAGCGTATCTTACGGATTTGCAACTCCTCTTTACGGCGACTATAATCCGGAATGGGAGAAAGAAGACAATGGCTATGACATCGAGAAGGCAAAAGCATACCTCGCAGAGTCCGATTATGTAAAGAACGGTTCCCCGACTCTCGTTATCATGACTGAGTCCAACGAAGTTAAGACAAAAGCAGCTCAGATGATCCAGAACTACTGTAAAGAGATTGGTATCAACATGGAAGTTAAGACGGCTGATACAGCTCTGTTTGATAACTATAAATATGACTTCTCTGAGTGGGATCTTAAGATCGATAACAACGGAAACCGTGTATCCCTCGCAGCTCTTTACTCCAACTTCCTTTCCGCTACCCATACAAGCTACAACGGAGTTCCGACAAGCTTCAATGGTCTTCCGGAAGGTGACTTAAGCAAACTTTGTGATGTTGCAAACAATGTTGACACAAACAGCCAGGAAGCAGTTGACGCCGTATTTGATTACTACACAGAGAATGCTATCCTTTATGGTCTCTGGGGACCGATCAACTACATAGCAGCAAAAGATGGAATCACAGGATTAAAGGTTCAGTACCTCTCCTATGCACAGCCGTGGGCATTTGATTTTGCTCCTGATTATAAGGGTGTTGCCGACTAACGGATAACAACTACGCGCTGCAGGGCGGCACGCGGGCAAGCGCTCCGCGTGCCGCTTTTCTACTACTGACAGCGGGAAAGGAGAAATATGGGAAAATATATTGTAAAACGTCTTTTGATGATGATTCCGGTTATTTTGGCAGTTGCGATTCTGATCTTTACGATCATGACATTTGTTCCGGGAAATCCAGCCTCGCTGATTTTAGGCGCGGATGCCACAGAGGAACAGATTCTCATTAAAGAACATGAACTGGGGTTGGATCAGCCGTATGTGATCCGTCTTGGAAATTTCTTAAAACAGACATTTGTGGACTTTGATTTTGGGCGTTCTTACTGGACAAATACATCTGTTACAGAAGAACTGATGGCCCGCTTCCCGCGCACACTGGCGATTGCCGGTTTCGCAATGTTGTTTACCGTTATCATCGGTATTCCGTTGGGTATTTTCACCGCGATCCATGAAGGAACATTCGCAGACCGCATCGGAGTTTTACTTTGTGTAATCGGTGTTTCAATGCCGACGTTCTGGCTGGCAATGCTGTTTGTGCTGTTGTTTGCACTGAAATTGAAACTTCTGCCGGCACAGGGAATGGATGGAGCTAAATACTTTGTTCTTCCGGTAGTTGCACAGAGCTTAGGTGGAATTTCCGGAATGGTCCGTACCGCCCGTGCGGCGATGCTGGAGGTTGTCCGTGCTGATTACGTGACAACGGCCCGTTCCAAGGGACTTTCTGAAAGAAAAGTTATCTATGAACATGCGCTTCCAAATGCAATGCTTCCGATCATCTCTGTCTTAAGCGGGCAGCTTGCGAATCAGCTTGGCGGTGCTCTTGTTATCGAGCAGGTATTCTCGATTCCCGGAATCGGCTTATACCTGATCAATGCGGTAAATACCCGTGACTATCCGGTGGCGCAGTCCAGCGTTGTATTCTTATCGATTTTGTTCTCATTGATCGTACTTTTAACAGATCTCGGCTATGCGGCTGTTGATCCGATCATCCGCGCACAGTTTGTACAGGGTGGAACGAAGAAGAAAAAAAGGAAGGAGGAGAATGGCTGATATGAAAAAGGAAAAACGTAAAGGCATCAATCAATGGCAGGAAGTATTAAATATTCTGCTTCATAACCCGAATGCGATCATTGGATTTGTGATCGTGGCGGTTTTGATCATTCTGGCAATTCTTGCTCCGTGGATCTCTCCGTATAATTATCTGGAGATGAATCTGGCGATCGCAAAACAGGGCCCGAGCGCCGCGCATATTTTTGGAACAGATGACCTTGGACGCGACATCTTATCCCGTATCCTGTATGGTGGCCGCTACTCCATGTCCCTCGGATTCCTTTCTGTAGGCCTCGGAGCGATCGTAGCTATGGTGATCGGTTCTATAGCCGGTTACTTCGGTGGATGGGTAGATAACCTCTTAATGCGTATGATGGATGTGCTCTCCGCAATTCCCGGCATGCTGCTTTCCATTATCGTTGCAGCAGCTCTCGGTACTGCATATCACGATACCGTTATCGCTATGGCAATCGGAAATGTTGCGGCCCTTTCACGAATCTTAAGGGCACAGATCCTCAGCATCCGTGAAAAAGAATATGTACAGGCGGCAAAGGCATCCAACTGTTCCAACTTCCGAATCATATTTTCACATATCATCCCGAATTCAGTTATGCCAATGATCATTAACTGTACATCACGTCTTGCAGCAGCATTATTATTCTGTGCATCCTTAAGCTTTATCGGTCTTGGCGTACAGCCGCCGGAGCCAGAGTGGGGGGCAATGCTCGCGGGCGCACGCGGATATATCCGTACATATCCGTACATGTTGATATCCCCGGGAATCTTTATCGCACTTTCTGTTGTCGGATTTACTCTTCTTGGTGATTCTCTCCGGGATGCGATGGATCCGAAACTCAGAAAGTAAAAGGAGGTGGAAAAATGAGTGCAGATGAAAAAAAGAAGGCGGCAGATATCGGTGAGTTTCTTGATGTGAGAAATCTCACAGTTCAGTATACATCCATGGGCAGCGTGATCCACGCAGTAAATGGCATCTCGTTCCGGTTAAATAAAGGAGAAACACTTGCTCTTGTAGGAGAGACCGGTGCCGGAAAGACATCGATTGCGAAGGCAATCTTAAGGATTCTGCCGGATGTCTCCGCAAAATCCGGCGGAGAAGTTTATTTCCAGGGAACCGATATGATGAAACTCAAGGAAAAAGAGATGCAGAAGATCCGCGGACATAAGATCTCCATGATCTTCCAGGATCCGATGACAGCCTTAAATCCGACCATGCGTATCGGAAGACAGATTTCAGAAGTTGTATCCGCCCATCGAAATATTTCCAAAGAAGAGGCGGAAGTAGAAGGCAAGAGGATGCTGGAATTGGTAGGAATCCCGGCAGAACGCTACAATGAATTCCCACACCAGTTCTCCGGTGGAATGAAACAGCGAGTTGTCATTGCAATTGCATTGGCCTGCAACCCGGAACTGCTCTTAGCCGATGAGCCGACGACCGCTCTGGATGTAACGATTCAGGCACAGGTTCTTGAGCTGATCAACGATCTGAAGGAGCGATTGAATACCTCCATGATTCTGATTACACATGATCTCGGTGTTGTAAATGAGACATGTGACAATGTGGCAGTTGTGTATGCCGGAAAGATCATTGAGTCCGGAAAAAAATATGATATCTTTAAACACCCGGCACACCCGTATACGAATGGACTGTTCGGCGCACTTCCGAACATGAACTTAAACTCCAGTCGACTGCGCCCGATTGAGGGGCTTCTTCCGGATCCGACAAATCTCCCGGCAGGATGTGCATTTGCACCGCGCTGCCCGCATGCAACAGACAAGTGCAGACAGGGAACGATCCCGGCGGTTGAGCTGGAACCAGGCCACTTCTGCGAGTGTATCCGGTTGGATGAGATCAGAAAGGAGCGTTAGAACATGGCATTAATTGAAGTTCAACACTTAAAAAAATATTTTGACGTTCCGAATGGAACTCTCCACGCAGTGGATGATGTCAGTTTTAAGATTGAAAAAGGTACGACGATGGGGGTTGTTGGTGAGTCCGGATGTGGAAAATCCACACTTGGAACGACCCTGATCCATCTTCAGGAGAGCACAGGGGGAAAGATCCTGTTCGAAGGCAGAGATGTGACGCATCTGGATAAAAAGGAGCTTCGCACATACCGCGAGGATGTTCAGATCATCTTTCAGGACCCATATTCATCCCTGAATCCACGGTATAATATCGCAAGAACCATTATGGAACCGCTGGAAATATCCGGACGCTTTAAATCAAAGGAAGAGATCCGCAGAGAGGCAGACCGGATCATGGATCTTGTCGGAATCGAGGAACGTCTCCGCGGATCTTATCCGCATGAACTTGACGGAGGCCGCAGACAGCGTGTGGGAATCGGCCGCGCTCTGGCTTTAAATCCGAAGTTTATTGTCTGCGATGAGCCGGTATCAGCCTTGGACGTATCGATTCAGGCCCAGGTATTAAATCTTTTAATGGATCTGCAGGAGCAGAAACAGCTTACCTATATGTTTGTTACGCATGATCTTTCTGTTGTCCGCCATATATCAGATAATATCTGCGTTATGTATCTCGGACAGCTTGTTGAGACATGTTCTTCAAAAAAGTTGTTTGAAAAACCGCTTCATCCTTACACGCAGGCACTTCTCTCCGCAATTCCGTCCACGGACGTTGACCGGAAAATGCAGCGTGTCCAGTTAAAGGGGGAGCTTACGTCCCCGATCAATCCGAAACCGGGATGCCGTTTTGCGGCCAGATGTCCTTATGCGACTGCAAAATGTCAGGAACCGCAGCAGCTGCGTGAGATTGAGAGTGGACATTTTGTCCAGTGCTGTCGGATCGAGGAGATTGACTGATAGGAGGAACTGCCATGTACGAGTTGAAAGCAGGGGCCTGTGAAGCCGGAATCAATCCGCCTGAAGAATTATTTCCGTTCCGCAAATATGAAAATTCATTTTTAGATGGATGCCTCGATGAATTAAAGGCAAAAGCGATCGTTCTTGACAATGGAGCGACCAGATTTCTGATCCTTGGAATGGATGTCGGGGAGACATTGAACGGAGAACAGAAAGCGGAGATCACGAAAAAGTACGGATTTGACTATGAGCATATTCTTACATTCAATACACATAATCATTCCGCTCCATTCTGGGGGCATGTTCCGGCACCGCGGGGCAAAAAGCCGCAGGATCAGAGTGAACGGGAGATCGCCTATGAAAAAACAGTAATGGCTGGGATTCATAAAGCTGTTGAAGGCGCGATCGCTTCATTGCGTCCGGCCCGGTATGGATTCGGAACAGGTGAGAGCTATATCAATACAAACAGAGACCAGCTTTTTGAGGATGGTTTCTGGATGCAGGGACAGAATTATACTGGTTTTTCAGATAAGACTTTAGCGGTCATGAAATGGGAAGATTACGATGGAAACCTGATTGCGGCATTTTTGAATTACTGTTGTCACGGAACGTGCGCGTTTACAAGACGTGACGTTGACGGAAAGATTAAGACTTCGCCGGAATTCATGGGTTATGCCTGCAATTATGTGCAGGAGCGTTACGGTGGAACTCCTGTGATTATCTGGTCATCAGGGGCAGCCGGGGATCAGAATCCGTTGTTTTCCTCTGAAGGATTTCCGAGAACATATGAGAAGGATGGATATTCTGAGAGTATAGACACACCGGATGGGACCCAGTACATGATCCAGAAACATTGGGGATTCCAGCACGGGATCGACGCGATCCATGTGATCGAGTCGATCCGGGATATGAAAGAACGGATGAAGATAACAACATCATCTACCATTGTTAAGCTGGATGGGCAGAAAGCTCCGGAAGGCGCTGATATGCAGTACAACCGTCTTCTGGTGGATAATTTCCTTCGGGGATATCGCCCGGACCTGTTTGAGAACGGAAAACATCCGGAAAAGAAACTTGTGGAGATGGTGCCGGATGGAACGGTGGATCTTTATATGCAGCTTGCGATTCTTGGAGATGCCGCTTTTGTGGGGGAAGCCGCGGAGCCATACTGCAGGATCGGAGCGAAATGTAAAGAAGCGTCCCCGTTTAAGAACACGGTGGTTGTGACCCATACAGATGGAAGAAAAGCAGGATATATTCTCGACGATGCATCTGCGGACCATAAAGTATTCCAGAGTTTCGCAAAGGTGCGGCCGGGAAACAATGATGGAAAGATCATAAGAGGAATGCTGGATATGTTTGATGACGCGCTGAATAAGTAGTGTTCAACGAAAAAGGAGGTATTTTAGGTGAAAACAAGAAAAATGCCGTGGTTTGAATTTGCACCTGATACATATGAGATCGATGAGTTTGACTGTGCTTCGATTTTCCTGTTTGTGGGAACGGAGCGAGCTCTTTTACTTGACACGGGGATCGGAATCGGAGATTTGAAAGGTCTTGTGGAAGAAATTACGGATAAGCCGTATGATGTTGTCCTGACTCATGGACATCGGGATCATACAGGCGGTGCTGGATGGTTTGATACAGTCTATTTGAATAGAAAAGACTACGAATTATATCCGTTTCCGCCGACCGTGGAGCAGAGAAGAGATTACGCGAGGATGATCCGGACGAGAGAGCACAAGTATTATCCATATAAGGAAGAAGTGGATATTGTGGAGTGGCCGAAGATTCCGGAGAGAAAACCGCTGGAAGATGGGCAGGTCTTTGATCTCGGCGGAAGGACGCTGACGTTCTATGAATGCGGTGGCCACACACCGGGTGAGATGGTGGTGATTGATGACAAAAACCGTATTTTATTCTGCGGGGATGCATGCAATAATCATCTGCTGTTCAGACTTGGACCCGGAGAACCGGGATTCATCAGCACAGAGGAAGCCGGGGAGAATCTGGAACGGATCTGGAGTATGAAAGACCGCTATGATATCGTGATGAATTCCCATCATGATTACCGGGCAGTCGGAGGGCCGATAGCTCCGACGGTTATGCCGAACGCGATTCAGTGCTGCAAGGATCTGGTAGCAGGAACTCCGCATCTGATGCAGATCGATAATCCGCTGAAGCTAGAAGGCGCGGATCCGACGATCACGGTCGCATCCCTGGATGGAATCAGTTGGGTTGTGTTCAATCCGGAAGGAATTCACAGAGTATAAACGCGTGGATTATACATGAAAAAAGAACCGTTATCCGGCGTGTGGGAGGAAAAACACACCGGATAACGGTTCTTTAAAATCAGCGTCTAAAATAGCGATCCAGATAAGCCTCTTCTTTCAGCCATGCGAAAACCGGTTTCTCTTCCCAGTATTTCTGCACAGCTTTCAGACGTTTTACGGAATACCGCATGTAGCGTTTTTCTTTTGGCGGCCAGTTGAGGCACATATGAAAACGTTCTTTCTCAGTCATAGATTCTGGAGAAAAGTAAAGATAAAGCTCTCCAACTTTCGTTCTTTCCGCATTTTTCATGACCTTCATATTGGCGATCCCAACCTCCTGAATCTTATCCCAGGAAAGTTCATTGTAGGATTTCCATAAAAAACGATTTCGCACACCATTTTCGTCGATTTCAAGATATTTCGTAAAATGACATAAAAGAAGAAAATAGACTACGGAAAGTACAGCGTACAGAACCATAGGTATCATTTTGTGTGATTGAAATGAGACGACAAAAAGGAAAAGAAATAAAATAAAGGCAAACAGTGAAAGCAGAGCTTTCACTGGATTGATCAGATATCGCATAAAAACTCCTTTCCGTATCACTGCTGTTTTTCGCTGACAAATTCAGTCAAGGAAGTGCTTAGGGCAGCAGTTACTTTTTCAGATTCGTAGTTAAAAAGGATAATACCATTTTTAGTCCGGATCTCGATTGCAGATCGAATCGACGGGACGGCACAGAGAGCATATGTACCATATACGTCATTATGAAAAGTTCCGTAATACAGACGGCGGTTTTGTACACCGGAAACTTTTGTGCCGCTGTTGTAGTCGTCAATAAGCGTGATTGATTGGATTTCCCTGTAGTCAATGGAAAAAGGTTCGGTTCCTGACGGACCGGTGATGACAATCCGGGTGTCATTGAAATCGATCCCGACGGATGCTGCATTCTGCATACGGATGGCGGCTACAAATACCATGATCAGGATTAAGGCACCGGTGATATAACGGGAATATTTTTTGTTCACGAAATCCCTCACTTCTCTTGTGTGATGACATCATTATCAGTCAAAATGCACAAAAAAACAAGGTGACAAATTAAAGACTATGTGAAAAATATTTGCGATTTTGATGAATGAAGATGAAAATAGTCCCATGTTTTCAATAACATGAGGAATCTGCCAGATTCATTTTAACAAAGAGAACAAGGGCAGATGCCGCAGCGAGAAGACATGGGACGTATTTTCAGAGTATTTGAGGTGAAGGATTATTCCGGATAGACAAGCTGTTCCTCGCGGATATCCTCAAGCACCTCATCATAGAACTTTCCGGCAAGATATTTTGCCATCGGGAGGTTCATGTCGAGGTAGTTTCCGCAGTCACGGGCAGCGGCCCCCGGAACTTCGCCCTCGTAATCGCGGATGAAGAGGAACATCTCCTGAAGCAGCGGGATAATGTCCGCAGACTCATAATCGCCGGCGAGAAGCAGGTAGAATCCGGTGCGGCATCCCATCGGGCCGAAGTAGAGAACTTTATCTTTGTAAAGACGATGATTTCTTAAGAAGGTTGCGCCGAGATGTTCGATCGTATGGACCTCGGCAGTGTTCATAACCGGCTCAAAGTTCGGACGGGTCATACGGATATCGAAGGTCGTAATATGGCTGTCTCCGGCGACATCCCTGCGGGAAACGTAAACGCCCGGAATCAGTTTCAGATGATTGACTGTGAAGCTTGTGATCTTTTCCATAATCAGATACACCCTTTCATGAGTTTTACTGTTTGCTGTTGTATATAGGTTGGAATTTTCCAAACTGAAAATTCTGTATAATACAGAGGCAGATGCTGTCTGACTGTATCAACTTTTATTATAAAGGGGATACCGTGTGGTTACAAGACAGAATTTGTAAATTGTCAGTACCTGTTCAGCAGATCAGCCCCCTTCAATTGTCAATTTATTCTTGTCTCACTTTCTGATTTGTACTATAATAACGTGTAACGGGATTTTTGAACTGAAACATATCCTATAAGGAGTGGCTATGAAATTACTGGCATATGAAGTAGACAAAAGATCTTTTTTAGGTGTATTAAATGAGGATGAAACCTGGGTTTATCCAGTTACCGCAGCGGGAATGGAATATCGGTCCATGAAGGATCTGATCCGGGAAGCGGGACCGTCAGAGATGGAGATGCTGGACTATATTTCAAAGAAGATGCCGGGAGATGTGATCGGTGCGGCACCGGTGGAAGAGATCAAGGTCGTATCTCCGATCGCGGAGCCGGATCAGGATATTATCTGCCTGGGAATCAACTACATGGATCATGCGAAAGAGTCCGCGAGATTCAAGAAAGAGGAATTCTCAAAGCCGGAGAAAGCAATTTACTTCTCCAAGCGCGTAAATCGCACAAATGATCCGGACGGAATCATTCCGGCACATAAAAACCTGACAAACCAGCTGGATTATGAGGCGGAGCTTGCCGTTATCATCAAGAAAGACGCAAAGGACGTAAAGCCGGGAGAGGTAAAGGACTATATTTTCGGCTATACGATCATGAACGATGTCAGCGCCAGAGAGGTGCAGACGGAACATAAACAGTGGTATTTCGGAAAGAGCCTGGATGGATTTACACCGCTCGGACCGTGCATCATGACCGCAGATTCCACCGCATTTCCGCCGGTATTAAAGATCCAGTCAAAGGTAAACGGAGAACTCCGCCAGGATTCTAATACAGGACTCTTTATTCATGGAATCGAGGAAGTGATCTGTGAACTAACAAAAGGAATGACCTTAAAAGCAGGAACGATCATCGCGACAGGAACGCCGGCAGGAGTCGGCATGGGATTCGTTCCGCCGAAATTCCTTGAGACCGGGGATGTTGTGGAGTGTATTATTGAAGGAATCGGTACGCTTAGAAATACGGTCGGTGAATAAATAATCGGACGGTATGCGATACAGGATATAGACATGGAAGATCCGTGCCGCAAAAATAAGATAAGATCAGAATCGTTGCCATGAAGGGAGCAGGAAGCCGGTCAGGATGACGGGCTGCTCTTTTCATGGCTTTTTTGTTGCTGTGTGCCGTGCCCCCGTTAGTTGGAGAAGCTGTCAGGGTCTGATTTGGCAGGTGCATCTGCACAAAAAATTAGATGGTGGCAGATGTTTGCATTGGCGTGGACATGAACAGCGGCATTTTCTTGAAAGAGGAGAACTTATACATGGAAGATATACGTGAAATGTTGAAAAAAGTGGCGGCGGGCGGGCTGTCTGTGGATAACGCCGTCCTGGAACTGAAGAAAGAGCCGTTTACAGCAGCAGGATACGATGACCTGGGCTTTGCGAAGCTCGACACTCACCGGAAACTGCGCCAGGGTGCGGCGGAGGTAATCTACGGAGCGGGAAAAACACCGGAGCAGATCGCCGGAATCGTGGAAGCGATGAAAAAGCGCGGACAGGATACGATCCTGATCACCCGTGTGGACGAGGAAAAGAGCCAGGAGACAGAGAAACTTCTCGCGGAAAAGTACCCGGAAGGAAGCGGATACACATATTTTAAGGACGCAAAAGTCGCGATCTGTGGAAGCTTCCCGGAAAAAGACGGTGTTGGGACGATCGTTGTGGCGACCGGCGGAACCAGTGATATTCCGGTCGCGGAGGAGGCGGCACTCACGGCGGAGGCACTTGGAAACCAGGTGGAACGCCTCTATGATGTGGGGGTTGCGGGACTTCACCGCCTGATCTCCCACATGGACTCCATCATGAACGCCCGCGTGATCATCGCGATCGCAGGTATGGAAGGCGCTCTTGCCAGTGTCATCGGCGGCCTCGCCGACTGCCCGGTGATCGCGGTGCCCACCAGCATCGGATACGGCGCGTCCTTCGGCGGCGTGTCCGCGCTTCTCTCCATGCTGAATTCCTGCGCCAGCGGTGTCAGCGTGGTGAATATCGATAACGGATTCGGCGCCGGATATCTGGCGAGCATGATGAACCATATGCGTGAATAAGACTTCTGTTAACGTTGTCGGATCTGTCCAATCCGTAAATGATATGGCGGAATCGTCGAATAAAGCTGTCGATTCGAATGGAATAAAAGAAAATAATTTGTATTTTTTTAATGAGGTGGAATCAATATGAAAACATTATATTTTGACTGTGGAATGGGCGCTGCCGGAGATATGCTGATGGCATCTCTCTACGAGATCTGCCCGGATAAAGAGAAATTTTTAAAGACCATGAACGAAATGGGCCTGCCGGGACTCTCCATTGAGGCGGAACCGTCAGTAAAGTGCGGAATCACAGGAACACATATGAAGGTGATGATCCACGGGGAGGAAGAGGAGAGCGAGGATGTTGATCTGCAGGGACATGACCACGAGCATCATCATGAGCATAACCATGAAGATAGTCAGCATAGCCATGCTCACGATCACCACCATGATCATGAAGATCCCCACCATGACCATAGTCACGAATCCCATCATCATGCCCACGAAATGGCAGAGTCAGCAGCAGAAGAGACAATTCATGAACATACCCACGATCATGGTCACACCCACCACCATCACGCCAGCATGGCAGGCATCTCCCATATCATCGAGCACTTATACCTCCCGGAAGAGGTAAAGAACGACATCGTGGCAGTCTACCGCCTGATCGCCGAGGCCGAGTCCCACGTCCACGGAAAGACCGTCGAGGAGATCCACTTCCACGAGGTCGGCACCGCCGACGCGATCGCGGACATCGCTGGAGTCTGCCTCTTAATGCACATGATCGCTCCGCAGAAGGTTATCGCATCCCCGATCCATGTCGGAAGCGGAAATGTCCATTGTGCCCACGGAATTCTTCCGGTTCCGGCACCTGCGACAGCCTTTATTTTAAAGGGACTTCCGATTTACAGCGGAGTCATCAAAGGCGAACTCTGTACCCCGACCGGAGCGGCACTGTTAAAGCACTTTGTGACAGAATTTAAGGAAATGCCGGTTATGCGGACCGCTGCCATTGGTTACGGTATGGGAAAGAAAGACTTTGAGCGCGCAAACTGCGTGCGCGTCCTCTTAGGCGAGACAGAGGAGAATGGAAGTGAAGTGACAGAGCTTTCCTGCAACCTCGACGATATGACACCGGAAGCTCTCGGCTTCGTTCAGGAGATCCTCTTCGCCGCAGGCGCCCTGGAAGTTTACACGATCCCGATCGGTATGAAAAAGAGCCGTCCGGGTACTCTCCTGACCTGCATGTGCCGCTGCAATGACAAAGAAAAGATGGTTTCCCTGATCTTCAAACACACAACAACACTCGGCATCCGCGAGTCCATCAGCCGCCGCTACACCCTGACAAGAACCATGAAAGAACACGAGACCCCGTATGGTGTGGTCCGCGAGAAGGTTTCTGAAGGCTACGGTGTGTGCCGCGGAAAGCTGGAGTATGAGGACCTTGCAAAGATCGCTCGCGAGAATGGGATGTCATTAGAGGAAGTAAAAGGATTAGTAGAGAATGAGTAAATAATGAAATGACAGATAGAAAATTAGAGATATGAAGTAAAAAGCAAGGAAGAACCTCATTTAGTTCTGCCTTGCTTTTTACTTTATATTGATCACCACAATGACAAAAAGAACTAGCATCCCCACCGACCAAAGTGACATGCTGTCTTTTACATATATCATAACGAATAGAGCATATTTTATCAAGTTACTCTAGTTTAAAACGTGTATTAATTTTAGAAAAAAGATGACCAGAAAGTAACCAAATAGTTCAATCGACATCCGTCGACTTATATGGTAAAATTATCCTGTAATGGAGCGGAAAGCGTGGATGCGTTTCTGATGTCCGGTGCCCTCTAGTCTTATAAGGAGGGATGTCATATGAATACAATGGAAGTATTGACTCTTTTATTAGTAATATTTTCAGCGTTGTCCTATATAGACCACCGAAACGACAAAAAGAACTAGCATCCCACCTACCACAGTAAACGCTAGTTCTTTTTACACAACATACTGAGGGCATCGGACGTATATCCGAGTACCTTTCTGACTTCATTATAACTGGAGCGGCCTGAAAAAACAAGCCGCTCCAGTTTAATTTTAACTATTTTATTCAGAAATTAGCCAAAATATCTCTTTAAGAGACCAGCAAATGCCTTGCCATGTCTAGCCTCGTCTCTTGCCATCTCATGAACGGTGTCATGGATCGCGTCAAGACCAGCGGCCTTTGCTCTCTTAGCGAGATCTGTCTTACCAGCAGTAGCGCCGTTCTCAGCCTCAACTCTCATCTCGAGGTTTTTCTTTGTGCTGTCTGTAACAACTTCGCCGAGGAGCTCTGCAAATTTAGCAGCGTGCTCAGCCTCTTCGTAAGCTGCCTTCTCCCAGTAAAGACCGATCTCCGGATAACCTTCTCTGTGAGCAACTCTAGCCATAGCGAGGTACATACCAACCTCAGAGCACTCTCCGTTGAAGTTTGCTCTTAAGTCCTCAAGGATATCTTCGCTTACGCCCTGAGCAACACCAACTACGTGCTCAGAAGCCCAGCTCATCTCGTCGCTCTGCTCAATGAACTTGGAAGCAGGTGCATTACATACCGGACATTTCTCCGGAGCAGCCTCACCCTCATATACATAACCACATACGGAACAGACAAATTTCTTCATAGCGTTTTCTCCTTTTCATTTATAAAATATTGTGTTTTGAAATCAATAATAGTAACTTTTACTGATATTATATTCTAACTGACACTGATTGTCAATAGAATTTTTATTTTTTTAGTCTTCCTTTTTCAGGCAGTCCTCACATTCGCCGTAAAAGAAAACAGTGTGGGAATCGACCCGTCCCGGAAACGGAACGTTGAGAAGATCCGAAGTGTCACGAACCAGCTCCAGAGGCATATCGATGATCGCTCCGCAAGTCTTGCACACAAAGTGATAATGCGGATCTGTGTTGTAATCAAAATGCTCCGATCCGTCTCCGCTGGAAAAACGCTGGATCTCGCCCATATCCGCCAGAAGATTTAAATTGCGGTATACAGTTCCCAGGCTGATCTTCGGGTATTCTTTGCTGATCGTCACATAGACGGCATCTGCGGTCGGATGATCCTTGCGGTTTTTCAGGCACTCCCGGATAGATTCGCGCTGGCGGCTGAATTTTAATGCTTTCATGGTGAACCTCCTTTCTGGATTTGTAAAGACCAAACAACAATAATAATGATAATTGTTACTGATATAATATCATCAGAGATATTCGCTGTCAAGCATAAAGTGATAAAATTTTTTAAACTGCTCAGACCATGTTACTGTACACGGGTAGGAATTTTCTGAACTGAAAATTCCTACCCGTGTACAGTGGTGGTAGTGGATTTTGCCGATTTGGAATGCGAAGCATCGGCAAAATCAGTTACTGTTTGCGCAAGGCGTGAACAGTAACCAGACCACACATGAAATCAAATTCATTGAAACGGCTGAGAAGCACGTGGCTTTAGCCATGTGAGGTTCACAACAGCTGATCTCAGCGCCAAAACATATGTATTTAACTGCGTACAATCTGTAAGAAAATTCCTTGAAAACACCTTAAGAAGTGTTTATACTGTTCTTATAATTGAAGACAGCCAGAAAACTGCTCTTCAAAGCTGCTCACATTCCCGGCTCGGCACGGGAGTCCATGCGGCAGCAGGACCGGAATTTCTGCACGATCCGTCCTCAAAACCCCACGAAACGGAGGTATTTCCATGTATAACAGACACATCCGCCACCTTGTGACAGAGCTTGGAAACCGTCTGTCGGATAAAGAATTCTTAAAAAAGATCGGCCTCAGCCGCCGCAGCATGCAGCAGCTCTTCAATAAAGACCACTGGGAAGCAATATTCGAGAAAGCATTCCCGGTGACAAGACGCTTTTCCTGCGCAGAAATCCTGGAATTCTGCCGCGAAGATATGGAAAAGCTCGCAAATGAACCGGAAGAAGGCTGGCTCTCCTTCACCTATAAATATTCGACCCACATTCTGTACCCTGATGGGGATTTCTCTGCGTCCGCAGGTCCCTATGCGCCGTCTGCGCTCTATTTCTTAAACGTACTCCAGTATTTCTTTGACGAAGAACGGAAAGTCATGCCGTTCGATCCTTACGATGATTTTCAGTTTCTAACCGAAGAAGAGTACGCGAATTTCGAGCGGGCAGGTGAGTACGCCCACTTTATCCGCGAATTCCGCGACCAGTATGTATATGAAATGATGCGCTTAAACCGTGAAGCGACCCCATTCGAGACACTGGGACACATCGCCGGCGTCCACTACGTTGCGATGGTGGTGGCCCAGGGCCTTTATAAGGCAGGCGTGCCCATCGATCTGGCGCTGGCATCCGGCGCGGCAGCGGGACATGACCTCGGAAAATTTGGCTGCAAGCCAAACGAGCGGGTCCCGTATCTTCACTATTACTACACGAACCAGTGGTTCACCGCCTACCATATGGAAGGAATCGGCCACATCGCCGCGAACCACTCTACCTGGGACCTGGAGCTGGACAATATCTCCGTGGAGTCCCTGGTGCTGATCTACGCCGACTTCCGTGTAAAACAGATGCGCGGTGAGGACGGCCGGGAGATCACGAAGATTTACACCTTAAAAGATTCTTTTGATGTCATCCTCTCAAAACTCGACAATGTGGATGAGGCAAAGCGGAACCGCTACCGCGTCGTTTATTCCCGCCTTTACGAATTTGAGCGTTACATGCGCTCTAAAGGCGTGGATGTGGACCTCACAGGGAATCCGGACCCGGAGGAAAAACCGGTGGATATCGTTCTGCAGTCCGGAAAACAGATTGTCCGCTCCTACGTATTCTGGGGAATCGAGCACAACATCGACGTCATGCACCGCCTTGGCACTGAGCGCCAGTTCGGAAACATCCTGGAGGCGGCCCGGAGCGAAAAAGACTGGAAGAATGTTCGTGCCTACTTAAATATGTTCAACGAATATTCGATCCATCTGAACCAACGCCAGAAGGAGCAGACCATCAGCTTCCTGTACGAGCTCCTTTTAAACCGTGAGGGCGATATCCGCAGACAGGCGGCGGCGCTGATCGGAAAAATGTTTGCGGATTTCAACGCCGGTTACCGGAAAGAACTGCCGAAAAACATGCCGGACCCGGATGACAAGACGGCTCTGACACTCTGGGAAGAGTACCTTGGACAGCTGGTGTGCCCGGACTACCGCCTGACGCTTCAGCAGAAGCACAGGATCCAGAACTCCTTAAAATTTGTCATGGTATCCGCCATGGAGCGAAGCTCCGAGAAGGTCCGGGAAGAGCTGTTTACCGTGTTCATGAAGTGGTTTGATGGCCATCACCGGCTTGTGGGAGACCCGGTATTTTACCTGCTGGACTGTATTTTTTCCCTGCCGCTGGACCTCTGCAGCAAAGGAGAACGTCTGGAGCAGCTGATCCGCTTTGCCATCAGCCATATGGATGATCCGGATGAGAAGGTGCAGATCGCTGCCGTCCGCGTCTTAAAGGTTCTGACTCAGGCGGTGCCGCCGGAAAGCGCCTGCTACGAGATCGCCTGCGACGCGGCGCACCGGATCAACCCGAGAACGATCACGCTGCTGTTCCTGCAGTACCGGATCTACACGAATCTTCGCCTGGATACCATGGCGCAGCGGGAAGTTCTCTACGGCCACGATGTGGTCAGCGATATCTTCCTTGAAAACTTAAAGTCCGCGACCCCGTGGATCTTAAAGTCCGTAAATATCAAGCTTCTTGCGGACCAGGTCGATCACGGAAAGAGGGACCATCTGCTCCACATCTGCGCGCACTTTTCGAACCTGATTAAGGTCAGCGAGCAGGTCGGTGTCCGCCATGACGCGGGCCGCGCCCTCCTGCGTCTTGCCCATTTGCTGGCAACAGACCAGAGAAACGAGATCGCGGTGGAGCTCTTAAAGGGATTGGAAGTGGGAGAGTACGAGTTCTCCAAATACATTCCGGAATACCTCGGCGAGTTTGCCTTATGGCTGCCGCCGGAACAGCTTGATGACATGATCGAGCGACTGCACATTCTGCTGGCGAACGGAAACGAGCGGATCGTCTCCGTTGCCCTTGATACGCTGGGAGTCCTTCTGGAATGCTACTCGAGATATACGGTCCGTTTCCAGGAGCCGGAGGAGGTATCTGAGGAGCGGCGCATGAAGCTTCTCGGCCTGATCTTAAGCTGTCTTGCAAACTATCGGGAGCAGGTTCGCCAGGAGGCGCTGCTTGTCATCGGACAGCATATTTTCGGTTCACAGATCCTTGCAGAGAGAGACAAGAGCAGGATGTTCTCCCTTTGCGCAAAGAAACTTCTGTTCCTGTTAAATGAGAATAAGGGCGGCGAGCTGAGCCTCTACTACCGCGCGGCGACTTTGTCCCATATCGACCGCTTTATCTCCCGCTACCAGCTGTTCGGCGGCGCTGTGGAGACCATGACGCGGAATAAAGTTGCGTTCTTCCCGGGAACCTTCGACCCGTTTACCTTATCCCACAAGGAGATCGCAAAGAAGATCCAGGAACTCGGCTTTACCGTATTTCTTGCCGTCGATGAGTTTTCCTGGTCGAAGAAGACCCAGCCGCACCTGGTGCGCCGCCAGATCGTAAACATGTCCATCGCGGACGAGTTTTATGTCCATCTGTTCCCGGACAACACGCCGGTCAACATCGCGAACCCGGCGGATCTGCGCCGCCTGAGGGAGATGTTCCCGACAGAAGAACTCTATATCGTTGTGGGGTCCGACGTGATCCACAACGCGAGCTCCTACAAGAAGGATCCGGAGGAGAATTCCATCCATTCCTTCAACCACATCGTCTTCCGACGCCCTGGTGAAGCACACCCGACGGAGGTTTACGAGCAGATCACCGGAAAAGTCGTGCAGCTGGAGCTCCCGCAGGAACTGGAGGACATCAGCTCCACGAAGATCCGTGAAAATATTGATAACCACCGCGATATTTCCAGCCTCATCGACCCGGTAGTCCAGGAATACATTTACCACAAGGGCATGTACCTTCGCGAGCCGGAATTCAAGCCGATCTTACGGGCGAAAGCTATCGCCTTCGAGAACGCGGCGGGCAGGGACCGTGAAGTGCTGGACGAGCTTGGAAACACCGTTCTCTACGGACATCCGGACGCTCAGGCGATCCTGACAAAGATCCAGGTGGAGAATGACCGCCTGCTGATCTTAAGAAATACCGTGGAAGGTGAGCGCCCGGCGGGCTTTGTGAGCTACCGGGAGATCGGAAACGAGGACCTGTTTGGCGTCTTAAAGGACATGGAGCTGGCAAACCTGGTCCGCGGAAAGAGCAGCCGGGAGATCCTTCTGATCACAGGCATCTATGCGAGAGAGGACGGCATCGGGGACAGCGGGGTGATCCGCGATGCCCCGCAGCAGCTTCTCGTTGAAGTTCTGGCGAAAGAGTTGGAGAAAAACTACAGTTTCGCGCTGTTCGTTGCGGAGCGCGGCACAGCAACGAAGGAAGTCGTGTACGTGCTGGAGAGACAGGGCTTTATCCGTCCGCATATGGCGGACGAGAGCGACAAGAGGACGGTCTACATGGTCGATATGCATGAGCCGTTAATGTTCCTGCACAACCTGGATACTACGATCAAGGAGCCGTTTGCCAGCAATCCGGCAGTTCTGGATGCTGTGGAGAGAAACCACAGGAAGCTTCAGATCGCCATGACGAAGCTATATCCGGGAAATCTTGTGCTGTCCTTATCATCCGGCATCATGTATCATCGTCTTGTGGACCGGATCACGGCGCTCAACGATGTTCCGAGAGAGCCGTTGGTACCGAGAAGACTCGGAAAGAACATGTGCGTTCCGTTTGGTAAGATCCTGCGTGGAAAGGTCGTGCCGAACACGGTGACGAAGACGCTGCATACCGATAAGGTCTATGAGCCGGATCTGAACAGCTTTACGATCGAGCCTTTCCCGTACTACTCACCGTTAAAAAGCCAGATCGAGACCATCAAGTCCTTCGACCGGCCTGTGATCCTGGTGGATGACCTCGTCCACACGGCGAACAGGCTTCAGGTGCTCGTTCCGCAGCTCAGGGAAGACGGGATCCCGATCAAGAAGGTCGTTGTGGGCGTCCTGTCCGGCTACGGACGCGACCTGATGCAGTGCCTGAAGGTGCCGGTGGAGAGCATCTACTCGATGCCGAACCTGCGCCAGTGGTTCGTAGAGTCCACACTGTATCCGTTTATCGGCGGCGATACCGTGCGCCGTGAGGAGATGAAGGTTGCGGGACTTCAGCCGTCCATCAATATGATCCTGCCCTACGCGACGCCGAGACTTTCCGGCTGCAGCCGGGAGGCGCTTGTGGAGTTCTCGGCCTGCTGTATCGAGAATTCCAGGGATCTTTTCCAGGTCCTTGAGGCGGAATACCGGAAAATGTACGCGAAAAACCTTACCCTCTCACGCCTCTCCGAGGCCGTCATCCTGCCGCTCTGCCCGGATAAGGGAAGCTGTATGGAGTATGATGAGAACCTGGCGGCGTCTGTATATCTGGAGAATGATCTGGAGACGCTGTGGAGGATGAAAGAGTTTATGATCAAGGGATAATAGAAAATCAGGGGGAATGGAATTATGGTAACATATTATAAAATTGGAGACGCGTTCTGCGCGTCCGCGCATAGCGATCTGCCATATGAGAAAACAGGGAAACCGGCAGCAGGAACAAAGCTCACCTGGCTTTTTACCGGCGAACCTGGCAGCCGCCGAGCCTCATTTCTTGTAAACCATCCGGCAGAGCTCTTCGAGGAGAAAGAGGATGTCAGCTGGCTAAACACAAACAAATTAAATACGTCCGCAGATGACGGACAGATTAAGGAGCTCCCGGCGGAGATCACAGGCCAGATCACAGCCGGAACGCTTCGCGCGGTAAACGCGTTCCATCCGAAATTTGAGGAGATCCTGGCATACGAGCCGGAAGAGGGAAAAAAGCGAGTCCATGTCCTGGCGATCGGCGATGTGGGCAGCATGCTTTTAACGGGACTCCATCTTCTCGGCGGAGATGTGATCTCCTCCATCGGAATCTGTGATATCTCCGACAAGGTGACTGCCCGCTGGGAGTTCGAGGAGAACCAGATCGCCTATCCATGGGACTATGGCGCGATGCCTGAAGTGGATGTTGTGGACCAGGACCACCTCTTTGACTGCGATGTGTTCGTATTCGTGGCCTCAAAGGGAATCCCGCCGGTAGGTTCCGGTGTCAAAGATGTCCGCATGTACCAGTTCGAGAATAACTCAAAGATCATCGGACATTACGCGAAGATGGCGAGAGAAAAGAACTTTAAGGGCTTATTCTGCGCCGTTTCCGATCCGGTGGACCCGCTTGCGAAGACGGCATTCTTAGAGAGCAACAAAAATGAGGCAGGGGAGTATGACTGGATGGGACTTCTTCCGGAACAGATACAGGGATTCGGCCTCGGCGTTATGAACGCGAGAGCTGCATATTATGCAAAACGTGATCCGAGGTTTAAGCAGTTTTTGGCAGAAGGCCGCTCCTTCGGACCTCACGGACAGGATCTCGTTATCGCGGATTCCATCGAAAACTACAACGATGAGCTCTCAAAAGAACTGACAAACCTCACCGTCACCGCAAACCTCCACATGCGCGCCATCGGCTACAAACCGTTCGTTGCCCCGGCGTTCTCATCCGGCGCGATCTCGATCCTGATGACGCTCAGAAAGCAGTGGCACTGCGGTTCCGTGTTCCTCGGCGGCGTTTACATGGGCGTGAAGAACCGCTATACAGAACATGGTCTCGAGACGGAGGCGCTGGCGCTGCCGGATGCTTTGTATGAGAGGATCGTGTTCGCGGCTGAAAATCTTGCGAAGATCGTGTAGCGGTTGTTTCTGCGGCGAAGGCTAAAATATAGAAAAATGCTGATCTGATTTGTCCCGGCAGGTTTCCCGTGTGTCGGGGAGAACTGCCGGGATTTTTGTACGTGCCGTGTTGAGGATGGAAAGCCGTTGTTATAAAAATATCGGTGATCATGTATATTGAGTGAAGCAGATTTATCAGGGAGAGTGATACATCATGGATGATGACAGATTGTTAGTTCTATATCCGCAAAAACGCGGCCCGGAGAAAGCACGGGCGCGGGTGGACGAGGTTTTGAAGGAGGCGCTCGACGGAATCAATGCTGAGATCGTGGAAGACATGGATTTCCTGGAACAGGATCCATACCGGTATCGTGGCCGCCGTCTCCTGTTCGTAGTTCCGTTAGGCAAAAACGGCATCAACCGCGGCTACTACGAAGTTCTCGCCTGGCTGCGGGGCGGTGACCAGGTTCTCGCGGGCGCGACTGCGGGCATGATCATCGACGCGGAGAGCGAATTCTACACGAAAGCGACGGCAAGAGAGCTTGCGGTGGCGGCAAACCGCGCCGGATGTGCCTTTGTCGGCCGCCCGCTGGTGGAAGGAACCGCCTCCCTCGATAACTACCTGATCCAGGCCGCCAACATGAACACGGACCGGTTCGGCGCTTATAAAAAGAGCGCTGCGATCCTGGCACATCAAATTCTGGAAGAAACATGGAAGCCGAAAGAAGAATCGCACCTTCTGGTCCTTCACGCCTCAAACCACCGGACCTCCAATACTCTGGCAATCTGGCAGAAAGTAAAGGAGCGCCTGGATGACCGGATCAGGATCCAGGAGATCAACCTGCGAAACGGAACTCTCGTGGACTGTTCGGGATGTCCATACCAAATGTGCCTGCACTTTGGCGAGCAGGGAAAATGCTTCTACGGCGGAGCCATGGTGGAGAACATCTACCCGGCGGTCAAGTGGGCCGATGCGATCCTGCTCCTCTGTCCAAACTACAACGATGCTCTGTCCGCAAATATGACGGCGTTCATCAACCGCCTGACCGCCCTGTTCCGGACCACGAGATTCTACGACAAAGCCCTGTTCGGAATTATCGTGTCAGGCTATTCCGGCAGTGACCTTCTCGCTGGGCAGCTCGTAACAGCCCTCAATATGAACAAGACCTTTTACCTCCCGGGCAATTTCTGCATGATGGAGACAGCCAACAACGCCGGTGCTGCCATGAAGCTTCCGGGTATCGAGGACAGGATCAAGGAATTTAGCGAAAAAATGACGCATATACTGATAAAAGAGACACAAAATAGCTGATACAATTTTTGAATTTCAAACAATTGTGCGTCAAAACTTTACATCGCGGAAGTGAACAACTGCAATTATGAGAAAAGCAACGAATAGCTGAAAGATTTCAGACGTTTACAAAAATTACTAATATTTGTTGCAAAAGTAACAATGGGGATGTATAATATGTTCGTAAGCTTCCTTTGCTGAAACGTTGTGCAAAGGAACAGAAAAAGGAGGTAGAAAGATATGAGAAAGAGATTTTCCGCAGCAATGGCACTCGCATTATCCTGTGCAATGGTACTGACCGCTTGTTCCGGCGGCAGCAAACCGGCAGAGACCACAGCCGCAGCAGCAGCCGACACTACCGCAGCAGCAGCTGAAACCACAGCCGCAGCAGCAGCCCCGAGTGGTGATGCCCAGAAGTTAACAATGGGTACTGGCGGAACCACTGGTACATATTACGCATTCGGTGGTGTAATCGCGAATGTATTAAACAGCAAAGACATCGGAGTGAACATTAACGTTCAGTCTACCGGTGCTTCCAAAGCAAATATCTACCTTGTAAACGACGGTGAAGCAGACCTCGCGATCGTACAGAACGACGTTATGGACTATGCTTACAACGGAACTGAC